>SL_5KL_010_SEDDRAFT_10000557_pt1 | contig 23967 bp, 22 predicted proteins | sample SodLakKL_010_SED_FD_9118 | JGI IMG/M metagenome (IMG submission 9118) | reverse complement strand
GCGCGAAGCTTTGACCACGCTCTTTGAACCGCGTACCATCGGACGATCACGCCGGCGTAGCTCAGCAGGCAGAGCAGCGGTTTCGTAAACCGCAGGTCAGAGGTTCAATTCCTCTCGCCGGCTCCAGTACGCCAAGGAGGGACACCTTGGAAGGGGTGGAGCTGCACGTTGCCCTCGAGGAAGCCGTTCACCTTGTGGGGGCGCGCCTGAGTCGGGTACATCAGATCGGTGACATCCTCATCCTGCGCACCTTCTCCCCCAGCGCTGCGCTGGCGTTGGATCCCGGGGGCAAGGCGTTTCACCTCACCGCGTTGCGGCCCCCCACCCCTCAGGCTCCGCCGGCGTTTTGTCAACTGGTGCGAAGGCTACGGGGTCAGCCCATCACGGCGATGGAGCAAGCGGGATACGACCGTGTGCTCAGGCTGCGCTTTCCGGAGGCCGATCTGGTAGTCGACTTGCGCCCGCGACAGGGAGAAATCTTCGTACACTGGAGCGCGGGAGGCACGCACGCCCTGCGAGGAAGCGAGCCCCGGCCGGCCAACTTCGACAGCACGGGTTCCCTCGACCAGGGCGTAGGCCCCGAGTTGCGCCGGGCGGCACAGGCCGCCGGTCTCTCCCCCGAGGAACTCGCCCGCCGCGCGTTGGCGGGGACGGCTCGCGGCTACCTGTACGCTACGCCCCGAGGCCGACTGGCGTCGTTCTTCCCCCGCCCTGACCTTGGCGAGCCCCTTGAAGAAGCACCCGCGTACCGGCAGGTGCTGGATCAACTGCTGGAAGCCCGTCTGGCGCACCCATCAGCGCAGCGGACCAAGGATCAGTTAAGGACCGCTATAGAACGAAGGAAACGAGCTTTGCAGGGATTGGAGCACGGCCGGGCCGAGGCGGAGCGCTGGCAAGAGACGCAATACCGGGCGGACCTCATCCTGGCCCGCCTGTCCGATATCCCCCACGGGGAAGCCCAGGCAGAGGTGGAGGACTTCGACGGGTCACCCATCACGATCCCCTTGGACCCCACGGTCCCGCCGGTGGTGCATGCGCAGGCGCTGTATCGACGCGCCCGGAAGCTCCGCCGTCGGCTGGAGCACCTGCCCCGACGCCGGGCAGAACTGCAACGCGAACTGGCCAAGCTGGAGCATCTTCACCAGGGTCTGACGCAACACCCCGACCTGGCCCCTTACCTGGAGGAGGAACTGGGTCGACTTGGAGAGCGGAAGCACGGTTCCCAGACCGACTGCCGGCAGAAGCCTTCCTCCCAGGCCCAGCCCCGAGAGATCCCCCTGAACGGCTTCACCGTCAGGATCGGCCGGTCGGCGCGCGAGAACGAGGCCCTCGTCCGGCGGGCACGCGATGAAGACCTGTGGCTTCACGCCCGGGGCGTCCCCGGTGCGCATGTGCTCATTTCCACAGGAGGAAGGAACGTCCCCGCCGACGTCCTGCATAAGGCTGCCGAGCTGGCCGCCTGGCACTCGCAGGCCCGGGGTGAGAGGAAGGTTCAGGTTAGCTACACTGAAGCTCGTTATCTACGCAAGCCCAAAGGGGCAGCCCCCGGAACGGTGAGGCTCTTGCAAGAGAACGTCCTTTGGGTGCCGGGAGACAAGGGGACGTAATGGACTGGCTACTCTTGGGAATTTTGGCTATAGCGGCGCTTCTTGTGTGTGTGATCCCCCACGAGGTCGCCCACGGCTATGTTGCCTATCTGCTGGGAGACACCACCGCCAAGGCCGCAGGAAGGCTCACCGCCAACCCCGTTCCGCACATCGATCCCATCGGATCGCTCCTCGTCCCGGGGATGCTCATCATGCTCGGGCAGCTAACGGGAGTACCGGTGGTCTTCGGCTGGGCGAAACCCGTTCCCGTGAACCCTTATCATTTCCGCGGTGATAGGTGGAGGGGGATGCTGCTGGTGAGCCTGGCCGGGCCGTCGACCAATCTGCTGATGGCGGGGGCGACGGCATTGCTCGGCCGTGCGTTGATCACGATCGGATTGACCATGCCCGCTGCGCTCGCCTTCTTGGCGTTCGTAGTCCTGTACTCACTGGTGCTGGCGTTTTTCAACCTGGTACCTATTCCGCCGCTCGACGGTTCCCGGGTCCTGGCATACTTCCTGCCCCCAACCTGGCGGATGAAGCTGTCTATGCTCGAGCCGTACGGGATGTTCATCGTGCTGGGACTCCTGGTCATTGGGGGACTGCAGCTCGTATTTCGCTTGGCTTCCAGCTTGTGGCTGCAATTGCTGGGATTGGAATGGGCGTTACTCTCCGGTCTTTTTGGTTGAAGGCAACCCCGGGTTGCATGCGACCCGGGATCGCGGTTAGATTGGCAATCCGGCATTGTTGTGCCCGAGGAGATCGGCAAAGAAGCGCAGTACAATAGGGAAGATGATGGACGACACACAGACGATACAGGTTGAGCAAGATGGGGCGGCGGTTCGGCTGGACATAAGCGTACCCAAGGAGGACATACAGGCGGCGGAGCATCACCTCCGGGAGGAAATCCGACGTGCGGTGGACATCCCCGGCTTCCGCCCCGGCAAGGCCCCGCTACACCTGGCCCTTGCGCGCTACGGCCAGGACCAGTATGCGGCCGAGCTCAAAGAGATGCTGATAAAGGAGTGGCTGCACAGGGCGATCGACGAGCACGGACTGCGCCCGTCCACGAGCCCGGAAGTAGAGGTTTCCCATTTCCAACCAGGGGAAACGCTTGTGTTTCAGGCCTCGTTCGAGGTGTTCCCCCAAGTGGACATCCCCGAACAACCTGACGTGGACATCCCCGAGCCGCCGGCTCCGGAGGTGTCGGACCAGGAAATCGATGATGTCCTGAAGGACCTGCAGCGGCGTGCCGCGGCCCTCAAACCGCGCGAAGGTCCGGCCACTGCTGGAGATCTGGTCCGCATCGGCCGAGGCGGTCGTACCTGGGAGACCGAGGTGGATCCGGAAGGGGAATTGGGCAACCAGCTCATGGACGCGGAAACCGGTCAGGAGATCACCATCGAACACGAAGGTGCTGAGGAGACGTTCGCCGTGGAGGGTGTGTACGAAGTGCTCCTCCCTGAGCCGGAGGAGGTGGCGCAGCAATACGGAAAGGAATCGTGGGACGAGCTACGCCAAGAGGTCAAGGCCGAGCTCCTCAAACAGGCCGAAGCCGAGGCCGAGCAACGGCAGCGCAGCGCGGCATTGGACGCAACGGCGGATGCCCTCGGCGTCGAGCCCCCGCCTAAGCTGACGGGGGAAGTGGTGGATGAAGAACTCAACAGGTTCGGCGGTAAGGAGGAACTGCGCGAGGAAGTAGAAAAGGCTGTTCACCGCAGGCTGCGCCGGGAGCTCGTCGCCCGGATGATCTGCGAACAGAAAGGACTGCTCCCGCCCGAGGACGAAGTGTCCGCCCAAGCGCAGGAGTCAAAGCAAGATGCCGATGGGGTTCGTGCCAGGCTGCTCTTCGAGCGGGCGGCGGACTGGGTATTGCAGCACCAGCAAAGGAGGGACGCGTGAGAGGGCAGATTCCCTGGGTCATCGATCGAGTGGACCATACGGAACGAACCTACGACATTTACTCGCGCCTTCTGGAGGACCGGATCGTCTTCCTCGGGCGCCCGATCACCGACGAAGTGGCCAACGTGATCATCGCACAGCTACTGTTCTTGGAGGCCAAGGACCGGGAAAAGGATATCTACCTATACATCAACAGCCCCGGTGGGACGGTCACCGGAGGACTGGCGATCAACGACACACTCCAGTTCGTCCGAAGTCCCGTCCGCACCATCTGCGTGGGGTTGGCCGCTTCCATGGGGGCGTTGCTTCTGGCAGCGGGAACCAAGGGCAAACGCTTCGCGCTGCCCAACTCCAAGATCCTCATCCACCAACCGTGGGGAGGGATGGAAGGAACGGCCATCGACTTGAACATCCATGCCCAGGAAATCATGCGCACCCGGGAGCAGGTGAACACCCTCCTTTCGGAGTACACAGGGCAACCCAGAGAAAAGATCGAGCGCGACACCGATCGGGACTACTTCATGACCTCGGAGGAGGCCAAGGAGTACGGGCTGATCGATGAGCTGATCAGTTCTCGAAAGTGATGGCAGAGAGGCGCGAGGGGTGAGGCGCCGGGAGGGACGTCTGTCGGCTCAGCTCGTGGTCCACGGGAATTGAAGGTCCGTAGTCGGCGCTCCGCGGCCGAGCGCAGCCCGTGATCCCTGGGGGGTTATGGAGCGTGGGCCAGAAGGCGATCGCTGACCCAGAGTTTGTCACAAGATCAGCCGCGCAGACAAGCCGCCGCTCCTCACTCCTCACTCCTCACAGCGTCCAGAATAAGGGGCAGCGGCCCCGGGGGCTCATCGCCGATCGTATAGGCCTCCTGTAACAGTCGTTGCGCCTGAGACAATTCCGCGTCCTGTGCCACATGGAGCACGGCCAGTGGCTCGCCGGCCTCCACGTCTTGCCCCGCCTTGGCCACAAGTTCCACTCCCGCCTCCGGTGCCACGGCCGCATCCTTGTCGGATCTGCCGGCGCCCACCAGTCCCGCCGCCAGCCCCACATGGCGGGCCGCCAGGCGCTGCACATAGCCGGAACGGGGAGCCTTGACGACTTCCCGTTTCTCGGCGCGGGGCAGAAGCTCAGGGTGGTCGACGATGCGTTCGTCGCCCCCTTGGGCGCGCACAAGCCGGGCGAACGTATCGCGAGCGCGTCCCGACTGCAGGTCCGCATGTAGCTTGGCTTTCGCTCCGGCCACATCGGACGCTTCACCGGCCAGGACAAGTAGCTCCGCCCCCAACGCCACGGTTACCTCCCAGAGGTCGTGCGGCCCCTGGCCCGACAGGACTTGGACCGCCTGCCATACCTCGAGGGCGTTGCCCACCATGCGCCCCAGCGGCTGGTCCATCCCGGTGATCAGCGCCGAGAATCGTTTCCCCAGTGTGTTCCCCACGTCGACCAACGTCCGGGCGAGTTGCAGGGCCTCATCGCGCGAGGCCATGAACGCCCCGTGACCGCACTTGACGTCCAGGACAACCGCATCCGCTCCGCCGGCGATTTTCTTGCTCAAGATCGAACCTACAATGAGGGGAATGGAAGCCACGGTCCCCGTAACGTCTCGCAACGCGTACAACAGTCGGTCCGCGGGCGCAAGCTGCGCCGTGTGTTCGGCAATGACCCCTCCGACTGTGGCGGCCTGCCGCAGGATCCCGGCAAGCGAAAGCTCCGTCGTCAAGCCTGGGATGCTCTCCAGCTTGTCGATCGTCCCTCCTGTGTGTCCCAGGGAGCGGCCGGACATCTTGGCACACACAAGCCCCGCTGAGGCCATGAGGGGAACCAAGATCAGGGTTACCGTATCTCCGACCCCGCCGGTGGAGTGTTTGTCCACTTTGGTCCCCGGTACGGACGACATGTCCACTCGTTCCCCGCTGTTCACCATCGCCTCAGTGAGGGCGACCGTTTCTTCCATACTCATTCCCCGTATGCACACCGCCATGAGCCATGCCGCCACCTGGTAGTCGGGGATGCGGCCGGCCACGTAGCCGTCCAGCAACCAGCGGATCTCCTCGGCTGAGAGTTCCCCTCCGTCACGCTTGCGCTCGATGATCTCTATAGCCCGCATGAAACGATTATACGAGGAGAGAGGTATCCTCAGGGAGCATTCGTTTGCAGAGGGCGCACGGTTCGCCCTTCGGGCTCGGCCAGAAGGATCAGCTCTTTGCTCTCTCCGGAACGCAGTCTGATCGGGTACTCCTTGCGTTCCATACGGTGAGGAGGCACCAGCTCGGGGAGCTCAACGCGCACAACCCATAGCCCTGGACACACCGGACCCAGGAGGAAGTTCCCGTGTCGGTCGGATAGCGTGCTAAAGGAGGCCACCCCATTGGAAACCGTGATCACGGCCCCGGCTATCCCTCCCTGTTGCCCGCCGGAGCCGGAGCTGACCAACCGTGACGCATGCATGGTTCCCACGCGCCCGCTGACCAGCGCCGGAGAGGCGACGGACACCTCCACTTCTGTGATTTCTCCCGCCCTCACCCGCACAGTGCGGGGGGCTCCCGTCAAAAGGCAAGCGTTACGCGGCAGACTCGCCACCGTGAGTGGATACTCGCCCGGGGACATCGGGGGGAAGCGGAACTTCCCGTCCCGGCCGACAAGGGCCTGCTGCCCGCCCAACTTCAGGATCATACCCTCGGCCTCGACTCCGGCGCCCTGGAGCCGCACAACGCCCTCCACCCGTCCGTACACCCGGAGCAGGGGGAAGGGAATGTCGGCCGGCAGCCGTAATCCAAACTCGATCTGTTGCCTTTGGAGCCGCGTAGTCAAGGATGCCGTCCCGAACTCAACCGAGCACGCTAACGCTGTTCCTGCTGCAGACACCTCCAATTCCGCTTGCACGTGTGTGGTGCCGCCCAGGTGGAACGCGCCCTGTAGGGCTCCCAGCCAGCGAACCCCTCCCGCCGACCCGCCCATGACGGGGACCCACAGCTCCCCGTTCACGCCCAGCTTAGTTCCACAGCACAGCCCGCTTGTGAACGCACCGGCCCCGCGGAACGACCATTGCTCCCGTGCCGCCGACCCGCTCGCTATCCGTTGTACCTCAGCCTTCACCGACCAACGTCCGGGGCCCCACTCGGTTCCGCTAACCCCTATGTGCAATTTCTGCAGCGCATCCGCCCGCCAAGCGATACCGGCCCGCGCTTGCAGCGGCCCGATCGCCCGCCAGGAGAATGCAGTCTGCACGTCCGGGCCGTAAGCTTGTTCCCAAGAGGCCCATGTCAACTCTATCGAGGCATTCAGGAGGCTTATCTGTAGGGAAAGCGTGTTCCTAAGCCCCCATGTGATACCCCCGGAGACTCCCCCTGCGGCCATCCGACCCTCCAGCCGGATCCCCCCCTGTTGCAGACCCCCCACCACAGCCCACCGGCCGGTGCGGTCACAAGTCAGTTGGGCATATAGGCTACCGCTGAGGATGTGGAGCTGTAGCTCCGTGGGCCCGGGCTGGAAGCGCCCGCTTACCGTAACGCCGATTTCCGGAATCCGATAGCGTAGCCATATATCCATGCGTGGTCCCGCCAAGGTCCCGCTCATCCTTCCATGCAGGGTCAGTGGCTGCCGCTCATAGACGAGGCTCGCTCGGAGCAACGATACGCTCCGCGCGGTCACCTTCAGCGAACCCCGCACATCCACCTTGCCCCCGGGGCCAACAGGCCCGGACGCTCTCACGTCGATCTCGCCCAGGAATCCCAGTTCGGACAATATCCCTGTCCACCGTAGGCTGCCGGGAAGCACAGGATACAGTGTGCGCCGTACTTCCTCGGGTGGAGGAGGCGCCGCCGTGGTACGCACCGTTTTCGTATCCAGGATTGCTCCCGTTGATAGGGACCGCACGGTCGCTTCGATGCGCCCTTGTTCTCCCGGCGAGGCTCGGTGGGGGACGACATGAGAGAGTGCCGCCTCGCCGACGGCGCCGGGAGGCAGATGGATGACCTGTCGGGGCGTACAGATGTTCCAGTCCGAGGACACTTCCAGCACAAACCCCTCGTGGACGTTCCCCCGGTTGTGCACCTGAAACCGGTATCCGACCCGTACGCCCGGAACCCCGTAGCCACCGCTTGGCAACACAAGTTCGGCATCCACATAGGCCAGGACGACCAGCTTCGCTTCCGCGTGTACGCTGCCCATGGCGCTGTGCGCCCGGGCAATCACGTGTTGGACCCCGTGCGGTAGCGTTCGGGAGGCAAACACCGTGACCAGTAAGGTCCGCGTTCCTCCGGGAGGTACCGTCAGTCGCTCAGGTGCGGATAGCTTGCGGAGCCCTTCGGGCAGGCAATAGGTGAGCTGTATTTCTACCGTTTCCTCCCCCCCGTTGGTCAGCACAAACGCAAGCGACAACGCAGTGGGAGGGGAAACGGGCCACGGGGACCCCACACTGTCCAGCAACACCCCCTCGGCCCCCAGCGGAACGCCGGCGACAAAAAGGATGCATGGCCAGAGGAGTGCCTGTAGCCGGAATCCCCTCCCTCCTCTCATTCGAGCTTGACGGACATATCCGCAGCCCAGACGTACTCATCGAGGTTGTCCACGATCAGTGCAATGAGGTATGCGCCGCGCTCCAGTCCGGTCAGGCGAAGGCGGTAGCGCACCGAGCAACCGGGGAAGATGTGTCTCCGCCCTGAGTGGAACGTTCCCACCGGTTCCCCCGACGGCAGATGAACTGCCGCCTGGACCACAGGCCGTAACGACCTCTCCCCTGTATTGACAAGATCGACGAGCAGGTTAGCGCCGGCGTGCGTGTGGGTGATCGACGTGGCTTGGAGTTCGACCGCGCGCAGTCCGGTATCACCGATATGGGTGACCAGTTGAACGCCATACCCGATACCGTGCGTTATCCTGACGCCGTGCGCCACGTGTGCGCCCTGGGGCGCAGGAACAGGGTCAAGCAACACTACACTCCAGTACGTTCCGGTGAGCTGTGCATCGGCCGGAACCCGCACCGTATAGGCGATGTTGAACGTACTGTCGGGGGCAATCGTCACCCGTCCTTCGGCCGGCTGTAGGCTTATCCAGTCTGCATTGGAGCGCTCCTCGGACCCTGCCGGCGGATAGCGGTTGCTCCCGTCTGCATCAAACACGTAGTCGGCCTGCCGGACGTCTACTGCCAGCGCCTCCTCGCCGACATTGACGAGCTTTATCACCCCGCGGCAAAGCTCTCCCCCATACAGGGTGCACACATGGCTGAGCTCAGGGACGAGCAGCCGAGCCTCAGCCGTGGACGTCAGGAGAAGAAAAAGCAGCAGGGCCCTCAACCCCCTAGGGCGTGGCATTGCTTCACCCCGCCATCAGACGATAGGTGACGGTCACGGGTGCAACCTGGCCCGCCATTGCAAGCCAGGGGACCGAATTGACCCTGTAGGTAAGGTCAACCGTGTTGGAGCCTGCCTGGTTGATATCCGTAATGAGGTCCACCTCACTTGCCGGAACGCCTCCCGTGTAGATGCTCACTTCGCCCGTCGGGCTTCCGTTGGAGCCCTCCAGATTGCTTGCCTCAACCCGTATGACCAGCCATCCTTGGAGGAGGCCCTCAGTGGGGACAGCGTGCACGGTGATCTTTCGTGCAGTGCCCAGGACATTCGACTTGTACGTAAGGGCATCCGCAAGGTGATGGCTTCTCTCACCCTCAGGACTTGCAGTGAGAAACAGCTCCGATGTGGACAACACCACCTTGTGCGCCGGCTCGATCTCCACATGCAGCTCTTGCTCAGCGCTGGCCAGTTCTTCTCCCAGAGCCACACATCCAGCCAACAGGGTTCCCGCAACGACCGCCGTTACCATACGCTTCATGGTGACCTCCTAGTAATGTCCCCGGTTCGCTGTTCGCTACATCCTTTTCGAACATCTTGAACCATTAGGGCGTGTTATGAGTGCTCTACACTAGCATGACGTTCTCCCGAAGTCAAGTGACGTGTTTTGCGGTGTTGGACACGAGGGCACTGGCTCGCTCCCAGGACACATCAACCGTACAATGTGCGTGTTATGCGGGTGCAACATGTAGCGATTGCGATTGCGTTTGCGGTGTGGCTGGCCCACGTGCCGGGGATGGCTAACGAAACTCCCCCTCCGCTGGAGTCCGGGGTTCAACTCGCCAAGCTGACCCGGGCCGTGGGCGAGGCGGCCTCGCTGCCCAAGGCATACACCGCGGTCGGTAGACAGATATTGCAGCCTTACTCCACGGAGGGCCTTGCGGAGAGTCTGTCCGAGGGAGAGGAACTGGTGCGCGCGTGGCTCCGGGAGACGCCGGAACCGGAACAGGCACCCTGGGTACAGAAACTCACCGATGTTCAGCAAGCGATCGGTGACTCCCAGGAGCAGCTCCGCGCTCTGCCCCCGGAGAGTTTGTCCTCGCTTGCCGGCGAACAACTCGCCCCGGCCATGGATGCCCTGCAAGCACTGGGGGATGCCATCGAATCGCTTGATGAAGCACTCTACGAGCTTCTACCCTCCGATACGGCCCGCTGGGAGTTCCAGATAGCGTTTTTGTGCCGCTCACTGGCGGACGAGCTCCCGCTGCCCCCTTCCCTAACCAAAGAAGATGTTCGCTTCCTGGCTGAGTCCATCCCCGCAGAGCTTTCTCAGAGCGCGCGTCGGAGCGTGGAAGAGTTGTTGGAGACACTCCCCGAGCGGGCCGAACAGGGGCCGGTGCTGTGGACAGGACAACAGCAACGAGACAAGGTGGCACGGCTGGCCCGTTCCATACTCGTAGAACTCGGGGTGGAGCAGAAGTGAAACCGGTCGAGGGGCGTTCCCCTCGACCGGTCCCCCGGAGGTTGTTCGCGCGCTCAGCCGATTCGAACGGCAGCCTTGAGGACCGGGGCCTCAGTGTCTAATCCACATCGCTTGAGGCCGAGGAGCCCCGGTCCCGGGGTAGGAAACCCCTTTACAGCTGGCACCACGCCTCGAGCGCGCGCCATCTCACCACCCACTAAATACTCCCGACGCCTTCGCACGTCCAGGAAATGGGGCACCGCGGCGGGGGAACCAGGAGTCCTGGGAAGGGAACAGCTGACCTGCCGCCCCGTCAGTCAGGCAGCCGGGCAATCCGCCAGTACTCCAGCACAGTAGACAATAGCCGTCCAAACTGCTCAGGGCCCGTGGGTTTGTTCAAGAAACCAGCCGCCCCGGAGTCATACGCACGGGCCATCTCCTCCTCGTCGGTTGACACCGTCAGGACGACCACAGGGATCTTCCGCAGCCGGTTGTCCTGTTTGATCTGCTCCAATACCTCCATGCCGTTCAGCTTCGGGAGTCGTAGGTCCAGGAGGATCAGGTTGGGCCGGGGGGCATCCGCATACTCTCCTTTTCGGAATAGGAACTCCAGGGCCTCCGCCCCATCCGCCGCCCGGTGAAGCTCCGTACGGGCGCTTATGCCCTCTTGCGACTTCTCCGCCGCGCGGATGGAGCGCTCGATTAGTTCGTAATCCTGATCCTCGTCCTCCACTACCAGGATCACCATGCGGTGTTCAATGGACACGTTCCACCTCTTTTTCCACTGGCACCTTGGGCAAGGTGAACTTAAACGCCGTTCCCTTACCCAACTCTGACTCCGCCCAGATTCTTCCGCCGTGTTCCTTGACGATGCGGCGGCAGAATGCCAGGCCGGCCCCGGTGCCTTCCTTGCTTGCGTCCAGGCGCTCGAATATAGCGAAGATCTTCTCCAAATACTGGCTCTCGATGCCAGGTCCGTTGTCCTGGACGGTGAACTCGTAGGTTCCGTCCCCCCGGTCGGACCACGAGATCTCCACCACAGGCAGCGCCTTATCGTTAAACTTTACCGCATTCACCAACAGGTTGGCGAACAACTCGGCGACGCGTGTGGGAACCCCCCACACCCGGGGCGCCTGCCCGGATACCCGTACGTTGACCCCCTCAAGGTCAGCGGCCAAATCCTCGAGGGTATTGCTGAGCACACGATCAACATCCACCCGGTCGAACGCTTCCTTGTCCACCCTGATGGCGGAGAAATGCGTTAGATCATCGATGAGCTGTTTCATGCGCTCGAATCGGCCCTTCATCCTCACCAGTTCATTACGCACATCATCCGGAAGCTGGCCGTTGTATTCGTTCAGCATCATATCCACATGCCACATCGCTCCCACAGCGGGCTTTCGCACCTCATGGGAGACTGCGGAGTTGAACTCCTTGAGCTTTTGGTTCGTCTCCACCAGTTGTCCTTTTTGCTCCTCCAGCTCTTGCTGAAGCTTCTTCAACCGGGTGATGTCCGTGTAGTATTCGATCCGACCTCCGCCTTCCCGTTGCCCGGCGGCCGGTTCAATGGGGATGGACCGGAACATGAGGATCCTCGATTGCCGCCCCGGGCCCAGGCGGACCCGACACTCCTGCCCGTCCACAGCCGCGCCTCGCTGGTAGGCATCACGCACCAAGGCAGCGAACTCATCCCCGTCCTCCAGTATGTGGGCCACGTGGTCCAGCACGCGGACGGCCTTCATACCCACAAGGTCGTCTCGGGACACACCGAAGAATTCGCCCACACCCCTGTTACACCACAGCAAAGAACCGGTCCTATCAAGCAACAGAACGCCCAGATCCATGGTATCGATGCCCTGTTCAATCAGGTGGCGGTAACGCACCTCGGCCTCAGCAAGCCGCATCTCCAACGAGGCCACCTCCGAGCGATCACGTGCCTCCAACACGGCTACCCTGCCGGTAACACGCTTTCCCTGCAGTTCAACAGGGAGCGCGCGCTTGCTCTCGGAGACAAACCTGAGTTCGACATCGCGCACCTCTCCCCGTTCGAACAGCCGTTCAAGTTCGGCCTTGAACCTGCCCATGTCCTCCACATGCACATATTCCGTGAGATGCAGCGACTTCTTGTGCGGCCACCCCAACAGCTCACGCGAGGCCCGATTGCGTCGCACCACATTTCCTTCCCGATCGAGCACGTGGATCATGCTCAAGGAGTTATCGAAGATCTCCTCGCCGTAGGAGGTTTCCAGCCGCCGCACCACCTGCAGGTGTCTACTGCGCAGGCGCCACATGTACGCCAGCCCCAGGCTCGCCCACGCAACCCCGACCACTATGAGGACGGAAAGTCCCCACATCAGCGGTCTCTGCCCCAACAGGCCCGGCACCAGTAGGGCCAGCCCGGCCAACACCCCTCCCACCGCGCCCACGGGGCCGAAGGAGGCCGCTGCCACGGCTACGGGAACGGACGCAAGCAGCACACCAACCACCGTGGGGTCGAGCCCCGCGCCCGTTACATACAAGACCGGCGCGGCTATGGCGTACGCCACAGCTACACCGATCAACCGTACCCGGACCCGCCTCCGCCGTGTCTTCATGTGTACGCCCACTTGCTCGTCCCCTTGCCTGTCAGCTAGGGCAAATGTGCGGCATAACGGGTTCCACAGCCAAGGACACCGGTCACCCGGCATCCACACATTGGAACCCGTCCTAGATTATCACTGCCTCATCCAAAGACGCGGGGAAGGGCTCCATCAACCGCTGGAGGTATTCCTCTTTAAGGATCGTGATCTTGCGGTTGTCTATGGACACAATGCCCCGGGATTCCAGCTCACCGAGCGTGCGGATGGCTGTCTTGGAAGATACGCCCGCCATCTCCGCCAGCTCCCCCCGGGAGAGTTCAATCCCCGAGCGACCAAGGGCCAGGATCAGCCGCGCAAGCCGCTCCTTGCTGGAGGCATACGAGCGCTCGGCGAGCTTGTTCTGGAATGACTTGATCTCCGCCGACAGGCGCTCGTAGAAGCGGAACACCACTTTCGGGTGCCGCTCCAAGAAGTAGAAGAAATCACCCCGCTCGATGAACCCCACGGTACACGTAGCCAGTGTTTTCGCGTACGCGTTGTGGACTCCCTTATCAAACAGCGTGGTTTCCCCGAGCAATCCCCCCGGACCGATGATCTTCAGTATCTGCGATTTGCCCTTGGCGCTCCGTTTGACCACCTTCACCGCTCCGGAGAACACGAGGTAGAAGCCAAACGCGGGCGCTCCCTCCATGTAGATCAGCTCATCCGCACCGTAATCGATGCGCCGGATCATGCCATCAAGCTTCTCGAGGCTGTCCGGCTTCACATCCGCAAAAACTCGGAACGCTTCCAGTTGGACCATCCGTTCCCCCCTCACCCAATGCGCAGTCTACAGGATGCAGGCTTCAGACGTCAACTGTTTCTTGACTTCACTACCCCCCTACTTAGAATTGCTCGTGTGCGCCGGGGTGGCGGAAATGGCAGACGCGCTGGATTCAGGATCCAGTGAGCTAAAACGCTCGTGTGGGTTCAAGTCCCACCCCCGGCACCAGTGACCGTTACCGACGTGCTGGCTTCCCTGGAGCAAAGCCGGCTTACACTACCCCAATTGCTGGATACCCTGTGGTCGCGCATCGAGTCGATGGAGGACCAGGTGAACGCCTTTGTGTCCCTGGCCGACCCCGACGAACTGCTCGCCACAGGAAAAACCGTTTCCTCTCTGCCGCTGCGCGGCGTTCCGCTTGCGATCAAGGACAATATCTGTACGGCCCAGCTTCCGACGACCTGCGGCTCACGCTTATTGCGATCATACTATTCGCCGTTTGATGCCACCTGCGTGCAGCGCCTGCGTGCGGCCGGCGCCCAGCCACAAGGCAAGACCAACCTGGATGAGTTCGCCATGGGTTCGTCGACGGAACACTCCGCGTGGGGGCCGACTCGGAACCCCCACGACTGCTCGCGCAGCCCCGGAGGCTCGTCGGGCGGATCGGCAGCCGCGGTCGCAGCGGGGGAGGCGCTGGCCGCTTTGGGTAGCGACAGCGGGGGCTCGGTTCGACAGCCGGCTTCCGTCTGCGGGGTGGTCGGGCTGCGGCCAACCTACGGCCTCGTCTCCCGCTGGGGCCTGGTGGCCTTCGCATCCTCACTGGACGCAATAGGCTTGATCACCACCACTGTGCTGGACTGCGCACGGTTGCTTGAGTTCATAGCGGGGGAAGATCGGCTTGACCTGACCACGCTGAGCGGGGTGATCCCTCCCTACAGCCAACGGCTGCGCTGTAACCTGGCCGGCCTGCGTATCGGTGTTCCTGTACAGTACATAGCTTCCGCGGTGGGAGAGGAGGCGTTGAAACTCACCTGTCATTGGCAGGAGGTTGCGCGCGAACTTGGCGCTCAGGTAGTGGAACTGGAACTCCCTGCGCTGCATCAGTCGCTGCCTGCGTATCATCTCCTTGCCTCGGCGGAGGCGGCGGCCAACTTGGCCCGCTACGACGGCGTCGGGTACACACCCAGAACTGACGGGCCCGACGCCCTGGCAACAATGGTCGCCACCCGGGCCGGCTGGTTGGGCCGCGAGGTCAAGCGGCGCATCGCGCTGGGTACGTTCGTCCTGTCCGAGGGGAGGGCTGAGCGATACTACGTCAAGGCGCAAGCTGCCCGCGCTGCCATAGCCGATGGGCTCCAGCGTGCCTTCGGACGCGTAGACCTCTTGTTGACGCCTACCTCGCCCACACCGGCCTTCCGCCTCGGAGCACGGCACACGGACCCCGTGGCCATGTACCAGTGCGATCTGTTCACCGCACCCGCCTCCTTGGCCGGCGTGCCGGCGATCTCCGTCCCCGGAGGAACGATAGACGGGTTGCCATACGGCTTGCAGTTCATCGCCCCCCGGCTGGAGGAGGAGCGCCTTCTGGGGGCGGCCCATGCGATGGAAGCGGGAGTGATTAGTAGTTAGTGGTGGGTGGTTCGTGGTTGGTAGAACTGAGACTATGCACTCACCCTGTCGGCAACCGGGGAACATACCAAGCCAACAGTCCGACCGCCACAAACAACGCACACACAATCCACAAGCGCACCACGACCTTTGGCTCCTCCCACTCCACCCCAGGCAACCAGTGGGACCACTCCACGGGGCCGCGTTCCAGATGATGATGAAGCGGCGACATCCGCAGGAGTCGTTTTCCCGTGAGCTTGTACGAACCCACCTGGAGGATGACCGACAGAACCTCGACCGCCAAGAACCCCCCCAACACGGGCAGCAACAGCACCGCTCCCCCCGCGTAGTAGACGCCGAACACCATCCCCCCGAGGCCCATCGAGCCCACGTTGCCCAGGAAGGCCCCGGCGGGGTGGCTGTTGACCCACAGAAACCCCGCACAACACGCCGCGCCGAGCATGGCCAGGCCCCCCACATCCGAGGCGGCGGAGACCAGCGGCAGCGCCCCTGCAAGGACCAACGCTGTGCAACCCGCAGCGAGGCCGTCCAGCCCATCGGTCATGTTCACCGCATTCAGCGCTGCCGGATAGCCGATCCCGACAAGCAACAGGCCGCCCCAGGCGGGGATGTCCGTCGCTTGCAGCCCTCGTTCCACAAAAGGGACAGCGTACACAACGTCGGGCAGTAACCGCGAAAGGCCGTACAGACCGACGGCGATCAGCAGTTGCAGGCCCAGCATCCGGCCGGCGGAGATACCTTGTGAACGCCTTCTAAGCTGGCTCAGGAGGTCATCGGCCAGGCCCAGCAGGCTCCCCCCGGCGCAGGACGCCGCCACAAACAACGCCCGTATGGTCAGGGGAACCCCCGTAGCCATCGCGACGGCCACAGCCACGGCCCACAGACCCAGCGGGATCATCCCGGCCATCGTCGGGGTCCCGGCCTTGCGGGAGTGGGTCTTGGGGCCTTCGGAACGCACGTATTGGCCGGCCCGCACTCGCCGCGCGTACATCGCCGTGGCCACAGCCACAACGGGAACGAGCCCCACAGCCAGGGGCACCACCACGGCGGCAACGGCGCTCATGCTGTACCGCGCCACTCGCCCGCCGCTTCCAACAGTGAACGGCGGACCTTGGTCCGGTCGTTTTCCTCATCCGCTGCCGACATCGCTTGAAAGAGCGTAAGGCCTGTCAGAAGCGCCATATCATGCTCTACGCAACCCCTCCGCACCGCATCCGTCCACTGAGCAGGTCTGCGGGTGGGTTCGTTTTCCGGGTGTGCCGTGACCACCAACGCCCCGTGTACCGCCCGACGTTCCTCGGTATGAACCCGGTCTACAGCCAAAAGGAGCGCTCGGTGCTCCTCCGCCTCCACCTGGCCCACCGGAGAATAGACCGTCCGCACCAGGAGCGTCCCCTCATCGCTGCGCGCCTCCAACGTGCGGGGGATATCGGCACGAGGAGTACACGAGAACCCCAGCCGCCCCAGTGCCACCGTCGCCGCCTGCAGCATGTCCCTTGCCCCCCGCGGGTACAACAGCGCACGCAGCGACGCGTACTCCCTACGAGAAGCCGCGAGCTGTTCCTCCTGACGCAGAAGCTGCGCCCTTGCGTCGGCCAACTCCCGCTCCTGTGCGCCCAGCTCCTCCTCCTCGGGAAGTACGTAGCGCGCCAGCCAATCGGGCCCGGCAGTTGCCACAGGCCCCTCGCACAGCGCCCCCAGCACGGGTCTGAGCGCATCCCCTATCTCTCGGGGGTCCGCCCCCGGCAAGGAAGGAACAAACAGCAGTCTGCCCGCCCCCACGGCCACTTCCCAAGCCACAGCATCGCCAACCCGATCCCTGGCCAAGACCCGGCCAAAGGCTTCCAGCGGCACACCAAATGTCGACACGATCACCGCCTCGAAGCCACACGCGCTGTACTGCCGCAGATACCCGGCCAAGGGGTGCGAATCGTCCACATCCACAAGCGTAGTACCCCGTCGGGGGAGCAACCTGATCCCTTTGGGAAGTGCCAAGTACTGGCCCTCGCAGGACAAATCGACGGGGGGAAGCACGGTGCGGGCGTCGACCTGTCGGGCTCCGCCGTGGGCGCCCACCAACTCCACGGACGGCCCCGGAGCGCTCGTCCGCACAACCAGAGTCCCTCCAACCCGCAGAAGCAGCGCTTCCAGCTCCAACCGCCGCGTGTACAGGAGCCGCTCTATGGCCCGTGCCAATCCCCCGTCCCGCCCCTGGTGAATCCGCCACACCCCATCGGGCTCCAACTGTGCATGGGGGCGCCACAGTCCCGATAAGCACTCCGGATCAAGCAGCACCACGTCATACTCGGCCAGAGAATCCGCATCGGCCAGCCCGTCCGCCACCGGCCCCAGCCCGCGCACATCCCAACCCACTGACAAGATACGCATAGCGAATTGTACGGGGACAGTCCCCCGCTGGCACAATCGGCGACTGTCCCCGTACAGTACCACCATGGCTTGGACACACGTGCCGACCGTATGGGGGACCTTCACGGCCCGATGGGATGGAGAGGAACTGACGCAGCTACTGTTTCCCCACCAGGGGGCCGCAGGCCCCGCCCCGACTCAGCCGGCGGACGCCCGGTCTGCATTGCTGGCGGCGGAGCTCGGGGAGTATTTCCTGGGAAACCGAGAGGGTTTCACCGTACAGGGGGGTCTTAGAGGGACCCCGTTTCAGCTACAGGTCTGGGACGAACTCTTGCGCACCCCGTTTGCCCACACCATCACCTACGGAGAGCTGGCCTGCCGGGTGGGGCGCCCCAAGGCCGCACGCGCCGTTGGGGGTGCGGTTGGCGCCAACCCCATAGCGATCGTTATTCCATGCCACCGGGTGGTAGGAGCCGGAGGAAGGCTGGGTGGTTTTGGAGGTGGAACCGCTTGGAAACGCTATCTCCTGCGGCTGGAGGGGGACAGTCCCCCTGGGCAGGGCAAAGGGGACAGTCCCCACTGGGGGACTGCCCCCGTTCACCCAGGCGGGCACTAGCGGGCTTCTAGGGCGTCGATGGTCGTCGTGTAAAACACGATCCGGCGCCGCTCGGTGTATTCGCCGAGGGCGCTTCCCAGTCGGAAGTTCCGCGACGGCACCAGCGGACCTGGATCGCCCCGCTGCAACCCCACGACGACAGGGTTGTGCGGAGAGGTCACCATGGCCTGGCGGAACCGCACGAAAGCGGCGCTGCGGTCGGGCGTCCCGTTTCCGTTCATGTCCAACCGCAGGTCCATCCATATTGACGAGGCATCGCGCACGCGGAACGTGTGGGTCACTCTTCCTGATCCCACCGATCCTTCAAACACCAGCCGCCAGCCCTCTTCCGTGGGCTCGGGCACCAATCCCAAGGGGGCGGCGCTGGCATCGGTCGTTGTGCCGATGAATTCTCCGTCCGTTCGCAGTTCAATGCGATAGGGACGCGGGGTTCCCCACGTCGGGGCTCCGTTCACCGTGATGTTCCAGCTATCGGTCCCCCACACGTAGATCCCCGGCGTGGTGCCCATATGGGGCATCCCTGGGGGCAGTGGGCTCACGAAACGGCGGACCTGTACCCACTGCGTGGTCTGCTCTGTGGCCCCTCGGTTGTCGGTGACATGGAGCGTCACCGGGTACGTCCCTTCTCGGGAGTACGTCCAGTGCACCACGCGTCCAGTGCGGTTGATGCTGCCGTCGCCGGTCAGGTCCCATCGATACGAGGTGATGGTCCCGTCCGGCGCGTAGGAATTGCTGGCGTCGAACGTCACGGACATCCCCACAAACGGGTCGGCGGGGCTGTAGCTGAACCGCGCCACCGGGGGACGGTGCACAACTCCAACCTGTACCGTGCGAACGGTCTCCCCCGTCGCCCCCTCATCATCGGTCACGATCAGCCGAACAGGGTACGCTCCGCTCGCGGGGAACCGATGGTAGAACAGTCGGCCGGTCCCGTTGATTCGACCGTCGTCTCCGACGTCCCATTGATAGCGCACGATGGTACCGTCCGGGTCGTAGGAGTCACTGGCGTCGAACGTCACCCATGCGCCCGGCGTGGGCCGCGCGGGTTCAAAGTCGAACCGGGCCACCGGAGGCCGGTTTACGTGCACAGGACGCAGATCCACCGACAAGGTTCGCGTACGCCCCGAGAAGATCGTCAGTTGCCTTGTGTAGTCCTCGTACCCTTCCTTGCGCACGCGGATGCTGTAACTGCCGGGCTCAAGCTGCACTTCCCGCGGCGTCCACCCTCGGAATGTGCCGTCTACGTACAGTCGGGCAAGGCTGGGGCTGCTCGTCACCCGCAGGGTACCGGGGGCCGGCGGGGCGGCAGCAACGATCTCGAAGCTTGTGAAGTCGAACGCCTGTTCCGCGCGCTCTGGCACCAACCCAAGCACTTGCGCCTGCAATTGTTCGGGATCATCTCCCAGCCGGTGGAACGGAAACGGCTCCGTCACAGCCAAGATCTGTAGCCACTCGGTCCCCAGCGGGGGATCGACGCGCATCCGGTAGGTCGTGCCGGGGGACGGTATGGTGTGTTCCCCCGCCCGGAAATAGTTCTGGGTGTCGTAGGGGTTAGGAAATATCCGCACGACCTGCCCGTCGGGTCGGATGTCCCAGATGTATATGTAGGCCGCTTTGTTGATCTCAAAGTGAATCCGCGCATGGTCGCCCACTTGATACACGGGCTTGTCCGTCCATACCCTGACCGTGAGCCCCTCGGGATCCGGAGGCTCGATCACGATCCCCCGAGGCTCCACTTGGCCGTGGGCTATCGCTCCCAATGCCGCCACCAACACCAGGCACAGCACCATTGTCTTGCGCATCGTACTAGTTCTCCTTTTGAGCCAGAGCCCTGGCGGCTATCTGTCCAACCAACTCATGGGTCAGGGCTTCCAGCACCGCGTCCACCGTGTCAGGACACGGGGCCGCTCCGCGCAGACGGACGAGTCTCTCGGCCGCCCGCGATGTCATCCCGGCAACATCATCCGGGCTCTCCTGTTGCAACACGTGGTCGCTGGCCGCCCAGCCGACCTCCAGCGTGGCTTGGCGGAGCGTCTGAGGACAAACCTCCACTCCTAACTGCAACTCGCCGATCTCGCTCCGGGCCGCCAGCAAGAATGCCAACCTCAGCTCAAGGACCCCGCCTATTTGGTCCCACGGCAGGGACATCGCATCCCCCTTGAGCGCCTCGTTCATCAGCCGGTCTACCAGCAAGCCGCCCTCCAGCCCCGCTCGCAGGGTCTGCAGTGCGGAAGTGGCTTCGGCCGGCGGAAGGTCCCGGGCGAGGCTCACATAGCGATAGGCCACCTCGGGCGAAGCTCGCCCGGCGGGCACGGCGTCGCGCAGAGCCGATGCGGTGGCTTGTCTGAGGGACTGCTCGACGGGCATATCCCGCACCAGTTCCAACACGTTGTCCAGGCCTCGCTCGCCGCCCTGTTGGGCCGACGCGGGCATCAGCAGCACAAGCAGGGTAAGGCCGAGCATGAGGGCCTTCATCGGTCACCTTCCACGTAGCGCACCGACGCGTATTCGCCGAAGCTGCGCACGTACTCGTCTGCCACTGGGTCCTGTCCCACCCAGCGGCCGTCAACCACAAACGCGTACTCGTACCGGCCCGGTGGCAGTTCGATCACCGCAGTCCACACGCCACTGCCTCGATCCTCGAGGTTAACCGGCTCCCACGCCGAGAAATCGCCCTTTACAGACACCGACTCGGCTTGCGGCGCCGCCACTGCGAACATGGTCCCCGTGGTTTCCTCAAACCCGAACCCCCCGGGGCCCCACATCCGCCCGGCGAGGAACCCGACCGCCAACGCCAACACAATCCCAACGGCCACAGCACCCCGCATAGCAAGCGGGGGGTGCGACAACATCCGCCACCACTTCCTCCACGAAGGCCTGCCGGAAAGTCGAGAGGCCAGCTTGACGGTGACTGTGTGTTCCATCCCCTCCAGGAGGTCCCGGGCTTCGGCCCGTTCCTCCCGCAAGGATTCATGCAACAGCTGGTCAAGCTCCTTATAACGCATTGCTCATCACCCCCTGCTCGGCAAGCTGAGCCCGGACCAGGGCCCGACCCCGATGCAGTCGTGTCTTTACGGTTCCTTCACGCATCCTCAGCACCTCGGATATCTCCGCGATGTCCATATCGTGCCAGTAGCGCAACACCAGGGGCTCGCGGTACAAGTCTGGCAGCGACCAGACGGTCTTTCGGACCAACTCCCGGAGCTGCTCCTCGCGCATCACGTCCGCCGGGTCCTCAGGCCAGTGAAATCGTTGCGGCGGCTCCGGACGTCTCTTGCGCAGCATGTTGCGAGCCACATTGGCTGTGACCGTAAGCAGCCAGGTGGAAAAGCGGCGGGTGAGATCGTATTGTCGCAGCCGGGTGTAAGCGCGAATAAAGGCCTCCTGTACAGCGTCTTCCGCATCGGCTCGGTTGCGGAGGATGGCTATCGCCACACCGTAGACGGCGTCTTTGTACCGCGAGACAATCTCGCCCCATGCTTCCAGATCGCCGTCCAGACTTCGCTGCACCAGTTCGAGTTCATCCTCGGCCATGGTTATCACCCTTCGCTTTTCAGAGAATATACACGTACCGGAGGGGGAGGGTTTCGTTACAGACACCTGTCCTCCCGCCGTCAGACGCACCCGCCTCGGGTCTCGGACCCACGGGTTGGCAGGTTCGTCGGCCGGGGCCTAGGGTTAGTGCGAACGGACGGTCGCAATCATCGCCGCGGCGCGCCATCGGACGCGAAGCGGGACAGATAAGCGCACCTGTCAGAAGGAGGTCGGAATGAGAGCGAAGTATCTGGTAAGCCTTGCCGTGTTGATGGCGATCGGTCTGGTCTTGGGCGGTTGTGCATGGTTATTCGCCCCGCAGCTCGATGCGGTGCTGTCCGCTGATCCCACCGAGGGAGAGGCACCCCTCAGCGTGGAGTTCGACCTGTCCGGGTCCACCGGGCCGATCACCAGCTACTCGTTGAGCTTCGGCGACGGTAGCGAACCGGCCACAGGGACCGATGTGGACACGACCATCGTCCATACCTATGAAGATCCGGGGACGTACGAGGCCGAGCTTGTGATCCAGGACGCCCGCGGAAACATGTCGGTAGACAGCGAGACCATCACCGTGGAACCCGAGGATGTAGAAGAGGACGAGCCCACAGCCAGCCTGTCCCTGACGAAGCTGGAGAACGGCGAGGTCGAGTTTCATGTACAAGGGTGGGCCGCCGAGGGCAAGCACCTTGTCGCCTGGACCCTGTACCTCGACTACCCTGAGGAGGAACCCGTCGAGGAAGAGGAAGACCTGGAGGTGGAGACAATCGACGAAACCGTGGTCCATACCTACGACGAAGCCGGCGAATACACTGCCAGGCTGGTTGTCGAGGACGAGGACGGCCTCCAGGCCACCGCCACCACCACGTTCACGGTCACATTGCCGGGGACGGAGATCACCAACTTCGAAGTGACCGACGCCGTTCCCGGAGACGGAACGGAGGAGGACCCATACGAGCTTAACGTCGACGAGGAGTACACCTTCGAGTTCTCCGCCGAGCCCGGTGCGGGCCGCGAGATCGTGGAGTGGCGGCTCGAGTTCGGCGACGGGAGCTTCGTGGGGGAGACCGGGCTTAGTGAGGACGGCACGCTCACGGTCATCCGGACGCACACGTACACCCAGACCAACTCGTACACCGCCGTGGCCATGGTGTGGGACGATGCCGACGACAGCGACAGCGAGGAGATAGAGATCGAGGTGGTGGAGTAGAAACCGCCAACACACAGAGCGTGGCCGAGCACCGACCTCCAAACCATGAGAGCCCCGGGCCGGCGCCGGGCAAGACCCCGGCGCCGGCCCATGCGTTATCCTTCGGGGTCTACAGGTATCGGCAGTGCCGTACGCTACACGATGCGAACAGCAGTCTACATGCGCTTGCGCCACCGTTCCCGGGCGATGCCTCCAGCCACTAGAAGTCCGGCCAAGGCCAACACCGGCCAGTCCCCAACCATTGCGTACGGCGTCCTCCCGCGACGAAGCGGCAGCTCAACATGCAGTACATTCGGCTCCAGTAGCGGCAGATTGCTCACCAGCCGACCCCGCGGGTCGAACGCACCGCTCCAGCCGGTAGTTGTGGCATGGATGAACGCCCGTCCCTGCTCCGCAGCACGCAGCGCCCCAAAGGCGGCATGCTCCCACAGAATCCTGTGTGTTCCGAACCAGGCGTCGTTCGTCGGCACTACCAGCAGCTCCGCCTCATGGGCCACCGAGCGCCGCATCAAGTCGGGGAACTGCGACTCGAAACAGATGCGTACCCCGTAGCCTCCGATCGGCTGGTCGCTACGGCCGGGGGTCAAATCGTGGGGGAGAAGATCCTGCAACAGGGGGCCCAATCCCACCGCTTCCCATAGCCCACGCGCCGGCAGGTACTCGCCGAACGGTACAAGGTGCAGTTTGTCATAGACACCGATCACTTCACCCTCGGCATCGAGCAGCAGCGTGGAGTTATATATTCCGTCCTCTCTCTGGTCCCCCGTTCCCACCAGGAACTNGGCACCCAAACTTCGCGCTGCTTGCTGGAATTCTTCCATGAGCTCGGGCCGTTCGCGTAACTGGACCGGAAGGATCGTTTCGGGGAACACCACCAGGTCAACCGGCTGTTCGATTCTGCTTATCAAGTCACGATAACGATCCATGAGCTGCGGAACTTGCCGCGGCTCCATCCGTTGCTCCTGCGGCACGCCGGTCTGCACGATGGCCACCCGGTGCATGTCTATCTCCTGCGTCTGCGGGGCCAGTCCGGAGGCGGC
>SL_5KL_010_SEDDRAFT_10000556_pt1 | contig 23969 bp, 23 predicted proteins | sample SodLakKL_010_SED_FD_9118 | JGI IMG/M metagenome (IMG submission 9118) | reverse complement strand
GCCCCCGGTTTCGAAATTCAAAAGGCAGGATGCCCATTCCTTGTGTCCCGGGGATCGTTGAAACACATTGCTGAATTCTGTTTTGACCGCCGGATGCTGGATGCAGTTGTAGAAATCTGATGAACAACACGACTGCGACAGGACATAGTGTTATTATATCCTGTTGCTCAGACCTTGTATTGATTAGTATGGATGAAAAAGAGCTTGAAACACTGGTAAAGAAGATCAAAGCAAAGGATCTCAAAAATGAGTTGAAGCAGCGCGGAATTCCGATGGGGAAATGCCCGACAAAACTTGACCTGGCACGCAAGCTGCCAGACGATGTAGTGAAGAGCCTGGCAGAAAAATAATCGGTTCCAGACCTGAAAACTNCAGATCATAGATTATTGGATCAACGACTCCGAGATCAGAGATCCTGAATAATAGATGAAGGGTCAGAGCTATCTGGTCACCGATCGCCTGTAACGGACATCAGATTACAATCTTTACAGGCAGCGGGATGTAGTTACGTGAGTAATTAGCTGACTCGGTCTCCCATAGATTCACCATGCTCTCTATTTCAAACCAGTAACCCATACAGCTCCTCTTCCTAAAGCCAGTTAACCGTCCTCTTCCCCGATGCAGTGATTAATCACAATCTCGGAGATATCGCTTGAATACTCGCCAATCCGGGCAATACTGGATGCAATATACCCGCAGTAGATGCTATCAGGGCTNCTTAGTNGTGTGCATTCAGTCTTTAATTCCATATAGCGTTTTGTGATATTTCTGACTGATTCGATGCTGGCATGAGCGTCATGTATGTTTCGATCGTAAAAGGAGCGCATACTCTGCCGAAAGATTGAGAGTGCCGCCTCATCTGCATCCCGTATCATCTGGATGAACTCAGTACTCAGATTAGTCTTCTTCACCGATCCCGTGCCTGAATGTGTTTTTGATCCATCGCCGAATCCGGCTTTGTAATCGTCAGCTGGACGATTATATGAATCAAAGAGGGCCAGCACGTTTGTGGCTATAGTAACGGCATGATCTGCAATTCGTTCAATTGTCCGGGAGATCTGAAAGAAGGTCATCGCCGTGCCGATCGTGATATTCATCCTCCGTGATATCGTCGGATTATGGGAGATCAGGTGATACTGCCTGCTGATCAGCCAGTGGAGACGATCGATATCATTGTCACGGGAGATGACATCTTCACAGAGTGCGGCATCCCCTTCCTCAAGCGCGGTGATAGTATCCTCGTGCATCGATTTGACGATAGTATACATCCGCCTGATCGTATTCTCAAGCGGCATCTCGACGGGGTTCAAAATATCCTTCAGAACAATCGAATAATCCGTTTCCTCGCTAACTTCCTGGCCAATCGCCATCTGCGTATACTGCCTGACTTTCTGACGGATTTCAGGCATGATTCGGGTTTTAGAGATTATGCGGATGCTCGTAAACCCGGTGATATACGCGCTGATGAGACAGCGGAAGAGACATTCAGGATCAGTAAAGTCCTTCTGATACAACTCCTTTTCACGCATACGCGATTGTCCTTTAATATCAGCTGTGATCAGGAGGGTTCCATCCGGCTGGGTAATGATCCCGATCGGATCATTTTTTTGTATGTTATGCTGTACCGCCCAGCTCTTGGGAAGTGAGAGGACATATGATGCCCCGCCTGTTACCTGAATCTTCCGGATATCCATACATTCCTCAAATGTTTAGAAAGAACTATAGTGACAGTAGAGAGTTACGTTTTGAGGGAAGATATAGTTTGGGAAGAAGAATTAGGTATCTCTATATTTATCGATAGATCTATATTCTATAATGAANAATTCTATATTAATTCCGGNCAACTATGGTAGTGATGACTCATTCAGTCAGAACCAGATCAGTCCGGTCACTTCTCACCGGAATGGCGATGCTCCTGGTCGCCGCGGCTCTTTTCAGCGGTTGTGTGGGCGACAAGGATGTGGCAGATACACGAATAATTTCTGTCAGCGGATCGACAACAAACCTGCCTATTGCACAGGCAGTAGCAGAACTCTATATGGATATCCACCAAACTGATGAGATTCTTGTCTCCGGCGGTGGATCTGGTGTTGGTATCAGGGCTGTTGGAGAAGGCACCGCTGATATCGGAATGTCATCACGGGATATCAGACAGACCGAGATTGAACAGTATCCAGACCTTGTCGAGCACGTGATTGCATATGATGGTATCGGAGTCATTGTCAACCCTGAAAACCCTGTGAGCTCCCTTACCCTTGATCAGATAAAAGCAATCTATAAAGGCGAAATTACAAACTGGAGGGAAATAGATGGAAACGACCGGCAGATTGTGGTTGTCGGACGAGACAGTGCTTCCGGGACACGTGAATTCTTCTATGAAGAAGTAATGAACAAAGAAGAATTCGTCAGGACCCAGCAGGAGCTCAATTCAAATGGAGCAATTCGGCGTACCATACAACAGACTCCCGATGCAATCGGATACGTTGGCCTTGGCTATGTCGATGATACAGTCAGGGGCATAAACATCTGGATCGATGACAGATCTGTTGCACCCACTGTATCAAACGTGGCAGATGGAACATATCCCATTGCCCGCAGCCTCTATATGTATACGCGTGGCGAGGCATCAGGACTTGTAAAAGATTACCTGGACTTCCTGTTGAGCGATGACGGCCAGGCTATCGTTGCCCGGGAAGGGTTTGTGCCGATACGCTAGGCACACCTCCTTTTGATGAAAGAAACCGGCAGTCAACCGGAGATGCACAGGGTACTGGATGTATCCAAAAGTAGCATCACGCGGCAGAAGAAAGAGACTCTTATCGGCATTTTCTGGCTTGGAACCGCGCTTTTTGCCACGGTTGCCATCATTCTCATTCTAGGCTTTCTTGTCAGGGAAGCCCTGCCCGCAATCCTTGAGATCGGGATTTGGGATTTTATCTTCCATGATATCTGGAACCCGGCGAGTATAACACCTCAATACGGTATCCTGACGCTGATTGCCGGGACACTTCTGGTTACCCTCGGGGCAATGGCGATTGCTATTCCCTTTGGGATTGGAACAGCCATCTTCATTGCAGAGGTTGCACCACCACAGTTTCGGGAGGTGGTGAAGCCTGCCATAGAGCTTCTGGCAGGGATTCCTTCTATCGTTTATGGGTTCTTTGGCCTCATCGTCCTGACAACCTGGCTGCGCACCTCGTTTGATCTTCCATCTGGCGCCACCTGGCTTGCAGGATCGATACTCCTTGGTATCATGGCACTCCCAACAATCGTGAGCGTTTCTGAAGATGCAATCAGCAGTGTCCCGGATGAATTCAGGTCTGCATCGCTTGCACTCGGGGCAACAAGATGGCAGACGATCACCGGTGTTACGCTGCCAGCTGCCCTCTCCGGGATCACTGCCGCCATCATCCTTGGGCTTGGAAGAGCAATCGGAGAAACGATGGCGGTCATGATGGTCACAGGAAACGCTGCAGTGGTGCCTGATCCTCTCTGGAATATCCTCTCCCCGGTCAGGACTCTAACTGCAACCCTTGGTATCGAGATGGGGGAGGTTTCCATCGGAAGCACCCATTACCATGCCCTCTTTGGAGTCGCACTCGTCCTCCTCATTATAGCGCTTATAATAAACCTCTCTGCATCGTTCATCCTCAGGAACATCCGGGAAGGCCAGATAGGGGCAAACGGAGAGCCACTCCTCTCCAATGCAACAAAAACACGTCTTAAACAGGTAATGCTGGTCGTAGCCCCTGGTGTAATCTTCTGGATCGCATACCAGATCTCGGGCATCACCGGCATGGCCGCCCCCGCCATTCTCCTTGGCCTGATTTTTGCTGTGAAACAATTCTTCTCACGACAGATACAGGAGAAGATGGCATTTGCCGGTGTCACTCTGGCAACGGCAGGTGTTCTCTTCACGCTCGCAATTATCATCTTCGATATCGTCTCAAACGGCCTGCCTGCAATTACCTGGGAGTTTTTGACCGAGAGCCCACGGAATCTTGGACGTGATGGCGGTATCTTCCCCGCGATTGTGGGCACCGTCTGGCTTGTTGCAGGCGCAATCGCTATTGCACTTCCAATTGGTGTTGGTGCTGCACTTTACCTGAATGAATATACAATTGAAGGGCGGATCACCCGTATTATCCGGGCAGGGAACGACCTCTTAAATGGCACTCCTTCGATAGTGTTTGGCCTCTTTGGTTTTGCCTTTCTCGTCCTCTTCGTGGGCCTTGGAGTGTCGCTCATTGCCGGTCAAATAACACTCGCACTCATGATCCTCCCCACAATCGTCAGAACAAGCGAAGAGGCTCTCAAAAGCGTTCCTGACACACTCAGACATGGTAGTCTCGCCCTTGGTGCAACCCGGTGGCATACGATATCGCGTATTGTCCTGCCTGCGGCTCTTCCCGGCATTCTCACTGGAACAATACTCGGAATCGGCCGGGCAGCTGGTGAAACCGCACCGCTTCTCTTCACCGCAGTTGTCTTTATGAAAAGAGATCTTCCAACCTCACTCTCAGATCCGGTGATGGCACTCCCTTATCATCTCTATGTACTGTCAACAAATGTCCCGGATGCAGAAATCCAGCAATATGGAACAGCCCTTGTCCTGCTTGCACTGGTAACCGCCATTTATGCAGTTGCGATACTGATACGGCGACATGCCAGAAAGACCATCAGGTGGTGAATATGATGAAATACGCCCTGGAAACACGAAAACTCGATCTATACTATGGTGAGACACCCGCACTAATCGAAGTGGATATCAAGATCCCAAAAAATTCCGTAACGGCTTTAATCGGTCCTTCTGGTTGTGGAAAATCAACCCTGCTCCGGTGTTTCAATAGGATGAACGATCTCATACCTGATTGCCGGATAAACGGTTCTATTCTCTATTATGGTCAGGAGATCAATAATCGCACAACAGATGTCGTCGAACTGAGAAAACGCATCGGGATGGTCTTCCAGCAGCCAAACCCGTTTCCAAAGTCCATCTATGAAAATGTCGTATATGGGCCACGTGTACATGGTATCCGGGATCGAAAGAAACTGGATGCGATAGCAGAAGAGAGCTTAAAGGGTGCTGCACTCTGGGAAGAGGTACAGGACCGTCTCCATGAGGCTGCACGCAGCCTCTCCGGAGGGCAGCAGCAGCGCCTCTGCATCGCACGCAGCCTTTCAGTCGGGCCTGACATCATTTTGATGGATGAACCATGCTCTGCACTTGATCCAATTGCAACAGCAAAGATAGAGAACCTGATCGCTCAACTTAAAGAAGAGTATACAGTCGTCATTGTAACCCACAACATGCAGCAGGCAGCACGGGTCTCTGACTACACAGGATTTATGTATATGGGTAAGTTAATTGAGTTTGATATAACACCGTTCATTTTTGAACGGCCAAAGCAGGAGCTGACAGAGAACTATATCACAGGGAGGTTTGGATGATGCCAATGAAGGATCGCTACCATGCACAGATCGAAGCATACCGGAAATCAGTTGAGAATTACAGCTTCTTTACCATCTGCATGCTTCGTGATGCATTTGATGCGTTTTCCTCGATTGACCGGGATCTTGCATGCGAGATTGCAGGCGGGATGGAAGTCCATTGTATCAAGGATACCATCCAGGAAGGTGGTCCTATGATGCACCAGGAAATTCTTGTCCCAAGAAAAGTATATCTCAGGCTACGGAGGGAGCAGCTTGAAGAAGAGGGGCTGAAACTGATCGCACTCCACCAGCCGGTTGCATCCGATCTTCGGACAATCGCATGCTGCATGAACCTTATCTCATCAGCAGAACGGATCGGCCGCTATGGAAAAGACATCTGTCATTCCACGTATAAACTTCCGGAAGGAAAGCATATCAGCGGAATGGTCAGGCTCCCTGAGATGGCATCCCGGGCCATATCGATGCTCGAAGATGCCCTGCGTGCCTTCCAGACGCAAGATATCAATCTCCTCGACGGGTTCTCTGACCGCGACGATGTCATCGATCAGATGCGGTATAGCATCTACGAAGATTGTATCAGGATCATGGAAGATGATCCCGCCACCATACCCTTCTGTGCAACATATCTCCTCATCGACCGGTACCTTGAACGCTGTGCTGACCATGCATGCAAGGCTGCAGAAAAGATCCACTACATGGTGACCGGTGAGAGAATCGAGATTAAATAAAAAGCAACCATCAGATCCCCTGCTATTACCGCTACACCAGACAGGAGTATAGATTGTGGGTTCGTTCGTGTTTTATCGGGTTAGAAAAAAAGTGGGCACATCCGGGAAGGCCTACTCAGTAGTCTTCCCGTCGAAATGCTCGTCGTCTGCCTCTGCGTCCGCCTTTGTCTTATGGACGACCTTATCATTGTGCTCTGGGGGGGAATAGATTGTGTATAATCTGAGGTCAGCAGTTGTAGAAGTGTTCACCACGTTATGATGTGCCCCGGCTGGCACAATCACCGCGCTGCCATCTGTAACGGTGTGTTCGACCCCATCAATCACCACTTTTCCTTCACCCTGTTCAAAGCGGAAGAACTGGTCGATATCATCATGCACCTCTGCACCGATCTCCTCACCGGGCTTTAAGCTCATCAGCACGAGCTGGCTGAACTGTCCTGTATAGAGGACTCTGCGGAAATCACTGTTTGATACAGTATCTGCTTCAATATCTGCTGCAAAACCTTTCTTCATGCATAAACCTCGCATGTATGGTTACGGCTGCCGTTCCTGAAAGTCTCTGTAGGAAGGTACTGAAAGAGCCTGCCGTTGTACAAAATTGGAGATGTGACTATTTCTTATTAATTGTACCTGCATGACAAATCAGATCCGCCAGATGCAATCACTTTCACACTCCATGATAATGGTTATATGAACAGGGTCAGGAGACATGGGATATGATCCAGGCATAAAAAGATGCTCCTGATTCCTTGATTGGAACAGAATCACAGGTGATATGATTGAAGACCATTTTTTAAACGAGAGGAAAGGGATAGTGAGAGGAGAACTGTCGCAACTGTCTCATTTATCGGTAATTACATCGAAAATCCAGCCGTTTTTGAACTGCTCTTTAACACGCTCTTTCACTTTGCCGGGCCACCTGAGAGATGCTGTATCCATGCCTCTTCGGGGAGGGGTGATACGATCTCTGGAATGGAGTGCAGTAGAGGGAGTGAAAGAGCAATACACAAAGAAATGATCAGAAACACTACACTTATCACCTATAGGTGCATAGTAATATTACTATGCTGGCAGCCACGTCCATATACATCCGGAATGACCTGAAGGTTCAGCTGAATTCACTGAAAAAACATCCAAAAGAATCATATAATGATGTTATCGAACGCCTGCTAAAACTCGCCATTGATGACGAGCCACTGGGGGAAGAGGCAATCAAAGGGCTCGAAGAAGCTCTTGAAGAGATCAAAGCAGGGATGTTCATCTCTGAAGAAGAGATCATGAAGAAGTACGGAGTTACGTGAGCCTTGTGAGCTCCTACACTATCAGATATACACCCCGTGCTGATCGGGATCTTGAAAAGCTACCGAAAGAAACATCCCAGTTCATTGTTCGAAAAATCCATGAGATCCGGGGGGCTCCATATCTCTCAATCAAGAAATTAAAGGCATCAAATCCACAGCATCCGGTGTACTCTCTCAGAATCAGACGTGATATACGGGCTCTTCTATCGATTCATGATGATATATTAATTATTCACGTCCTTGAAGTAGAATCCCGGAAGAGATCGTATCGGGATTTTTAAACCATGGTATCACCCAAAACCCACCAGAAACGAAGTCACCGGAACTACCTCAATTCTCAATTCGTCCACTTCAATCGTCTTCTGCTGATGTTCGGTGATGATCGTTTCCCCTGGAAGGCCAAACTTTTCGCAGGCCATGACGAGACCGGCGAAAACACGCATACTGGTATGGAACCGAGTACAGAGTCCCGTTTATACAAGAAGTAGGCATCTCTTAGGATCTTCCGTGTTTCCTCACTGCGAATGATATACGGCTTGATCAAACCCAGAGGGGTAAGAATCTCTTCTTTCAATCGGTCATAGGGGATCTCATGGGTGGAGCCATGGGTCTCCCCATTCACCCGGTTACACCATTTGAGGAGCTTCTGGTTCATGTCTGGGTAGGAGGTGAACCTGTTGCCAAGGAGAAAGTCTTTCTTCATGAATTTGATGGAGTTCTCGACTTTTCCTTTTGTCTGAGGGTTATAGGGTTTACAGACGCGCAGGATAAAACCGTAGTGGGTGAAGAAATCCTCAAACTTTGCGTTCCAAGTATGATCCTTGGCCCGGATGGCTCGTTTGATGATGACCGTCTTGATGTTGTCGTAGAGGATTTCATCAGGAATCCCGCCAAAGTAGTCAAATGCGTTCTTGTGGCACTGGATCAGTGTGTATACATCTGTTGAAAGGGTGAACTCCATGTAGCGCATTCGTGAGTACCCGAGGACGGCACTGAAGGCGTAGATCTTTCTCTTTCTGCCGTCTATCTCATGGCTCCCGCATTCGCCCCAGTCTACCTGCATTTGTTTGCCAGGTGGTGTTTCGAAACGGAGGATGGCTGGCATTATATACTGAGGACGGATGGTTCTGATGTAGTCTTTGAGGATGGTGTACCCGCCAGTATACCCCTTCTCCTGAATCTCCCGATAGATCCTCCTTGCTGTGAAGGGATATGCGGTGATTAATCTTTGATGTAGTCTTTATACGAATCAAGCTTACTGGGTTTTCCAGTGCGCTTTTGGTTCTATGGCAATTCATCAGCTTCAATATACTTTCGCACGGTTCGACGATTTAAACCGGTCATGCGTGATATCTCGCTGTCGTTGTATCCCTTGTTGTGAAGGTCACGGATCATAAAAAATCCCTCATCTGCGATCACCATTGCTGGTCCCCCTCTGTTGGTACAGAGAGGTTAGCAGGTGAGGACTTTTAGACCGCCACAATTGTGCATTTCTACACCGCCATTGACACAAGCTCGGATTTGGTCTTGAACACCTGGTGTTCTTTGGGTATTCCTGCGGCATCACATCGATCGGGATCATCAATCCAATAGGCTGGTATATACAGTCGATAGTTCAGCAACANTCGACGGTCACCTTTTACATAGGCCATAAACACGCCGACCTGACTGTTTTCGAGTTTGCCAATATTCCCACAATATTGACGAGAGACAGCAACGGAGTGTTTTCCTGCTTTTGGATTCCCACATTCATCGATCACCAGGGCTCCATTGTTTCCGATGGTCCGCCATCCCTGGTCCATGATCCAGTCTGTGAGTTTTCGGTGATCCCATGGGGATTGAGCAGGNAAGTGACTGAATGCCTGATTGTTCATTGAGCTGCAATGTGTGGCAATTAAGGTCAATGTCCGTTGTGAGGGCGCTGTTACAAGACCCACCACATAATCGAGTGCTGTTTTCCACTTGTTGTGAGTTTTCATCGCAAAGCAATTTTTGAGTTGAGTTTGTTCAAAGAAAGATTTTAGGAGGGGTATATGTGAAACTATGTGTTCAGCGAGCGATTCTACTTCCGGGTTTGTTGTGCCATTAACACAAAAAATATAATTTCATTCATTATATAGAGATCTTGATATTTAATCTTGGCGGAATCTTTTTGAAACTTGACATTGTAGAGTTCAGTTATAATCTAATAAAAATAACGATGCGAGTGGCAGGAGTCGAACCTGCGAACCCCTACGGGAATCGATCTTGAGTCGATCACCTTTGGCCTCTCGGTAACACTCGCTCTTGAAGGAAGTACATTCGCGCTCAAATGCAAAAAACATTCCTTGTTCTACATAAAATCAGCCAGCCCCATCTGGAGCTTCTGTTCTTCCCCAAATGTTGCGTTGATCGCAGCGTCGATCACCGCTATCCGCTGTTTTGTATATTCTGAGATGGCAAACTGCTCACAGATCGCAAGAGAGGCTGCCAGGTACTTCTTCACCGAACCCTCTGAAACAGTCGCGATGATCTTTCCGCCGCACCGGCATTTTCCGGCAAGCGGCATCCTCCTGTATTTCGAGCCGCACCGGGGGCACCGGAACCCCTGTTTTGAAAAAGCATTTAAGTTCCCGATCATGTCCCTGATGAAATGGGTCGTCAGCACACGCTCTGCAAGATCATCTTCATCCACGGCACGAATCTTCCGTGCAAGAACAAGTTCAGCATCAAGCTTATCGACCATAGAATGAAGCCTGGTATACATTGTATTGAGAGGGCCAGCAGAGATGTCGCCTGTATCATGGGTGAACGAGAACCCTTCATACTGGCCGGGAGTGCCAATCCGGAGCTCCACATGATCCACCACTGTTTCAAGATCTTTTGGCGGGGCATAGGCGCAGCATGCCTCATAGACAGAGAGCGGGTAGCTCTCTACTACATCGAGGTTCAGAGTCTCTTTATCCACTTCAGCAGGATCAATTCTGCTTGTGAGGACGAGCGGAGCATCCATTGACCCACCCCGGGTCTCGGGAAGAAACGATCGTGAAAAATTAATCAGGGCATCCAAAAGAAGCATTACACAGTCTTCATCTCCATCACACTGGCCGCAGAAGATCCCGTTTGCATGGAGGGTATGATCTTCTGCAACGGTGACGCAGTAGACACGATCATCCAGGCAGGGAACCGGTTCAACACTTTTAATCGTATCTGAAATCACCACCCCTCCTTCCGTCACCGGCACCCGATCGCCCGGCTTCACTTCAACTGCCCGGATCTTTCGGAGATACGCAACATCCCAGACGACCATTGCATGATCAGAGGTGACTGCAAGTGTTTTTCCACGTTCGGTTTCAAAGAGGAGGAGATGATCCGGGGCACGGTGTACCGAAACTGAGGTGATTTTTCGCATCTTCTGCATGCCGTTTGTATCGATTGCAACAAGGGAATACGGATATGCAGGATCTGAATAAAAGGTTCCCAGGCGATCTGAGCCAGGATGCGAGATATCAAAATTCTGAAGCACAAAATCCCGAATCGGAAGGCATTTCCAGCCTTTTTCTCCATACACTTCGATGAGCGTATCACCATGGAAACAGTTCCGCCGTTTTGCCGCATGGAAGAAAGGATGGGCATACCCGACAGGCGCCTCGGAATATCCGATTAAACGGGCAAGGACTCCTGCACTGGTATGCGGAGCGAGACCGACAATGAGATGGCCCACAAGGTCACCTGGATTCTCTGCATGATAGTATCGTGGAAGACCATAGACCTTCTCAAGGAGATCATCCACAAACCCTGCCACGCGAACAAGATATTCGCCACAGTCCCTTGAGACCAGGATATCCTGGGGCTTGAGTTCACAGATCTGATCCGAAGTTCTCAGTTCAAAACCCTCAATATCAACATGATAGCCAAGTTCCCGGAGGCGTTCCGGATGAACCCCGATCTCAGCCGGCCGGAAATGCGTGAGGGGAAGATCAATCATGTCGTACCTGACGGTCCCGTCCTTAAAAACATAGAGATCCCAAACAGCCCTGAGCATTCCTTTTTCAATTGGCTCTACCGCACGCTCCCGTGAGATGAGTCCCTTCACCCCTTTCAGCAGTTTGAGATCAGATGCCTGCATTCCAAGATGTGTTAGTGCAGATTCATACAACTTCCGAATGTTCACCTCTACCTCCTGTCTGCAGGCAGCAGGGGCATCGCACCGGGGACACCTGCCGCCTGTGATCTCTTTTCCACAGTGGACACACCGGAAGACAGGGTCGCTATGGCCTCCACAGGAGCATTGATTCCAGAACGTCCGGTTACCACATTGTACACACCGACGCTCACCTGTCTCAATTCGTATATTGCCTTCAGTCTCAATGTTGATCAGGTAGTCCCCATTCTCCATTGTCTCCTGTCTCCGCTTCGCACCCGCTCCCTGAAACGATCTGCGCACCCCGCCATCATTTCCGATCGGGAAGAGGGCATGGGGTGCAGATTTCATCTTTCTTGGAGCTGATTTTCCAGGCCTGCCCATTCTTGCTCCAATGCGGGTACCGGGTTTTGAACGTATCAGAAATCCACTCAGGTGACGGGCCGCATCAAGCCCGGTGCCGGTGTCTTCAAGAGTCTTCCATTCGTCCCTGCGTCCGAGATCCAATGAGAGGCCCAGGCACGCCAGGAGAGAGTAGCATGTCGATATAACGATCTCATCATCTTCCATCGTATGGGGAACCAGAATCTCCTCAAGAAGTTTTTTTATGTCAGGATCACCTCTGATCCGGAGCACCCCGTTTTCCATCCTGCCGCCTGAACAGATGCCCTCAGCAAGGCGGCAGAACTCCTGGCAACTGAGATCGTCATAGTACCATGTATAGTCTGGATGAAGATACGCACCTTCAAGAGCATAGCTGATAGCCTCCATCTCATTTTCTGGATGCCGTAGACCACCTTCCTGAAGCCACCATTCTTCACAATAGGCAGGAGGAACAAGCAGATGATCGTTTTCAAGAAACTCCCCAAAACCGATCAAAATCTCGCCAACATCCAGAATTGCCTGAATGTCCTGCCCAAGAGAGATGGCTTCTTCCCCTGAATCAATCCTGCGGACTTCGCCGGTAGTGAGAAGGACAGTTGGCCCTTCGATCGAATCGACCGGCACAACACCGGCGGCTTTTCCCGGCCGTTCAATCTTCATCTGGGTGCCCGGGGCCAGATATTCACCCAGGATATACATGGTTGCAGGATTCAGACCTGCAGCGGCAAGCCCTGAATTTCTTGCCCTTCCAAGCCGAAGTCGAAAACCACCTTTCCGCATCGGATATGCAAATACCGGGCGTCCGGCAATAGCATCTTTGAGATATTTGTCTTGTGGATAGATGCCATTCTCCTCTTCTTCACCCGATGAAGAGGAGGAGGCAACAAGAGTTTCTAGCCAATCCCATCCATCCATCTTCATCTTTCTGACGTTCTTCTGAACCTTTGGAGCCTTCAGGGCAAGGCCTTCTGCAATGACCAGGGCCATACCACCCCGTATGGCATTTGTCTCCACCCGTTTGAGGTTGCGATATCCCGACACCTCTTCTTTCTCAGTTGGCTCACCATCAATACAGACCGGGCAATTTTCAATGATCAGTCTGAGCTCCTCGTTTGTTGGGGCATACTGAAGGCTGAGTATATTATTGTATTGCCGTATCTCCTCGATATAGCGCTCAATCTCTTCCTGATGGGGAATATACCGGTTCACCCCGAGAGCCCTGCGGACGTAATCACCGACTAAAACCGAGAGGGCCTGTGCGGTTCCTCCGGCAGATCGAATCGGGCCGGCATAGTAGATCCTGAGGTATTCGGATCCATCATCGTTTCTGCCAAAGGTGACTTTCCCTATCCCCTCGGTGGGTGCCGCGACGACACCCTCGGTCAGAAGTGCCATTGAACAGCGGATCGCATGATCGACCACCTCCTCGCGTGTTGTTTCACCAAATTTCCGCGCGATAAAATCATCCCCGATCCTGAGAGCCACCTCCTCACGGGACATCACAGATTCAAGTTCCCTGATCCGCGCCGCAACACCGGGGATATCAAGGAGCGCCTCCACACGATCTGCAAGATCATTTGCAATTGGAATTTCCGGGGTGATCACGGGATCGATGCCACGTGACCTGGCCTCACGTGAAATCGTGAGTGCGTCCTCAAGCAATGCATTAATGCTGCCAAGATAGGACTCCATGGAGCCCGACATTGCAGGAAGAGTCATGGATCGCTACTCCTCGTGTTTGGGAAATAGTGTCTTTATTCCCTCTTCTCCCATCCTGAAGAGGACAAGTTCCGCACATGTCCTGAGAAACAGATCATCTCCCTCAGCTGCCTCATTCAGCGCAGGAATGGCGGGATCTCCGATCCTGCAGAGGGCCATGGCCACTGCTCCCCGGACGAAAACATTTTCATCTGCCAGAAGAGGGATGAGATCAGGGATTGCTTCCTCGCCGATTTCTCCAAGTGAAGCAGCCAGGTAGCGCCGCACCTCGGGATCATCTACAGACCGAATTGCATCGATAATCATCGGGATCGCCGCAGCACCCATCCGTGTGATGGCACGTGCCAGGTACCACCGCATCGTTGCATTCGCCTCCCTCAATGCCTTGACTATCTCTTGTATTGCCGGGGGGCCATGTGCTGCCAGCGCCTCTTCCGCCGATCTTCTGGCATCGAGATTGGGTTCGCCTACTGCCTTTTTCAGGGCAAGAATTGCTTCTTTACCAGTCATGGGTTTCACCAGGTTTGGGTTTGCCAATCTTTGATTGTGGTTCAATCTCCTGATAGGGAATATCTTTTATCGGAGGGGCCTTGACTGTTTTCATATCAGTTTTTAAGATATTATTAAACCAGAGTTCCCGTTGCGGGAATGGAATCTGGATGCCGTTTTTCTCAAGCTCTACTTTGATCTTCCAGAGTAGTTCTGTACGGAGCCCCCACCAGAAGAGTGATGGCGCCCACACCCTGACCATAAGATTTACACTCGAATCATCAAGTTTATCAACATAAACCGACGGCCCCGGGCTCTTTAATGCATATGGTTGCTTATCAATTAACTCCCTGATAATCGCGATTGCTTTTCCTGCATCATCCTTATACCGGATTCCAATAGTATATTCAAACCGCCTGGCCGGATTGATGACAAGGTTTGTGATCTCGCTTGTAAAAAGCTTTGAATTTGGGATCCTGATATAGATACCATCAAAACCACGGACTATCGTTGACATCATCTGGATAGTCTGGACCGTCGCCCAGGTCGAACCGATTATAACAGTGTCACCAGTCTTGATCGGCCGCTCGATCATCAGAAATATCCCGGAGATAAAATTTGAAACGATATTCTGAGCGGCAAACGCAAGTGCCAGTGCAATGATACCTCCTGCAACAAACAGTCCGGAGAGGTCGAGATGAAGAAACGGGAGGATGAGCAGGAACGCGAAGATATAGATGAGGTACCTGATAAGGGTTGATGCAAGTTCGACATTGGAGTGATCGAGTTTGTCTCCAAGGCCGCGTTTGATATATTTTTGTATAAGGGTGGGTGCCACAATTGCAATTATGAGGATGATTCCTACGGAAAAGAGATCAAAAAAGGTTATCTGGCTAATAAATGGTCTATTAAGAAAACTATCAAGATTTGTTAGAAGATCCACGATCAAAGTGTACAATTTAGATCAACCCCGCATCCATTGTATAGTAGATCAGTTTCTCAGTGCCGGGTATCAATCGTGAATAGTAGATTTCGATCGATTTCTGCATCCCTGACCGGATAGGCTGTTCAAGAAAAGCGGTATGCGCGATATGCGTTTTGATGATTTTCATACCCGCACTCATTGATACCAGGTCCTGATCATAATAGATCTTCATTCCATAATTCTCAAAGACGACGCGGGAGATTTCAACCCATTTTTTTGTGGTATTCATAATATCAAGCTCAATTACTCCTTCAAAACAGGGATCCAGTTCCGGTATGTTGGTATGAATTGAACTAAAGTGATATCGTGTTATAACACCGGTGTCAGTCGGACCATAGAGTGAATACTTCTGCGGCATCCGGGAGAAGATGTCTATACACCGGTACGCATCACCTTTTTTGAGGAAAACCCCGATCTCTATTGGAAATGTTAGGTATATCCGGCGCTGCACTTCAGGTTCGATCTCTATTGGCGCAAATCTGATCTCAAGGAATCGTGTGACCTCATCGGGCAGGTTCAGCGGCTCAACAGGGTTGATAATCACGGTTCCAGAATCAGATGCAATGACCCGTTCGACAACATTATCCCCAAGTTTTCGAAAATACCTGACGAAATCTTCATCCTTTGAGAAACTGATCTCTAAACCATCCTTCTCAATAGAGAATTCATAACCATATCGACCGTACACAAAGTGATTCTGGTAATCCCATTCCAATAAAACTTATCCTATGTCCCAGGGAGCGTGAAAAATGAACGGTCATCATAAAGAGTTTGCATCACTGAGCTCTTCAATCAGGTGAGAAAGAGAGGGATCATCCAGCTCCTTCAAAACCGCAGCCAGATCCAACCGAAGAGCCGGATCTGCCCCATCCAACATATCAATAAGAGTCTCAATGACCGCTGGATCAACAACAATCATGCTGACCTTTTCATGTTGTGCAGACTTCAGAGCATCTATCAGAGCAGAAAGTGCAGGATCACCAATCTTTGCAACTGCCTCTGCCGCCTCGATCTTCACCCGATCCACAGGATCAAAGAGAGCACGTATGAGCGGATGGATTGCATCAACTGATCCAATAATGCCAAGAGCCGAGGCTGCAGCTGCCCGGACCGCAGGATCGTCTGACGCGAGTGCTTTGACAAGATCGGGTATTGCAGGATCTCCAATGGTACCAAGTGCGAGTGCAGCTCTGCTCCTGACATAGGAATCAGGATCAGAAAGGACGTTTATGAGCGGCTTGATTGCGCGGGGATCCTTTATCTCCCCAAGAGCAATCGCAACCTTCCACCTGACATCCTCGTCGGGGTCATTCAAGAGAGTAATCAATGGTCCAACTGATGGTTTTCCGATTCGTGCAAGGGCTTCTGCCGCTTTCCACCTGAGCCCTGAATAGGTATCGCTCCGTGTGGATTCAACAAGCAGTTCGATCGCACGCGGATCACGGAGCAGACCAAGAGCGTCTATCGCCGCATACCGCTGGTCCATTTCCCCATGGGCCAGGATACCAAGCAGTGAGGCCACATCACCTTCCTTCCTCATCTGTACAATATCTGCCTCACTCACCAGTATCGCCTGAACCCGTTGCATACTGTTCTCTATCACCTCTTTGACCGGGACAGCCGGCACAATAGTCGCTGCAAGAAACGCAGAGAGAAGAGCTGCCGCAACAAAGGATCCGGAACGAATAAGCGCGTCAGTGGTCACAAATCCGATCAGATACATATCCGCAATACTATGGATCGCTCCAAGGTAAACGCCGCCAAGAACAGCTTTATACCGGAAATAATATGCTAAAATGATGATCAGGAGATAATAGAGATGCGTATAACCAGTAACAATACCGGATAGCGCATGAAGGTAGAACTCAGCTGCGGTGGCAAAAAAAAGACCAAGAACTACAATAATGTATGGAAGATTCCGGTATTTACCCTGATGCATCATACATTCTGCTATCCGCCGTAAGAAATATATACCGATCGGGGTTTTCCGATTGGGGTTTTTCTGATCGTCGGGACTGTAACTCAACCACACCACCTGCATGGATTATGCCGCCTAAATATCACCAGAGGAACAGGAATCCAAACCGAAGTTCTTTCGTACCTGAAGTACAAGCCAGTCATTTGTTTGGGGATGTCTCATCATTCCCAAACAACAGAGAGGAGTATAGCGACCCGGTGAGGGAGAACGGCACCTGAAAGATCATGCCAGATACCAACCCGGGCGCAATTGAAATTGGATCATTACGCCGTCAATTGGAAGAATCAGTATGTTTCGCACCTGCGCACTGTGCTTAGGCTGTGAAAAAAACCTCTTCCAACAAGCTGGCAGTATTTTCCATAGAGAAGGTGAAGACAAAACAAAAAAGAAAGCCATGCCGATGACACAAGGCCAGTACGGAGGGCTTCGTCATCCGCCAGATACAGCCAGAGATATCCCATGCCATTGGTTTAGCCTCATCCACAATCCTGTCAGATCATAAGGTACAGATCAATTGTGCCTGCACCAGCCAGACAGGTTTTCTCCGTTCTCCTTTTCATATTTGTTTTCGGAATAGACACAGGGATCCAAATATTTCGTACATCATTCTTATTCTTGCAAAACAAACAGAGTATCAAACTTCAGGAGACCAGATAGAGATGCACCATCATCGTCAGAAAAGGCAAGGTTCTATACAGGGCAGGCACAGAGGATGTACCGTGAATAACCTCTCACGAAAGGCGGAAGATTACCTGGAGGCGATCTATAGGATCACATGTGATAAGGGATATGCACGAACAAAAGACGTAGCCTTCGAACTTGGGGTCCGGCCCTCCACTGTTGTAGAAATGTTTCGGAAGCTCCATTCATATGGCCTCATTGAATACAGGAGATATGAAGGAGTTGTCCTCCGTCCCGAGGGCGAAAAGATCGGAAAAGCAGTTCATCTCCGCCACGAGACGCTCAAGGAATTCCTTCTCCTCCTCAAAGTACCTGAACGGATCGCTGAGGATGATGCCTGCTTTATGGAGCATGAACTGCATCCCGAGACGATCCAGCAGATCAGAACCCTTCTCGACTGCCTATCATCTGAACCGGATGCAGCAGCCGTTCTCAAACGCCACCTCACAGCTGCCCGCCTCTCCCGGACCTGAGGCAATCTTTTTCTCTTTCGTCTCCCAGATAAGAATGTATCTCCCATGGATACCGGTATTATTCTCGTTGGAATCGTACTTGCGATAACGATCATCCTCTTTGTCAGCGATCGGGTCAGAATCGATCTCGTTGCGATCCTGGCAGCCATATCCCTTGCATGGCTTGGCATCATCACGCCTATGGAGGCGATCTCAGGATTTGCATCCAACGCAGTCGTGGCGATGGCATCGGTGATGATCCTGGGCTATGGCATTGAGAGAACAGGTATCACCTCACGTCTTGCCAATGCTATTATCCGGTATGCTGGCAGGAATGAACAGCGAGTCAACACCATCATCGGCATGACAGTCGGCCTCTTCTCCTCGGTGATGCAGAACATCGGATCTGCAGCTCTCTTCCTCCCGGCGATGAGGAGAATCAGCAAACGGACGAGGATCCCTGTATCACGCCTGATGATGCCGATGGGATTTGCCGCAATTATGGGAGGGAGCATCACAATGATTGGTTCAGGTTCATTGATTGTCCTCAATGACCTCCTCATTCAGGCAGGGGAAGAACCCTTCTCTCTCTTTGCTGTCACTCCAATTGGCATTCCCCTCCTTATTTGCGGTGTTTTGCTCTTTACCATTTTCGGACACAAGATCCTCCCAAAAAAGGAAGAAAAGCCCCCGGGGCCGACCGTTGCCGAGATATGGGGAATCGATCACCCAATCCGTACCTGCACACTCCCTCCCTCCTCGCCTTTTGTTGGGAAAACCCGTGAAGAAGCGTTCTTTAAGATCCGATATGGTCTTGACCTCCTTGCCGTCAGTATCTACAGGGACATTGTCGTTGCACCCTCCCGCTCGATCCGGCTTGAGCCAGGACAGGAACTTGCGTTCCTGGGATCAGAAGAAGGTTTTAACCGCTTCATCGAGGATTCGGGATGCATCCCTACCGGAGAGAAGAGCAGGTTAAAAGAGATCCTGGATGGCGAGGGGTTCGGGTTTGCCGAACTGACCATTCGGCCCAAGTCATCACTCATCGGCAAGACCCTGCGCGAGATCGGATTTCGGCAGAGGTTCTCAATTGAGCCGATCGTCCACCTGAGCGGTGAGACCGAAACCCGTGCAGACTTCTCAGACATTCCCTTTTCAGCAGGAGATACGATTGTTGCTTTCGGTGCCTGGGACACGCTCAGGCTGCTTGCCGGGAACCGGGACATTATCCTGCTCACCCACCCGGAGGGAGAAGAAGTGCGTCATGGGAAGGGGCGTCTGGCCGTCCTCATATTTGGAGGAGCACTGGCCCTTACCATGACCGGTGTTCCCCTTTCCCTTGCGCTCCTCACCGGTGCTGCAGCAATGATTATCACCGGCGTTCTTGCGATCGATGAAGCATACCGTGCCATTGAATGGAAGACTGTCGCACTTATCGCAGGACTGATCCCACTTGGAATCGCAACGGAAAAGAGTGGCGCGGCTGCACTGGTTGCCGAATCCTTTACAGAAGCCCTTGCCGGGACCCATCCTCTCATCGTAATGGCTGCTGTGGCCATCCTTGCAACCATACTTACCCTGATCATCTCAAATGTAGCAGCAACGGTCCTTCTCGTCCCGCTTGTGATGCTTACCGGTGCCGGGACCGGGGTTGATCCCCGTGCACTTGCCCTGCTGGTTGGAGTATGTGCTTCAAATTCCTTCATACTCCCGACACACCAGGTGAACGCCCTCCTGATGGGACCGGGGGGCTATAACACAAAGGACTTCCTGAAGGCCGGGAGCATCATGACAGTTGTCTTCATTGTCATCGCCACAACACTCATTTATCTCCTCGTCGCATAGACGAGATTGATCGCCTATGATCATCCAGCAATTTTTCATCCCGGGCATTGCTCACAGTTCGTACATTGTCGCCGGGAATAAAACCTGTGCGGTCATTGATCCGGCACGCGATGTCGGACGATATATTGATGCCGCAAAGGAGATGGGTGTTACCATAACCCATATCTTTGAAACGCACCTGCATGCAGATTTCATCTCAGGCCACCTGGATCTGGCTGATCTGACTGGAGCGACAATCTATGCGCCAGCTGCCGGGAACTGCGCATTTCCCCACACACCGCTTTCGGAAGGAAATGTTATTGAGCTTGAGGACATGCAGTTTTCCGTAATCGAGACCCCAGGCCACACACCGGAGCATATCTGCTATATCGGAACCGATATGGCCCGTGGAGAGACGCCAGTCGCTCTTTTCTCAGGCGATACCCTCTTTGTGGGAGATGTCGGAAGGCCCGATCTCTTCCCCGGAAGAGCAGAGGAACTCGCGTCCTCTCTTTACGACAACCTGCAGAACAAGATAATGAAGCTTCCTCCGGAATGCGAGATCTATCCAGCACATGGAATGGGATCTCTCTGCGGGCGGGCGATGGCAGCAAAGAGGACAAGTACGATAGGGTATGAGAAAAAATACAATTATGCCCTCCTGATCAAGTCCCGCGAAGAGTTCATACACGCTCTTACAAGCGATATGCCTGCCGCACCCGACCATTTCGCCCGCTGCTCCGAGATTAACCGGAAAGGGCCTGTCCTGATGCGCAAACTGGCACAGCCAGCCCCAATTGATCCAAAGCGGTTCCTTGACCGGGTACAGCAGGGTGCTACCCTTCTTGATACACGAAGCTACCCGGCATTTTCAGGCCTGCATATTCCAAAATCCTGGCATATTGACCTCTCTGGCAATTTTGCAACACAGGCAGGATGGATTTTGCCATCTGACCGGGAGATCCTCCTCGTCGTCGAGGAGAGAAGGCAGGCTGAAGAAGCAGCACTCCAGCTCAGACGGGTCGGGTTTGACCAGATATCCGGGTTCCTTGGTGGAGGGATGCTTGTCTGGGGCAGTGCAGGGATGCCGATTGCCCGTGTGCCGGTCATATCCCCAGAAGAGGCAAATGAGATGGTCAGATCAGGAAGTGCAACCATAATCGATGTCAGATCACAGGAGGAATGGGACATGGCCCATGCAGAACATTCGATCCATATCCCCTGGCATGACCTCAGGACACGGCATTTTGAACTTGAGTCAGCAGATCAGTACATCGTGATGTGCAAAGGCGGCCAGCGTGCAAGCATCGCCGCATCAATTTTGAAAATGCATGGGTTTGCACATATTATGAACCTCGGGGGAGGCTATACTGCATACCAGCGGGCAGGGTTTGCCCCCTGACACATGAGGTATACCAGGTGATGTATGATTTAAAAGAGCTGGAGGTACTCATATGATTGAATGGCTCACAATGGGAACATGGTCTCCCTATATCGTCGGTGCCGGGATCGGGATCCTTATCTGGACAGCGTTTCTCTTCTCGGACAGGCCGCTTGGCTGCTCGACTGCGTATACAAAGACTGCCGGCATGGTAGAAACGGCGGTATCACGGAAAAAGGCCAAATCAATGCCATACTACCAGAAGTTCACACCAACCGTTGACTGGCAGTGGATGCTGATCATCGGGGTGTTGATCGGTGCATTCATCTCAGCATACACATCAGGCATGTTCAGCGTCTTCACCGTGCCTGCCGTCTTTGCCGCTGAGTTTGGGACGGATCCGATCTTCAGGTTCATCATTGCGCTTATCGGCGGTATCCTGATGGGACTTGGAGCCCGCTGGGCAGGCGGCTGCACCTCTGGCCATGGAATTTCCGGGACACTCCAGCTCTCACTTGCAAGCTGGGTTGCAGCCATCTGTTTCTTTGCAGGAGGCATCCTGACAGCAGGCCTGATCTATGGATTTGCATTTTTCTGAAGTGGTGAGTTCAATGGCATTTGAAACACTCAGATCAAATAAGAAGGCCCAGATAGTCCTTGGCCTCGGATCAGGTATTGTGTTTGGATTTCTCCTCCAGAAGGGCGGGGTGACTGATTACGGCGTGATCATTGGCCAGCTCCTCCTCACCGACTTCACGGTCGTGAAGATAATGCTCTCTGCTGTTCTTGTCGGGATGATCGGCGTGTATGCAATGAAGGCTGCAGGCATGGTCAGGCTCCACTATAGAGTGGGATCGGTCGGTGCGACTGTTCTTGGGGGGCTTATTTTTGGAGCAGGATTTGGGATCCTTGGATACTGCCCGGGCACTGCAGCAGGCGCAGTTGGTTCAGGGGCCGTCGATGCGCTCATCGGGATGATTGGAATTGCTATTGGGGCCGGAATATTCGCTCGCCTGTATCCCCGGCTCGACCGGACAATTCTCAATCGAGGTACCTTTCCTGCAGAGACAATCCCGGAATTACTCGGGATCAGGCCGGGATTTGTGGTTGCGATTGTTTCGGTGCTGATCATAGGTATATTCTACCTGCTTGATCTCATCGGAATGTAGGTTCTTCTGATGAGAAAACCAAAATACTGACATTTTTATCATCTGTTAGTAGAAATATCACTGTAATGCGTGTTTCGTGGTGAGGATCTATACCATGAATATGCCCGATAGGACACCCACAATAGTATTGTTGATGATCATCGCAACTCTGGGACTTATATGGGTTGCAGGAGTTGCAGGCGATGAAATCATCCTTTTTCTTACCGCCGGAGCCGAAGTGTTTGCGATCATCCTCATTGCAGTTCTCGCCCACCTCAGTATCTCACGAACAAACCTCAGGCCGGTTGTTATCTTCCTGACCATTGTAATCCTGGGAATCCTGGCGATTTTTTCTTTTGGATATGCAAACGCTGAGACTCTCATGATCGAGAACGCAGCCGGAGATCCGGACATCACCCTGAGCATGATCGTCTCACTACTCCTTTCATTCATTTTCTGGCTGGCCCCTCTGATCTTCTATGACAGGAGAATACGAGAACGAATCAGCCTGTACATTCCCATCAATCCTGATGATTTTGTGCATACAACAGCACTCGTCCTGATAAGCGGAGCATCCCTGCTGTTCATGCTTCCCCTCCTCATCCTTGGAGAGCCTCCACTGCTTCTCCTTGCCGGTCAAATCGATGCGCCAGAGAGTTTCATTCTCGCACGTACAGAGCTGTACCGGCTCATGTGGGCTATTCTGGGATCATTTCTTGCTGTTGGATACCTGACACGGAAAACACTTGCAGAGAGCATCCGGCGCCTCGGGCTTGCATTCCCAACACCTCGCTGGGCTGTGATCGGCGTCCTTGCGGGCTTCTTTTTTGTGCCGGTACTCTTTGGGCTCAACTGGTTGACAGGTGCAGTATTTACACAGTTGGGCTGGCCATTAACTGACGAAGCTGCGGTAATTCTTCTTTTTGCTCCTTATATGACTCCTCTTGCAGCTATTGCCGCTTCAATATCTGCGGGCTTTGGGGAGGAGCTTGCCATGCGGGGCGTTCTCCAGCCACGATTTGGGATCATCATCGCTGCACTCGTTTTCACCGCAGCCCATGCCCTCCAGTATGGATGGGATGCGCTCATTGGAGTATTCATTGGAGGATGCCTCTTTGGGATCCTCAGGAAAAGAACCGATACCCTGGTCGCGTGTCTTGCGCACGCGACCTATAACATGACCATCTTCTCGCTGTATATGCAGGGAATTCTTCCCTGAAAAATGAAATGAAGGTGATCGCCAACGACACATGGCCAAAGCATTGGGCACGTCGTTCTTTCTTCCCGGCCGTTTCGGTTCAGATCGGAGTGCGACAGGCTGG
>SL_5KL_010_SEDDRAFT_10000554_pt1 | contig 24012 bp, 15 predicted proteins | sample SodLakKL_010_SED_FD_9118 | JGI IMG/M metagenome (IMG submission 9118) | reverse complement strand
CTGCCGCCATAGCCGCCGGCGATGCGGAAATTGTAGTTGCCGGGGGAACAGAAAATATGAGCGCTTCACCGTACGCCTTGCAGAAAGCGCGCTGGGGTGTCAGGATGGGCGATGACCCTGTAATCGACCTGATGATCAAGGATGGTTTGTGGTGCGCTGCAGGTGATTACCATATGGGGATTACCGCTGAAAATGTGGCCGAGAGATACGGCATCAGCCGGGAAATGCAGGATCAGTTTGCCATGGAAAGCCAGGAAAGGGCGCATTCTGCGATAGAAAGCGGGCGATTCAGAGATGAAATTGTTCCGGTTTTGATACCGCAGCGCAAAAAAAACCCGATCAAGTTTGCAGTGGACGAACATCCCCGGAAAACTTCAATGGAAGCGCTGGCTAAATTGCGCCCCGCTTTTAAGCAAGACGGGACGGTTACAGCCGGCAACGCTTCCGGTATCAATGACAGCGCGGCAGCGGTTGTCGTCATGAGCCGGGAAAAAGCTGCGGCCCTGGGCCTGGAACCGCTGGCTTCGATAAAGAGCTACGCCTCCGCAGGGGTAGATCCTGCGTTTATGGGAACCGGTCCCATCCCGGCAACTAAAAAAGCCCTGGCCCGGGCCGGATGGAGCATTAATGATCTGGAATTGATCGAAGCAAACGAGGCTTTTGCCGCCCAGGCTCTCAGCGTGGCAAAGGAACTTGACCTCGATCCTGTGAAATTAAATGTCAACGGCGGGGCGATCGCCCTGGGTCACCCGATCGGGGCCAGCGGAACCAGGATTTTTGTGACCCTGCTGCATGAAATGCAAAAACGCAGCGCCAGGCGCGGTCTGGCTACCCTCTGTATTGGAGGAGGGCAGGGAATCGCCTGCGCTATTGAAAGAAATTAAAATTAAGGAGGTCGTTTTAAATGGCACTGGACATGAAAGGTAAAGATATTATTTCAATTCATGAGCTCAGCCGGGAAGAAATTGACCAGATTCTTGATACATCGCACAGTTTAAAAATGAAGGATAAACTGGGCGAAATTTACCATCCCCTGAAAGGCAAAACCCTGGGTATGATTTTCCAGAAATCTTCTACCAGGACCAGGGTTTCATTCGAGGTGGGAATGTGGCAGCTCGGAGGTTATGCCCTGTTTTTGGGAGCGAATGACCTGCAGTTAAAACGCGGGGAGACAATAGCGGACACGGCCAGGAACTTAAGCCGATACCTGGACGGGGTCATGATCCGCACCTACGATCACCAGGACGTAGTCGATTTTGCCGAATACGGCTCCATCCCGGTTATAAACGGACTGACCGACCTGCTGCACCCCTGCCAGGTCCTCTCCGATCTGTTTACGATCCAGGAAAAGAAGCAGGAGCTAAAAGGGCTGAAACTGGCCTACATTGGCGACGGCAACAACATGGCCCATTCCCTGATGTTCGGGGCGGCAAAAGTGGGCCTGGATATATCGATCTGTTCGCCATCCGGTTTTGAACCGGATTCGGAAATAACCCGGCTGGCCAGGCTTGATGCATCGAAAACCGGCGCCGGCATTGTAATCGAAAGCGACCCTTATGAGGCCGCCCGGTCGGCAGATATAATCTACACCGATGTCTGGACCAGCATGGGAATGGAAGGCGAGGAAGAAAATAGGTTGGAAAGTTTCTCCCGCTACCAGGTTAACAGCTCCCTGCTTGAGAAAAGCAAAGAAGATGTCCTGGTCATGCACTGCCTGCCCGCTCACCGGGGAGAAGAAATTACAGACGAGGTAATCGATGGGCCGCATTCGATCGTCTTCGACCAGGCAGAAAATCGCCTTCATGTGCAAAAGGCCATTATGGCCCTGATCATGTAAGAGGACCTTTACGCCGCATTGATTAAAATATTTAAATCACTATTGAGAGGTTGTGACAATGGATAAAGAAAAAGAACCGTTACCTGTGATCAGCCTTGGGCTGGATATCGGCGTATTTTCAGCCAAAGGAGTCCTTATAGATAAAAATGAAATTAAAAAAATCCAATACCCAACTGCCGGGCGACCGGTGGAAGCGGCCCAGAAATGCCTGGATTACCTGCTGGAAAATAAGCAAGCCCGCTACGTTAATGTAGGCGTAATGGGGCAAAACGGCAAGCTGGTTGCCGAAGGCCTGGGCATTAAACACCTTTTAGAAATTGAAGCCCTCCAGGCCGGGCTGGTTTACCGGCAGATCGAAGCCGATTACGCTCTTTCCCTGGGCCATGAAAACATCCATTACCTGGAGCTGGATCAAAAAGCGCAGATCCATTTTTTTAGCCGAAACGGTCAGTGCGCAGCCGGAAGCGGTTCTTTCTGGTACCAGCAGGCAACCAGGATGGGCTACAACGACCGTGAGCTGGCAGAAATTGCTGTCCAGGCTGATTCAGCTGTTCCCATTTCCGGCCGCTGTGCGGTGTTTGCCAAATCCGACATGACCCACGCCATTAATGAAGGCGCCACCCAGAGCGCCGTATCAGCCGGAATGGGCCGGGCCCTGGTGGATAATATCGTGACCAGCGTGATCCAGAACCGTTTCCAGGGACCGGGCACGCTGGTGGCTCTTGGAGGCGTGGCCAATAACCGGGCTGTGATCAAGTACCTGGACGAAGCGGCGCGCAGTGAAAATATAAAACTTGATATCCCAGACGATCATGAATATATCAATGCCCTGGGCGCGGCAATTAAGGGAGACCGGTTGGAGTACGATCAGCTGGTTAATAACAGGCTGGTAACCACGGAGTATAAGCCCGATAACCCCCTGCCGCCTTTAAACCCTGAACAGGTGCGCTACCTGGAAAGCGAATCAACTGATGCTGAGCTTGATTTTTCCCAGGTTTACCTGGGAGTAGATTGCGGTTCCGTATCTACAAAGTGCGTCCTTCTCGATCGAAACGGGCGCCAGATCGGCGGTGTATACCTGCCGACAACCGGACGACCGGCCCTCCAGGTCCTGGCCTTAATGAAACAGCTCAAAGAACGGTACGGATCTATGATCGGCGATGCCCCCATCGTAGCCTGCACTACCGGTTCGGGCCGGTTCCTGTCGCAAAAGATCCTCAATGCCGAATATGCCGTAGACGAAATAACCTGCCAGGCCGAGGGCATTAAAAGCCTGTTTGAAGATGAGTCAACCCTTTCCATTATCGAAATTGGCGGGGAAGATTCCAAGTTCATTCAGCTTCATAATGGGATTCTTTATGATTACAATATGAACCCGGTCTGTGCTGCCGGCACCGGCACTTTCCTGGAAAACCTGGCCGAATTGCTTGGCATCAGCATCAAGGAAGAGTTTTCCGATAAATCATTTGCCGCCGAATATGCCGTTGACCTGGGAGATATCTGCACCCTTATATCACAATCTATCCTCGCTTCAGCATCGGCCCGGGGCCTGCCCCTTAATGAACAGCTGGCCAGCCTGGCCTATTCTTCAGCCCAGAATTACCTGAGCAAAACCGTGGATAAAAGGGCCCTTGACGGCAGGGTGGTTTTTGCCGGCGCTACGGCTAAAAACCATGCCCTGGCAGCAGCCCTGGCCGCTATTTGCGAAAAGACGGTTTATGTGCCCCCGGAGCCTGAACTGACCGGAGCCCTGGGCAGCGCCTTAATGGCCAGGCAATTTCACCTGAGAGGTTATGAAAGCAATTATGCCTTCCAAAACCTTTCTGCGGTAAGCAGTTTTGAAAATGATAAAAAACCATGCCGGGCTGAATGCCGAGATGAACATAATTGTGTGCTTAATGTTATTAGTTTTCCGGACGGAAAAAAGTTTATTTACGGCGATCGCTGCGGCCGTTACTCCAGTATGGACAAGAAAAAAGACGGGGAGGAGCTGCCTGATTATGCCGCTAAAAGAAATGAAATTTTTCTGCAGGCGGCAGGAGAGACTGAAAACGGTGGCCCCCGGGTGGGAATCGCCCGCAGCGGACTTTACTATGAATATTACCCGTTCTGGGCTTCTTTTTTCCGCAGCCTGGGCTGTTCAGTAGTTTTATCCGATGAAAGCACCTCTGAGACCCTGCACAAGGGCAAGGCCACGCTGGATTCAGAAATGTGTTACCCGATGAAAGTGATTATCGGGCATTACCAGGATCTAAAAGAAAAAGATCCGGACTATGTCTTTTTGCCTGAAGTGGTCAATACTGAAGACCTGCCCTGGGGAGAGGAATGGCCGCGAAATTTTGTATGCCCCCTGCTGCAGACCCTCAGGGGCACGGTCATTAATTCCATCGATTACGAACCGGAAAAAATCATCTATGCCCAGTTGAATTACAAGGACGGTTTTGCAGGAATTAAGGAACAGCTGGAACCGGCAGCCAAAAAGGTCCTTGGCAATCAGTACAGCGCGGACCTGCTCGATAAAGCGGTCCGAAGCGCTTATGAAAACCTGGCCGACTTTAGGAGCCGGCTGGTTGATGAAGCGCAGCATATGTTTGAAGACCTGAAGGCAAATTCGGATCGGGCAGCAGTAGTTTTCTTGAGCCGTTCCTATACCCTTTATGATGAATTGATTTCTAAAAAATCAATGCGCTATGCCCGGGAAAGCGGTTTGATGGCCGTTCCGCATGAATACTTTGTAGCTTACCTCCAGGCCTGGCACAGGGGTGAGATAAGTTCACCCTACCTTGATCCATACCGGGAAGAGTTTATGGCTTACTTGAGTGAACAGGTGGGTAAGATTAACAATCTTTATCCGGCTCAACTGCAAAAGATTGTCTCAGCGGTAATCATGATTAACTTCATGAATGAGAAAGCAAAGGAAACGGGTTTGCCCAAAGTAAACATGGTCTTTTTAGACCCCTTCAAGTGCGGCCCGAACGCGATGGTCAGGCACTTTTTGCGCGATATGACCAGCTATTTACGCTTGACCCTGGACGAACATACCGCACCGGCGGGCATGATCACCAGGCTGGAGGCCTTCCGGAATACCTGCCTTTCCAGGGAAGAATTCCAGGCTCCGGCCATACCGTCTTCTACTACCCGCAGGGTGATCGATAAGGACTGCGAAAAAATCCTTATCCCCCAGATGACCGACCACTCCCGTGTTTTCGCGTCCTTTTTCCGCGGCTGCGGCATTGAAGCCGAAGTCTTGCCGAGGGGTAAAGCGGGCGATCTGGCGCTGGCCCAGCTCTATGTCAACGGGGAAGAATGTCTGCCCTTTATTCAAAACCTGCAGGATTACCTGCAGTACCTGCATTCAGAAGGCACCGGCAACGGAGAAGTCTTTTTTCAGGGCTGGGCCTGCGGTCCCTGCCGTTACGGGCTCTATGCCCCGGTCCAAACCCTGGCTATCAACAGGGCCGGTTTTGGGGAAAGGAAGGTATGCGCGATCCAGTTTGCCGATGTTGCCAAAAGATGCGGTTATCCCCAAATAATAGGCCTCTACAACGGCTTGCTGGCTATGGATATTCTTTATAAGATGCTGCACCGGGTCCGTCCTTACGAACTGGAAACCGGGTCCGCCAACCGGGTTTTCGAGTCCTACAGCGCCAAACTAACCTCTTTGCTTGAAAGTTACTCAGTGCCCCTGTTCAGCCTGTTCAGCGGCAGTTATCGCAAACCGCTGGAAGACCTGATCAGGGAAGCGGCGGAAGAATTCTGCAAAATCCCGGTTGATGAAAGCACGGTTAAACCGAGGATATTAGTAGGCGGCGAATTTTACGTACGCATGGACGAGCGCTGCAACCAGGAAGTGATCAGAAAGATCGAAGAAGCCGGCGGTGAGGTGTGTCTGGCTCCGGTCACCGAGATATTTACTTACACCATCAATATTGATTATCACGAAACCCGCCAGGCTTTCAGGCTAAAGCGCCGGCCTTCCGATTATGTCAAGCAAAAGCTTTACAAGATCTTGATCAACCTGTCTCACCGGGACGAAGTAGCCCTGGAAAATGCAGCCGGGCCGCTGCTTGAAGATCTCCATGAACCCGCCCCCTGGGAAATCATGGATCATGCCGTAAAATATGTTTCCCGGCATTACGGCGGCGAACCGCCAATGACTATCGGCCGAACGGCCGCTTTCAGCAGCCGGGACAGGGTGGCAGGGGCTATCTTTGTCGCGCCCTTTACCTGCATGCCCAGTTCCGTTGTCGAAGCCCAGCAGGGACTCCTGCAGGATGACCTGGGGCTCCCGGTAGTTACCGTTTATTACGACGGCAAGGAAAACGCCAACCGTGATGAAATGGTTGAGGGCCTCGTTTTTCAGGCCCGCCAGAGACTTAACAGCGATCTGCCGGTTCCAGAAGCAGAATATCAGCTGCCCTGACTGACCGGGGCCGGCCCGGTCCCGAGCTGAAATAAATCCTGCCGCCGGCGCAGTCGCTGCTCAGGGGGATTCCGGTAAAGCTTTCCCGGCCGGTTCCGGTAAAAACTGTTACCTGCAGGGCCCGTTTACCGGCCAGGGCCTGTTCGAAAATCTGCTGCAGCCGTTCTCGTTCTTGCTCGTCGAGGTCGGGGCGGCTGCTTTCTTCTGCCCGGCTACTTTGCCTGCAGTGTTCCTGCAGGCTGCCCCGGTGCTCGGGGAGCATCATCTTGCTGCAGGCAAACTGCTGGTTAATTTTTTTGCTCATGAATCATGCCCCCCTATTTTACCGGCGCGCTGGAAAAACTGGGCCCCCGGTTGGAGCGAGGCCGCCTTGAAAAGGCTGGTTTTGCCAAACCGTTCACGGACCAGGTCCATTACCGCGGACAGGGTATCCTCCCTTTCGCTGCCGCCGGAAAAGGGAAAGCGGAGCTGTCGGTATGAACTTAACCCGCTTAAACTTATACCGACCGCCCGCACCGGCTTCCGGTCCCAGTGCTTGCGAAACAGGTGCCGGACGGTGGGATAGACTTCCGCCGCGGTGGCTGCCGGATCCGGTAATTTTTTTTGCCTGGAAAAGCCGGTGGGGCAAGCAAAGTCGGCTCCCTTGCAATAAAGGTGGACGGTGGAACCCACTTTGCCGTGCCGGCGGGCCCTGAAACAGACTTCTTCGGCCATTTCCAGCAGGACCAGCTCAATTTCGGCCTGTTTGCGGTAATCCCGGGGCAGGGTGGCCGTGTGGCCGATCCCTTTTTGCTCGCTCACCGGATCGGGCTCCACCGTGGAATAGTCAATGCCGCGGGCATTCAGCCACAACACTTCGCCGTTGATTCCCCAGCGTCGGCGCAGCATTTCCCGGGGCAGGCCGGCCAGATGGCCGATGGTGCGCACCCCGATACGGTGAAAGTTTTTTTCCATGCGATGCCCCACCCCGAACAGGGCCCCGATCGGCAGGCTCCAGGTATAGCGGGGATAGTTGTCGTTGTTAAGCTCAAAAAATCCTTCCCGGCTTTTCTTGGCAAAACAGTCACAGGCCATCTTGGCCTGGAGCAGGTTTTCTCCCATGCCGATGCGGCAGCGGATACCGGTTTCTTGCCACACCTGCGCATTCACAGCGGCGGCGATTTGTTTCGGCGGTCCGAAAATATTTTCCAAACCGGTAAGATCAAGAAACTGCTCGTCGATAGAATAAGGCAGGACCCGGTCGGTGTACTGTTCGAAGATCCGGGTTATGCGCAGAGAATAGTCGATATAGGTTTGCATATGTGGGTGCACGAAAATTACCCGGGGGCACAACCGCCGGGCTTCCCAGGCCGGCTGGCCGGTTTTGACGCCAAAACTCTTTGCTTCAGGGCTGGCGGCGAGGACGATCCCGTGACGCAGGGCCGGATCGCCGCAAACGGCTACCGGTTTGCCGCGCAGGGCGGGGTTCCGACTCATTTCCACGCCGGCATAAAACGATTCCATATCGGCCAGGAAAATAACTTTGGACCGCACGGGTAACTAACCACCTGTTCTGCGAACGTATGTTTGCATTAGTTATTATAACCTGTCGGAGGAAAAAATAAAAGGGGCAACAAAAAAGGCGATAGAGGCCGTTTCGCTCACAGGGGCGCTGGGCCGGTTGTTCGATTGTGCTGGAAACTGATTAAAAACAACCGATCGCTTACAAATATGGCTGGATCTATTATAATTAATAGAAACGGTCCCGTCGGCACTTTTCGTTTCTTTTCTGCCGGGGCCGGGAAGGGCAGGTTACCCGGTTGGAACACCTTAACATTTACCGTACGCTTGATATTCGCGAACCAGCCGTAATTTCCTTTTACGGGGCCGGCGGGAAAACTACCCTGTTGAGGAAACTGGGCGATGAAATGGTTGCAGCCGGAAAAAAAGTTCTTCTGACCACAACAACTAAAATCTTTAAGCCGATTGGGCCCGCAGTTATATGTGAGCCCGACCCGGTCCGGTCCCTGCAGAAATTGCAAAAGCATTTTATAACCGGCAACATGGCCGTGCTTGGCAAAAGTATCCTGCCGAATGGGAAAATTGAAGGTGTCGATCCCGAACAAATTGGCTTTTTGCGCGATCAACTGCAGGTCTCGATCCTGGTCGAGGCGGACGGCGCTAAAGGCAAGTCGCTTAAAGGTTATGCTCCTTATGAACCGGCGCTGCCACCGGCCTCCGATTATATAATACCCGTCCTGGGTGGCGATGCCCTGGGCAGCATACTTTCCTCGGCCAACACCCACCGCCTCGAGCATTTTCTGGAAACCTCTGGCTGCAAAGAGGGGGAAAGGGTAACCGAAAAAATTTTTGCCGCCGCATTCCGGCACATGCTCGAAAGAGGGCGGGCCCGGGCGCCCCATGCTTCTTCCTGCCCGGTGCTAAACAAAGCCGGCTTAATCGCCCGCCCCGGTTTGGCAGCCCTGAAGATCGCGGATCTGCTCAAAGCATCTTTTAAATCCAGTTTTGCTGAAAAACTTTTAATCACGGAAGCCCGGGATAACTGGCCGGTGAAAATATCTTTAAATTTAAAACCGCCGGAGCCCCTGGTCCCGGTTTCCTGCGTCATTCTTGCCGCCGGCAAATCTGCCAGAATGGGGTTCGACAAACTGGCTTTAACAGCAGGCAGCAAAACGATCCTGGAAAAGACCCTGGACAATGTCATAGCCTCTGGTATCAAGGATATTGTCATTGTAACCTCGCCCAAAAGGACCGGTTCAATTCCAGCCTCCGGCTATGAACCAGACCGGGGCACGGGTATCAAGACGGTTAATAATGCCCGTTATGAAGAAGGAATGTCCACTTCCCTAAAGGCGGGCCTGGAAGCAATTAGCCCGGCTGCCCAGGGAGTATTATTCGCCCTGGGCGACCAGCCCCATGTACCTGCTGCAATTTACAGCAAGCTTTGCCAAAAGTATATGGATAACCTGGGCCTGGTGACGGCTCCGCTGTTTAAAGGGAAAAGAGGCAATCCCGTTCTTTTTGACCGGAGAACCTGGCCCGCCCTGATGAAACTTACCGGGGATAAAGGAGGGAGGATCGTTTCAGATAACCTGGACCGGGAAGACATTGATTATATTGAAGCCGCTACGCCGGCAGTGCTATGGGACATAGACAGCGCAGATGATTACCTGGTTTACCTTGACAGTTTAAAAAAAGAAAAATAACCATAACCGAGCTTTAAACTAAAACTGCATAGTTTGACTACCCCTGTCTTAAATGTTATACTTTTTACAAGGTATTTTCCAAATTATAGGCACATGATAAAATGCCAGAGGCTATCCCGGGCAGAAATTGTTATGTTCGCTTTGACCTGGATTTTCGTCGGAAAGAGGTATTATAAATATTATTAGTCCAAAAACAAGGCATACATTACCCCGTGATAAATTAAAGGCTCTATCAGACGAGCCTTTTTTATTCCCCTAAAAAATACCGACGCCAATCATAAATACCTTAACGACCTAAAATCACTTTTTGTTTTAGCCGGCCGCCTGCTTGCGTTTTTATGCGGTGGAAGGTAATTGACCAGTAATAAAGGAGCTTTGATCAGGATATGAAAGATAAACAGGTTGATGTTTACGGAATCGGCAACCCTTTAATTGATGTGCTCGCCCACGTAACGGATGAAGATATCCGGGCCATAGAACTTGACAAGGGAACTATGACCCTGATTGATACTGAAAAAGGAAATGAAATCCTGGCCCATATCGAGCAATATGAAAAAAAATACGCCTGCGGCGGTTCAGCCCCCAATACAATGATCACCCTGGCGGCACTGGACATAGAGACGGCCCTGGCCGGGATGGTAGGCGAAGACGATCTGGGCGGTATTTACAGGGAGCGCCTTGAAGAAAAAAAAGTCCTTTCCGACCTTTCCACCAGCCCGGTCGAGACGGGAAGCTGCATCGTGCTGGTTACTCCAGATTACGAAAGAACAATGAGCACCAGGCTGGGAGCCTGCCGGGAATTTGGACCGGACAACGTAAATCATGACAAAATTGCAGCGGCCAAATATTTATACTTTACCGGCTACATGTGGGATACGGACAATCAAAAGGAAGCTTTAACAAGAGCGATTAAGACCGCCCGCAAGGCGGGGACCAGGGTCGTTTTTGACCTGGCCGACCCCTTCGTGGTGGAACGGCATTATGATGATTTTACCCGCCTCATTAAAGACAGCGTCGATGTCCTGCTTGCCAACCGGGAAGAGGCAAAATTAATGCTTGGCTACGATGATCCGGAAAAGGCATCGCTGGAACTGGCTAAAAAGAATGTGCTTGCCGCTGTCAAAAACTGTGCCGACGGATCCTGCATCGGCTGCGCGGATGGGAAATGTTATACCGTCGACGCTTATAAAGTTGATGCTGTTGACAGCACCGGGGCAGGGGACAACTACGCTGCAGGATTTTTATACGGCCTGCTCAAAGGTTATTCTTATGCCGATGCCGGGAGACTGGCCTCTTTTGTCGCCGCCCAGATCGTAAGACAAACCGGGGCTCAATTTGATGAAGAGAGCAGCCGGGAAATCCGCAAAGCTATTGCCGAAGCGCAGTGGCGTTAAAATATTACTTTATCAGGAGGTATGGATCAAAAAATGAGCGAAAAAACTAAGATGGAATACAAGGTGGCCGATTTAAGCCTGGCCCCTTGGGGAAGAAAGGAAATTGAAATCGCAGAGAAAGAAATGCCCGGCTTGATTGCCACCAGGGAGAAATATGCTTCGGAAAAGCCGCTTAAAAACCTGCGCGTTACGGGCAGCCTGCATATGACCATCCAAACAGCGGTATTAATAGAAACGCTGGTTGAACTGGGCGCAGATGTGCGCTGGGCCAGCTGTAATATTTTCTCCACCCAGGACCAGGCTGCAGCGGCTGTTGTGGTCGGACCGGCGGAAAAAGGAGGCACCGAAGAAGATCCCAGGGGGGTTCCGGTCTTTGCCTGGAAAGGGGAAACCCTTGAAGAATACTGGTGGTGCACCCACCAGGCCCTTAACTGGCCCGGCGATAAAGGCCCTCACCAGATTGTCGATGACGGAGGGGACGCCACCCTTTTAATCCACCGCGGCTACGAAGCGGAAAGCAACTCGTCCATGCTGGACGAACCGACTTCAAACAAAGAACTGCAAATTGTCAATAAGCTTTTGAAAGATATACAGGCCCAGAACAACAACTACTGGCGCTCTATGGTTAAAGATGTCCGCGGGGTAAGCGAGGAGACCACCACCGGGGTAAACCGCCTTTACCAGATGGAAAGGGATGAAACTCTTTTATGCCCGGCTATCAACGTTAATGATTCGGTAACCAAGGGCAAGTTTGATAACATATACGGATGCCGCGAAAGCCTGGTTGATGGTATCAAACGGGCCACAGACGTTATGATCGCCGGCAAAACCGCCTTCGTGGCCGGATTTGGCGATGTCGGGAAAGGTTCTGCCGAAGCCCTGGAAGCCTTAAAGGCAAAAGTCCTGGTTTCGGAAGTAGACCCGATATGCGCCCTGCAGGCCGCCATGGCCGGTTATTCGGTGGTAACCATTGAAGATGCCCTGCCTTATGCCGATATTTATGTAACGGCCACGGGCAATAAAGATGTAATCAAGGCTGAACATATGGCGAAAATGAAAGACATGGCCATCGTCTGCAATATCGGCCATTTCGATAATGAAATCCAGGTTAATGAACTTGAAAACTACCCGGGCATCAAAAAAGTCAACATCAAGCCCCAGGTGGATCAGTTCATATTCCCCGATGGACACAGTGTCATCCTGCTGGCGGAAGGGCGCCTGGTCAACCTGGGTTGCGCCACCGGCCATCCCAGTTTTGTCATGTCCAACAGCTTCACCAACCAGGTCATGGCCCAGATCGACCTGGCCCAGCACGATCGCGAATGCTCGGTTTACCGGCTTCCGAAAGAGCTCGACGAAGAAGTGGCCCGCCTGCACCTGGAAAAAATTGGGGCCCGCCTGACCAGGATGAGCGATGACCAGGCTGAATATATCGGCAAAAATCCGGAAGGCCCATTCAAGCCCGATCATTACCGCTATTAAATTTTAACCAAGCTAACACTACAGGTGAGCATGATTAAAGCCGGGGGGTTCCCCGGCTTTTTAATTTAATGGCCACCCGGGCCAAACGTTAAACCAGACCCGGTAATTTAGAATCTCCGTTGACCCCGTGAGTATGTCACAGCAATTTAAGCCTGAAATAACGCCTACTGGCGCAGTCTTCTGGCGCATTTTCCGGCTTCATAGTATATTTTTTCTTCATCCAGGGTAAAAAACTGACCCCGGTCATATAAAATATTTCCGTCCACGATTACCGTTTCAACATCGTTTGCTGAGGCTGAGTAAACCAGGTTGGCAACCGGATCGTTATGAGGTTGGAGGTGGGGCTTATCAAAATTAACAATAGCCAGGTCTGCCCTGGCCCCTTCTTTGAGCACCCCGAGAGCGCCTTCCATATTAAGGACCCTGGCTCCTCCCAGAGTCGCCAGTTCAAAGGCCTGCAGGGCCGGAATAACGGTGGGATCGGCAAGTGTTCCCTTTTGCAAAAGGCTGCAGAGTTTTATCTCTTCGAACATGTCCAGGTTATTGTTGCTGGCTGCTCCATCGGTTCCCAGGCCTACGCAGGCCTTGTTTTCCAGGAGCTTTTGCAAGGGCGCGATGCCGTTACCCAGTTTGAGGTTACTGCAGGGATTATGGGAGATCCCAACGCCCTTTGAACTTAAAATTTCTATATCCTGGTCATTCAGGTGCACGCAGTGCCCGGCTATAATTTGCCTTTCAAACATGCCCAGTTCATCAAGGAGGGCTACCGGGGTTTTGCCATAAGTTTGCAAAGACTGTTCAACTTCGTCCCTTGATTCCGAAAGGTGGATATGGATGATGGCATTTAAATGCTCGGTTTCTTTTAGGACCCTCTTCAGAAAGTCAGGCGGGCACGTATAGATGGCATGGGGTCCCAGGATGGCCTGGATGCGGCCATGACCGTTATCCTGATCCTGCCAGTTTTCAATAAATTTGATTGCATCTTCCAGGGTATTAAAACCTTTACTGCTGCTTTCGGCGCCGATAAAAACCTGGGAAAGCATGGCCCTGATACCGCTTTCCTGGCAGGCCCGGGCAGTTTGCTCCATAAAATAATACATGTCTACAAAGGTAGTTGTGCCGCCCCGGATCATTTCCAGCAGGGCCAGGGAAGTGCCCCAGTAAACATCTTCTTCGGTCAGTTTTGCTTCAGCCGGAAATATTTTCTTAGTCAGCCACTCCATCAGGGGATAATCGTCGGCGTAACTCCTGAACAGGGTCATGGCGGCATGATTATGCAGGTTGATCAGTCCGGGTATAACCACCTTGCCCTCACCGGCTATTACCTCGGCATCACCGGGTATTTCTTCTGTCCCGGTTGAAATCATCTTGATAAAGCCATCTTCGATAAGCAGATTTCCAGAATCGATGACGCCGCAGTTTTCATCCATTGTTACCAGGGTGGCGTTTTTGATCAATACTTTGGACTTCACGGTAATCCTCCTTTGCATATATCTGGTTATATAATTTTTTGTAGCATCAGTCAGGATTGTTTAACTCCAGCCCGGTTTTCGCCGTTCTTCAGGCTTGTTTAAAAATATTTCCTTTATAATAACATGTTAGCGGCAGCAGGGGCAATTTTTACCCCGAGGTTTGACCAGGGGATATCGACAGAGAAGCATTAAAGCGTGGTATTTTGCCATATGTATTGCCGGGCCTGTTCAAGGGGATATCCTGAAGCTACTAAGAAAATGAAGCGTGACGCAGTTGATAAAATCGGTAAGGTTGTAAATGGTGATTAGCAAAACAGCTTGTCAATAGTATGTCAAACTGCTATACTCACCTAACATTTACCAAATAATGAGTAAGGACGGGAGCCGTGAAACCCCCGTCCTTACTGTTTTTTTAGGTGGTGAGCCATCCAGGGGTCGAACCTGGGACACCCTGATTAAAAGTCAGGTGCTCTACCAACTGAGCTAATGGCCCTTTTTGGTGGAGAGGACTGGATTCGAACCAGTGAAGGCGTATGCCAGCAGATTTACAGTCTGCCCCCTTTGGCCAACTTGGGTACCTCTCCGCAACTCTTCATGGAGCCGACGAAGGGATTCGAACCCCCAGCCTGCTGATTACAAATCAGCTGCTCTGCCATTGAGCTACGTCGGCTAAACACTTTATTTCCTTGCAAGCAGTATATAGTATAGCTCATTTTATAAATCACGTCAACAGATGTACGGCAGGAATTTTTGTTTGTTACTCGAAGGTTTTTAGGCAGGTTATATTGCCCTTAAGAATTCAGGAAAAAAGGGAGGCAGGAGAATGGGAAATCCCAGGGTAGCCGTAATCGGAGGCTCGGGTGTTTACGAACAATCATTCATGGAGAACGAACAGGAAATTAAGGTTGAAACCAGGTTCGGGGCGGCAATTTTAAAGAAAGGCCAGTACCGGGGCCGGACGGTTTTTTTTATGGCCCGGCATGGCGGCGGGCATACCCTACCGCCCCACCTCATTAATTACCGGGCCAATATTGCCGCTTTAAAAAAGCTGAACGTGGATGCCGTAATCGCCACTGCGGCCGTGGGATCCCTGCACCGGCAGGTGACTCCGGGCTCAAGGGTGATTATTGATCAATTTATCGATTTTACAAAGCAGCGCCCCCTGACATTTTACGAGGGGGAGGAGGGATTTGTGGTCCACACTGATTTTTCCGAACCATACTGCCCCGAAGTGAGGGCTGCAGTCATAAAAGCGGGCCTTTCTCTCGGCCAAAACATAATTGACGGCGGTTGTTATCTCTGCACCGAGGGACCGCGCTTTGAGACACCGGCTGAAATTAAGATGTTTATGAACTGGGGTGTTGACGTTGTCGGCATGACCAATGTCCCGGAAGTTACCCTGGCCAGGGAAGCCGGCCTTTGCTACGCTACCATTGCCCTGCCCACCAATTATGCCGCCGGGGTGAGTGAGCTGCCTTTGACTCAGGACGAGGTTTTGAAGGCTATGGAAAAAGACAGCCCGGAACTGGAAAAACTGATCGCGGCCACCGTTGCCGCTATTAACCCCGGATTTTACTGCCTGTGCAGGGAAGGCGGGAATAACTACCCCAAGGAGCAATGAAAATGACCGCAGAAAATGAACTGCTTACCATGTACTGGGATAATGAATGCCTGTATATGCTTGATCAGAGGCTGCTGCCCCACCGGGTGGAATACCTGGCCTGCCGCAAGTACCCGGAAGTAGCAGGCGCTATTCGCGATATGGCGGTACGGGGAGCGCCGGCCATCGGTATTGCCGCCGCATTCGGAATGGCCATTGCGGCCTATGAAGGCCTGGCCAAAGGTTATGATCAGCCGCAAATGCAAGCTCACCTCACTGGGGCGGCAAAAGAGCTGTTTAAATCGCGGCCTACAGCCGTAAACCTGGCCTGGGCTTTGGAACGGCTTAACCGCTGGCTGTCGGACAATGCAGGTCTGCCGCCTCAGGAAACCGCCGCCGGGCTGCTTCTGGAAGCAGAAAAAATATACGCAGAAGACCTGGCAAACAACCGCCTGCTTGGCATTAACGGCGCCGCCCTGGTCCCGGATGGCTCCTGCATACTGACCCACTGCAATGCCGGGGCCCTTGCTACCGGCGGCTACGGAACCGCTCTCGGGGTAGTGCGGGCTGCTGTAGAAGAAGGCAAAGATGTTCATGTCTACATCGATGAAACCAGGCCCCTGCTGCAGGGCGCCCGTTTAACTGCTTTTGAAATGATCCATGAAAATATACCGGCCACGCTGATCACCGATAACTGCGCCGGCTACTTGATGAAACAGGGTAAAATTGACTTAATATTGGTGGGAGCGGACCGTATTGCCGCCAACGGTGATGTCGCCAATAAAATCGGCACTTATGCGCTGGCTGTAATGGCCGCTTACCACGCTATACCTTTCTACGTGGCCGCCCCGCTTTCGACCATCGATCTTACCCTGCCTTCCGGCGGAGAAATAGTAATTGAAGAGCGCAGCCCGGAAGAAGTCCTGTATTGTGGGGGACAGGCCCTGGCCCCCGAAGGNATTAATGTTTACAGCCCGGCTTTCGATGTTACCCCGGCCGGGCTGATCAAGGCGATTATAACCGAAAAAGGGGTTGTCTATAGTCCCGACCAGGAAAAGCTTTATAAACTTTTCGCAAAGGGTTAAAATAGATCTGGAAGAAGGCTGTTAAAAAGCCTGGAAGAAAGAAAGGAGAAACCACAGCAACCTGGAAATGAAAAAAAACCATATTTTAATTACAAACGATGATGGAATATACGCCGAGGGCATTCAGCGCCTCAGCCAGTGCCTCTATGAAAANAGAAACGACTACCGGTTGAGCATTGTAGCTCCAGACCGCGAACGCAGCGCTATCGGGCATGCCATAACCATGCACCGGCCCCTTTTGGTGGACGAAATTAACTACTTTCACAATCCTGAACTAACCGGCTGGTGTGTTAACGGCACTCCTTCAGACTGCGTAAAGCTGGCTGTTGAAGCGATCCTGGAAGATAAACCGGACCTGGTCATATCGGGTATTAACCGGGGCAGCAACCTGGGAACGGACGTCCTTTATTCAGGAACCGTATCTGCAGCCGTTGAAGGTTTAATCATGGGCATACCTTCGATAGCGGTTTCATTAACCGGCAACGGAGAGGCAAAAAGCTTTACATTTGCCGGGCAGTTTATCTGCCGCTTATTCCCCTTGCTGCTGGAGGCAAAGCTGCCAACATCCACCCTGATTAACATCAACATCCCCACCGATATTGACAATATTAATGGAATCCGGGCAACCCGCCTGGGAAACAGGCGGTACCGCAATGCTTTCGAAAAAAGGATCGATCCCCGGGGCAGGGTATATTACTGGCTGGCCGGAGAACTGATCGACGACAACAATGAAGCCGAGGATGCCGACACCAGGGCAATCAGGGAAGGTTATATCTCCGTAACGCCGATCCACTTTCCGCTGACAAACGACAACATTTTGCCCGAATTAAAAAATATCCTGGAACAATTGGACCTGAAAGCCTGATCTATTTACTGCTGGAGGCTTTCGAAACCATAGAATCCGGCGCTGTATTGCCGATCCTGTATTTTTCCGGCAGTGTTTTTGTCAGATTAAGCGCCTAATTAAAAACATGCATGTTAAGAAAGGAGCGTTATCCGTGTCGCTACTGGAGCCGGCAGGAAACAATTGTTACCGTATCAGGCGGCAGGGCAGGATGAAAGCCGATGTGGTGGTTTACTTAAACCAGCAGCTATTTAAATCCTTTGCCGAAGATCAATCGCTGCAGCAGTTAATGGATGCCGCTTCACTGGACGGGGTAATTGATCCCGTGGTCGGGATGCCCGATATCCACAGCGGCTTCGGCCTGCCTATAGGGGGCGTTATGGCCATGGATGCCGAACAGGGCTTAATATCGGCAGGCGCGGTGGGCATGGACATCAACTGCGGGGTGCGCTTGCTGAGGACCACTATCGAGTCAAAAAGCCTGGACAAAGAAGCCCTGCGGAAACTGATCCGGGCCATAGAAAAGCGGGTCCCGAGCGGAGTGGGACGCAAAAGTAAACATGAAGCTTTCATCGATGCTCATTTCAATACCATCATCCAGGAAGGCGTTCCTTTTCTGGTCGACCAGGGCTACGGCAGGAGCGAAGACCTGGAAGCGATAGAAGACGGGGGCTGCACAACCGGCGCCGATCCGGCAGCGATCAGCGGCGATGCCCGCAAGCGCGGCCTGCAGCTCTCGACCATTGGCGGCGGTAATCATTTTATTGAACTCGGTTATGTGGATACAGTCTTCGACCGGGAAGCTGCCGGGATTTACGGCCTTTCGGAAGGGATGTTAACAGTTCTGATCCATACTGGCAGCCGGGGATTCGGGCATCAAATCTGTACTGATTACAGCGCCCTGATGAAAAAGAAGGCTCCCGGCTATAAGCTGGACCTTCCCTCGGCCGGCCTGGCTTCGGTGCCCATAAACTCAGGAACCGGCAAAAAGTACTTTTCGGCCATGTCCTGCGCAATTAATTTTGCTTTCTGCAACCGGCAGTGGATTGCCGATGACGTCCGTAAGGCTTTCAGCAGTGTTTTTGGTGGCGATGATCGTAGTTACGGATTGGATTTGATCTACGATCTGGCCCATAACACCGCCCGCTTTGAAGAAATTGGCGGTAAGCAAATGCTCATTCACCGCAAGGGCGCCACCAGGGCCCTTGCGCCCGGCCATCCCGAAAATCCGGGCCGCTACCGGGCAACCGGCCACCCGGTATTAATCCCCGGCAGTATGGGCACGGCATCCTACGTGGTCAGGGCTGAGCCGGGAGTAAATAAAATATATAATTCCGTAAATCACGGCGCCGGCAGGGTCCTGTCCCGCCGGGCGGCAAAAAAAGAGATATCGGTGGCCGAACTGAAAGGGAGGCTCTCTGAAGTCCTGGTTTCCGGGCGCAATTTTAAGGCCTACCTGGATGAAGCTCCCCAGGCATATAAAGATATCGAAATGGTCATAGATACCTTTACAGAAATTGGCCTGAGCAGCAAAGTGGCCAGACTGCTTCCCCTGGCAGTCCTCAAGGGCGAAGGCAGTGATTAATTAAAAGCAAACTAATAACCGGTCTTATGTTATGATCCCGGTATGAAGAAGGAGGTAAAGATGGATAAGCAGCCGCCAAGCATATTCAACGACGTCATCGGCCCGGTGATGCGGGGTTCGTCAAGCTCGCATACCGCAGCTTCGGTCCGCATCGGCCGCCTCGTCCGCCAGCGCCTGCAAGGGCCATGCCGGTACTGCCGGGTAACTTTTGATCCCGGCGGTTCCCTGGCCGCCACCTACCATGAACAGGGAGCTGATATTGGATTGGCCGGGGGACTGCTGGGCCAGGATTTAAACGACCCCGGCCTGGTCGAGGCCCTGGAACAGGCCCGGCGGGAAAACCTGGACCTGTCTTTCCAGGTTACCCCCTTTCCGGCCGATCACCCCAACACATACCTCATTAAAGCCGCCGATGAAGGCGGAGAGGAGAGGGAGTTGATTTGCCTTTCCACCGGGGGCGGGATGATTGAGATAATCAGTATGGACGGCTTTGCAGTTTCCATAAAAGGAGATTTTTACGAAACCCTGCTGTTTTACTCCGAGGTGGACGAAAATACTTTACAATCTTACGCAACGCAGGTTAAAGAGCTCATTTCCGGTTATGATTATATAACCGCCTCCATGTCGGGGGAAAAAGGGTTGATTAATATAAAAACCGGGTTTAAATTAGAAGAGAAGTTGTTGGAAAGGATCCGGAACAAAACCGGGTTTCAGGCGATTACCCAGCTAGATCCGGTCCTGCCGGTTCTCTCCCGTAAAGATTGCCGGGTGCCCTTTTCCACCGCCGCGGAAGCTTTAATCATGGCCGAAAAAGAAAACCTGGCCATGTGGGAATTGGCCCTGCGCTATGAAAGCGCCCGTGGTGGGGTAAGCGAGGCCAGGGTCTACGCGATGGCAGAAGAACTGGCCCGGGTAATGGCCCAGGCGGTGCAGGAAGGGCTGGCCGGAACCGATTACAGCGACCGGATCCTGGGGCCGCAATCCCAAAAAATCTTAAACTACCGGGGCAGCTTAATCGGGGGGCGCTTATCTGCCGCTTTAATTGGCGGCATCAGTGCCGTGATGGAAACAAAAAGCGCCTTCGGCGTTATCGTAGCCGCCCCGACGGCCGGTTCTTGCGGCACCCTTCCCGGAACCCTAACCGCGGTAGCAGATGATCTGCAGCTGGGCCGGGACCATATCGTGAAAGGTTTGCTGGCTGCAGGCGTAATCGGGGTTATGATCGCCCAAAAAAGCACTTTTGCCGCCGAGGAATGCGGCTGCCAGGCCGAGTGCGGATCCGCTTCCGGCATGGCGGCGGCGGGGCTGGTCCAGCTGCTGGAAGGGACGGCGGAAAAAGGATTTGACGCTGCGGCTATGGCCCTGCAAAATGTTATGGGCATGGTCTGTGATCCGGTTGCGGAACGGGTTGAGGTACCCTGCCTGGGCAAAAATATTATGGCCGGGTTTAATGCTGTCGCCTGCGCCAATATGGCCCTGGCCGGCTACGACCGGGTTGTGCCCTTAGACGAAACAATCGAGGCGATGGACAACTGCGGCAGGATGCTGCCGCCTGAACTGCGCTGTACAGGCCGGGGCGGACTCTCCGTAACCAGGGCAGCGCGGGATATTTATGAACGTTTAAATCAGTAATTAAAACCAACAAGGGACGATGGATGATAAAAGGTTTAATTTTTAATATACAGCGCTATTCGCTGCATGATGGGCCGGGGATCAGGACTACAGTTTTTTTAAAAGGCTGTCCCCTGGACTGCTGGTGGTGCCAGAACCCTGAAAGCATCAGCCCTGATCCCGATATCATGAGACAGCCCGATCGCTGCCTGGGCTGCCGCTCCTGCGTGGAAGCCTGCCCCGAGGGAGCGGTTCGGGTGGGCGAAACAGGACCGGTTCTAGATCGCAGCCTCTGTGTCCGGTGCCTGCAGTGCGCCCGGGCCTGCCCCGCCGAAGCCTTAGAAGCGGTGGGAAAAGAATACACAGTGGAAGAGCTGTTCCAGGAAGCCATGAAAGATCGTTTTATCTTTGACAATTCCGGGGGCGGGATTACCTTCTCCGGGGGAGAACCCCTGATGCAGCCTGATTTCCTGGAAAGGGCGCTTAAGGCATTTCAAAAAGAAGCCGTCCATACGGTGATCGATACTTCCGGTTATGCGCCCTGGCCGATTATAGAGCAGATGGCCGCTCTCGCCGATATGTTCCTCTATGACCTGAAACTGATCAATGACCTGGAAAGCAGGAGATATACCGGCATATCCAGCCGCCTGGCGCTTGATAATCTGCAATGCCTGGTTGGACATGGAGCCCCGGTCCGGGTCCGGATGCCGGTGATTCCCGGGATCAACGATCACCACAGTAATATCGACGCTGTTGCCGAAACGCTTATTGAATGCGGCCTTGAGGAACTGGAACTAATCCCGTACCATAATTACGGGACCGCCAAGTACGCCAGGCTTGACCTTGAATACCTTCCCGGTACAATTGAAGCCCCCACTGCTGAAAAGCTGGGCCAGGTAAAAACCCGCCTTGAAACCCGGGGCATAAAAATACTCAGCGAGGATGATTAATATGGGTGAAGAGATTAGAGGCATGAACGAAAGGGTTAGAAAGCTAAGGCAGCAAAGCGTGAACACCGAGCCAACCATTTCTGCTGAAAGGGCGATCCTGGTTACCGAAGCTTACCGCCGTTACGAAGGCAAAGTGTCCGCTCCTGTGCTCAGGGCCCTTACCTTTAAACACCTGATGGAAAATAAAACTATTTGTATTAACGATGATGAACTTATAGTTGGAGAACGCGGGACAGGGCCCCAGGCTGCGCCCACGTACCCCGAACTATGCTGCCATACCCTTGACGACCTGGATGTGATTAATAACCGCAAAACCATTTCTTTTAAGGTAAGCGAAGAAGTGAAAAAAATACAGGATGAAACCATAATCCCGTTCTGGCAGGGGCGCTCGATCAGGGATAAGATATTCTGCCGGATGAGCCCTGAATGGTTGGACTGTTATGAAGCCGGCTTATTTACCGAATTTATGGAACAGCGCGCTCCCGGGCATACCGTCGCCGGAGATAAGATTTATCAACAGGGCCTGCTTGATATGAAAGAAGAAATAGCGGACCACCTGGCCGGGCTCGACCTGGCCGGCGACCCTGACGCCATGGCCAGGAAAGATCAGCTGGAAGCAATGTCTATATGCGCCGATGCCCTGATAACTTTTGCCGGCAGGCATGCTCAAAAAGCGCGGGAACTGGCCGCTGAAGAGAATAATTTCGCCAGGAAAGAAGAGCTGCTGCAGATCGCAGCCGTTTGCGATCGGGTCCCGGCCCACGCGCCCGGCAATTTCCGGGAAGCCCTGCAGTATTACTGGTTTGTGCATCTGGGCGTGATTACCGAGCTCAACACCTGGGATGCTTTTTGCCCGGGAAGGCTCGACCAGCACCTGGAACCATTCTACTACAACGATCTTGAGCGGGGATCACTGACCAGGGATCGGGCCAGGGAATTGCTGCAATGTTTCTGGATCAAGTTCAATAACCAGCCCGCCCCGCCCAAAGTGGGGATTACCCTGCAGGAAAGCGGCACTTATACCGATTTTGCCAATATCAACCTTGGCGGAGTGAAACCAGACGGCAGCGACGGTGTCAACGAAGTAACTTACCTGCTACTGGAAGTAATCGATGAGATGAGGCTGCTGCAGCCGAGCAGCAACGTGCAGGTCAGCAAAAAGAGCCCTGATTTGTTTTTAAAACAGGCTGGTGAAGTGATCAGGAAGGGCTGGGGGCAGCCCTCTGTTTTCAACGCCGAGGCGGTGATCGCCGAACTGTTGGCCCAGGGCAAATCACTGGTCGATGCCCGCTGTGGCGGCGCCAGCGGTTGCGTTGAAACCGGAGCTTTTGGTAAAGAAAGCTATATCCTGACCGGTTATTTTAACCTGGTCAAGGTCCTGGAAATAACGTTGAACGGCGGCAGGAACCCGGCGGACGGGAAAATGCTGGGCCTGGATACCGGCAGCCCGGATCAGCTTGGCTCTTTTGACAACCTGCTTGACGCTTTTGAAAAACAGCTCCGTTATTTTATCGATATTAAAATTGCCGGCAACCAGGCTATAGAAAAACTCTATGCCGAAGAAATGCCGGCCCCGTTTTTGTCCTTGATTATAGATGACTGCCTTAAAAACGGCAAAGACTACAACGCCGGCGGAGCGCGTTACAACACCAATTATGTCCAGGGGGTCGGTATCGGCACCATCACCGACTGCCTGGCCGCGCTGAAAAAACATATTTATGAAGAGAAAAATTTCACCTGGGATGAACTGAGCGGTTTACTGCGCGAAAATTTCCGGGGCCAGGAAACCCGGCGGCAGTATCTAATCAACAATACGCCCCACTATGGCAATGATGACAATTATGCCGATACGATCATGCAGGATGTTTTTAAACGGTTCCACCGCACTGTAGATGGCCGCAAAACGGTCCGGGGAGGAACCTACCGCATTAACATGCTGCCCACCACCTGCCATGTCTATTTCGGTTCGGTCATCGGAGCAACACCAGATGGCCGCCCGGCCGGCATGCCTTTATCAGAGGGCATATCTCCTGCCCAGGGCGTTGATTTGCAGGGGCCCACAGCGGTGATCAAGTCGGCCTCGAAAATGGACCACCTCCTCACCGGCGGCACCCTGCTGAACATGAAATTTACGCCCAGGGTCCTGTCCGGCAAGAAGGGGCTGGAAAGCCTAATCCGGTTAATTCGGGCCTATTTTATACTTGACGGTCACCATATCCAGTTCAATGTTATCGATGCCGAAACCCTGCGGGAAGCCCAAAAGAACCCGGAACAATACCGTAACCTGATCGTCAGGGTGGCCGGGTACAGCGATTATTTTAACAACCTAAACGAAAAATTGCAAAATGAAATAATCGCCCGCACCGCCCACGAACTGGGCTAAAATAATGCGGATTAATAAGGCGGTTGTCGTTGACATCCACATCTAAATAGGCTAAAATATGAGCTGTGAAGGGGAGTAGCTCAACTGGCAGAGCAGCGGTCTCCAAAACCGCAGGCTGCGGGTTCAAGTCCTGTCTCCCC
>SL_5KL_010_SEDDRAFT_10000553_pt1 | contig 24014 bp, 16 predicted proteins | sample SodLakKL_010_SED_FD_9118 | JGI IMG/M metagenome (IMG submission 9118) | reverse complement strand
AGCTGTACCAGAAGTCGCTGGCTCACCCCCGGTTTGCCGGGGCGGGAGGCGCCGAAGGTATGGCTGATGATTGGGGTGAAGTCGTAACAAGGTAGCCGTACATGAATGTGCGGCTGGATCACCTCCTTTCTAATAATAAATGGAAGGGAGTTCAGTTAAACTCTTAAAACCCGACTCTATTCTTTCAGGGCCTTTAGCTCAGCTGGTAAGAGCGCACCCCTGATAAGGGTGAGGTCTGTGGTTCAAGTCCACAAAGGCCCACCACTTTTAAGGGGAATTAGCTCAGTTGGGAGAGCGCCGCTTTTGCAAGGCGGAGGTCGCCGGTTCGAGCCCGGCATTCTCCACCAGTTTTAGGAAAAACAGGGGGTAAAAAAACAGACTTTGAAATAGAATGAAAGAAGTTCATTGAAAATTGAATATGCATAGGTAATAACTATAATTAAGCCGATAATTTGTAATGATATGACCAAGCTACTAAGAGCATACAGTGGATGCCTTGGTATCGAGAGGCGAAGAAGGGCGTGGTTAACTGCGATAAGCTTCGGGAAGGAGTAAACATCCTTTGATCCGGAGATTCCCGAATGGGTAAACCTGACTTTGAGAACCAAAGTCAGCTGTGTCTGAACACATAGGGCATGGCGGCCAACCGGGCGAACTGAAACATCTAAGTAACCCGAGGAAAAGAAAACAATAGTGATTCCCCTAGTAGCGGCGAGCGAAAGGGGAAAAGCCTAAATTTCCTTAAATGTAAAGGCTGTGACCGTTGTTTAAGGAAAGGTTGTGGGGTTGGATCGTTTTCCATCACAGTGGAAAGGAGAAAGCAGGTCTTTTTAGCTGAAGCGCACTGGAAAAGGCGTACCATAGAGGGTGATAGTCCCGTAAGCGAAAAAAAGTATTTGCATCTCTGATTTTCTCCCCAAGTAACGCAGGACACGAGAAATCCTGCGTGAATCAGCCAGGACCACCTGGTAAGGCTAAATACTACTCGATGACCGATAGTGAACCAGTACCGTGAGGGAAAGGTGAAAAGTACCCCGGGAGGGGAGTGAAATAGAACCTGAAACTGTGTGCTTACAAGCGGTGGGAGCCCTATGGATCTTTTAGCTTTCGCACGCCCTTTGGGTGTCCGGAAGCGGAGATCAACGGGTGACCGCGTGCCTTTTGGATAATGAACCGGCGAGTTATGAGGCGCAGCGAGGTTAAGTTCTTAAAAGAATGTAGCCGTAGGGAAACCGAGTCCTAATAGGGCGCATAGTTGTGTTTTATAGACCCGAAATCAGGTGATCTATCCATGAGCAGGGTGAAGGTGCTGTAACAGGTGCTGGAGGCCCGAACTGATGAACGTTGAAAAGTTCTTGGATGACTTGTGGATAGGGGTGAAAGGCCAATCAAACCTGGTGATAGCTGGTTCTCCCCGAAATAGCTTTAGGGCTAGCCTGGTAACTTAATCCATGGTGGTAGAGCACTGGATAGAATATAAGGGGGCAACCTCTTATATCTTACCAAACTCCGAATGCCGTGGGGTACGTTGCTGGAGTCAGACTACGGGGGATAAGCTCCGTGGTCGAAAGGGAAACAGCCCAGATCATACGCTAAGGTCCCTAAGTGCGAGCTAAGTGCATCAAAGGAAGTAGGGCTACAGAGACAGATAGGAGGTTAGCTTAGAAGCAGCTACCCTTTAAAGAGTGCGTAACAGCTCACTATTCAAGCGGTCTTGCGCCTAAAATTTGCGGGGCTAAGCTCGTCACCGAAGCGATGGATTTCGTCTTTATATAAGGCGGAGTGGTAGGGGAGCGTTCTGTTGTAGGTTGAAGGTCTACCGAAAGGAGGGCTGGACGAAGCAGAAGTGAGAATGCCGGTATTAGTAGCGAAAATAAGGTGAGAATCCTTAACGCCGAAAACCTAAGGTTTCCTGAGTAAAGTAATTCTTCTCAGGGTTAGTCGGGCCTAAGGCGAGGCCGAAAGGCGTAGCCGATGGACAACAGGTTAATATTCCTGTACTGTCTGGAACGCGTTTGTAACTGAAGGAAAGACGCATTGGAGTAGATCATCCTCCTGTTGAACCAGGAGGTCTAACCCGGTGGAAGCCGGGGAATGGGACCCTGAGGCTCCGGCCAATGGGGAACTGATTCAACCCAGTGACAGGAAAATTTCCTCCAGTGAGTATTCCGGACATCCGTACCGCAAACCAACACAGGTAGGTGGGGAGAGAATCCTAAGGCGTACGAGATAACTCCCGTTAAGGAACTCGGCAAATTGACCCCGTAACTTCGGGAGAAGGGGTGCCTGTCCTTCGGGACAGGCCGCAGTGAACAGGCTTGGGCGACTGTTTATCAAAAACACAGGCCTCTGCTAACTCGCAAGAGGATGTATAGGGGCTGACGCCTGCCCGGTGCTGGAAGGTTAAGAGGAGGAGTTAGGCAGTTTTGATTTATCTAAACTGCCGAAGCTTTGAATTGAAGCCCCAGTAAACGGCGGCCGTAACTATAACGGTCCTAAGGTAGCGAAGTTCCTTGTCAGGTAAGTTCTGACCTGCACGAATGGCGTAACGCTCCGAGCGCTGTCTCAACGGGAGACTCGGCGAAATTGTAGTATCGGTGAAGATACCGATTACCTGCAGCGGGACGGAAAGACCCCGGCACCTTTACTGTAGCTTATCATTGGGTTATAACTTAGAATGTAGAGCATAGGTGGGAGGCTTTGAAGCCGGTACGCAAGTACTGGTGGAGCCGTCAGTGGAATACCACCCTTTCTTGGTTGTAATTCTAACCTTCAGCCGTTATCCGGTTGAGGAACAGTGATTGGCAGGCAGTTTGACTGGGGCGGTTGCCTCCTAAATTGTAACGGGGGCGTCCAAAGGTTCCCTCAGGACGTATAAAAGTCGTCCGTAGAGCACAAAGGTACAAGGGAGCTTAACTGCGAGACATACAGGTCAAGCAGATGGGAAACCAGGGCTTAGTGATCCGGCGGTTCCTTGTGGAAGGGCCGTCGCTCATCGGCTAAAAGGTACGCCGGGGATAACAGGCTTATCTCCCCCAAGAGTTCATATCGACGGGGAGGTTTGGCACCTCGATGTCGGCTCATCGCATCCTGGGGCTGGAGTAGGTCCCAAGGGTTGGGCTGTTCGCCCATTAAAGCGGTACGCGAGCTGGGTTCAGTCCGTCGTGAGACAGGGCGGTCCCTATCTGCTGCAGGCGTAGGATATTTGAGGAGAGCTGCCCCTAGTACGAGAGGACCGGGGTGGACAGACCTCTGGTGTGCCAGTTGTTCCGTCAGGAGCACTGCTGGGTAGCTATGTCTGGAAAGGATAACCGCTGAAAGCATATAAGCGGGAAGCTTTCTCCAAGATAAGATATCCCATCCGAACTTCTTACGGGGTTCGGACTGAAGGCAACCAGAAGACTACTGGTTTGATAGGCGAGATGTGTAAGCGCAGTAATGTGTGCCCGGTTTACCGGGGTTGAATGAAGTTGATTTGCCAAAGAAGGAGCTTCGGCTCTAACTGCGGCGAAGATATGGATTTCTTCAGCAGACTCGTACTAATCAGCCGTGAGGCTTGGTCATATCATTAGAAATTATACTTAATTAAAGTATTATTTATGCATATATTTAAAGATTTCCGGTGGCGATAGCGAAGGGGAAACACCCGTTACCATCCCGAACACGGAAGTTAAGCCCTTCAGCGCCGATGGTACTGGTCCGGTAACGGTCCGGGAGAGTAGGTCGCTGCCGGATTTAATTTAAAAAAATTTTATGAAAACTATTCAAGTTTCAATTCTCTTTTCTTTGTTTTTTGTAAGCTGTCGGACGATTCTGGCAGCCCACCCCTTAAATTATGATGTTTCACACCCGGTCCTGGGAAGAAATTCAGTAATGCTAAGCTACAGTTATATTAACCGGGAAACAGAGTTCTTCCACGGTTATAAAAAAGATATCAATATACAAGGCACGGGTCTTGCGTATGGATTAAGCAGACCGATGGGAATGGATTTTGTGATTTCTTTACATAAATTAAACGCGGATCTGGATGGAAGAAAAACTGAAAGGCCCCATCTGGGAGCAAAGGCATCCTTAAACAAAAGTATAAGCGGCGATCTTATAACAAATCCTCTATGGAAAATACATTTAAGTCTTATGGCTTCTTCCATGGATTTAAAAGAATATAAAAATAAAAATATAGATATAACCCATTCATTTCTACAGGCTTATCTTTCGTTATCAGTCTCCCGGAATTTTTATGGTTTTATTCCCTATGCAGGCGCAAGGGGAAAATATTTGTATGATGAATTTGCTGAAAATAAGACGGACAAAGAAATAAGCAGTACTTTTTCCGGGGCTGATTTCTTTGCCGGAATAAAGGCGGCTATTACAAGAAATATATTTGCGCAGCTCGAGGTTTATGCGGGAGATACTCAAGGAGGGGTGATAGGCGCGGGTTTTGCTTTTTGAATAAAAATTCATAAAATTCCATTTATAGGCTGTTTCAGCGGTATAACTTCAAGGAGGGAAGATGAGAGTTTATGAGACTAAAGACATCCGAAACATTGCAGTGTGCGGTTCCAGCGGTTCAGGAAAGACCCAGCTGGTAGAAAGCATTTTATATAAACTAAAAACCATAAATAGACTGGGTAAAGTGGAAGAAGGCAATACCGTTTCTGATTATGATCCCATTGAAAAGGAGCGGGGTTCTTCTATAAGTTCTTCAGTTTTGACCGTTGAAAACAAAGGGGTTAAGTATAACTTTATAGATACTCCGGGATATGCGGACTTTTATGGAAGTGTTACATCAGCCCTTGAAGTATCGGAAATTGTTCTCCTGGTCATAAATCCGCACGAAGAAATAGACATTGTAACGAGAAAGATTTGGAAGTCTGCGAAAGAGCAGAAAAAACCGGTTATTCTTTTTGTCAACTTTATGGATAATTCTCCCAGGGAATTTGGTGAGATTGTAGAAAACCTGAAGGCATTAAGTCAGAATATGGCGCCGGTTATAGTACCGGTAGGAAAGGCAGAAAACTTCAAAGGTGTGATGAATCTTCTTGAAAACACGGCCTGTATAGACGGTGAAAAAAAAGAAATACCCGAGGAATTAAAAAAAGAAACATCAGAATATTCCGAAAGTCTTATGGACTCGGTTGCAACTGCCGATGATGAGCTTATGGAAAAATTCCTTGAAGAGGGAAGTTTATCTCACGAAGATATTAAAAAAGGTCTTTTGGAGGGATTGCTCAAGGGCGAAATAATACCCGTTTTGAGCGGTTCTGCGCTGAAAACAGCCGGAATAGATGAAATGATGGATTTTTTTAAAACCTACGCTCCTTCTCCCGAGGAAATTCAGTTGGAAAAGAGAAGTATTTCCGCCGGCGGGAATTTCACGGGACTTGTTTTTAAAGTTGAATCTCAACCGCATGTTGGCCAGATTAGTTTTGTGAAAGTATACAGCGGCGCTTTAAATACGGGTGATACAATATATAACCTGAAAGATAAAAACAAACAAAGAATCAATCAGGTATCCGTAAAGAGAGGCAGTGATAATATAAATGTTGATAAAATCAACAGCGGGGATATATGTTCGCTGATTAAAATTGAAAACACTGAAATTAATGATACCTTAAGCACCGATTTGGATTCTGAGGAAATTCAAAAAATTAACTTTCCGCAGGCAGTGGTGGAGAGAGGCGTATATCCGAAATCAAAGGGTGATGAAGAAAAAGTCGCCGGAGCTTTCTCTTCAATCATAAAAGAAGATCCTACCATGGAATTCGGATACAACAAGGAAACAAAAGAGCTGGTCTTAAAAGGGGTTGGAGCGCTTCAGCTTGAACTCCTGGTAAAGAAGGTAAAAAACCGCTATGAGGCGGAAATAGAGTTAACCCCTCCAAAAATAGCATATAAAGAAACTGCGCGCAGGAAAGTTGACGGGATTCGCGGAAAATACAAGAAGCAAACAGGCGGAAGGGGGCAGTACGGCGATGCCGTAATAAGGCTTGAGCCACGCGAAAGAGGAAAAGGATTTGAGTTTTTAGATGAAATTGTAGGAGGGAGGATTCCATCTACCTACATCCCTTCAATAGAAAAGGGCATAAAAGATGCTATGGAAAAAGGGGTTATAGCAGGCTACCCGGTTGTGGATATAAGCATAGCCGTAGTAGACGGCTCGCATCATGACGTTGATTCTTCCGATATGGCGTTTCAGGTTGCAGGGAGCATGGCTTTTCAGAAGGCAATGAAAGAAGCCGACACCTACATTTTAGAGCCTATAATGAAAACAAGAATAAAAGTGACCAAAGATTATACAGGCGCAGTTATGGGGGATTTAAACTCAAGAAGAGGAAGGGTGCTGGGCATGGAGCCTGAGGGGGATTTGCAGATTATAAATGCTCATGTGCCTAAACAGCAGCTTACCACTTACGCTGAGGATTTAAGGTCTATTACCAGCGGAGCTGGCGAATATACTGTTGAGTTTGATCATTATGAAGAAACGCCCATGAATGTACAACAGCAACTGGTTACAGAATATGAGCGGGAAAAAGAGCAGGGAAGATAGAGTAAATGATAAAAGAATAGAAGAACTTTCTCTGTCAACTGCATATTTTACCGGATGCGGTTACACCGGAAATCAGATTGTTGATATTTTAAATGAGATGGGCTTTGCCAAAACGGAGCTCAGTGTTCATATCGATAAAAATAACTTTAGGGAAATTCTCAAACGAGCGGAAAGTAATGACATAAAAGTATCGGGGCTGCACAGCATATGTCCGAAGCCTGAGAATACGCCGGCAAACAGGTCTCTATTTTCTTCCTTCAGAATTTCTGCGCTGGATGAGGAGGAAAGAAAAACGGCTGTAAAATATATCGTAGATACCTGCCGCAGGGCTAATGAGGTGGGGGCTAAAGATGTCATTTTGCATGCAGGAGAGGTTGAAACCTCAATAACATACGAAAAGTTGGCAAATTTATATATCAGAAATAAGAAAGAATTCCAAAGGGAAAAAATTAAGCTCATTAAAGAACGGGAAGCGCGCAGAGAAAAATATATTCAAAATTCTATGCGAAGCATAGAGGATATTATGAATAATATTCCAAGTGAGGTTCGGATTTCAATTGAAACCCGCTCTTTCCACAGTGAAATCCCGACGGTCGAGGAGTTTGATTTCCTTTTAAACAGGGGTTTCAGCGAATTGGGGTACTGGCATGATGCGGGGCACGCATCGCTGCAGGAGAAAATGGGCTTTGTTGATTCAGCGGATGTTTACATAAAGGAGTTTGGCAGCAGAACCAGAGGGATTCATATTCATGACACCTGCGGAACTGAAGATCATTTGTTGCCGGGATACGGAAACACTGATTTTTCTTATCTGCTGCCATATTTAAAAAAAGATAGCATAACGAATGTGCTTGAAATAAATAATAGATTTGAAAAAGAGGAAGTCATTAAATTCGCAGAAGAATTTGAAAAAATAAGAAGAGGAGATTAAATTGTCCGGACATTCAAAGTGGCATAGCATAAGACATCAAAAAGCGAAAGAAGATAAAAAACGCGGGAAAATATTTTCAAAACTGGTAAGGGAAATTACTGTTGCGGCCCGGCAGGGCGGCGGCGACCCTTCCATGAATGCAAGGTTGCGTCTGGCTATTGAAAAAGCCAATGAGGCAAATATGCCTAAAGACAATATTGAAAATGCGATAAAAAGAGGAACAGGAGAACTGCCCGGGGTAAAATATACGGAGGTGACTTACGAAGGTTACGGCCCTGGCGGGGTGGCGGTTATGGTAAATGCTTCAACAGACAACAAAAACAGGACCGCCTCTCAGATTAGAAAAATATTTTCCCAACACAATGGAAATCTGGGTGAGACCGGATGCGTCAACTGGATCTTTAAAAAGAAAGGGTATATTGCAGTGAGCAGGGAAAAAATATCTGAGGATGAACTTATGGAAAAAGCCCTGGAATCGGGCGCCGAGGACTTGAAAACCGAAGACGAGAAGTACTATGAAATATTCACCGCTCCCGAAAGCTACACATCTGTAAAAGAAGAAATAAAAAAAATTGTCGAACCGGATAATTCGGAATTAACAATGATACCTCAGAACTGCGTTAAGCTGAAAGGAAAAGACAGTGAGACTATTCTCAAAATGCTGGATAAACTTGAAAATAATGATGATGTGCAGCAGGTTTATGCAAACCTGGATATTGATACGGAATAGCTATGTCTATTAGTCTCAGGTGTCCCTGGCGGTCACCCTGAGCATTTCGTCAATTGTTGTTTGTCCCTGCAGCGCTTTTTTTAGCGCCGATTCCCTGAGCGTATTCATCCCCTCTTTTTTTGCAAGGTTTTTTATCTCATTCGCCGGAGCGCCTTTGTTTATAAGTTCCTTAATTCCTTCTGACATTGGCATCATTTCATATATGCCGATCCTTCCCTTATAGCCGGAGCCGGAACATTTTGAGCATCCTTCTCCTTTATAAAGAGTCATTTTCTTGTCTCCGTTTAATTCGCTTTCTTCCAGTCCGTAGGACATCAGCACGTCGCTGTCAACCTCATAAGATTCACTGCAGTTTGTGCATATTTTTCTAACAAGGCGCTGGGCCAGAGAAAGTATTACGGTGGAAGAGATGTGGTATGATGCAATCCCCATATTGTCTAGCCTTGTGATTGCGCTGGCAGCATCGTTTGTATGAAGCGTTGATAATACAAGGTGGCCGGTCAGAGCCGCATTGATAGATATCTGAGCTGTTTCAGAGTCTCTTATTTCTCCTACCATTATTATATCCGGGTCCTGTCTTAAAAAAGTCCTCAGGCCCGCGGCAAAGGTTAGTCCGATATCCGGTTTGGCCTGAACCTGGATAATGCCTTTTAATATGTACTCAACAGGATCTTCTATTGTATTAATATTAACATCCGGATGATTCAATGAAGTAAGTGAAGAGTAAAGAGTAGTTGTTTTTCCGCTTCCTGTCGGCCCGGTGACAAGTATTATTCCATTGGGTGAAGAGATAAGCTTGTTAAATTTTGTTAATTCCTGTTTATCAAATCCAAGCTGTGAAAGATCCAGGCAGAGGCTGGATGCATCCAGAATTCTCATTACTACTTTTTCCCCAAAATTTGACGGTAAAAATGAGACTCGCAGGTCTATGTCTTTTTTCCCCAGCTTTACCTGTATTCTTCCGTCCTGGGGCCTGCGTTTTTCCGCTACGTCAAGTGAAGCCATTACCTTAAGACGGGCAACTATGGCGTTGTATATCTTTTTCGGCGGAGCCGGCTGAACATGAAGGACCCCGTCTATTCTGTATCTAACACGGCAGGTTTTTTCAAAAGGCTCTATGTGTATGTCGGAGGCCTCTTTTTTTATGGCATTTAGTATGATTAAGTTTACCATTTTTACTACGGGAGCGCCTTCAGATTCTCTTTTGATTCTGGTGATATCCTGCATTTTTTCAGTGTTTTCGGATTCCACAACTTTCAATTCTTCTTCGTCATTGGAGATTTCGTTGATGATTGAATTGAAAGCCTCTGAGGTGTCAATTTCAGGGCTTGAGGCCTGTTCGGAGTCTTCGGATCCGGATTCTTCAATAAACCCGGACCCGTAATATTTTTCAATTGCCTGCTTTATTTCATCTTTTACTGCCAGGACTACCTCAATATTCATGCCGGTTAAAGCTCTAAGGTCATCGATGGCAAAAACATTTAAAGGGTCAGCAATAGCAACCTTAAGTGTGTTGTTTTCTTTTTTTACCGGTATAAGGGTCTTCTTTCTTGCAAAATTTGCAGGAACCGCCTTGAGGGTTTCAGAAGAGATATCTCCGTATTCATCTAAACTTACATATGAAATATCGGATTTTTTACCAAGAAAAGCCATAAACACATCTTCGGTAATATAACCTTCGGATATAAGGACTTCTCCAATGTTGCCGCCCGATTCTTTTACTTTTTCCATGGCTTTCTCAAGCTGACGGGAATTTATTATCCCGACGTCAACCATATTTGCGGTTAATTCTTTTATGCTTGGTATTTTCATTTCTTATCAACCATTCCAACATTCGAATATTAACACCAAAAAGCCATATTTTCAAGAAATTAAAAAAGGAAAAAGAATTGCTTAATTGACATATTATGGGCATATTTATTATATTTAGCTACTATGAATAAAGACATAAAAATGGTTGACCTGTCTGCCCAGCACCGGGTGATTGAGGATGAGTTGGAAGAAAAATGGAAAAGCATCTGCAAAAAAAACAGCTTCATTCTTGGAGAAGAGGTTTCAAAGTTTGAATCTGAATTTGCCGCTTATTGCGGTTGCAGATATGCAGTAGCCGTTTCTTCCGGAACTTCGGCTCTTCATCTGGCTCTTGAGGCATTGGATTGTAAGGGGAGAGAGGTCATAACTGTTCCCTTTACGTTTATTGCTACAGCTGAAGCTGTTATCCATTCCGGGGGCAGTCTTTCCTGGAGTGATATATGTGCTGATTCCTTCTGTATTGACACAGACAGGGTGAAAGAAAACATAAATGAAAAGACCTGTGCAATACTTCCGGTTCATCTTTACGGGCATCCGGCAGATATGGAATCGATTATGAATATTGCTAAAGAGAATAATCTTAGAGTGGTAGAAGATTGCGCCCAGGCTCACGGGGCAAAATATAAAGGCAGCAGTTGCGGTTCTTTTGGCGATGCGGGATGCTTTTCCTTTTACCCGGGAAAAAACCTGGGGGCTTACGGTGATGCCGGCGCCATAGTTACTAATGATAAAAATATATGCGAATTGATAAGAAGACTTAGAACTCATGGTTCAGCCAGGAAGTATCACCATACTGAAATAGGGTATAATTACAGGATGGATGCGCTGCAGGCGGCGGTTTTGAGAATTAAACTAAAGTATCTTGATGAGTGGAATGAAAAAAGGAAAAAAATTGCCTCAATATATTCTTCTGAACTTGAGGGCCTGCCGGTTGAACTCCCGCCGGCTTCGGAAGATATCGAGCATGTTTATCATCAATATGTGATTCTCTCAGACAAAAGGGATATGCTTATGAAAGAACTTTCAGAGAAATCAATAGCTTCTGCTATTCATTACCCGATTCCTCTTCATATGCAGCCATCATTTGAATTTTTAAATTTCCAGAAAGACGATTTCCCGGTCTCTGAGAGGGTTTCGGAAAAATGCCTTTCACTTCCGATGCATCCATATTTGAATGAAGAAGAAATAGCTCGCGTGATAGATGCAGTAAGGGGGTTTTATGAGTGATCCGGTAAAAGTCGGCGTAGTTGGAACGGGACACCTGGGAAAGCATCATGCCAGGATTTACAGCAATATAAAAAATGCGAAGCTTGTGGCTGTTTCAGATATAGATGAAAAAGCCGGTTCAAAAATTGCCAGGAAATACAATGCTGATTTTTATCCGGATTATAAGGATATAATAAATAAAGTGGACGCGGTAAGCATAGTTACTCCCACAGATACCCATTTTGAAGTAGCAAAGGATTTTCTTGAGAACAGGGTTGATACAATGGTTGAAAAACCGGTTACAAATTCTCCTGAACAGGCGGAAGAGCTTATCCGCATATCGGATGAAAAAAACTGCATTTTGCAGGTAGGCCATGTTGAGAGATTTAATTCAGCTGTAGTCAAAGCAAGAGAATACATAAATGACCCGCGTTTTATTGAGGTGAACCGTATTTCCAAATACCCCGGACGTTCTCTGGATATAGGCGTGGTTCTGGATCTGATGATACATGATATTGACATAATTCTCAGTTTTGTTAATTCTCCGGTGGAAACAATTTCATCCATTGGTGCGCCTCTTCTTACAGAAAATGAAGACATAGCTAATTGCAGAATAAAATTTGAAAATGGCTGTGTTGCGAATGTAACTGCTTCAAGAATATCCTATAAAACTGAACGTAAGTTCAGGGTTTTCGAGCCCGACCGGTACATTTCCCTTGATTATGAAAAACAGGAGTTTGTCGTATATAAAAAGAAGGCGGAAAAAGTTTTTTCTCTTCAGGACATAGAAAGAATTTCTCCTCGTTTTAAGAAAAAAGAGCCGCTGAAAGAGGAATTAAAAGATTTCATGTTGTGTGTAAAAGAAGGAAAGCAGCCTGAAGTAAGCGGACATCACGGATTAACGGCTCTTAAATTAGCGCTCGATATAGCTTCAAGGATAAAATGAATCAGCATCTACTTGTTGTCGCGGGTGAGGTCTCCAGTGACAGGCATGCGGCAAAATTAATACGTAACCTGAAAAATCATAAGTTAAGAATATCGGCAGTGGGCGGGCGGGAGATGCGTGAGGTATCGGATTATCTTGAGGAAAATGTTGTGGCCAGAGCCGCGGTCGGTTTTACTGAGGTAATAAAAGAAATACCTTTTTTCCTCAGATTAAAAAAGCGTATTCAGAAAAAATATTTCTCTCATAAGTCTCCGGATAGAGTTGATGCCTTAGTGCTTATAGATTACCCCGGATTTAATGTGCCTCTTGCAAAAGCGGCTTTTAAAAATAAAATACCGGTTTTTTATTACATAACCCCACAGGTATGGGCATGGGGAAAAGGCCGGATAGCCACCCTGACTAAAATATGCCGAAAGCTTTACTGTGTCTTTGAGTTTGAGAAAGAGGTCTTCAAAGAGGCGGGAGAAGATGTGGTTTTTGTGGGACATCCTATTCTTGAGGATATCCCTGAAAAAATAGACAGGGAATCATTCAGGGAATTTCACGGCATCAAAAAACACGAACCGCTTTTGGCCCTTCTTCCGGGCTCCAGAAAAAGAGAGGTGTCGCGCCATCTTCCAGTAATGGTGGAAGCTGCTAAAAGGCTAAGTCCACAGCCAAGAACAATTATAGGAAAGCCCTCCACTTTGGATGAAAAAGTTTATAAGAAGTATGTTGATTCTCCAATTCTAAGCTGTGACATATATTCCCTTATAAAAAGCGCGGATGTCTGCACCCTTTCTTCCGGCACGTCCACCCTGGAGGCTTCAATCATAGGAACGCCTTTTGTCACCGTATACAGCGTTTCACCGATATCGTACGCTATAGCAAGAAGGATTGTAAAAATTCCTTATGTATGCATGGCCAATATACTTGCAGGAGAAAAAGTGACTCCGGAACTTATTCAAAGTGACCTGACTCCGGATAATCTTTCAGAAGAATTAAAGAAGATGCTTAGTTCTGAAGAAAAGAGGAAGAGTATAAAAGAAGACTTAAAAAGGGTATCTGAAAAGCTTGGCAGCAGCGGCGCTTCCGGTAGAACGGCAGAGTCGATAGTTGAAACATTAAGGCAGAATTAATGATAGTAGTTACAGGAGGGGCGGGTTTTATAGGAAGCGCGCTCGTTTGGAAGTTAAACACAAGAGGATACGGGGAAATAACAGTTGTAGACGAAGAAAAGGTCCCTTCAGGTTTGAAAAAAGAAAACTTAAAAAGTTTAAACTTTGAAAGATATATAAGTAAAAATGATTTTCTCGGGGGGCTTACTTCGGGAAAAATAAAACCGGATGTAATTTTCCACCTGGGGGCATGCTCGAAAACCACCGAAACAGACACAGATTATATAATGGAAACCAATTATGATTATACGAAAGAGCTGGCCTCTTATGCAGTTAGAAATAATGTGAGGTTTATATATGCATCCAGCGCGGCAACATACGGAGACGGAAGTCCGGGTTTTTCGGATTCACACGAAAATTTAAAAAATTTAAAGCCGCTCAATATTTATGGAAAATCAAAGCATTTATTTGATTTGTATGCCATGAGAAAGGGGCTTCTCGATGAGATGGTTGGAATAAAATACTTTAACGTCTTCGGTCCGAACGAATATCACAAGGCGGATATGAGGAGCTTTGTAGTAAAGGCGTATGAACAGATTCAAAAAACCGGAAAGGTGAAGCTTTTCAAGTCTAATAAAAAAGAGTATGGAGATGGAGAGCAGAAAAGAGATTTTCTTTATGTAAAGGATGCAGTGGATATTACGCTTCATTTTTTTGACAATCCCGGCCTGTGCGGTATTTTTAATGCCGGAACCGGTATCCCCAGAACCTGGAATGACCTGGCTGTTTCTGTTTTTAAGGCCTGTGATAAACCTGCGAAGATTGAATATATTGAGATGCCCAAGAATATTGCCGGTCAATACCAGTACTATACATGCGCATCTATAGATAAACTCAGAAAGAGCCGCTATGAAAAGCCAATGAGTACCCTTGAAGAAGCCGTGGATGATTACGTAAATAACTACCTCGTTCATGAAAGACGCCTTTCACCCGGTGTTTTATGAGCCGGCAGATATTCTGAACCTATCCCGGTCTTCCCCCTGCGACTGCTAATTGAAAACAGTACTGAAATATGTAATAATTAAAAAAATGAAGGTAAAGAATGATTTTAGTACAATTTTGGTGATAGTTTTAAATAAATTTGCACAACCGGACATGAGAATGTCCGGTTTTTTTTACCAAAAATGCAAAAGTTATGACTTTATTATAGATGAAAAATCAAAAGAGGTGAAAGGTATTTAAAAGAAAAGGAAAAGAAAAGGCTCAAATGATAAGAAATTGGAGGGATATAATATGGCTTTTGAGACAAGAAGAAAGAAAATAAGATTTGAAGCTGATTACTGTGTTGAAGTACTATTCTCAAACAAACCATTATCAGAAGACTATCTTTGTATTAAAGGCAGATGTGTTAATATAAATAATAAAGGTGCTTTAATTATGTTAAAAAATAGTATTTCGCCTTTATATAAAATTGCCATATCATTTGTTACGGATTACGGAAATAAAAAGATAAAGATACCCGCAAAAATAATATGGACTGGTGCTAAGCAAAATGGTTTTTATCCTTCCGGTGCAGAGTTTTTACCTAAAAACAAAAAACAGAGAAATTCTATATGCGAATTAATTAATGATGTTAATAAAAAAAACAAAAACAAGGTAAATAATGGGATTATTTATGACAAAAGAAGAAAAAAATTGCGAGTAAAATTTAATTTACCCTCTAATGTTATAGGGGTTTCTGATAATATTAATTCAAATAATGGTCGCTCAAGTATTCTCAATATCAATGAAAATGGGTTGAAATTAAGGACTGTTTATTCTCTTGAGAAATTTGTAAATATTCATATAAAGCTGCCTCCATGTTATTCTGATAACCCTGAAAAGGCTAGCGGCATAGATATGAAGGGTATAGTTAAATGGTCATATTCTGTGAATAAGAGTGTTTATATTTACGGCATTATTTTTACTGACTGCAGTGATGAATCAAGAAAGAAGATAAAAAGTATTATTTCATATGAAGCGGATAAAGCCAGGGGGTCTATCATGTACCCTAAAATAGAGATTAAAAGAGTCCCTCACTCTTGTAACATGTACGGAGTCGATTTTACTATTGGCTGTGAAAATGAATGTGCATATTGTCATTTTGCAAGTATTATTAAAGATAAATGGGAAAAGAAATATCCAGATAAAGATAATTTTCCTGTTCCTGTTGATATCTCTCCTATTTATAATCTCGAAAAGTTTCCTGAAACTGTTGTTTATTTATCTCCTTCCAGTGATCCATTTGCTCCTATAGCAAAAGATCTGACTCATGAATTTTTAAAGTTTATGCTGCCAAAAGGAGTAATTTTTACTATTGCTACAAAAAATATAATTCCAGATAGAACTATAAAGTTATTAAAAAAATATTCTAATCAAATAGAAGCGATTGGTATAAGTGTTACAAATATAAATCCGGAAAGAAATAGAATCCTTGAGCCTAATAGCCCTTCAGCTGATGAAAGAATAAATCAAATACCTAAACTTAAAGAGATTGGATGTTGCATAGGTGCAAGGATGGATCCCTTATTCCCTTTGATCGATGATACCGATGAAAACATACATTCTGTTGTCAAAAGACTTGCAAATGTTGCTGCTGACCATATAACTGCAACTTATGTCTTCACTTTTGGGAAGTACAAAGCAAAGTTGGAAAAAAAACCTTTTTTAAAAAAAGCCATAAAATTACTGAAAGAGAAAAGCTATGTGATAGCTGGAGCAGCTTATTCACCTCCTTTAGATTATAAAAGAAAAAAATATGAAAAAATATACGATGTATGTAAAAAATATAATATTCAATTTAGTACTTGTGGTTGCAAGGAAGTTCGTCTTGAAAAGGAAAATTATTCTTTAATTTGCAGAAATATAAATTTTTATAATAAAAGGAAATAACATTAATAGACTCTCTATATACTTATTTGCAGCAGCAGGAATTTCTGTATTCATTGTAAATGCTTTTTTGGGGGTTTTTATTTATGTTAGAAGAAAAAAAGCAAAACTTAATCAATATTTTTCTTTGTTTTTCTTATCTGTTTCAATTTATAGTTTTGGTTTTTTTCTTCAGTCCATAGCAAAGACTCCGGAACAATCAATTATTGCCATAAGAATACTTTTGTTTGGGACAATCCTAATCCCTGTTTTTTTAATTCATGCTACATACATTATCATTGGAAAAAAAATGTCTTCGATTTTGAGATTTTCAATTTATCTTATTGCAGCAGGGTTATTGATAATAAATATATTTACGAACCTATTAGCTTATGATCCAATACCCAAGTTTGGATTAAGATATATATTTCAAGCAGGCCCCCTATATCCATTACTTATTATATTCTTCGGTGTTTTTGTGCTTCTTTCCATCCCACAATTGTATAAAAAATACAAAAAATCTAAAGGTGTTGAGAAAAGTCGTCTTAAATACATATTTCTTTGTATGATAATAGGATTTCCGGGTGGAGCTCTGGGTTTTTTATTGGGCTATAATATTGACTTGTTCCCCCTTAACCCAATTACTACTTTCTTTATTTTGTTGTCAAATTCTCTCATAACATATGCTATATTACAATATAGATTAATGGACATAAGAGTAGTGCTTGCGCGAAGTACTGTTTTCGGAATAGTTTACAGTTTGATATTAGTAGTTGTTTTCTTTTCAGGTTTTCTTTTTCAGGATGCTCTTTACAATATGTTTGGTAAATATATGTGGATGGTGCCAGCTGGTGTTGCTGTAGTTTTAGCCAGCCTTGGTCCTACAGTTTTCAATAAACTAAAAAATAAAACGGAGTGGACATTGTTTAAAAAACAGAAGCAATATCAGGAAACACTCATAGAGCTGGGTAAACAGATGACTCTGACTAAGAGTATAAACGAGCTGCTTTCCTGGATGACAAGGACCGTAACAATAAATGTAGGGGTCAGCTACACGCGTATCTATCTCTGGGATGAAGAGAAGAAAGAATACGTTTTTAAAAAAGGATACGGGAAAGAACGTCGGAGTCAGCACTCTATAAGACTGGATTTAGAAAATCCGGTAATCAGGCATTTACAGGGAAATAGAGAGCCGATGCTCAGGGAAGAGATTCTGCAGATTACAGAAGAAAGAGATAAGCGGGAGGTTAAGAATTTTTTGAGAAACACCGGTACAGAGATTATAGTGCCGGCATTTATAAAGGAGAAAATGGTCGGGTTTATGTCTCTGAGCTCGAAGGATAACGACAAGACATATACGCCTGAGGATATAAATATGTTCAAGATTCTTTCAGGACAGGCGGCTCTAGCTATAGAAAATGCCCAGTTTTATGAAAAATTAAAAGAATCAGAAGCAGAACTTGTTCAGGCCTCAAAGATGTCTTCTGTCGGGCAACTGGCTTCAGGTCTTGCTCATAATCTGCAGAACCCCTTCGGCTCGATAATGATGAATAATGAAATGATTGAAAGCACGATAGAAGAACTGGATAAATTAACAGAGGAAGAAAAGGAAGATCTTCTGGAATATGTCGAAAGTTCAATAAGCAGCTCCCGGCAGGGAGCGGAAATAGTAAAAAGCATCACAAAGTTTTCGAAGCCCGCCAAAGGAGAAAAGAAAAGGGTTAGTGTGGCGGAAATTGTCAATGAGGCAAAGAGGCTTACTGAATCAAAATTTAGCAAGGGGGCGGTTTTGGAAATCAGTATACCTGAGGAACTGCCTGATGTCAGGGGAAATAAGACCGAGCTGATACAGGTTGTGATGAATCTTCTTACTAATGCGGCAGACGCTGTTGTGGGGGCTGAGGAAAAAAAGGTTACTGTGGAGGCCGGGGTTGAGAATAGTAATATTTGTATTGCTGTTAAAGATACAGGTTGCGGAATAAAGGATAAAGATAAAGAGAAAATATTTGATTATTTTTTTACCACAAAGAGAAATGAAGGGACCGGACTGGGGCTTGCCTTTTCATATCAGATAGTAAAAGCTCACGGAGGGGATATAGAGGTGGAAAGCAGTGTGGGAGAGGGCAGTGAGTTCAGGGTTTTGCTTCCTTTGGGGAAAAACAGCTGAAAATTTTGTTATAAATTAAAACTTTATCTCTTTACTTAAGAAGAGATGCCAAACTTTCTTTTTTGAAGAAATTATTGAAACATACCTTAAAAGTTATATAATAAATCAATGACTGTAGGAAAAAATATTAAGGTCTTTAAGATCGGGGGTTCCGCTCTGGATTCGCAGGAAGCTGCGGAGAGTTTTTTCAACGGCCTGCGCTGTAAGGTGGTGCCGGGGGAAACTGTCTTTATTCATGGAGGAGGGGGAGAGATCAGCAGATGGATGAAGAGGTTCGGCTGTGAGGCCGGATTCGTAGATGGTCAGAGGGTCACTGACGAGGAAGCTATTTGTGTGGTCGAGATGGTTTTGAGTGGCCTGGTAAATAAGAGAATAGTATCAATTCTGCTTAATATGGATTTTAAAGCTGTGGGATTAAGCGGAAGGGATGGTATGGTTTTGGCCCGTAAATTAGACGAAAAGCTTGGTTTTGTGGGGGAGGTATCGAAAGTCAGGTCGGATTTAATCAGAAGGTTTCTTGATGAAGAAATCATTCCTGTTATAAGTCCTGTTTCTCACGACATTTCGGGTAAAGCTCTTAATGTGAATGCTGATTTTTTTGCGGCTGCGGTGGCGGTTGCGGTGGATGCTTCCGAATTTAACATTGCGACGGCAACGGGAGGGGTTTTAAAGGATGGGGATATGCTGGATAAAATAGAAGTGAGTGAAATTCCCCTGCTGATAGAGGAGGGGGTGGTAACCGACGGGATGATTCCAAAATTGCAGGCGGCCCTGGCGGCCAGGAAAGGAAATGTCGGGGTTGTCAGGATGATTGATTACAAAGGGAAAGGCGGTACTGAAATCTTATGAGTTCGCTTCTGGATGTTTATAAGAAGCTTGATGTAGAGGTGGAAAAAGCGGACGGGAAATATATATGGGATACGGAAGGTAAGAGATATACTGATTTTCTTTCAGGAATATCGGTTACGAACCTGGGCCATCTTAACGGGAAGGTTAAAGACAGGGTTTCAGGCGCAATGGAATCTTATATGCATGTCTCAAATCTTTACAGGGAGCCTATGCAGGAGGAGCTTGCAGAGAAACTTTCAGAGAGAACATTCGGGGGGAAAGTCTTTTTTTCAAACTCGGGAACTGAAGCAAATGAAACTGCTGTCAAGGTGGCAAGAAAGTACTTTGAAGGTGAAAAATATGAGGTAATAACCTTAAAGGATTCTTTTCACGGGCGGTCGCTGGCGATGCTGTCGGCAACCGGGCAGGGAAAGTTCCGTGAGGGATTCGGGCCCGGTATTGAAGGTTTTCAGCACTGTGATTTTAATTTTCTTGCCTCTGTTGAAGAGAAGATAAGCAGAAAGACATGCGCAGTGATGGTTGAAGTTATTCAGGGAGAGGGGGGAGTAAATGTGGGGGATGAAGATTTTATCACAGGACTGCGAAACATTTGCGATGAGAAGGGGATACTTCTTATTGTAGACGAAATCCAGACAGGAATCGGAAGGACGGGAACGTTTTGGGGATATGAGCATTACGGCATCTGCCCGGATATAATTACATCTGCAAAGGCACTGGGAGGCGGGCTTCCTTTGGGGGCAACGGTTTTAAACAGGGAAGTTGCCGAATGCATGAAGCACGGTGATCATGGGTCAACTTTCGGAGGAAACCCTCTTTCCTGCGCCGCTTCACTTGCAGTATTGAGTCAAATAGATGAGGCGATGCTTGAGCGTGTGAAAGAGACGGGGGAATATTTAAAGAAATCTTTATTATCTATATCACGTTATTATGATAAAGTAAAAGAGGTAAGGGGCAGGGGGCTTATGGTTGCGATAGAGCTTGAAAATGGTGGAAATAGCCTGCTTTCTTTTCTGATTGAGAAGGGATTTATTGTCGGGTGTTCAAAGGGCAGAGTAATAAGGTTTCTTCCTCCGTTTATTATTGAGAAAAAAGATATAGATGAAATTACGGAGGTTATTGGTGGATATTTTAAGGAGAGAGAATAGATGAAAAAAATAGTGCTGGCTTATTCGGGAGGGCTTGATACCTCATGCATAATACCGTGGCTGAAAGAAAATTATGATGCCCAGGTGGTGGCTTTTTGCGCGCTGCTGGGAGAGTCGGAGGATCCCGGGGTTTTAAAAGAAAGAGCGGCAAATGCCGGTGCAGATGAATTTTATTTCGAGGACCTCAGGGAAGAGTTTGTAAAAGATTATGTACTTCCTTCACTGAGAGTCGGGGCGGTTTATGAGGACAGTTACCTTCTGGCAACGGCTCTTGCCAGGCCGCTTATTGCAAAGGGCCTGGTCAGGACGGCCCATGAGGTGGGCGCTGATGCCGTTGCTCACGGTTGTACCGGTAAAGGAAATGACCAGGTGCGGTTTGAAGTAACTGCGGCAGCCCTGGACAGCTCGCTGAAAATGGTTGCGCCACTCAGGGAGTGGGAATTTAAATCCAGAGAGCAGGAGCTGGAATATCTAAGCAGCAAGGGTCTTGAGATAGAGGATAAAGGGGGAGGTAAGTACAGTATTGACAGGAACCTGTGGGGGGTCAGTATAGAGTGCGGAGAGCTGGAGGACCCCTGGAACGAGCCGCCAAGGGATTCTTATGTTATTGTGAAGCCGGCAGAAGAAGCTCCCGATGAACCTGTGGATATAATGATTTCGTTCAGGGATGGTAAGCCGGTGGCGATAGACGGAAAGAAAATGGAAGAGGTGGAGTTGATAGATGAGCTTAATGCTATCGCCGGTGATTGCGGGGTCGGAAGGACTGATATGGTGGAAAACAGGGTGGTTGGCATAAAGTCAAGGGAGATATACGAGGCGCCTGCTGGCGAGGTTCTTCACAAGTCCCTGAGGGCCCTTGAAGCCCTCACCCTTGAAAAGGAGCTTGTATTAAACAAGCGAAAGCTATCGCTTGAATATGCCAGGCTGGTATATGAAGGCAAATGGTTTTCTCCGTTGAGGGAAGCCATTCAGAGTTTCTGTGATTCTTCCGCAAAGCGTCTTTCGGGAGATGTGAAGCTCAGGCTGTATAAGGGAAGCGCCACAGTAAAGGGCAGGCGTTCGGAGCACTCAATGTACAGGGAGGAGCTGGCAACCTATACCGACAGGGATGAGTTTTCTCATGAATCCGCAAGGGGTTTTATAGAGTTGTGGGGTCTTCCTCTTAAGGTATGGGGAGCTAAAGAAAAGGGATGATATTAAGAAAAGGCCGGCTTAAAAAAGACCAGATAAAGAAAATTGCAGAGTTTACCTCGTCAATAGAAGAAGACAGGGCGCTGGCTTTTTATGATATAAGGCAGAGCGTTGCGCATGCGAGGGCTCTTAAAAAGGCGGGATATTTGTCGGAAGAAGAGTTTAAAGAGATAAGTTCCGGCCTGTCTGATGTAAAGAAAAAACTTGAAAAGGACCCTGGTTTTTTCGGTTCCGAGCATGATGATATTCATATGGCTGTTGAGTCGGAGCTTGGGAAAGCGGGGGAAAAACTTCATGCGGGGCGTTCAAGGAACGACCAGGTCGCGTGCGATGTAAGGATGTACTTAAGGGATGCAGTTAAAGAAATAGTAAAAGGGCTGGATGAAGTTAGGGATGTTCTTGAAGAGAAAATTTCGGAACCCGGCATTGCAGGGGCGTGTATGCCTTTTTACACTCATCTTCAGAGGGCGCAGCCGATAAATCTCGGGACATACCTGGAGCTTTACAGGTGCTGGTTTTCAAGGGATAAAGAGAGGTTTCTTCAGCTTAATAAAAGAATAAACAGACTGCCGCTGGGAGCTGCGGCGGGGGCATCCACATCGATAAAAACTGACAGGGAATCGGTGGCGAAGGAGCTTGGTTTTGAAGGGACAATAGATAATTCTCTTGACGCTGTGGCTTCAAGGGACCATGTTATTGAGTTTGCGTGCGCGTGTTCTACGATTGGAACTCATTTTTCAAGGATGGCGGAAGAGCTTATTCTTTTTGCGAGTAAAGAGTTTTCTTTTATTGATATTGACGAGTCGATAGCGGAGACATCATCAATTATGCCTCAGAAGAAAAACCCCGATTGTCTGGAGTTGATTCGCTCTGCCGCCGGGAAACTCAATGGAAATACAGTTTCTATCCTTACGATAATGAAGGGACTCCCGCTTACATATAACAGGGATTTGCAGAACGACAGGGTTGTTTTTGATTCTGCAAGGACTGTTATCAGGATACTTGAAATAATGCCTCATATTATCAGGAATATCAGTTTTAATCTGAAAAGAATGAGCGATGCGGCGAGGGAAGGTTTTACAGATGCCGCTGATTTTGCTGAATACCTTGTATCAAAGGGTATGGAGTTTCGCCGGGCGCACCGTATTGTAGGGGAGCTTGTTAAAGAGGGGATTGAAAGGGGCTATGAAAATTTCAGTGATTATCCGGTTAAGGAGATTTTAAGCAGGGTTCCCCGGGCGGAAGAGGATTTCCGGGATATTATAAAAATGGAGGAAGCAGTTGCAAGAAGAATACGGAAAAAATGATTTAAAATACGAGGGGGGGGAGCTTTATCTGGATGGTTTGAGTCTCAGGGAAATTGCGGATGAGTACGATACCCCTTTATATGTTTACAGCGCAGAAAGAATAAAACAGAACTACACCGCTTATAAAGAGGCTTTTAATTTTATGAACACAAAGATATGCTATGCCCTTAAGGCGAATTTTAATGGATCAGTAATTTCTCTTCTTACTTCCCTGGGGGCCGGAGCTGATGCGGTTTCCGGAGGAGAGCTTTATATGGCTAAGGAGGCCGGTATAAATCCTGAAAAGATTGTTTTTTCCGGGGTCGGCAAAAGCAGGCAGGAGATTGTGGAAGCAATCCGGATGGGCGTGTGCATGATAAATATTGAGAGCGAACAGGAGCTTATGAGGATTGAAAAAATAGCCGCAGAAGAAGATGTTCCCGCAAATATTTCCTTCAGGGTCAATCCCGATATTGACCCGCAGACGCATCCTAAAATTGCAACCGGGCTGAAAGAGAGCAAATTCGGGGTTCCTGAAGAGAAAGCCCTTGAGCTTTATCAGAGGGCTTCCTCCTCTCCGCAGGTTAATGTAAGGGGGGTGCATCTGCATATCGGTTCCCAGATAACAAGCCTCGAACCTTTTAAGATGGCCGCTTCGGCTGCCGTGGAGCTGGTTTCGAAGATTGAATCAAGGGGAATTACTATTGAATATATTGATATCGGGGGAGGGCTTGGAATAAGCTACGGGGATTTTAAGGTTCCCGCGCCCGGAGAGATTGCCCGGGCCTTGAAACCGATATTTGAGGGATGCACCCAGAAGCTTATTCTTGAGCCGGGCCGCTCCATTGTGGGGGATGCAGGTTTTCTGTTAACCAGGATAAACTATGTGAAAAAAGGAGAAGAGAAGAATTTCGTTGTTGTGGATGCCGGTTTTAATGACCTGCTCAGGCCTGCGATGTACGGGGCGCACCATGATGTGATACCGGTCATAAAAGAGGGCGAAACAATTACAGCTGATGTTGTTGGGCCGGTATGTGAAAGCGGTGATGTGATAGCTGAAAAAAGAAAAGTGGACGGGGTGATACAGGGTAATTATTTTGCCGTGTGCGATACCGGGGCTTACGGCTTTTCGATGGCATCGAATTATAATGCCCGGAGGCGGCCGGCTGAGATAATGATTGATAACGGCTGGGCAACTTT
>SL_5KL_010_SEDDRAFT_10000552_pt1 | contig 24031 bp, 20 predicted proteins | sample SodLakKL_010_SED_FD_9118 | JGI IMG/M metagenome (IMG submission 9118) | reverse complement strand
CTGCTGGTTAAAGAGGCTGATGTTCCTGATGCCAGTAAAGAAGCCTTCCTGGAAGAGTTGATCGTGCGACGGGAGCTTTCCGATAATTTTTGTTATCACAACGCGCACTACGATTCAGCGGAAGCCTTTCCCCGCTGGGCAAAAGAAAGCCTTGCTGAGCATGCCGGCGATCCCCGGGAATACTTATATGCCCCGGAAGATTTCGAAGCAGGCAAAACTCACGACCAGCTCTGGAATGCCGCCCAGACCGAAATGGTTACCAGGGGCAAAATGCACGGCTATCTACGCATGTACTGGGCCAAGAAAATTCTCGAGTGGACGACATCACCGGAGGAGGCCATGAAAATTGCCATTTATCTCAATGATAAGTACTCACTGGACGGGCGTGATCCCAACGGCTACTCCGGTATTGCCTGGAGCATCGGCGGGGTACACGACCGGGCCTGGCCGCAGCGCCCGGTCTTTGGCAAAGTTCGCTATATGAGCTACCGCGGAAGCAAATCCAAGTTCAATGTTGAAAAATATATAAGAATGCAGATTAAGGTAAAAAAAGGATAAAGCAAATCAAAATAAACAGGTGTCAAACCGGAAGCCTTCAAAACTTAAGCATATTCTGCCTGCCAAATTAATTTATATAATAACGGTTTTTGCAGTTATACTGATCAATCCCGATAATGAAGGGGGTAAAGAGGCAAATTTGGGCAAATATTGTTATTAGGAGTCAACTTATCTTGATTTGCAGCAAAGCAGCATGGTATTATGTTACCAGTAGAATAGTAGAGTTTTAATAGTATTTATAAGTACTTATCCTTGAAAAGTTATTTCCAGCTTATTTGCAGACCTGATGAACAGGCATAAAGTTTCTTTTGTTCTTATCCTGATATTGCCGTCAAATGATAGAAACGCTCGATAAAATATTAAAGGAGGACATAATGGATTACTCCACAATAAAATATGACATACATGAGGGCATCCTTATTTTGAGGCTTAACCGGCCCGATAGAATGAATGCTGTAAACGAAGAAATGTATTTTGAGATAATGCATTTGCTTCAAGAATACATGGAAAACGATGATATCCGCGTAGTGATCCTGACCGGTTCGGTCAGAACCAAGAACGGGGTTGAAAAACAGGCCTTTTGTGCAGGAGCGGATTTAAAAAAACATTCCGAAGGTGAGCGAACCCATGCCCAGAAAAGACACTATATTGAGCAGGCCCATGAAGCAACCCGGCTAATTTACCACTATCCCAAACCTGTCATTGCCGCAGTAAACGGTCCGGCCCGCGGGGCAGGAGCCGAGATGGCCTTTTCCTGTGATTTTATGATTATGGCAGATGAAGCCTCCATTGCTTTTCCTGAAATCGGGCTGGGCACCTTTGTTGGCGGCGGTGTTACCCTGCACCTGCCAAGGATCGTCGGACTGATGAAAGCCAAGGAATTGATCTTTACCGGCCGGGTTCTCAACGGGGCGGCGGCGGTTGAACTGGGAATTGCTCTTAATACATATCCCATAGCAACATTTATGGATGAGGTTTTAAAATTTGCTGCCAATATTTCCAGCAAGGCCCCTATTCCCATGAAAATGGCCAAAAAACACCTGCAAAGATCGTTTCTGCTGGATCTGGAAACAGTGCTTCAGCTGGAAGCAGACAGTATTCTTGCCTGTATGGATACCGAGGACTGGCAGGAAGGTATTGATGCTTTTGCCGAACGAAGAAATCCGGTTTACAGGGGGAGATAATTTGAATCTTGATCGGATCTTTAAAGCTGAATCAATAGCAGTGATCGGGGCGTCAAAAAATGAAGCCAAGCAAGGTTACAAGGCTCTTGCAAGACTGGTAGAGGGCAGGTATGAAGGACGAATATACCCGGTAAATCCAAAAGAAAAAACTATTTTGGGCTTAAAATGCTACCATTCGGTCCTTGATGTTCCGGGAGATATTGACCTGGCGCTCATCACCACACCGGCACATAAAGTTGAGACTATAATCGAACAGTTAGGTAAAAAAGGAACTGTGGGGGCTGTAGTGATTGCAGCCGGGTTTGGTGAAGTCGGTGATGAAGGAAAATTGTTTGAAGAAGAGATTATCAAGCTGGCCAATGAAAACGGGATAAGGATCATCGGTCCGAATACACCGGGGATAATCGTCATTGAAAAAGACCTTAACCTGGTGGGATTAACCAATGTTCCGGAAGGAAATATCGCCCTGCTGACCCAGAGCGGCAATATCGCCTTAAACCTGATTACAGAAGCTAACCTCAAAAGTCAGACGGGATTTAACTATTATGTCGGTGTAGGCAATGAAGCAGATATTAAGTTTCATGAATACCTGGAATACTTTTCTGAAGACCCCGATACCAAGGTTATTCTGATGTACGTTGAAGGGCTCAGGGAAGGGCGCCGGTTCCTGCAGGAGGCAAGCAAAACCACGCAGGTTAAACCGGTCGTACTCTACAAAAGCGGAAGGTCTGTCAAGGGCAGCAAGTCTGCCGGGTCGCATACCGGGGCGCTGGCTGGTATTTCTGAAGTTTCCAAATCGGCCTTTAAAAGAGCCGGGGTTTTTGAAGTAAACAATCCTGGTGAAATGTTTCCCGTTGCCGAAACTCTGGCCCTGCTGCCCATGTTAAAAGATGACTCTATTGCCATCCTGGCTGACGGAGGCGGGCATGCCACCATTGCAGCGGATTACTTAACAGACCTGGGCATCAAACTCCCCGAGCTGGCCAGTGAAACCCGGGATAAACTGGCTGCCATTCTTCCCGACAACGCATCACTGGACAATCCTGTCGATGTGGCAGGAGGAACCGATCGGGATCCCACTATTTTCGCCGATTGCGCCAAAATCTTGTTGAATGATGAAAATATCCAGGGTTTGCTGATCGTCGGTTTGTTTGGCGGTTACGGAATTCGCTTTGCCAAAAATCTGTCTTACATGGAAGAAGATGCTGCTCACCGTTTGGGAAAACTGATGGAAAAAATGCAAAAACCAATCATGCTTTTCAGCCTCTATGATTATGCCAGGCCCCATTCGCTGGAACTCTTGCGCTACTATAATATCCCCGTTTATGACAGCCTGGAGATAGCCTGTAAGTGCATGGAGGCACTATCTGCTTATGGCTCCTATCTACGTGAATACGACAAGGAAGGCAACTTCCAGCTTAACTGGAGATTTGGAGTAATTCCAGGAGGACAAAATATTATCGACACTGCCCTGGCCGAAGGCCGTAATGTACTTTTAGAATATGAGGCCAGGGAGCTTTTTAGACTGCACGGAGCACCTGTAACCCCCGATTACCTGGCAACCAGCGCCGATGAGGCGGTGACCTGTGCGGAAGAGCTCGGTTACAATGTTGCCATGAAAATAGCCTCGCCCGATATTTTACATAAATCAAAAGCCAAGGGAGTAATGCTCGGTTTAAATGATGAACCTGCCGTCCGTGAAGCATTCCATAAGATAATCAGCAATTGCAATCAAAAATATCCCGAAGCTGATATAAAGGGATGCCTTTTAACAAACATGTCAAAGAAGGGCATAGAAACAGTAGTAGGAATGAAAACAGATGATCAGTTTGGCCCTACGATCATGTTTGGCCTGGGGGGAATCATGGTATCGGTAATGAAGGATGTTTCTTTCCAGGTTGTTCCGGTCTCTGAGTACTGGGCAAAAGTTATGATCGATGAAATTAAATCGTCGGTGATTTTCGAAGGTTTTCGTGGGCGACCACCATCGGACAAGGACGCAATTGCCAAATTGATCCTGACAGTCTCAGAAGTGGCCCAGGCCTATCCCCAAATAAAAGAAATAGACCTTAACCCGGTCATTGTTCATGACCAGGGATTAACCATAGTCGATGCCAGAGTTATACTCAAATCTGCTGACTGCAGATAATAGATGTAGTTATTTTATTAAGCAGGAAAACAATTTATCTAAAGAGGATGATATTTGATGGAAACAGCTACGAATATTACAGCCCTTGAAAGAATATTTAAAGCCGAATCAGTAGCAGTGGTCGGAGCTTCAAAAGATGAGGCCAAGCGAGGTTACCAGGCAATTAAAATTCTTTTGGATCAAAAATATGATGGCCGGATCTATCCGGTTAATCCCAAAGAAAAATCTATTCTTGGTTTGAAATGTTACAGCTCAATCCTGGATATCCCCGAAAAAATTGACCTGGCCTTAATCACCACTCCTGCCCGTACTCTTAAGGGAATTCTTAAGGATTGTGCCGAAAAAGGCGCTGCGGGTGCGGTGATCATTGCCGGGGGTTTCGGCGAACTGGGAGAAGAGGGAAAAGCCTTAGAAAAAGAAATTGTCAATAGCGCTAATGGGGTCCGGATCATCGGACCGAATACATCCGGGATGATCAGCGTGGATAAAGGGCTTAACCTGGTCGGGCTGCAAAATGTACCGCGTGGTTCCATAGCCCTGCTTACACAGAGCGGTAACATTGCCCTGACCCTGATCACCGAGGCCGGCCTTAAAAGCCAGATGGGCTTCAACTACTACGTGGGTGTTGGCAATGAAGCCGACCTTAAGTTTCACGAATACCTGGAATATTTTACTTCTGATCCCGATACAAGTGCTATTTTGATGTATGTTGAAGGGCTCAGGGAAGGACGAAAGTTTTTACAGCAGGCAAGCAGAACCACAAAGGTAAAGCCGATTGTCCTTTTCAAAAGCGGAAGATCCTCCAAGGGCAGCAAATCTGCCGGGTCGCATACAGGCGCCCTGGCCGGAATATCCGAGGTGGCCAATACCGCTTTTAAAAGAGCGGGGATCATTACAGTGAATCATTCCGACGAGATGTTTCCCATTGCCGAGTCCCTGGCCTCTCTGCCGGTGATCGAAGAAGCTTCTATCGCAATTCTTGCCGATGGGGGCGGGCATGCTACCATTGCAGCAGACTACCTGACCGAGCTGGGCATTAAAATTCCGGAACTAGAAGAGGAAACCAGGGCCAAGCTGGCAGCCATATTACCCGACAATGCTTCCCTGGCTAATCCTATTGATGTGGCAGGTGGAACCGATCAGAATCCGGCCATTTTTGCCGATTGCTCGGAAATCCTGCTTAATGATAAAAATATTCACGGGCTTCTAGTAGTAGGCCTGTTTGGTGGATACGGTATCCGCTTTGCCAAAAAACTGGCCTTCAAAGAAGAAGATGCCGCCCACCGTATGGGCAAGCTGGTTAAGAAAATCCGTAAACCTATTGTTCTTCACAGCCTTTATAATTTTGCCAAGCCGCATTCTCTGGACCTTTTGCGTTATTACAAGATCCCGGTCTATGATTCACTGGAAATTGCCTGCAAATGTGTAGAAGCCCTATCCTTTTATGGAGCCCACCGGCAGGAAGAAAATGCAGAAGATAAATTCCACTTCAACTGGGGGGCAAAAGCTGTCCCGGAAGGGCGTAAAATTATTGAAAACGCCCTTAGTGAAGGGCGAACAGCGCTACTGGAACATGAAGCCAAAGAACTATTAAAACTGCAGGGAGTGTCAGTATCCCTGGACCGGCTGGTGGTTAATGAAGACGAAGCGGTAGAAGTGGCCGCCGAAATGGGCTACAATGTGGCCATGAAAATCGTATCGCCCGATATCCTGCATAAATCAGATGCCGGAGGGGTAATGTTAAAGCTAAAAAATGAACAGGAAGTTCGTAAGGCTTTTAATAAAATAATGGAAAATGCATATGAATACCTGCCTGACGCCGACATCAAGGGCTGTATTCTATCACCGATGTCCGGTGATGGAGTAGAGGTAATCATCGGAACCAAGAATGACGATCAATTCGGACCAATCATTATGTTCGGACTGGGCGGTATACTGGTGGAAGTGGTTAAGGATGTTTCCTTCCGGGTGCTTCCGGTAACGGAAAAATGGGCTGAATCAATGATTAATGAAATTAAGTCGTCGGCTATCTTAGACGGTGTCCGCGGTAGGCCTCCCTGTGATAAAAAGGCTATTGCCAAACTGATCGGAAAAGTTTCAGAAGTCATCGAGGCTTATCCGGAAATTCATGAAATGGATCTCAACCCGGTCATTGTCCATGAAGAGGGCCTGAGTATAGTGGATGCCAGGATTATTTTAAGTGTGGAGAATATGGAAAGAAAAATTAAACTATCCCAGAGTCTCAGCGACCCTCAAGGCTAAACAGTATGGAAAGCTTGTCTTTTAATGGCAAAGCTCTTGCCCTGATGATGTTGAGGTGAAAACGAAGATTTCCAGGCGAAACCTTTACACTGGATTTTCCTACTATTTACAGATAATTTCCTCCAGAATCACTTTCAGCAAACTGGATGACAAAGTGCCCGCGCTAGCCGGTGGTTGTTTTAATTGAGTCAATAGTATATATTTATAATAGATTTAGTAGATTTATCAGGTGGCAGTTTAGATCAGTATAGCCAGCTTCAAAGGCTTTTTTGCATAAGTATTCAGGTGAAGCTCGTGCAGACAGATTTCCAGACCATCGGTTTTTTAATTCTTGCATTCACCTTGGTGATTAAAGGGGAGGTTGATTAATCATTAATAATAACCATACTGCACATGATCATCCTTCGGGACATAATAGCCATGATAAGCATGCCGGCCATAGTCCCAAAATGTTCAGGGACAAATTCTGGTGGTCATTGATCATGACTTTACCGGTCGTTTTCTGGTCGACCCATATTCAGCATCTCCTGGGTTACCGGGCTCCGGAATTTCCCGGATCGGCCTGGATTCCCCCCGTTCTTGGCACTATCATCTTCTTCTATGGTGGATGGGTATTTATCCAGGGAGCCTGGCGGGAAATCAAAGCGAAACTTCCCGGAATGATGACCCTTATAACCCTGGCAATTACAGTTGCTTTCCTTTTCTCCTGGAGCGTAGATCTTGGTTTTATTCAGGCTGAATCGCTTTGGTGGGAGCTGGCCACCCTGGTTACCATTATGCTGCTTGGACACTGGATTGAAATGCGCTCCATTGTCCAGGCCCAGGGCGCCTTGCAAGAACTGGCCAAACTGCTTCCCGACACCGCTACCCGTGTAACCGAGCAGGGAGAAGAAGAAGTACCGGTAAATGAACTGCATGAAGGCGACATCATCCTGGTCCGCCCGGGAGAAAATATACCGGCAGATGGAATTTTGCGTAAAGGTAAAAGCGATGTTAACGAAGCCATGATCACGGGTGAATCCATTCCGGTTAAAAAAGTAGAAGGCGATGAAGTTATTGCCGGAACCAGCAACGGGGAAGGATCGCTGCGGATTGAGGTTACCGGTACCGGTGAAAAAACCAGGCTCTCAGGTATTATGCGTCTCGTTGCTGAAGCCCAGTCATCCAAGTCCAGGACCCAAAACCTGGCGGACCGTGCCGCCCAATTTCTAACCGGGGCAGCTGTCTTTGCCGGCCTGGTAACCCTGATTGGGTGGCAGCTTGCCGGCATGCCTGTAGATTTTACCATTGTCCGGGTAGTAACAGTTTTAGTTATTGCCTGTCCTCATGCCCTGGGGCTTGCAGTACCCCTGGTGGTGGCGATTTCAACAACCCTGGGGGCCCTGAGCGGACTTTTAGTGCGAGATCGGCTTGGCCTTGAAGAAGCCCGCAATATCGATACGGTGATATTTGATAAAACAGGCACACTGACCCTGGGTGAATTTCGAGTGATCTTTATGTCTACTGCTGATGACATATCAGAAGAAGAGGCCCTGATGCTGGCAGCCGGAGTAGAAGCAGAATCCGAACATCCCATTGCCCGCGGCATAATAAAGACTGCCCAGGATAGAAAGATAGATATTCCCCGGCCGGAAGGGTTCCGGGCCCTTAAAGGTAAAGGAGTTGCCGCAACCATCGACGGGGTTGAATATCATGTGGGCGGTCCCGCTTTACTTGATGCAGAAAAAGCAGATGTGCCTTCGAAGCTTTCGGAAGTATCAAACAAGGCTGCCGACCAGGGCCAGACAGCCATATATCTCCTCCGCAATGGCAGCGTAATTGCCGTTTTTGCGGTTGCCGATGCCGTGCGCCTGGAAAGCAGTGAAGCTGTCTCAGAGCTTCATAAGCGGGGTGTCGAAGTGGCCATGCTGACAGGTGATTCCAGGGCCGTAGCCGAATCTGTAGCAAAAGAACTGGGTATTGATACTGTCTTCGCCGAAGTGCTTCCTGAAGACAAGGCCAAAAAAGTACGCGAGCTCCAGGCCGCTGGCAAGAAAGTGGCTATGGTCGGAGACGGGGTCAATGATGCTCCTGCCCTGGCTACCGCCGATATCGGTATTGCCATCGGCGCCGGAACAGATGTGGCCGTGGAAGCAGGACATATTGTGCTGGTTAAATCCGATCCCCGCGATATTCCGCGTATAATCACCCTTTCCAGGGCAATGTACGGCAAAATGATCCAAAACTTATGGTGGGCAGCCGGCTACAACATAGTTGCCATCCCCCTGGCTGCCGGAGTGCTGGCCGGCTGGGGAATCTTGTTGACCCCGGCTGTAGGTGCAGTCCTGATGTCGGCCAGTACAGTAATCGTGGCCGTTAATGCTCAACTTCTAAGAAAAATTGAACTGTAACAAGCTAAAACTCTATTTTTAAAAAACTAATTGTGACAGCCTTGTTCAACCGGACCTTGAAGCTTTTTAGCCAAAAGATAGGCGCCAAGTTTGATGAAATAAGACCAATCTTCTGCTTGTTATTCATGATCATGGCAGCAGCCATCCCGGGGAACCAGGAAAAAGTGATCACCGCTGGTTACCTCTTCGACCGGCAAATGGTATATTTCTTCAAGGGTTTCCCGGCGCAATTTTTCCCGGGGCGCTCCTATCCCCACTACTTTACCTTCCTGGAGCAGAAGGACCCGGTGAGCATGCTGGATAACCAGGTTCGGGTCATGCAGGGTGATAATCACGGCCAGGTCCCGCTTTTCAACCAGGCTGCGTACCTGCTGAAGCACCTGGTTCTGGTTGCGAAAATCCAGGTAGGTAGTCGGTTCATCGAGTAATAAAACTCCGGTTTCCTGGGCCAGAGAACGGGCAATAAGCACCAGCTGACGTTCGCCCCCGCTTAAAGTATTGATATACCGGTCGGCCAGGTGGCCAATTCCCATATCGTTAATTGATTTCCTGGCCACCGTAAGCGCTGCAGAGTCAGGGGTGCCGAGAAAGCCCAGGTGAGGCGTACGGCCCATTAAAACCATTGTTTCAACATTGTAGGGAAAGGTCGACTGGTGAATCTGGTGAACCACGGCCACCCTTCTGGCCTGCTTTACCGCAGGCATCCCGGCCAAATTGAGGCCGTCGACCCTGATTATCCCGGTTTTAGGTTTAAGCAGGCTGCTGATGCAGCGCAGCAGGGTTGTTTTTCCGCAGCTGTTGGGACCAAACAGGGCAAATATTTCTCCTGGTTCTACTTTGAAAGATATGTCCTGCAGGGCCCACTTATGATCATCATAGCGGTACGATAAATTTTCCACCGTGATCCGTTCTACCATGCCGCCTCTCCTTTCTTTAAAAGATAGGCAAAAAAAGGCACCCCGACCAGGGTGGTAATAACACCCAGGGGGATTTCAAATTCAAAAAGCGACCGGGCCATGGTATCACTCAAAAGGACAAAAACAGCACCGAGGCTGAAAGAAAAAGGTATAACCACCCGGTGGTCGGGACCGACAATCATACGAGCCATATGCGGTATCATCAGCCCTACCCAACCAATAGAACCACAGAAAGCGACGGCAGTTGCAGCAAGCATGGTAGCTATACCAATAAATATTATTCGCTCTTTGCCGACAGAAAGGCCCAGCGAACGAGCTTCATCATCGCCCAGCGACAAAACATTTAAGCGCCAGCGCAACTTGTAAAGAACCAGTAAACCAAAAAGCACCGGTCCCAGGGAAAGCTGTACGGCAGTCCAGGAAGAACGGTGCAGCCCACCCATCATCCAAAATATTATCCCAGCCAGCCGGTAAGGATCAACGAAAAGCTGAATCATTGATAACAGGGCGGTAAAAAAAGCGCCAACCAGGACTCCCGATAGAACAAGCGATAAAACCGGGGTCTCGGAACGAACCCTGGCTATGCGGTATGCAGCAACGGTTGCGATAACTCCGCCCAAAAAAGCAAATAACTGCCGAAAAAGATATACATCTCCAAAAAATGCAGCCACCAGGGCGGCACCGAAAGAAGCCCCGGCAGATAAGCCCAGGATATAAGGACTGACCAGGGGGTTGCGCATTACTCCCTGCAGGGCAGTACCCGACCCGGCCAAAGCTGCACCGACCAGCAGGGCCATGAGCAAACGGGGCAGTCTTACCTGGAACAATACCACCTGGGCGGCATCAGGCCAATCGGCAAGATTGCCGCTGATACCGAGCCAGGCTACAAGCATACTCACTACTTCAGCAGGCAGCAGGGTGTAACGTCCTATGAACAGGGCAGCAAAGAAGGCGGGAACAAAAAGCCCCGCCAGAATTGCTGTCAGTAAGCGCTTTGCCGGCAAATTCACAACTCCTAAAGAATTACGGTTTATAGAAAGTCTCCTTCAATTCATCCAGCCATTGATCCGGATCTAAATCAGCAGTCTGCTCCGGATGAAGCCATTTTGCCATTTGCAGAACCATAATTGTCTCAGGCGGACTCCAGCTCGACCAGCGGGGCAGCTTATAAACCCTGCCGTTGGCTACGGCCGAAACCGGCTGCCAGTCTTCATTTTCCAGAAAATGCTTTGGTTCAAGGGCATCAGCCCAGCCCCAAACAATAATTACTTCCGGATCCCAGTCCAAAACTTGTTCCAGGGCAACACTGGGCCAGCGCTGGTCAATACCGGCCGCCACATTTTCTCCACCCGCAAAGTCAAGCATTTCATTGCGAATATCAGGAGCGCCGCCAAAGGTGCCCATGCTCATTGGATCAGCAGGATCACCCCAGATATAAAGGGTCCTAACCGGCTCTTGGCCTTCCACCCTGGTGTAAACCTGCTGCAGCTTGTCTTCCATCCAGGCAATCAATTCCGCAGCACGTTCTTCTTCACTGTAAAGTTCGCCTATCAATAATACTTCATCAAACTGGTCCTGGAAAGTAACCGGTTCTACGTAAAGGGCGGGGATTCCTGCTGCTTCAATCTGGTGGATAAAATCAATTTCCCAGCCTCCGATTACCACATCCGGTTCCAACTCGAGCAAAGATTCGATACTGACATCGGTGCTGGTGCCCGGGGTGGGCACGGCTTCGAGATCAGGGATAACCTCCATCAGCAGATCATCAAGAACTGTATACCTGGTTGTTCCAACCACACTGTCCCACTGCCCCAGGGCCAGGATGATACCACAAAGACCCGTATCAAGGGCCACTACCCGCTCAATTTCCTCCGGAACTTCTACCTCGCGGCCGGCCTGGTCAACCAGAATCCTGCCGCTTTGCATTTGATCAGTTTCGGGATCGGCAGCAGGGACCGGTTCAGCCTGTTCTTCTCCACAGCCGGCAAGGGAAAGCAGAACCAGGCCGGCAACCATCAACAAAACAAATAACTTTTTCATAACAGCCTCCATTCGTAACACTTATTTTATATACGTGTTACAATTCGCTGTATTATTTGTTTTTCCTGCTAAAATTAAAAAGTTTTTTGGGTGATAAAAAGCAGTTTTTAGCGATGATTGATTCCGGCCTAACCAATTTGCCCGGTAGTTTTATTGACCGGTTTAAAATGTGTTAAAATAAAAGCATGGAGAATTCAAAAAATAAACTCGCCAAAAAACGCCTTATCCTGGTGGTGGAAGACGAAGAAGATATCGTCCGTCTTCTTTCTTTCCACCTGGAAAAAGAAGGATATTCGATTTACACTGCCGGCAGTGGAACAGAGGGACTGCTTCAAGCCTTCGATTATCTACCCGACTTGATCATCCTTGATATTATGCTGCCAGAAATGGACGGTCTGGAGGTTTGCCGCCGCCTGCGCAGCAACGAGAAAACTGCTTCCATCCCTATTTTAATTCTTTCGGCCCGCAAGGAAGAGCTTGACCGCGTGCTCGGGCTGGAACTGGGTGCGGACGATTATATGATTAAACCTTTCAGCGTGCGTGAACTTGTAGCCAGGGTCAGGGCCATGCTGCGCCGGATGGAGAATATGGCTGCAGCAAAGAATAAAGAGAATGGCGATGTTGAAAAATATTTTGTAGGCGGTAATATTGCCCTTTATCCGGAAAGACACCAGGTAACTGTTAATGATCAGCCCTGCAGCCTGACCTATAAAGAATTCTCGTTGCTGCAGTTGCTGATGTCCAATGCCGGAAAAGTCCTGACCAGGGAACTGCTGCTGGACAAGGTATGGAAATATGAGGTAGATATAGATACGCGGACAGTAGATGTTCATATCCGTTCTCTGAGGCAGAAAGTGGAAGCTGATCCTTCAAAGCCCCGTTATATTGAAACAGTGCGCGGGGTGGGATACCGTTTTACTGCCGGAGGAGAATAAATACAGAAATGAGGCTTTCATTTGTTTACAAGTATTCGCCGGCGCCTGATATCTTACTACCTGTTAGTTATAGCCATTATTGTTTTAATAATTGGAGCCTTTTTTATTTGGTTTCTTAATTATTTTTACATGGAAAATCTGCGGGAAAGTCTTTATAACCAGGCTACTTTTACTGCTTCCCTGGTAATTGAAATGATGGAACGAAAAGCTTCACCCGAAGAAATGGATACTTACTTTAAAGATCTTGGTCAAGAACTTGGTGTAAGGATCACATTAGTTGACAGCGATGGCAAGGTTATTGCCGATTCCGACGAAGAACCTTCCCTGATGGATAATCACCGCGATCGTCCTGAAATTAAAGTGGCAGCACAGAGAAAAAAAGGAGTTGCCACCAGGTACAGTGATACTCTGGGCGAAGAGATGTACTACCTGGCCGTTCCCCTTGATTATGAGCTTGAGCCAAACGGCCGGGAGGAAACCGTTTCCGTGATCAGGCTGGCGCTGCCCCTTTCGGTTATTAACCGGACGATCAATAATCTGCTCATATTTATAGCAGCCGCCCTGCTTATCTCTTCTCTTATGGCCATGGGAGCAGCTTTTATACTATCCAGGAGAATTACCGGGCCGATTGGCAAAATTAGCAGTGCTGCCCGTGATATTGCCGCAGGGAATTTCCTGCCTGCCCTGAAAGTTGAAGGCCAGGATGAGTTGGCCATGCTGGCTGAAAATATCACCGAGATGGGCCGGTCTTTAAAAGAAAAAATTGACCAGGTTACCTGGCAAAAAAACAAGCTGGAAACAGTGGTTTCTTCCATGAGCAGTGGGACGATTCTTACTGACAGCAATCTCAGGGTGGAAATGATCAATCCCGCCGCACAAAGGCTTTTTGACCTTGATAACAGTGAATCTGCCGGAAAACCTCTCCAAAGCCTGATCAGGTACCATGCTCTTCATGAAAACCTGAAAGCAGCCTGCCGGGACGGTCGGACCCGGATTATGGAGTTAAACACCTACTATCCCCAATCAGCTGTTTTGGAAACCTATATTCTTCCGGTTGCCGGCTCAAAAAAAGAAATTATCGGTGTCCTGCTTCTTTTTCATGAAATAACCCGACTGCGTTCGATCGAAAAAATGCGCAGTGATTTTGTCGCCAATGTATCTCATGAAATGAGGACCCCGCTGACTACCCTGCGGGGATATACAGAAACAATACTTCATGAAGAATTATCCCGTGAACAGCTGCTTGATTTCCTTTCGATAATCGATCGGGAAGCAGTCAGGCTTTCCAGCCTGGTTGATGATCTTTTGGACCTGGCCCGGATCGAAAACGAGAAAGATTTTGTTAAAAAAGAAACAGTAAATTTAAATCAGTTAATCAATGAAGCACTCGGGAGAGTTGAACAGCTGCGAGATGAAAAAAAGGTAAAATTAGAAATTAATGCATCTGCACAAGAGCTCTATATTTTGGGAAACCGTGAATGGCTCTGCCAGGCACTGGTAAACATTCTTGAAAACAGCATCAGGCACGGCAGGCCAACCGGATACATCAATATTTCCACTGTTATCGATAAAAGCTCTGCTACAGTAGCAATAGAAGACGACGGCCCTGGTATTCCTGAAGCCGACCTACCGTTTGTCTTTGAACGATTCTACCGGGTCGACAAAGCCCGTTCCCGTAAAAGCGGTGGAACCGGCCTCGGTTTATCTATTGTTAAACATATCTTTGAAGCGCATGGAGCTTCCTATTCCCTGGAAAGCACTGCAGGCGAAGGCAGTATTTTTCGCTTTACCCTCCCCCTGGTTTCAAAAAAAATTTAACCCACATTTAACATTGATTTTACATAAGCTTTCTTTATTTTTAACCTTGATGGGTTACACTTTCAATAACCTGATTAAGGTTAAAAATTTTTTAGGAGGTTTAGAATGAATCAGAAAAGGTGGTTGACTGTTTTAGGGATTTTTTTATTGGCTGTAGTGATGATTGCTGCAGGTTGCGGTGGACCGGCAGAAGAACAGGCAGATGAGCCGGTTGAAGAAGCAGAAGATACAAATGGTGAAGAAGCACCCCTGGAAGCAGCTTCATTAATGCTCGGCGGCTCTGATTCCGAAGTTAACGTGGTAGCTAGATTGGCAGAGGAATATATGAATGATAATCCCCATGTTTCTATCGCGGTTACCGGTGGTGGCTCCGGTGTTGGCATTTCTTCCCTGATTGACGGCGATATTGATGTGGCTAACTCGTCGCGCCCGATGAGAGATACAGAAGAAGATGCTCTCAGGGATAATCACGGTGAAGAACCTTATGCTGTCCGCTTTGCCGTGGACGGGGTTGCCGTGCTGGTAAATGATACCAACCCAGTTGAAATTTTGACTGTTGACCAGGTCGGTGCAATTTACCGTGGTGAAATAACCAACTGGTCCGAGGTTGGCGGAAATGACCAGGAAATAACCCTTTATGGAAGGCAGAGCACTTCCGGGACCTATGTTTTCTTCATGGAACTGGTAGTCCAGGGCGAGTATTCGGAAAGAAAGCGCAACATGGCCGGCACTTCAGACATTGTTGAAGCTGTAATCGGCGACAAGGGCGGTATAGGTTATGCTGCTATCGGTTATGCTGATGAAGATGGTGTCAAGGCATTAAAAATAGCAGCAGATGAAGGTTCTGAAGCATACGATCCGACTGTGCTGGAGAATGTTACCAGCGGCAGCTATCCGCTGACCCGCCCCCTTTACCAGTACATGGCCGGTAAACCTGAAGGCGCCCTGCTCGATTTCCTCCTTTTCGAAGTAAGTGATGCCGGTCAGAGCATAGTGCTTGAGGAAGGATTTTATCCGATAACAGAAGCAGACCGTGCGTTTAATAAAAACGCCCTGGAATAAAAAACCAGGGATAATAATAAAAGCCCTGCGGTCAGCTTCATACTTAAGGCTGCAGGGCAGTTTAAATAACAGCTGTAGCTCTTCAAGATAAAGGGTGGGATAGATTTGACAGCCATTACAGAAAAAGCAATGAGAACAATATTTACTCTCTGCGGACTGGCAATTATTTTATTCCTGGTCGGCATTCTTTACATTTTGTTTTCCAACAGCATGCCCGGTTTAACTGAACTGGGAATTGGCCCATTTTTTGCTGCAGACAGATGGAACCCGGGAGCTTATGGTGAACCGACTTACAGCCTGCTTAATATGATCTATGGCACCTTAATGGTAACACTGGGAGCATTAATCTTTGCAGTGCCTACAGGTGTTGCTGCAGCAGCCTACCTGGCGGAAATCGCTTCACCCTGGGAAAGGGAGGTTTTTAAGCCGATTGTTGAGGTGTTAGCCGGTGTGCCTTCTGTAGTACTCGGCTTTTTTGGCCTGGTGGTACTTGCTCCACTAATAGCCAGAACCTTCAACTTAAACAGCGGTCTGACCGCACTTAACGGAGCAATCCTGGTTGGAATAATGGCTTTACCAACAATTATTACCCTGGCTGAAGATGCCATTACTGCAGTGCCCAAAGAATACCGCCATGCTTCACTGGCCCTCGGCGGAACCCGCTGGCAGACCATCTGGAAAATTACCATTCCGGCCGCTTTTTCCGGGATCACTGCTTCAGCCATGCTCGGGATGGGCAGGGCAATTGGCGAAACAATGACCGTCTTAATGGTAACGGGCAACATGGTTGCCCGGCCAGAATCATTCCTTGATTCGGTCAGGACCCTAAGCGCCGGTATTGCCATTGATATCGGGGATGTGGTTTTTAACTCCACCCATTTCCATGCTTTGTTTGTGGCGGGTTTACTGCTTTTCCTGATAACTTTTTTAGTTAACCTTTTAGCTGATATTTTAATCCAGCGTAAGCCGGAGGTGAATAAATGAAAGCAGAAGTGCTTAAGCAAGGTATTGCAGTAAAAAAGCATAAGACGTCTGAATGGCACAGCTATGAGCTGGTTGGTTTCTGGGCTCTTCGCTTAACCCTGGTCCTGGTTCTCTTCATCCTGGGCATAATAGTTTTTGATATTGTTTCCAAGGGTGCAGGAGTAATAAACTGGGAATTCCTAACCCAGCCACCCCGGGTCGGGATGACTGAAGGTGGAATTTTCCCGGCTATTGTAGGTACATTCTATGTCACCCTGATTACAATTGCTTTTGCTGTACCTCTGGGTGTTGGAGCTGCAATTTACCTTAATGAATATGCTGTGCAGGGTAAATTTACCCGCCTGGTGCGCATGTCTGTACGGAACCTGGCCGGTGTTCCTTCAATTGTATTTGGCCTTTTCGGTATGGCCGTATTTGTTAAAATTTTTGGCTTTGGTCCATCTTTGATTGCTGCCGGTTTTACCCTGGGGCTGCTAACCCTGCCGGTTACAGTTACCGCTTCTGAAGAAGCATTGAGAACTGTTCCGAGAGCTTACCGTGAAGGTTCATTTGCCCTGGGAGCAACCCGCTGGCAGGTAGTTAGAACAGTTGTCCTGCCACGGGCTATACCCGGAATCCTGACCGGTACTATCCTCGGCCTGGCCCGGGCTGCGGGGGAAACCGCTCCGATCCTGGCCACCGGAGCAGCATTTTTTCTGCCGCACCTGCCTGACTCAATCAGAAGCCAGTTCATGGCCCTGCCCTACCATTTGTTTATTATGTCTACCCAGCACCATGCTATTTCCCAGGTTCGCCCTATTGCCTATGGAACCGCCCTGATCCTGCTGGTTCTTGTTTGCCTGCTTAACCTGGCAGCGGTGCTTCTGCGCAAGCGTTATCGGGAACGGGTTGCAAAAGGACTTTAATACAATTAGTCAGATTATTAATAATTAAAACGAGGGGAGTGTTAAAAGTTCCCGTAGGGGAGCTTAGTAAAAAATGATGTCGACAAATGCTAAAGTCACAATAGAGGAAACCAGGATTCAGGAAACTGCCAAACATGGAATAGGTAAATTAAACAAAAGTATTGAAAATGAGTACTGCGAAGTAAAAGCAGAAAACCTGAACTTTTTTTATGGACCCGTTCAGGCCTTATTTAATGTTACGGTAAAAGTTCAGGAAAAAGGGGTTGCTGCATTAATTGGTCCTTCGGGATGTGGCAAATCTACTTTTTTAAGAGTTCTCAATCGCATGAATGATTTGATCCCTGGAACCAGGTTGGAAGGGAAAGTAAAAATTCATGGTAAGAATATTTATGCTCCAAATACTGATGTAGTAAATCTTCGGAAAAAAGTGGGCATGGTTTTTCAACATCCAAACCCGTTTCCGAAGAGTATTTTTGATAATATTGCTTATGGTCCACGGATTGATGGTTTAAAAAACAAGACTGCTTTGACTGAAATTGTAGAGAACAGTCTAAAAGGGGCAGCTTTATGGGATGAAGTTAAAGACCGCTTAAATGAACCGGCTTTAGCCTTATCCGGAGGCCAGCAGCAGCGGCTGTGCATTGCCCGGGCCCTGGCGGTTAAACCCCGTATTTTACTCATGGATGAACCAACATCAGCCATTGACCCGATAGCCACCCAGCGCATTGAAGACTTAGTCAGGAATCTTTGTAATGATTACACGATTATTATAGTCACCCATAACATGCAGCAGGCTGCACGTATTTCTGATAATACAGGGTTTTTCCTGCAGGGAGAGATGATTGAATGGGGGACTACATCAAACATATTTACCAACCCGCAGGATAAGCGCACGGAAGACTATATTACCGGACGTTTTGGATAAACTGCAATACAAGGTCTTGATATAAATCTTGATATAAAAGGAGATAAAAAATGAACAGGTTAGAAACTGGTAATCGAAAAGTTGTTTTTGCTGAAAAAATGAACTGGCTCCAGGATAATCTGCAATATATGGGCAGTCTGGTGGAAGAAGCCATCGGACGTTCTATCGAAGCCTTGAAAAACCAGGACATGAACCTGGCCCGGGCTGTAATTGAAGGTGACGATAAGATTGATCAGCTGGAACAGGAATTAGAGGAAAAATGCCTGGAAGTAATCGCTACTCAACAGCCCATGGCCAAGGATCTACGCCGTGTAGCCACCCTTTTTAAAATGATTAATGACCTGGAGCGGATGGCCGATTATGCCACAAGCATTTCCAAAATTACCCTCCGGATAGCAGATCAGCCGCTGATTAAGCCCCTGGTTGACATCCCCCGGATGGCTGTGTTAAGCCAGAAAATGGTCAAGCAGTCCCTGGATGCCTACGTGCAAGAGAATGTTGAATTGGCTATAGCGGTGGGAACAGATGATGATCAGGTGGATATGTTGTTTGGGCAGATCTTTCGGGAGCTGCTGACCATCATGATGGAAAACCCTAAAACAATAACCCAGGCAACACATCTGTTATTTGTTGGCCGCTGGTTGGAAAGAATATCCGACCATGCCACCAACATTGCCGAAGAAGTTATTTTTTTGGTTACCGGAGAAAAAAGAAATCTCAATGAATAAAAGAAGCAAAAGCAAATTCTATTAGCTCATTCGTTTGGTCATTCATAGCCTAAAAGTTATAGAACCGGGGTAAACCAGTCTACAGGTCTCCTTTAAGTCCCAGCTCTTCTGCAGCAGGTTGCATCCCTTTGATTGTATCTTCAATAACTTCATTTAATTCCATCCCTAAAAGACTAACCCCTTCTTCCACCACTTCACGGTTTACACCGGCAGCAAAATTTTTCTGTTTAAATTTCTTCTTTACCGATTTGGCGGTAAGATCAATAATACTTTTATTGGGACGCATTAATACAGTGGCAACAATTAAACCGGTAAGCTCATCTATGGTATAAAGAACTTTTTCCATATTCTCCACCGGCTCTACATTCGTACAAATCTTCCAGCCATGGCTCTGGACTGCCCTGATATAATCTTCCGGCCATCCTTCTTCCACCAGGATCTCCTTTGTTTTCATACAGTGTTCCTCAGGATATTTTTCGTAATCCAAATCATGGATCAGCCCTATAACCCGCCATTTTTCCGGATCTTCTTCACCAAATTTTTCGGCAAAATGTCCCATAACCGCTTCCACTGCCAGGGCATGCTTGATTAAAGCATCGTTTTTATTGTGCTTTTTTAAAAGGGCCATAGCCTCTTCCCGGTCTGGTTTCTTCTTTTCCATCTTAATTCTCACTTCCTTATTCAAAATTTGGCTAACAAGCATAGCATGATGATGTGCAGTAATCAATTATGACCAGTTTTTATTTTGAAACCGCTTTACATAATGAAGTTCTTTTAAAGCTTTTAAAATCCTGCCTGGCAATTGTGCGAACAATCATTTTTGATCAACTCAATCTTAAACAACAATAGACAACTTGATCTGTTTGTTATATTATTTACCGAGACAAGAAACTAATTCTTTCAAGTGATCAAGGTATTTCTGAACCAGTTAATCTGTAAAAAACAGGAGGGTGAATGATGAACGAAAAAGAATCTAGAAACTGTCCATTATGCGGAGGAGAAATAAAGCTGAAAGCAGTTAAGTGTAAGCACTGCCACTCATTTATTGGCGAAGAACACGATATGGACAAGACTACTCCAGACAGCTATCCTCCCCGGGAAGAAGCATCACCGGAAACAAGCTATCCTTCTCAGGAAGCAATAATGAATTATCAGGACCAGGGAAAAGGGTTTTTTAAATCTTTGTTTGATATACAGATGCGAGAGGTAATTACCCCTAAAATAATCAGGGTTATATTCGTAATAGGCATTATTGCCATAGTTTTTGGCGCCCTGGTCGCAATTATAAGCTCGATAATTACCATAAGAGCAACCGGCATAGGAGTGGTATTATTAACTCTTATTGCAGCACCAATAGGCGCCTTGATCGGAATCATCATTTTAAGAGTTTACCTGGAATTAATCATGCTGCTTTTCAATATATATGACCAACTAAAAGAAATTACAAGAAGTTTAAACCGCTAACAAACATAAACTTTCATGGTGTCCATAATACAGCCGGAGGCTGCAGTATCCGGCTGTATTTTACCTAAAACAGTTTTCATGAAAACTAAGTTATTAACAGCCAAAAAAATCCATTGCACCTACCCCTTCTGAAGTATCTATACCTTCTTCATAAAAGAGGAATTCGTATCTATAGAAATCCACGTTATCACGATGATTGTCTATGGTTTTTGTGACAGCTTTTTAACAGAAAGCCATTTTTCAAATTCATCCAGTATTATTTCATTGTCTTCGCTGATTCTTGCAAAATCCTGCTCGTATTGTTCATAGGAATCCATGATCAATGCCTCCTAATCTTAATGGATTATATAACTAAATGGAAGAAATGATTATCGAGGCAGGAAATAGTGATGGGAGCAAGAAATAAAAGGGTGGTAGCGATTGCCACCTTATTTTTTAGGCTTTGTTCAGGAATATTTGATTTGAAAGGAACTGCAATTACATGAAGGAATTTAAGGAAACACTGAATAAAAATAAAAAAGGTTTCACCCTCGTTGAATTGATGGTTATTGTGGTTATTATAGCTGTATTGATCACGATTGCAATGCTGATTTACAGCACGAGTCTCCAGCGCAAAGCGGCAGAAAGTGCTCATGACGCAAATGTATATGTATTGAAAGGGGCCGGTGCTTTATGGTATAAAGCACATGGAACAGGGGGCAATTATATTTTAATGAATGATGGGTATTTTTACCATAAATCTGCAGATGGGACAACAGAAGAAGGTTTGCCTGCTTTAGGCTCAGATAAAGAAGATAGCTATTTTGGTAATTACATTGAGGGCAAACCACCTGTAGTACCAGATCCCGTAAGGAAAGATATTGACAGGTGGGCCGAAGACCATGGCAACAATAAGCCAAACTACTTTGTTGAAGTTAACAATCTCGGGGAAATCACAGTAATACCCGGTATCGGTGACTATGATAATTAATCAATCTCCATTTCTTCCCCTGATTAAAATACATCCAGAGCCATATATTAAAAAGGATTCCAAGAGTATGAAACCCCTGAAATCCCTTGCCTGTTGGTGGGCGAAGCAGGTTTTGAACCTGCGACCCCCTGCTTGTAAGGCAGGTGCTCTCCCCCTGAGCTATTCGCCCAATAAATAAAATGGTGACCCCTAGGGGATTCGAACCCCTGTTGCCAGCTTGAAAGGCTGGTGTCCTAACCGATTAGACGAAGGGGCCAAAATTTTGGTGGGCCCACCAGGGCTCGAACCTGGGACCAACCGGTTATGAGCCGGTAGCTCTTCCAGCTGAGCTATGGGCCCACATCGTCTGCATTTCAACAACCCTTAACAGCTATATGAGTTTAACATACCCTTTAGATTGTTGTCAAGAACCTGCAGGCAAGTTAAAATAGAAAACATAGTGTTTATATAGCAGGAGGTTTACCCCATGTATGAACTGATCAAAGAATTTGATTTTACCATTTCAGAAGAGGACATATTAAAAGGTCAGGGGATCGATCCAAACCGGGCTTCCCCTAAACTTTTTAAGCAGGCAGAAGAAGTGATCGAAGAAACTCACTCGCTTATTAAACCGGCTGCAGTTTACACAATCACCGAGGTAACCGGATTTGAGCACCAGAAAATAACCTTTGAAGGAGGAGGCTTTGAGGGACCGCTGGTTGGCAGAGCGATGGCCGGCGCGGAGCACCTAAACATTGCCATCTGCACGATTGGTGGAGAACTGGAAAAAAGAGTGGAAGAAATAATGAGTGAAAACCCGATCATGGGAGTTGCGCTTGATGGGGCCGGTATAGCCGCTGTACGTAAAGTATCACAAACGGTGGAAGATATAATTAGCGCCAGGGCCTGCGAGCTTGAAACAGCCCTGGGTATGCGCGTTCAGCCCGGACAGGAAGGGTGGCCAATAGAACAGCAGCGCCTGGTTTTTTCCATTCTCCCTGCTGATAAAATTGGGGTTCGTTTAACTGAAAGCTGCCTGATGATCCCCAGGAAATCTGTTTCTTTTATTGTCCCTAGAGGCAAAGAACTGAGCAGCAGTGTAGTGCCCTGTGACTTTTGCTCAAAACGAAACCGCTGTGAATGGAGAAAGGAAAAGCAAAGCAGTTAGTAAAAAAGGACATAAAATTGGCTCCCCAGGCAGGATTCGAACCTGCAACCTACCGGTTAACAGCCGGTCGCTCTGCCGTTGAGCTACTGAGGAACCTTATCGACATCAGTATTATACTTAAAAGCGATATACCCGTCAAGGGTTATTTTTTTATTCCAGGTAATCACGCAAACGCTTGCTGCGCATTGGATGGCGCAGTTTACGCAGGGCCTTAGCTTCAATTTGGCGAATTCTTTCCCTGGTCACCCCAAAATGCTGCCCGACCTCTTCAAGAGTTCGCGAGCGCCCGTCATCGAGCCCGAAACGCAGACGCAGCACTTTTTCTTCCCGGGCAGATAGTGTATCTAAAACATCTTCCAGCTGCTCTTTAAGCAGTTCAAAAGCAGCAGCATCGGCCGGGGCCTGGGCCTCGTGGTCTTCTATAAAATCACCAAGGTGGCTGTCATCTTCCTCGCCGATCGGGGTTTCCAGTGATACCGGTTCCTGGGCAATTTTTAAAATTTCCCTGACCCGATCTTCGCTGATGTTCATTTCCTCGGCAATTTCTTCAGGTAAAGGCTCTCTGCCCAGGTCTTGAACCAGTTGACGGGAGATACGGATCAACTTGTTAATCGTTTCAACCATGTGCACCGGGATACGGATTGTTCGGGCCTGGTCTGCTATGGCCCTGGTAATAGCCTGGCGAATCCACCAGGTAGCATAAGTGCTAAACTTATAACCTTTACGGTAATCGAATTTCTCTACCGCTTTAATCAGACCCAGGTTGCCTTCCTGGATCAGATCCAGGAAAAGCATCCCCCGTCCAACATATTTTTTCGCTATGCTAACAACCAGACGCAGATTGGCTTCGGCCAGGCGCCGCCTGGCTGTTTCGCTGTTTTGTTCTATGGCCTTAGCCAATTCAACTTCTTCTTCAGAGGTAAGCAGGGGGATCTTACCAATCTCTTTTAAGTACATACGGACCGGATCATTGACCGTGACTCCTTCAGGAACCGTAAGAAGCTCGCTTGATTGAGTTTTTACTACTTCCTCTGCATTAACATCCTTGGCATTGTCTTTAATATCAGCTGTTGAATCATCGGTTATATCTATCCCGTGCTGGGCTAGTTTATCATAAAAATTGTCCAGTGCCTCCACTGAAAGTTCATAGGGCTGAAGGGTTTCAATGATCTCTTTATAGTTGAGTGAGCCCTTAGTTTTACCCCGCTCAATTAACTCTTGTTGAGCATCTTCCAGGGAAATTGTTTTCTCTATATCTTTAGCCATTGAAATCCCCTCCTTTTCCTTTAGTTAAGATACTATCGTCTTTTCTTTTTAATATATGCTGATGTTCTCTCAATAATTTTTCAATTTGTTCTTCAGAGCCTTGCATTTCCAATTCTTTTATCTTTTTCTGCAGTTCTACCTGCCTGCGTTTGACCCAGACCTCATAAAGTTGATTGATACAATCCTCTGCCATACGCTTCGCGGTTTGAGGCTGTAATTCCTGCAAAGCAGGATCGGTTACTGCCTCTGTAATTAAATTAATTACCTGCCGGTCTTCAAAACAATCCAGCAATTTATTTGCTTCGGCAAATGATTCCCCTGCAGTTT
>SL_5KL_010_SEDDRAFT_10000551_pt1 | contig 24035 bp, 13 predicted proteins | sample SodLakKL_010_SED_FD_9118 | JGI IMG/M metagenome (IMG submission 9118) | reverse complement strand
ACCCTTTACCTGGTACCCTCTTCGCTTGGGGAGAATGAGCTCTCATCGGTATGGCCTGCCGGCAACCACGAAATCATCAGCCAGCTCGACACATTCATTGTTGAAAATCTGCGCACCGCCCGGCGATTTCTCCGAAAAGCCGGCTATAAAAAAAGCTTTGAAGAGGTTCGTTTTTTTCTGATCAACAAACACACCAGGCAAGAAGAAATGCAAACCTTCCTGGAGCCTTGCAAAAAAGGAATATCTGTTGGCATGCTATCCGAAGCAGGCACACCATGCATTGCAGATCCCGGACACAGTATTGTTGCAGATGCGCATAAAAAAGGAATTCCTGTCAAACCGCTTACAGGTCCGAATTCTATCATTCTGGCCCTGATGGCATCAGGAATGAATGGGCAGGAATTTTGTTTTCACGGATACCTGCCAATCAAAAAACCCGAACGGGCCAGAAAGATTAAACTCCTGGACAAAATGTGTCAAAGCAGCGGCGAGACACAGATCTTCATGGAAACGCCTTTCCGGAATACTGCACTATTTGGCGATCTGCTGAAAAATTGCCATAATTCGACCCGCCTTTCTATCGCTGCAGACCTGACAATGGAGACGGAATTTATCAAAACGATGACCATTAACGAGTGGAAACATCACGGGGAACCCCGCTTGCATAAAAGACCTGCTATATTTCTACTCTCCGGCCCGGTATAACCTACTGTATTATTCGCACCAAGCACAAATTTCTAATTATTAACGCACCGGGCTCCTTACGGTCTTCACAGGCCTTTGCTTGCCAGGCAAATGAGCAGAAGGGTTAAATATATATAAATATCCGCACGCTATAGCCCTTAAATAATTTGACGGCATAAATCAAACAACCCTGACAGGTTGGATACCAAGACTATGTACAGGCACATACCCTCAGGCAGCTCTTTTGCATAAAATGCGTATTTTATGTATATTTGAATGAATATAAAGCCTGCCAGTTCTGTGTTTTCGGTATGATCAGCATCCTGAAAACAAACATCCAAAAAAAGAAACCATGAATTACCTGAAACGCTTCATACTTCCCTTCCTGTTATTCATTATAGCGCTTCTGATGATCTCTTTAGGCCCGGATCATGAGCTGGTGCCGGAAGAAATGCATTCGGCAATTCAGGTCATAGCCACTATATTGCTGATTGCCGGGATCACCTGGGCCCTGATTGCAACCATACGCATCATCAAGAACCGGATATTGTCGCGTCATGACATTTCTGTGTCCGACAACCTGCGCATAAGAAAGCTCTATACGCAATACAACATCCTGGAGAAGATCCTGGTCTTCGTGATCATCGTAATAGCCCTGTCTATTACACTGATGCAGTTTGAAGGAATGCGCAGCGTTGGGATAAGCCTTTTTGCTTCTGCCGGGCTTGCAGGCCTTATCATTGGCCTTGCCGCACAAAAAGCCCTGGGAACGATTCTTGCAGGCATTCAGATTGCCATTACCCAACCCATCCGTTTAGACGATGTAGTGATAGTGGAAAACGAGTGGGGCTGGATTGAAGAGATCAACCTTACGTATGTGGTGGTTCGTATATGGGATAAAAGGCGTTTGGTTCTTCCCACCACATATTTTATGGAGAGGCCGTTTCAAAACTGGACACGGACATCAGCAGATATCCTGGGGACTATTTTCATTTACACAGACTATACCATTCCGATCAACGCTGTCAGGGAGGAACTTACGCGTTTGCTCAGGGATAATAAATACTGGGACGGAAAAGTAAATGTGCTGCAGGTTACCGATGCCAGAGAGCACACCCTGGAGCTGCGCGCTCTTATCAGCGCTGCATCGTCTCCTGACGCATGGGAGCTGCGGGTATATCTCCGGGAAAAACTCATTGAGTTCATACAAGAAAAATATCCGCACTGCCTTCCAAAAACACGCGTTGCCATGGAAGCGGATCCGGCAATGAAAGCATAAATCATTCTAATAATTTACAAAATCATGTTGCAATCAATTAATCCGGCCAGTAATACGGTTATATCAAATTACAGCGAACACACACCCGACCAGATCAACGAGCTTATAGAAAAGGCCGCCGGCGCACAAAAAATCTGGGCAGAAGCGACATTTGACGACCGCTCTGCCTGCATGCAGGCCGCAGCCGCATTGCTGCGCGAAGAGAAGGAGGATTTTTCCCGGCTTATTACCCTGGAGATGGGGAAGCCGATCACCCAGTCGCGCGCAGAAGTGGAAAAATGTGCGGTAGTTGCTGACTATTACGCGCGCCATGCAAAGGATTTCCTGGCTAACGAAGTTATACCGACCGACGCCAGCCAAAGCTATATCTCCTATCGGCCTCTCGGGCTCGTATTGGCCGTGATGCCCTGGAATTTTCCTTTCTGGCAGGTTTTCCGGTTTGCTGCCCCGGCATTAATGGCGGGTAACGGCGCACTGCTAAAACATGCTTCCAACGTCACCGGTTCAGCGCTGGCAATTGCATCGGTTTTCGAAAAAGCCGGCTTCCCCGAAGGCCTTTTCGGGGTGCTGAAGTTACCCGGCAAAAAAGCAGGAGAAATTATCGGCAACCAGCATATAAAAGCTGTCACGATCACCGGTAGTGTGGGCGCCGGCAGGGCTGTTGCCTCCAAAGCCGGATCCATGTTAAAGAAAACCGTTTTGGAGTTGGGGGGCAGTGACCCGTATATCGTTCTTGAAGATGCTGATCTTGACTACGCTGTGAAAGTGTGCGTGAACAGCAGGCTTATTAACAGCGGGCAGAGCTGCATAGCTGCCAAGCGGTTTATTGTGGTAGAGTCCCTGGTAAAAGAGTTTGAGGAGCGGTTTGTGGAAGTGATGAAGTTGAGGAAGATGGGTGACCCGATGAATGAAGATACGGATGTGGGTCCGCAGGCCAATGCAGCGCTGCGCGACGAACTTCATGGACAGGTAAAAAGAAGTATACGGATGGGGGCTAAATGTCTGCTGGGAGGTGCTATTCCGGAAAGGGAAGGTGCCTGGTACCCTCCGACGGTACTAACCGGGGTAAAACCGGGAATGCCGGCCTGGAACGAAGAGATGTTTGGCCCTGTAGCAGCCATTATTTCCGCAAAGGACGAGTCTGATGCCATCCAGATTGCCAACGATTCCGTATTTGGGCTGGGGGCGGCGGTTTTCACCCGGCACGAAGACCGCGGCAGAAGGATAGCTGAAAAAGACCTGAATGCCGGGTGTTGTTTTGTAAACGACTTTGTGAAGTCGGATCCTCGCTTGCCTTTCGGTGGCATAGGAGACAGCGGCTACGGCCGCGAATTGTCTTACCTGGGGATCCGGGAGTTCACCAACATTAAAACAGTGTATGTGAAATAATGTCTGCCTGCTTACTCTTTCAGCTTTGACAGCAAACTGATCGCATCCTCCTGTTCTTTTACCACATAGTTCGCGGTGGTCTGGGAAACACCGACTTTTATTGACCAGGCATGCGGGGGCATGGTCTGGAAAAGCAATTCATCCGACCATCCCGCACCGATAGAAAGGATAAAATCATACTCTTTCCGCGAAAGCCAATGCATGGCAAGCTCACCCTTGTTAATACCGGCGTTGCTGACCTCTATCACCTTACTACCGTGCAACACGTGCGCACTGATATTTGTCGTGATGGAAAGAAGGTGGTCGTTTACTTCTTTCACCAGTTGCGAAGCTTGCTCCACGTCGGCTTTATGATAATGCCAGGCTACCGAATACTCGCGCTCCTGCAGGTAAGACCCCGGCAGCCTGTCGGTGTACATTTCCAATATCGGGACCACCTCCTCTTTCCATTCTGACGACAAGGGCTTCAATAAACGCCACTGCTTTTCACCCGCTTCACGGATCCACGACCCATGCTCGGCTGTCAGATTCACAGGCAGGTCGCCCAGCCATTCATCCAGTTCGTCTTTTCCACGCCCGCTTATGATGACTATATCTGTTTTGGCCTGCGCATCCAGGTTGCCCAGGAGGCCGAGAAGGGCCTCCGGTGGCTCTGCAGAGGCCGGATACTTCGTAAACGGGACCAGCGTACCATCATAATTCACAATAACAATCCGGCTCTCAGCCCGGTGGTATTCCTCTTTGAGTTTATCCTTCAGTTCAGGGGACAATAGTTTTTTGCTGGCCATATCCTTCCACATGCTGCTTGTCTGCAGGAGGGTATCCACAAAATCGCTGGCCCATTTGGTAACATCATAACGCCTGAGGCGCTTTTGCATGATTTTATTTCCCCGGATCTGCTCCCTGACAGGAATTCTTAACGCCTCATTGATAGCATCGGCGATCTCATCAATATTATTAGGATTGATGACCACAGATTCACTCAGCTCCTTTGCGGCACCCGTAAATTCGCTGAGGATCAATACGCCTTTATGGTCTTTAAGGGAAGCGATATATTCTTTCGCCACCAGGTTCATACCGTCGCGCAGCGGCGTAAGCAACGCGGCATCGCTCANCCGGTACTGTGCTATCAATTGCTTGTGAGGCAAAGAAGTATANTGGTAAATGACGGGTGTCCAGCCCATGTTGCCGTACCGGCCATTGATCTTGCCCACCAGCTCATCCAGNNTGCTCTTTATCTTACGATAGGCTCCAACACCCGTGCGCGAAGGCACNACGATCATGTTCAGGCACACCTTGCCCTGGTATTCAGGATATTTTTTCAGAAACAACTCAAACCCCTTCAGACGGTTGACGATTCCTTTTGAATAATCGAGGCGATCCACTGACAACACCATCCTGCAGTCCTGATGTTCCGGCAGTTTCTCATCATAAGGCGATACATCCATTGTATTGAACTTGTCGAAATCTATCCCCATGGGAAAAGTTTCTATCTCGGCAGTGTGGTCGGGCATGGATATCTTTCCCATGTGATTCTCTTTGCCTGAAATACGCAGGGCACAACGGAGGAAATGTTGTGTATAATCATGAGTATGAAATCCGACAAGGTCAGCGCCCATAAGACCGTCCAGGATAGCTGCCCGGCTTTCTTTGTGAAGCATACGGAACATTTCGTATGATGGAAAGGGAATATGCAGAAAGAACCCTATGGGGTTGTTCACCCTTTCACGGAGAAGGGCGGGCAACAGCATCAGGTGGTAATCATGAACCCAAATGATGTCGTCTTCACGGATCTCTTTAAGCAGTTCATCCCTGAACAGCTCATTCATACGTTTGTACTCGTGCCAGAAGTCCAGATTGAAATGAGCGAAGTTGGGGAAATAGTGAAACAGGGGCCAAAGGGTCTTGTTGCAAAAACCCAGGTAAACCTTATCCATGAGTTCTTTATCAAGAAAAACGGGTGCAGCATTGAATTCTTTCTGCACCTGTTCTCTTACATGGTCTTCGTCTTCTTTGGCAATGTTGGTACCTGGCCATCCCATCCAGATATATTCACTGATCTTTCCTTTTCCTTTTTCCAGCGACGCCAGGTAATCGCTTAACCCGGAGACCAGGCCCCCGGCGCTTTTTTCCATAATAAATTTTCCGTTCTCTTTCTTTACCGAGACCGGCAGCCTGTTTGATACAATTAAAAGCCTCATAATCAAATAATTAATTTATAGTTATTATAATGAAAATTCTTTTTCGTCATCGGTTTCGAATTTATACTTCCTTCCTTTGACAGCAACCTGTACAGGATTAGCCCATCCTTTACAGAACCGCAATTTAATCTTTTCGTGCGATATATCCAACTTGATCCAGTGGCTCCGGTAACGAAGATGAAATGACATGGAGTCCATGTCGTCGGGAAGCCTTGGGTCGAGCCACAAAACATCATCGCGGATCTCAAGTCCGGAATAGCACCGTTGGAGCAGATCAAGCGTACCTGCCATAGCTCCCAGATGGATCCCTTCGTGCGTGGTGCCGCCCTGTATATCCTTATAATCACTCATAAGTGCCGTTTTGAAACTCTTCCACGATCGGTCGCGATGACTTCTTGCATATACCCAGGCATGGATCACCTGGCTTAAGGTTGAGCCGTGAGAGGTGCGTGCGTAATAGTAATCAATATTCTCAGGGATAATGCCGGCATCGAAGTCGTATCCCAGTTTGGTGAACAGGGCTTGCAGTTCGTTGGAAGAGAACAGGTAGAACAGCATCAGTACGTCGGCTTGCTTACTGGCCTTGTAGCGGTTGGGAGAATCGCCTTCAGCCTCCAGGATACGGTCCAGGCGCATCGCCTCACCGTATTTACTCCTGTAATGCTCCCAGTCCAGCTCTTCCAGATCTTCATACCCTTCAAACTGCGAGATGATATTGCCTTCGTGGAAGGGGATATACATTTTCCGGCTTATTTCTTCCCACCGTTTTGTATCTTCATCAGAAAATCCCATTTTTTCTGACAGCTCGTCGCAACAGGTCTGGTCCATTATCTGCAGCAGCTTCAATGCTCTTTCGATCACCCAGACCGCCATCACGTTGGTATAGGCATTGTTGTTCAGGCCGGGTTTCTCAATGTCCGGATAATGTGTATGGTACTCATCCGGACCGACAACCCCGTGGATCTCATACCGGTTTCTTTTGGGGTTGAAACGGGCTATATCAGACCAGAACAGAGCTGTTGCGAAAATTATCTCCGCACCGTAGGCATTCATGAAGTCCATGTCGCCGGTACTTTGGTAGTAATGCCATACATTAAACGGTACGGCGGCATTGATATGGTATTGCAGATGTGTAACGTCGGGGAGCCAGCGACCGGATTTTGGGTTTAGATGAAGCTTCTGGGTTTCTTCCCTGCCGTTGCTGCCGCTTTGCCATGGGAAAAGCGCTCCCCTGAACCCTTCGTTCCTGGCCTCTTCAAGGGCTTCGGGAAGCCGGCGATACCGGTATAGAAGCAACGAACGCGACAGCTGCGGATAATGCAGGTCAAGAAAAGGCTGTATATACAATTCATCCCAGAAGATATGTCCGCGATATGCTTCTCCATGCCATCCGCGCGCCGGAATACCTATATCATAGTCGATGCTGTTGTGCGAAACAGTTTGATAAAGATGCATGATATGCAAACGGATCACCAGCTGGTCCAGATCCGATGAGTCGACCAGCATATCGTTGTAATTCCATATCCTTTTCCATGCGATCTTTTGAACTCTTGCCAAATCTGCAAACGTTTTCAGTCTTGACAGCCTGGATGTGGCTTCCGTCAGAGGGTCGCTGACAGCTGCATCGCGCGACGTGAAAACGGTTGCCAGCTTTTCTATACGTATGGGCTCCAGTTTGCGGCATTCCAGAATATAATCCCCGGCAATGGCATCTTTCAATTGCACAACCTTCTGCTGAAGTTCAAGATTTTCCTGGTGCACGTAAAACTCTGTCCGGACAGCCTGTGTCATCCTGATATCAGATTGTTTGGTCCGACTCGAGAGATATACGCTGTTACCACTGATCTTTTCCGTTGCGGTAACCTCCAGATGGTCCTGTTTCAGATCCCTGTAACGTGCAACATTATTATTGATAATATTTCCATCAATCCCGGAACGAACGGTCATCTTACCCGCCCAGTTTTCCGGAATAAATGTCCATTCGAGTGCAGCCACGTGATAATCATCAAGGCTTATCATCCGCCGCGAAATGATGGTGGTTATATTCCCTTTATCGCTTTTGAAGCGCATTTTCCGCTCCAGTATGCCTTCTTTCATATTAAGGGATGTAATAAACCCCAGCACCTCAACATCGTCGATGGAAAACCAGGGACCGTTGCCGATTTTAAAGGTAAGATACAGCCAGTTCGGCCAGTTTACAAGGTCTTCGTTTTCAACATCACGGTCTTTGATCTTTGAGATCCTCCGGTTGTACCCGCCGGCAAGGTATGTTCCCGGATAGTTGTACCGGTTGTCTTTTTCCATTTCCAGCGCACCGCGGGTCACAATGTAACCATTCCCGAGGGCACAAAGCGCCTCCTGAAGCGGATGTTCATCTTCATTCCAGTCTTCGTATTCCAGGAACCAGTTTTTGTCTTTGTCGTTCTGTTTGTCTTTCATACTTTATTGTTTAATCACCGTTACATCGGTTTATAATGTCGAAATGTCAAAATGTCGAAAAGTCAAAACGTCAAAAAAATCATTCTCCTTAGTAGCGAAATTTCAAACATGGGGCTTGTCTTCGCCGGGCTCGCAAGTGCCCGGTTCATGTGTATAAATAATGTCGAAACCATTGGTTTCACACGGTTTTAACCAGATTGCGGAATAAGAGGTGAGCTTCCCATAATTATTGTTTATCCTGGTACATCCTGATAATTTCGTTGAAAAAGGCCCTCACCTGGAACACATTTTTGAGGGTAAAGCTTGCCTCCGTATCCTGTCCTTTGTTTTCGACCAGGATCCCTATGCCAAAATCTTTGATGGCGTGAAAAGCGTCTTCGTCAGTAACATCATCACCGATAAAAACCGGAATCGTATCATCCTGTTTATTAAAACCAAGTTTTTCATAGATCCAGGTAACAGCTTTTCCCTTGTGCCAGTCGATATCGGGTTTGATCTCGACCACCATCTTGCCTTCTCCTTTTTTGATTTCTTCATGTTTTTCAAGCATCTTATCCACAACCTTGAACACATAGGGAACATCCTTTTCACTGGCGTTGCGGTAGTGAACAGCAATAGCATATCTTTTCCTTTCGACCTGGACACCTTCAGTTTGCCCGTCCAGCAAATCGTGCAGGTCTTTCTCCACAGCATCAAGCCTGCGGATGATCTCTTCCGATTTTTCGTGCTCCATATAAAGCCCGTTTGGCCCCTCGGTCACATACCCGTGGCTACCGGAATAGATAATATTGTCAAGCTTTATAAACTCCTGCACATCTTCCTTGTCTCTCCCCGTTACCACAGCTACGGTAAAATGCTGTGCCAGTTTTTTCAGTGTCTGTCGCATTTCACCGGTTATCACTGCATCTTCGGGCCGGTTTACAATGGGGGTTAACGTGCCGTCGTAATCCAGGAAAAAGGCGGGTTTTTTCTTTTTGAGGAGGTCAAAGACCTTTGAATTTTCGGAGAACACCATGGGCTTGGACGGCCGGAAGTAGCCGGCCAGTTCCTCGTCTTCGAATAACTCAAAATCATCAAAATCTTTGATGACGATATCTGCACCGTTTTCCAGGAGGGCTTTCTCATTATTATGATGGGCCACGCCAACAACAAGTGCAAAAAAGCCGTGCTGGCCAGCCTGCACTCCAGCATTGGCATCTTCAAAGACAATGCTTTTCTCTGGCCGCGCATTCAGTTCGCGGGCTGCTTCCAGGAAAATATCCGGATTTGGTTTCCCCTCCAGGCCACGCTCTGCTGACACGATGCCATCCACCCGTGTATCAAAGAAATTGGCAAGCCCCCCCTGTTCTACGATGGTTTTGCAATTCTTACTTGAGGATACAACAGCCATTTTTATTCCTTTGGACCTGTATTCTTTAAGCCTGTCCACAGCAGCTTCATAGACCTCAACTCCTTCGGTTCTGACAAGTTTTTGAAATTTCTGATTCTTCAGGTTGCCCAATGCACAAACCGTGTCGTGACCCGGCTCATCGTCCTCGTTTCCGAAGGGCAGTTCTATATCTCTTGACTCCAGGAAAGACCTGACCCCTTCGTAGCGTGGCTTGCCATCGATATAATCAAGGTAATCCAGCTCATCCATCTCGTCATCGTTGCCCTGTGATCTCAGAAAATCATCAAAGAGGTATTTCCATGCTTTCATATGGGTGTTGCGGGTCCGGGTAATCACACCGTCAAGGTCGAAAATAATTGCATCAATTTCATTTGGTTTAAGGAGTCTTTCTTGCGTATTCATCACAATGCCCTTTCAATTTTTTCAACGTACTATGTACACACAATATCATAATTTGTGCCATTTTGTTCAGAAAGCTCAGATTGAGCGGTGTGGTTGCCAAAGCACCCATAAAACCAGCTTGCTTAGTGTGGGAGCGGGTTCCGGGTTACACGCCGGTGGGGAGATTTCTCTACAATTCTGTTCCATAAGGAAAACAAGATCTGGCATTTTTAAGGCCATATCCTGCTGTTACGGATACGGGACTGAGGGATCAGCGCAGCTTTTGAAGGATTTTTAGTGGTTCCACAAGCAATTGGGGTTCGTGCCTTACAAAGTGGTTAAGCTCCTGCACCGCTTTTTCAAACATAAACAAGTTGAGCAGGTTTTCCCTTTCCCGCGTGTCCTGAGGGATAAGATCCGCAGGTTTTATATGTTCTGTGTATCCATTCAGGAAGGCGGTGCTGACTTTTTTGTACCATTGTGCGATAAGGGTTCGCAGATAATAGGTGTCGACAGGGACAAACTCCTTGCGTTTATAATAGCCTCTGTATATGGCGTAGTGCAAGGAGCTGAGCATGGAGGCCACGTCTCTCAGGGGGCTGTGTTTAATTTTTCTCACGCTGAAAGACCGCTCCAGTTCGCCTTCGAAATTGATGATCTTAAAATCTTTACCTGTAAAGAGCACTTTGTCGAGTTTATAGTTGCCGTGAATGCGGATCCTTTTTGCTGCCATCTTTTTTTGTTCCAGCCATTCCCGTATATTTTTCAGGAACAATGACTCGCTATCGAGCATTTCCCGGAGCAGGGTCTGGTGTTTTTCTGCTACATCAGTTTGTACTGCCCTGATATCCTGAAAAGTGCGCTTCACATATGTGCGCATGGTCTGATAGAGTGATTTTTGATAGAGGAGCGAGAACTCTTCGGGTTCAAATCCTTTAACGTCTCCAAGAGAATACAGACTGTGGTGCATCTCGGCGGTGCGCTGTCCCAGCAGGGTGATCATTTCCAGAAAGATAGGATCGATATGTTCTGAGAGTGCGTCCTGATGCAGCGTTCCTGTTTGATCATAGCCGTCCTTTTCGGCAAGGGTTTTGTCAAAGAAGCTTTCGATGGCGGTTTGTGTCATTGCCCATGCGTTGCCCACGTTGGGGATGAGTTCCATGAGCATCGCTATGGACGTATCTTCCCGGGCAGAATTGCGGTAGTCGATCCTCCCCATATAAGCCGGCACATGCGGAAACTCTGCCTTACGTGTCAGGTTTTTCATTACCTCCACATCCGGATTCATCCCGGCTTGAGGGCTCCGGTAGAGTTTAAGGAAAAACTGGTCACCATATACGATAGATGCATTGTCTTTCCGGGAGGCTACCAGGTGCGGGGTTAAATGCGTTTCTTTTCCGAGCTTTCCTTTTAGAAGCCGGCCTGACTTGGCCAGCAAACTGCCATGCATCCCCTTTATGCCCGATCGGTTCCGGATAAGGTCAAACAGGCTGTCCTGGATGGTTTTATCAGTTGATCCGTCATATATCACCCCGTTCTCATTATCACATTTTACAGGGATAACCACCGCCTGGGGATTTTGTGACCTGATCTCCTCTGCCTTGTTATTCAATGCCAGTGATACCGGCATCATATACGTATCTTTCCTGCCTTCAATAAGATCTAGTTCAATAATATAGATGTAGGGGGCAAAATGCTTGCCGGCCATTCTGAACACATCAATGATATTGATGTTTTTGAGTTTCCTGGTATCTCCCCGAAACCATTGGACATTAAGGAGGTAGTTGTAAATGTGTTTTTTGATGGCCGTCTGCAGATCACCATCCATGGTATCCCAGTCACCGGCCTTCAGCACCAGCCGTTTTTTACTGGTTAGATCTATATGCGGGTGTATATCAGTTCCCGGTTTTCGTATTTCGAACCAGAAATAGTTTTTAAACTGCATGGAAAATGACCAGGGCTGTTCGGTTATGGTTGGAAACTTATTGCGGCTGAAGGATTCTACAGGAGTTGCCCCGGCGTAGTCGGAAAGATCCAGCTCCACGTGTTGTGAATACCTCGAAAGGTTTACCACCACGAGAATATCTTCGTCTTCAAAAGATCTTACAAAGGCAAGGATCTTTGGGTTGTTTGTATTTATAAATGTGAGACTGCCTCTGCCAAAAGCCTTATATTGCCGGCGTTTGGCAATAACTCGCCTGTGCCACCACAAAAATGAGGAGGGATTTTTTTCCTGGTTTTCGACGTTCACCGACGTATAATGGTAGTCCGGGTCGATGACAAGGGGCAGAAACAGCCGTTGAGGGTCCGTTTTGGAGAACCCTGCGTTCTTGTCCGGCGACCATTGCATGGGTGTTCTTACGCCATCTCTGTCGCCAAGGTAATAATTGTCGCCCATGCCTATTTCGTCGCCGTAATAGATAATGGGTGTGCCCGGCAGGGAAAGAAGCAGTATGTTGAGAAGTTCGATGCTGCGGGTATCTCCTCCCAGCAGAGGGAACAATCGCCGGCGAATTCCCACATTGACACGTTTGCGCGGATCTTTTGCAAAGGCACTGTACATGTAATCGCGCTCCTCGTCAGAGACCATTTCAAGGGTTAACTCGTCGTGATTGCGAAGAAAAATAGCCCATTGACAGTTATCAGGGATTTCGGGAGTCTGTTCAAGGATATCCACCACCGGGAACCGGTCTTCCATACGCAGAGCCATATACAGGCGGGGCATAACCGGAAAGTGAAAGGCCATATGGCACTCATCGCCTTCACCAAAGTAAGCAATTGCATCGTTGGGCCACTGGTTAGCCTCGGCCAGCAGCAGCCGGTCGTCGTACCGCTCATCAACATACTTGCGCAGTTTTTTAAGGTAGACATGGGTTTCAGGCAGGTTTTCGCAATTCGTACCNTCAGCCTGGTAAAGATAGGGCACGGCGTCAAGCCGGAAACCGTCCACGCCGATCTTAAACCANAAATCCAGCACCTTGAAGATCTCCTGCTGTACACGCGGATTTTCATAGTTCAAATCGGGCTGGTGAGAATAGAACCGGTGCCAGTAATACGCTCCGGCAATATGGTCATAGGTCCAGTTTGAAACCTCGAAATCCTGGAAAATTATCCGGGCATCCAGGTATTTATCAGGTGTGTCGCTCCAGACGTAGTAGTTCCGGTAGGCACTGCCGGGCTTGGCTCGCCTGGCGCGCTGGAACCATTTGTGCTCCATCGAAGTATGGTTCAGTACCAACTCCGTGATGATACGTAAATCACGACTATGCGCCTCGCGAACAAAACGTTTGAAGTCTGACAAAGTTCCGTATTCCGGGTTGATGTTGGTAAAATCAGCAATGTCATAACCGCCGTCTTTCAAAGGCGAAGGATAAAAAGGCAGCAACCAGATGGTGTTCACCCCAAGACTTTTTATATAATCAAGTTTTGTGATGAGACCTTTGAAATCACCAATACCATCGCCGTTGCTATCATAAAATGACCTTACATGAACCTGGTAAATAATGGCATCCTTGTACCATTGCGTATCCCTGACTTCCTTCATAAATGAGTCTGTATTAGTATTTATATATTTACCTACCCATGATGTCAATACAAAGGTAATAATCCCTGGAAAAGTAGAAAGGGAAAATTTCTGCATATTGAATACACCGTTTATAAAGCAAAGCAGGCGGCCAAAGAAGACTCCGCAAATACTAAACTTTTGTTTAACTTTGTGTTTTTATGCGCCAGACTGCCACAAAAGTGTATTTTTGTATGTTTTTGCATACAGGGGAATGGCAATGATGCCATAACGCATTATTTAATAAAAAGAGAATAATATATTGAAAATGGGAAAAGTAGCTAGAACAGGTCAGAAAAACCATGAATCTGCAAGAATGAAATTACCCAAAGACAGAGATAACGACTATTCGGCCGAAGCGATGAAAAACCGGGCTTCCTATCTTTCGGAGCTCAGTAATTTCCCGGTTTCACACCTTACCTCCGGCAGTGTAAACCCTGAACTTACCAGGGGCAATATCGAGTCGATCATTGGCTTTGCCCAGGTACCGGTGGGTGTTATTGGTCCGCTTCGTATCAACGGCGAGCATGCAAACGGCGACTTCTATGTTCCTTTAAGCACCACGGAGGGAGCCCTTATTGCATCATACAATCGCGGAGCACGTGCTGTTAGCCTTTCAGGAGGGGTGAATGTGGTGGTCACAGGCGACAGTATGCAGCGGGCTCCTTATTTTGTTCTGGAAAATGTATTCAAGGCGAGAGAGTTCGTGGAATGGATTCAGGCCAACTTATCGGCTCTCCAGGAGGTTACAGCCACAACTACGCGACATGGGAAGCTTGACAACCTAAGATGTTTTCTCCAGGGCAGGACAGCATTTGTCCGCCTCAACTTTTCCACAGGCGATGCCATGGGAATGAATATGATCACCAAGGCTTCCTATGAGATTTGCCGGTACATTGAAGCCAACTATCCAATAGATCATTATGTTATTGAAAGCAACATGGCCGTTGACAAGAAGCCTGCGCACATTAACTCCATACTGGGACGCGGCAAGACTGTCACCGCTGAGGTGTTTTTTAAGAAAGCTGTTGTGAACAGGGTTTTACGAACCACAGCCAAAGCTATTGATGATGCTTACCGGCGCCAGGTGGCCGGTGGACAAATGGCAGGTATTGTAGGGTCTAACGGACATATTGCCAACGGCATTGCGGCCCTCTTCCTGGCTTGCGGCCAGGATCTTGCCAACGTCACCGAATCGTGTATGGGCTATATTTACACAGAGGCTTTGGGCGACGACCTGTATGTATCGTTGCAGCTGCCTTCACTGATCATCGGGACTGTTGGTGGCGGCGTATCTTTGCCTACACAGCGTGAATGCCTTGAGATCATAGGATGCTATGGAAAGGGGAAGGCAAAAAAGTTTGCTGAAGTAGCTGCTGCAACACTTATGGCCGGTGAAATATCTCTTGCAGCCTCGCTGGTAGCCGGGGATTTTGTTACCGCCCACGAAAAATACGGCCGCAACAGGCCCAGGAAAAAGGCTTCCGAATAAAAGAGCCAACAGGTAGTTATTTCACACGGGCAGGCTGCGGATTATCACTGTATATCCCTGATCCTGTTATCTGACAACGGGTCCGAAAAAAAGACTGTTCATAAACATTTTCCCGGTACCGAACCAATACCCCCTGAAATTGGGATTGTGCATAAAAGAGATCACATTCCCGCGCCCCTTGCGATGTACGATGACACCTGCCGTATTGTCCAGAAAGTTTCTGTACTCTTTCCACGCATAGCCGCTAAGGAGGGCATCGCTGGTGAATACCATCGGGTTGGCAAACGGATCATCTGTGATTTCGGCTGCCAGCGTACCTGAGACATGCACTGGCAGGTATTCGCCGCGGTATCCGTAAAACAGGGGATGCGTGGTATCAATGCGGGTGTTAAAAATGGATCCTGATATCCTCCGTGCACCAAAAATATCCCTCCGCTGGCTGTAAGGCAACATGTCAGGGTCATCGGTCTCAGGTGTTTCGACCCACTCTATATCAACTATTTCCTGACTTTGAAGCCACCTGTTTGCCGTCCCGAGTGCCACAATGGTGCCTCCGCTGTTAAGCCACCTCTCTATTGCTTCTGTTGTGTTCTCGTTAAAGCTGCTGTAATTGCCGGAAACCAGAACCATAACATTATACCGGCCGAGATCGATGCCCGACATACGATCCAGTTCAACCTTTGTAACCGGGACATGGAAGCGTTTGTCAAGCATATGCCAGATCTCGCCTGCTTCCCTGCTATTGGTGCCGCGGCCAACAGGCATGATGATCCGTGGCTTATCCAGCGGGGCAAAGCTGGGGCTGCCCAGGTGTATGCCTCTCTCCACCAGGCTCGTACCCGTGGAATATATATCTATACCAGCCACTCCGGCAGCACGTTCCATGATTTCGTGCACCTTTTCTGCTGGCAGATCCTGGTCGCCGACCGGCACTGTAACAGCTCCGTAATGAAAAGTATGCGTGTCGCCTTTGATTTGCATGGTGAAGGGGCTGGTAGCAACACGTGTGCGCAGCCCTTTTTCCTGGATATGGTACAAGGCACGGGGCGCATAATAATCATCCCATTCAAAAACGTAAGCCATTTTTGTTTTCCCGCCATGAAGCTGTGCGGATGGCCTTCCGGGCTCTCCCATTCTTTCTGCCTTTAGTGACCGCATAAGCCCCGGGCTGTCTACCTTGTCATAAGGCAGATTAAAGGAAAGGGGTTTGGTCCAGGTGGACACATCGTAAAACAGGCTGTCCTCAAAGCTGTGTACAGTTTCAAACATCGACTGTATGAGCCTGTACTGGGGTTGTTCCAGTGGCACCATCCAGGCATTACCGGGTTCGAAGCGTTGCCCGTTGATCTCAACAGGTTCGCTGATGCCATACACCTCTACCTGGTGGATGTCAAGAATATCAAGCAGGTGATAGTTTCTTCCACGGTCGTAAGGGTCTCCAAAAATCCAGGCGACGAAATCCTCTTGCGCAGCTTCTTCCAGAGCAGAGGTGTAAAACCAGCGAAGATGGTCGAGCAAGGTGGTGCGCATTTGCAGCCCTGCCTCTATAGTGGAAAATGAGACGACCACCTGGTTGCGAATGGTGCTGGCAAAATCCAGGATGCCACGGGTTGTTTCGCGGCGGTGCCCCCGGCTTGATGCCTGTTCGAAAAGAATCCCTATGCTGCCATGTACGTCAGGATATGTGGATCCCTTTCCATAGTAGAAATCGTCGAACCCCTGCTGCAGGTAATAGGGTTGCCCGATCTCGTCAAAGGCAGCGGCATGGAACTTTGCCACCTCCATGGTAAGGTCGTCGGTGCGTTGGGGAGTGCGCGGGTTTACCCTTGACGGCTCACCGGGCTGAAAGAAAAAGGTGTTATTGGAACCAAACTCGTGGTGGTCGGTATTTATGTTGGGTTTCCACTGATGATAGGCCCGCACCCTTCCGCGGCTCTCGGGGTGAACGACAGGCAGCCAGTCGCGATTCAGGTCAAACCAATAATGGTTTGTTCTCGACCCGGGCCATGCATCACGGAACTCCCTGTTGTTGGGATCCGGGTTTAATGTATGACTGCGATGCCGGTTCACCCAGCTGGCAAACCGGTCCTGGCCATCAGGATTGAGCGAAGGATCTATAATGATCACCATATTATCAAGCACCTCTTCGATATAGCTGTCCATGCCGGCGACCAGATGGTAGGCCACAAGGGGGGCTGCGTTATGCGCAGAGGGCTCGTTGCCATGAACTCCGTAACCCAGGAAAACCACCAGCGGCATATTCTCAGTGTCGAGGTCCGAAGAAACCTCAGGGTCTGTCAGCTGCAGGTGCTTTTCCCTGATATTTTCCAGGTTACGCTGGTTTTCCGGTGAGGTGATGACCAGGTGCTGCAAAGGGCGTTGCTCATGAGACCGGGCATATTCATAGACCACAGCACGATCCGAGCTCTCTGCCAGCACTTCCATATAGCGGGCAAGCAATGCATGATGCAAATGCCACTCACCGATCTGGAAGCCCAGGAAATCTTCCGGCGATGGTACCCGGTCGTCATAAGGAATATCATCAAGAAAATAGGTAAGAGGGCGCCCCTCAGATCCCTCGCTTTTTCCGGCTCCAAGCAAAAAAAAGCAAATCAGGGCTAAAACATTCAGTTTGATCATTGCAGAAAAATTTAGACGGTAGATAATTGGGCGTTTCAGGATCAAGGAATATATGTCAAATTACTGAGCCCGTTCCCGATAGTAACGAGCCCTTTCCTCGTCCTGAAAGCGTTCAAAAATGTTGGCCAGGTACCTGGCATATTCACTGGTGGGTTTTTGGTCATAAAGTTTTTTGAAATAATTCATGGCGATGCGCAGATCTGTATTAACAACCTCAAGCGCTTCCAGAAGTCTTGCATATTGCCTATGTGTGCGATTTTCATCGTACGCCTGCATCTCCCGGTTATACAGTTCTTCAGCTTGCCGGAAATGTTTTTTTGCAAGCCAGTCCAGTGCCTTTACGTTATCCTCGTTGACATCCAGGATCCTCTCTGCATATTCGGTGGCTTTTTCAGGCTTGTCAAGGGCTTGTATCACCTGCAGGTACAAAGAAAGCAAGTCCTCATCATGGTATGGTTCACCCGCAAGGTCGGGCCATAACTCATAGGCCGGCACGTAATTCATGCTCTCCACGAGGGTTTCAAAATACCGGTGCTGCATGTTTTTGTATTCAGCGGCATCGGGATAATTTTCCACATAATGCTCGAGCATGGTAATCTCGCGCGACAAATTGTCAATATACCTGTAAGCTTTTGCGAGTGTGGCATAGGTCTCGGCATCGGCAGCGGATGTGTTTCGTGCCTGTTCCAGGTATTCCATGCTTTTCCTGGTATCTCCCAGGTCATATGCCAGCAGGCCGGCTTTCCTGTAAACCTCTCCGGGTGCCCGGTCGTTCCTTTCCTGATAGGTGTTGATAAGCTCGTCGTAATGTGCCATTGCCTGCTCAGTGTCGCCTGCCTCCAGGGCTGCTTCGGCTTCCTGGGCCAGTTCATCCATAGGTCTGAGCAAGGAGCAGGCAGAGAAAAGAAGAAGAAACGTTGCGAAAATCAAATACGTGTGTCTCATGGGTGCAAAAATACAGATAATTTGGGAAGCACAGAAGCACCCGTCCCGCTTTTAGAAAGAGCATGGTCTGTAATTTGCCGCTGCAGCGGAACGCACCGCTCAACCTTTGTTTTTTACGGAATACCCAAGCTTCAGGAGGTTTTCCGGGGTCATCAGCGACCTGAGCTGCTGAGGTTCCATCAGGCGCAGCTTCTCATTGGCTGCAAAAATTGTACACCCCTCTTCTGTCATCGTTCTTGCCAGCCTGCCGGCATCCTGGTAACCCAGGTAAGGTATTAGAACAGTGGTGATGCTGGGGCTGAGAAGGACTTTCTCCATCGAACGCGAAGGCTCGATCAGCAAATCGCCAAACATCATTTCCCTCATGCTTTTTCCGGCAGCTATAAGTGACTTCAGGCTATCCAGTATGGCATGTCCCATGGTTGGGGTATACGCATTCAGATCGAGGCAGCCCTGCCCGCAGAGAGAAGCAACAAGCACGTCGTTGCTGTAGACTTTATGTGCAACGCTGATGACGAATTCGGGAATCACAGGATTGACCTTTCCGGGCATGATACTGCTGCCTGCTTGCCTTTCCGGGATGCGGACCCCGCTATCGCCGGCAATATCGGAAGACAGCAGGCGCATATCCGAAGCAATCTTTTCCAGGTTTACGGCATGTGATTTCAGGATGCCATGAACTTCGGCCAGGGCGTCCATATTCTGAGTGGTGTCGGCCAGGTTTTCGCTTCGGGTAACAGGCATACTTGTAAGCTGTTGAAGATGATGCACTACTTCCATGATGTAATAGCGGGGAATCGACAAGCCGCTGCCTGTTGCCCCCCCACCCAGGTTTACCACTTTTATCCGCTCAAAACATTTTGATACCCGCCACCAATCGCGCGCAAGTGCTTCGTTGTATGTGCTGAAAAGTACTCCGTATGACGAAGGCAATGCTTTCTGCATTTGTGTATAGGCCATGCGCATGCTGTGCCTGTGCTCTCTTTCAAGCTCCTCCATTATTGACCGCAATGCGTTTATGCCCTCTTCAAGAACGGTAAGTTGCTGCATGACAGCGATCTTCAACGCTGCAGGCACCACATCATTAGTGCTCTGGAAAAGGTTGGCATGACGATAGGGATCAATGATTTCATACTGTCCCGGTGAATGACCCATTTTCAGCAAGGCTGCATTAGCCAGAATCTCGTTCATATTCATATTGGCTGATGTACCTGCGCCGCCCTGTATGGCCGGGACCAGAAAATGCTCTATGTATTTCCCCGCGGAAGCCTCTTCAGCAGCTTCTTCCAAATGGTTAAAAACAGCCATATTTTCCATCCCCGCAGGCATATTCCTTAGAGGCACCTTGCTCGAAGCAGCCTTTTTGAATGCCTTTATGCATCGATAGGCGGCGAGTTTTACCAGGGCCAAAGCCCGGTACCATTCCGGGTGGAACTTTTCCTCACCCGGGAAATTACGTGCGGCGCGTAAGGCATGTATCCCGTAAAGCGCATCATCCGGGAGGGAAAGTGTGCCAAGGAAATCAGTTTCTTCTCTCATAACCAACTATTTTTAAGGCAAATACATAATATGAACGAAATATAAAAATTGAGCTGCTGAACAACTTAGAACCTTTTCAGGGGTCATTCCTTATTGTTTAACAGAACGGGTTGAATATCAATACTGTTTAAGCTTACTGCTTTCGTAAACAAAGATAAAAATTTGATTGTATCGCGTTATGGCTCTCATCCCATATTTTATATATATTCAGGCAATCAGATATATTGCGTGGTGAATAAACTTTTTTGTAAAACCATTGTTTGTTTAAACAAACAACCATTTAGCTACTAATAAATCAAGAAAACATTCTATGGACAATTTTTACCTGTATCTCATTCCCGTGATCGGCATCATTGCCATATTCTTCACATACACGCGCGTGCAGTGGATCAGAAAACAGCCCAAAGGTACTGACAGGATGAAGCGCATCGCCGGCTACATTGCCGACGGTGCTATGGCGTTCATCAAGGCAGAGTATAAGATCCTGTCGATCTTCGTCCTCTCCATTGCGATTCTTCTGGCCCTCACCACGGGCACGGAAACAACCCACCCACTGGTGGCCCTTTCCTTTGTGATAGGGGCACTGAGCAGTGGTCTAGCCGGCTTTATCGGACTGCGCATCGCCACCAAAGCCAATGTACGCACCACCCATGCTGCCCGCACCGGGTTAAATCCGGCGCTGCGCATCGCCTTTGCCGGTGGCAGTGTCATGGGCCTTTCAGTGGTTGGCCTGGGCATACTGGGACTCAGCCTGCTGTTCATCATCTATGCCCATGCCTTTGGTATGGAAACGGTGGCCAGTGTCGACCGGGTGCTTACCATCGTGACCGGTTACTCGTTTGGTGCCTCGTCCATTGCCCTTTTTGCCCGTGTAGGTGGCGGTATTTTCACCAAGGCCGCCGATGTGGGTGGTGACCTGGTGGGCAAGGTGGAGTCGGGCATACCGGAAGACCACCCCCTGAACCCTGCCGCCGTTGCGGATAACGTGGGTGACAATGTGGGCGACGTGGCCGGCATGGGTGCCGACCTGTTCGAATCGTATGTGGGCAGTATGATCGCTGCCATGGTCCTTGGAGCTACCTTTATGACAGCAACTTACACCGATGCCTTTAACGGCCTGTCCCCCGTTGTCCTGCCACTGTTCCTGGCAGGCGCAGGTATTATCGCTTCCATCATAGGTACCTTCTTTGTTCGCGTAAAAGAAGGCGGCAACCCGCAAAATGCACTTAACGCCGGGCAGCTCACCTCTTCCCTGATCATGGTGGTATTCGCCTACCTGCTGATCACCAACATCCTGCCGGCAAGCCTTACATACACAGACATGCTTTATGGCGGCATAGAAAGGACCATCACCGCCAACAACATATTTTTCTCCTCAGTGATCGGACTGGCTGCCGGACTGATCATCGGGTATTCGACGGAGTTTTTTACCGGAACAAACTACCTGCCTGTAAAGATCATCGCACACCAGTCTACCTCAGGCGCAGCAACGAATATCATTTCCGGTCTTGGAATCGGGATGCTGTCTACCATCATTCCCATCCTGACCATAGCCGTTGCGATCATGGCGGTATTCCACCTGGGCGGCCTTTATGGCATTGCCATCGCAGCCGTGGGAATGCTGTCCAACCTGGGCATACAGCTTTCCGTGGATGCCTACGGCCCCGTTTCTGACAATGCCGGTGGGATCGCTGAGATGTCAGAGCTGGACCCGGAAGTGCGGGAGCGTACGGATAAACTGGATGCCGTAGGAAACACCACGGCAGCCATTGGAAAGGGTTTCGCCATTGGGTCAGCCGCATTAACCGCCCTGGCGCTTTTCGGTGCCTATATGACGGCTGCGAATATCACCAGAATCGATGTGTCGCAACCCTTCGTGATCGCATCCGTGTTCGTGGGAGCACTCCTGCCCTACGTCTTTTCCGCCCTGACCATCCGCGCCGTCAGTGAGGCAGCCCAGGAGATGATCGAAGAGGTACGCGATCAGTTTAACCGGATTGAACCGCTCAAAAAAGCCCTGGAAGTGCTGAGAAAGAACAGTGACAAGCCGACCAAAGAGTGGAGCAAGGAAGATCAGGACATCCTTGATGCCGCTGACGGTACCCCGGATTACGCCAGCTGTGTCACGATCTCCACGCGTGCAGCACTCAGGCAAATGATCCTGCCGGGCATCATCGCCGTGGCCGTACCGGTGCTGACCGGCGTATTGCTTGGGCCTGAAGCACTTGGCGGCCTTTTGGCCGGTGTAACCGTATCCGGTGTGCTGCTCGCAATTCTGCAATCCAACGCAGGTGGATCCTGGGACAACGCAAAAAAGCTCATCGAAAAAGGAATCACACACAACGGCCAGGAATACGGCAAAGGAACGGAAGCCCATAATGCCTCCATCGTAGGCGACACCGTTGGCGATCCATTGAAAGACACAAGCGGCCCCTCCCTGAATATCCTCCTGAAACTGGTCGCCATAGTAGCCCTTGTCCTGGCAGGCGCTATATTCTGATAAAAGAGATCCCTGATTGCCGGATAAATTACTTATTTGACAGGCAAACCCCAAAACAACAAGGGTTTGCCTGTTTTGTCACATGTAGTATCTTGTATTTGCATGTTTTTGGAGCTGTTGGGGAAAAATTTCGCCTATCTTTGCCTTGGAACACAGAAGAAGAAGAGCACAAACACTAATAAATGTCACTAAGCCTGTCATTTGCCCCGTTCAGGGGCATCACAAACAAGACCTACCGCCGGGCCTTTCAAACCCACATTGGGGGCTTCGACAGGTACTACGCTCCTTTCGTAACCGGAAGCGGCCAGCAACACGTCCACCCCTCTAAACTCGAAGACCTCGACACTGCCAAAGGCAACCGCACATATACCATTCCGCAGATCCTCAGTAACGACGCTGCAGAGATCGCTGCATTTGCCCGGGCAGTTTCAGGGATGGGGTATGAAATGATCAACTGGAACCTGGGATGCCCTTTCCGGCGTATAACACACAAAAAAAGAGGAAGCGGGCTGCTCCCCTATCCGGATGCCATACGCCGGATCCTGGAACAACTATTTCGCCACGAGATATTTGCTTCCCGGAAGATGTCTTTGTCTGTAAAAACCCGCACCGGCTATTTTGACGCAGGCGAAATATACGCAGTTATCGATATACTTAATTTATTTCCATTGAAAGAGATCATCCTGCATCCGCGCACGGGTTTACAGCTATACAGCGGCGAGGCTGATCCCGGGAGGTATGCTGACGTAAAAAGCCGTTGCCGGCATAAGCTCATTTACAATGGCGACATCATCAATACCACCTCTTTCAGGTTCCTGCAGGGTACTATTGAAGGTCAGAGTCACTGGATGATCGGCCGGGGTGCGCTGATAAATCCTTTCCTGGCCAATGAGATCCGGGGAGTAGCAATTCCTGCAGATGAGAAGCGCGAGCGGCTTCATGCTTTTCATCGTAGCTTATGGGAGCATGCAAAAAATGCCATACCGGGAGAGCAGAGGCAGACAGGATGGATGAAAGCCATATGGCATTATATGTCGGGACTTTTTTCTGACAGCGTAAAGGTTTTTGCCGCGATAAAAAGGACCCATACAGAGGCAGATTTTCTTGTTGCAGCAAACGATGCCATAGGCCAGCCCTTTGCATCTGACCGGGAACTTGAGGAACATTTCAGGAAACTGACAAGGTAGGCCGGATGCTGCATACGGGCTGGAACCGTTATGACCGCATCCTTCCCGGGTTTGTATTTCCTGGGTCCCTGGAATACGGGTTTCATATCCCACTCTGATGAAGCTTCAGATAAGAAAATAAAGATCAGAGTTTGTTCATGTAAAAAAAATACTCTTATTTTACACTCCAATCCAAAACAAGAATACACTCCATGTCGAACCCCGTGAGGCGTCCCAGGCTTTTTGAGGCATTGATCCCGGTTATATTTCTTACCGTTCTGATATCTGTCAACGTCTTTATTTTTGGTGATGATGCGTTGGCAGGCTCAAACCAGATGGTTTTGATCCTCTCGGCTGCTGTTGCAGCGCTGGTGGCTATCCGGATGGGGCACCGCTGGGAAACGCTTCACAAAGGCATAGTAAAGGCT
>SL_5KL_010_SEDDRAFT_10000550_pt1 | contig 24066 bp, 19 predicted proteins | sample SodLakKL_010_SED_FD_9118 | JGI IMG/M metagenome (IMG submission 9118) | reverse complement strand
CTTCCCGATCTCGAACGTTTCGAGCCGAACCGTGAAGGCGAAAGCCCGCTCGCGAACATCGAATCGTTCGTACGGACGACGTGTCCGACTTGCGGCGGCGAGGCCCGCCGGGAGACCGACACGATGCCGCAATGGGCGGGAAGCAGCTGGTATTTCCTCCGCTATGTGGACCCGAAGAACGACACCGAACTCGCCAACTATCACAAACTCAAATACTGGCTCGGCGTCGATTGGTACAACGGCGGCATGGAACATGTCACCCGCCATGTCATCTACAGCCGCTTTTGGCACCAGTTCCTCTACGACATCGGCGTCGTCCCTACGAAGGAGCCTTTCAAGAAAAGGACCGCGCAAGGTCTCATCCTCGGCTCCGACGGCGACAAGATGAGCAAGTCCAAAGGCAATGTCGTCGATCCCGCCGAGATCATCGAGACCCACGGGGCCGACACGCTCCGTCTCTACATCCTCTTCATCGGCGACTACGAACAATCGACCCCCTGGAACGACAACGGACTCAAAGGTTGCCGGCGCTTCCTCGAGAAGGTCTGGCGACTCAGGGAAAAAGTCGGGGCCGATAAAGACGAAAAAGCGGTCGAGACCCTTCTGCACAAGACCATCGCGGGTGTCGACGAAGATATCGAAGAGACGAAATTCAACACCGCCATCGCCAAACTCATGACGTTCGCGAACGAGGCGGCGAAAGCGGAGGGCATCACGAAAGACACCTTCCGGACGTTTTTGAAGCTCTTGAACCCCTTCGCCCCCCACATCGCCGAAGAGCTGAACGAGCGTCTGGGGCATCGCGAACCCCTGGTGAAGAGCTCCTGGCCCGATGTCGACGAAAGCCTGTTGGAGGAAGAACGCGTGACGATCGTCTTCAGCGTGAACGGCAAGGTCCGCGACAAGATGGAAGTGGCGAAAGACACGGACAAGGCCGAACTCGAAAGCATGGCCCTCGCGAACGAACGGGTGAAAAAATTCACCGAAGGCAAGAAAATCGTCAAGGTGGTCGTCGTCCCGGGCCGTCTTGTGAATGTCGTCGCCAAATGAACAAAGCCCCCGCCCGCCGGGGGCTTTTTTTCGGTGTTTTCGGTCCATCATTTCCCTTTTCAAGTTGCATCTGTATGACAAACGTGATATAATCCCATGTGTAAAAACGCTTACATGGCGTTTAAATTTTTGTTCGCCAATTATGAAAAGGAGGCATTATATTCATGAAGAAGTTCGACTACATGGAGAAGTACGGTTATGAACAATTGGTGTTCTTCCATGACGAGAGCACCGGCCTCAAGGGCATCACCTGTATCCACAACACCACCCTCGGACCCTCCCTCGGCGGTACGAGACTCTGGAACTACGAGTCCGAAGAAGAGGCCACGCTCGATGTCCTCCGTCTCGCACGGGGCATGACCTACAAGGCCGCGGCGGCCGGGTTGAACCTCGGCGGCGGCAAGTCCGTCCTCATCGGCGATCCCGAAAAGGTCAAGAGCGAAGCGTATTTCCGCGCCTTCGGACGCTATGTGCAGACCCTGGGAGGACGCTACATCACCGCTCCCGACGTCAACACGAGCGCCAAGGACATGAAATTCATCAATGTCGAGACCGACTATGTCGTGGCCATCCCCGAAAAAAGCGGCAATCCTTCTCCCGCGACCGCTTGGGGCGCATTCCACGGTATCCGCGCCTCGTTGAAGGAAAAGTTCGGGGACGACGATATCTCGAAATACACCTATGCCGTGCAGGGCGCCGGCCAGACGGGCGATTTCCTGATCGGCTATCTGCTCGAAGCGAATGCGAAGAAGATCTATTTCACCGAAATCAACGAGAAGCACATCGAGAAGATCAAGAAGAAGTATCCCGAAGTGGAATTCGTCGAGCCCGACGACATCTACGGACTCGATGTCGACGTGTTCGCCCCCTGTGCTCTGGGCGCCGTCGTCAACGACAAGACCTTGAAGAAGATCAAGGCGCCGATCATCGGCGGTACGGCGAACAATGTCTTGGAAGACGAAGACAAACACGGCAAGGCCGTCCAAGAACAGGGTATCCTCTATGCCCCCGACTTCGTCATCAATGCCGGCGGTCTCATCAACGTCAGCCACGAACTCAAAGAATATGACAAGACCAAGGCCTTCAATGAAATCGAACTCATCTACGACCGCCTCCTCGAGATCTATCAGGTCGCCAAGGAAGACAACGTGACCACGACCCAGGCGGCGAAGATCTTCGCCGAGCGCCGCATCGACCAGATCGACAAAATCCACGCCAACTACATCAAGAAGTAATCCATGAGAAGGATCACCTTCCTCTGCGGACACTACGGATCGGGGAAATCGGAGATCGCGGTGAATCTCGCCATCGACGAGGGCATCGACTATCTGGTCGACCTCGACGTCATCAATCCCTATTTCCGTTCCCGCAGCGTCCATGAACTATTGGCGGCCGAAGGCGTCACGCTCGTGGAAAGCTCCATCGAGAAGGCGGCGAACAGCGACCTTCCGGTGATCAGCGCCAAAGGTGCCGCCCCTTTCCACGACAAGAGCATTCGCGCCATCTACGACCTCGGCGGCACGGACCAGGGCGCGAAGCTCGTCCAACAATACCGTCACATGTTCGCCCTTGACGACACCGTGGACTTCCTCGTCGTGGTGAACGTCTTCCGACCCGAGACCGCCGACGCCCAAAAGATTGTCCGTCTCATCGACAGTCTGGAAGCGGCCGCCGACATGAAGGTGACCGGTCTCATCAACAACTCCAACCTCATCAAGGAGACCCGTGCGGAACACATCGAGAAGGGTGAGCGCATCCTTGCCGAAGTGGCCACCGCCCGGGGCATCCCGATTCGTTACACCTTCCACGAGGAAAGCGTCCCCTTGTCGGGGACCTTTTCCGGAGAGACGCGCTCCTTGCGGCGTTATCTCGCCAAGAAATGGTTATAGGAGGATTTTATGGCTAAAGGTAGAATCATCATCAACGAGGACAAATGCAAGGGTTGTGATCTCTGTGTGCATCATTGCCCCGTCGACATCCTCGCTCTCGACACCTCGCGCACGAACAAGAAAGGCTACACCCCCCTCATGGTGACCGACCCCGACAAATGCATCGCTTGCGCTTTTTGCGCCATGATTTGTCCGGACAATGTCATCACCGTCGAGAGATTCACGAAATCCTAAAGGAGTGAAAGCATGGCAAAAGTCTTGATGAAGGGGAACGAAGCCATGGCCCTGGCCGCCATCGAAGGCGGCTGCGACGCCTTCTTCGGCTACCCCATCACCCCGCAGAACGAGATTCCCGAATACCTCTCCCGCCACATGGAGGAAAGAGGCCGCGTCTTCGTACAAGCCGAGAGCGAAGTCGCCGCCATCAACATGGTCTATGGCGCCGCCGGCGCCGGTGCCCGTGTCCTCACGAGCTCTTCGAGCCCGGGCATCGCCTTGAAACAAGAAGGCATCAGCTACATCGCCGGCAGCGAACTGCCCTGTGTCATCATCAATGTCATGCGGGGCGGCCCCGGTCTCGGCGGCATCCAACCCTCGCAAGCCGACTACCGGCAGATCACCAAGGGCGGCGGCAACGGCGACTATCATCTTCTCGCCTTCGCCCCCGAAAACCTGCAAGAGACCGTGAACATCATCAAGGAGAGTTTCGCGCTCGCCGACTATTACCGCAATCCGGTCATGATCGCCGTCGACGGCCTGCTCGGACAGATGATGGAGCCCGTCGACCTCGAAGCCGCACCGAAGACGGAAGTCCCGCCCGAGAAAGCATGGGCCGCGGACGGCAACTCCGATCGAAAGGGCGGCAGGAACGTCATCACCTCGATCCACCTCGACCCGCTCGAACTCGAAAAACACAACCGCAAACTGCAAAAGAAATACGACGAGATGGTGGCGAAGGAACAACGCTACGAGATGATCGAGACCGCCGATGCGGACATCGTCTTTGTGGCCTATGGTTCCATGGCCCGCATCGCCCGGAGTGCGGTGAAGACACTCCGTGAAGAAGGTATCAAGGTCGGTATGATCCGTCCGATCACCATCTGGCCTTTCCCGGAGAAGGCTTTCGACGAACTCCCCGCAAGCGTGAAGAGCCTGCTCACACTCGAGATGAGCCTCGGCCAGATGCACGAAGACGTACGCGCCGCGAACAACGGCCGTTTCGAACTCGATTTCTACGGTCGCACGGGCGGCGTCGTCCCCGAACCCGAGGAGATCATCGACCACGTGAAGCGGATGTTGGAAAAGGAGGGTTCCTCGTGAACGCGAAGACAGTATATGAACCCACGAAGGGTTTGGTGGAGAGAGACTTCCACTATTGCCCGGGCTGCACCCACGGCATCATCCACAAGCTCGTCGCCGAAGTCCTGGTGGAGAAAGGCCTTCTGGAGAAGGCCGTCGCCGTCGCGAGTGTCGGCTGCAGCGTGTTCAGCTACGAGTATTTCAACTGTGACGCCCATCAAGCACCCCACGGCAGAGCTCCCGCCGTCGCCACGGGCATCAAACGGGTCCGTCCCGACAGCGCCGTCTTCACCTATCAAGGTGACGGCGACCTCGCCTCCATCGGCACCGCCGAGATCGTCCATGCGGCCCATCGGGGCGAGAACATCACCGTCATCTTCGTCAACAACGCCATCTATGGGATGACCGGCGGCCAGATGGCCCCGACGACACTTCTCGGCCAAAAGACCTCGACCTCGCCTTTCGGTCGCGACAAGACGCTCACGGGCGAACCCCTGCGCATCTCCGAGATGCTCGCGACCATCCCCGGCGCGGCCTATCTCGAACGCGTGAGCGTGCATGACCCCAAACACATCCGCAAAGCGAAAAAAGCGATCGAGAAGGCCTTCGACGTACAGATGAACAAACAAGGCTTTTCCATGATCGAGTTCATCTCCACATGTCCCGTCAACTGGGGCATGAACCCGATGGATTCCATTGCCTGGGCCAAGGAGAACATGATTCCCTACTACCCCTTGAAAGTCTTCAAGGACAAGACGGACGGTGATAACGATGAATGAGGAAAAAGTCATCATCGCCGGTTTCGGCGGACAGGGCGTCATGCTCATGGGACAGATCCTCTCCCATGCGGCGACAGTCGCCGATCTGAACACGACCTGGATTCCTTCCTACGGTCCCGAGACCCGGGGCGGCACGGCGAACTGCGCTGTGACCATCGGCGAAGAAAGAATCAACTCCCCCGTCGTGAGTGTCCCCGATTCGCTCATCATCATGAACCAGCCCTCACTCGACAAGTTCCAGAAGAAACTGAAAAAAGGCGGCATCCTCATCGCCAACAAGAGCCAGATTTCCGACGCCGTCTATCGTGACGACATCGAGGTCTACGAAGTCGACGCCAACAAGCAAGCGCTCGAGATCGGCAATCTGCGCGTGGCGAACATGGTCATGCTGGGAGCCTATATCGCTGTCACCGGAGTCTTTTCCAAAGACGATATGTTCGCCGTTTTCGAAAAGATCTTCACCGGCAGGAAGAGCGAGCTCATCGATTTGAACAAAAAGGCGCTCGAAGCCGGTATCCGGGCTGTCGGGAAATAGACATCCCGGCCGTCTCAAGGTGGTGATCCGCATGCGGATCCTCGTTATCAACCCCGGTTCCACGAGCACCAAGGTGGCCGTCTACGAAAAGAAGAAGAAACTCAAACCCATCGCCAAGACGACCATCCGCCACGAAGAAAGCGACATGTTGAAGCTGGAGACCCTCGCCGAACAGTTGCCCCTCCGCAAACAGTTGGTCTTGGACTTCTTGGACGAATATGAGATTCCCCTCTCCTCGCTTGACGGCTTCATCGGCAGGGGCGGACTCCTGCGTCCGCTCGAGAGCGGTCTTTATCGAGTCAACGAGACCATGATCGAGGAGCTGCAGGCGAACACCCACGGGGAACACGCCTCGAACCTCGGCGGCCTCATCGCCTGCGCTTTGGCGAAGAAGGCCGGCAAAGAGGCCTATATCGCCGATCCCGTCGTCGTCGACGAGATGGACGAGGTCGCCAAGATGAGCGGGTTGAACGGCATCACCCGCCGGAGCCTCTTTCATGCCTTGAACCACAAGGCCGTCGCACGGAAATACGCCGAAGAGGTGAAAATCCCCTACGAGAAGCTCCACTTGATCGTCGCCCATCTCGGCGGCGGCATCAGCGTGGGCTATCACAAGTTGGGTCGCGTCGTCGACGTCAACAACGCCCTCGACGGTGACGGGCCGATGAGTCCCGAACGGACCGGCAGTCTTCCCGTCTCCGCCGTCATCGACATGGCGTATGGTTCCCACACCAAGGAGGAGTTCTTGAAACTCGTGCGGCACTACGGCGGCATGTTCAGCTATCTGAACACCAAGGACGCCGAGGCCGTGAGCGACATGTTGAACGAGAACCGGGTCGAAGCCGTGAAGGTCGTCGATGCCATGGTGCACCAGATTGCCAAGGAGATCGGGGCCCTCCACGCCCTCACCCAAGGACAACTGGACGCGATCCTTTTGACGGGGGGACTCGCTTACAACCAAGACATCATCCAACCCCTCCTGGAGATGATCGACCATCTGGGGGACATCCGTCTCTTCCCCGGAGAGAACGAACTCGTGTCCATGGCCTTCAACATGGCGGCCCTCCTCGAAGGGAAGACGGAAGCGAAAGAATATTGACCCCAAAAAAGAAAACCGCACCGCCTGCCCGTATGATGCCCGTGCAGGCGGTGTTTTTCATGCCGATTTGTCCTCATTGTCAAAGGGATTTTCTCTTGCGTCAGACCTTCGCCGACCTTTTCCGGCTCGAGACGGTGTGTCCCCGGTGTAGAAGGCTCTCTAACCGGGAAATACGTCGGGAGGTCTTACCCCTTTCGGGGAGCGAGTGCCATATCTTCAGTTTCCATCATGCCGACCACCCCGTGCTCACAGCCCGCATCTTCGCCATGACGGCACAAAGTGGGAACACCATCGTTTTTGTCGAAGAAGGGCTCTTGAGCGACCGTGTCGCCCTTCTTCATCTTGCAAGCCTTATGCGCCCCCTGAGGCTCTATCGGGCGGAATTCTTCACCATGGACGAGATCGAGACGCTCATGATCGCCTTGGATGCGGACCCGTCATTTTTTTAGCGACTCGGATTATGCCGGGCGACAAATATGATATAATGAAAGTATCAAAGAGAAGGAGTTGATCGAGATGATTGTCGAAGTGCGCGGCAAGAACGGTTTCACCGTGACAGAGGCCATCGAGAACTACGCGAAGGAGAAACTCTCGAAACTCGAACGCTACTTCAAGGAGGAACTGGACGCCGCCGTTGTCTGCAAGACCTACAGCGATCATCACAAAGTGGAAATCACAATACCGACCAAACTCTTCACCATGCGCGCCGAGGTCGGAGAAGAAGATATGTACGCGGCGATCGACATCGCCATCGACAAACTCGAACGCCAGATCCGCAAGAACAAGACGAAAGTGAACAGGAGTCTCCGGAAACGGGAAGGTGTCAAGGACATCTTCAACGACGATGTGGACCTCGAAGCCCTCGAGCGCGAACTCGTCGGTCATCCCGTCAAGAAAAAGACCCACAAACTCGAAAAGATGACGACCGACGAAGCCATCACGGCGATGGAGATGCTCGGGCACGACTTCTACATCTACCGCGACGAGGAGACGGACAAGGTCCATGTGCTCTATCTCAGAAAAGACGGCGACTACGCCGTGATCGAGACCGAATGACCAAGAAATGCGCGATCGGTCGATCGCGCATTTTTTTTGCCGTGTGACGGGCTCTATCCTTTTTTATGGAAGACCTTTATGATATGATATTCATGATTGAATGAGGTGACACTATGCTGAAAAGATTCTTCGACCCGAGCCGCCGCGCCCAGAAGAGACTCCACGCCTTCGCCGAGGAGGTCATCGCTCTCCACGAAGAGACGATCAAATCGTTGAGCGACGAGGAACTCAAAGGCAAGACCGAAGAGTTCAAACGCCGTCTCGAAGAGGGCGAGAGCCTCGATGATCTGGAAAAGGAGGCGTATGCCGTCGTGCGCGAAGCATCGACCCGCGTGACGGGCATGACGCCGTTCCTCGTACAGATCATGGGTGCGAAAGTGATCCACGAGGGCGACATCGCCGAGATGAAGACGGGGGAAGGTAAGACCCTCACCGCCGTCATGCCGGCCTATCTCAACGGCTTGACGGGCAAGGGTGTGCACATCGTCACCGTGAACGACTATCTCGCCCGCCGGGAAGCCGAAGGCGAGATCGGTGACATCTTCCGCTTTCTCGGACTCACCTGCGGCTTGAACCATCGCGATTTGACACCCGAAGAGAAGAAGGAAGCCTATCGTGCCGACGTGATGTATTCGACCAACAACGAAGTCGGTTTCGACTATCTCCGCGACAACATGTCCATCTACAAGGATTCGATCGTCCAACGCGATTTGCATTTCGCCATCATCGACGAGGTGGACTCCATCCTCATCGACGAAGCGCGGACCCCCCTCATCATCTCCGGGGGCGCCAAACAGACCGCGAACCTCTACAAACAGGCGAACGCTTTCGCCAAGACACTCGAAGAAGACGACTATTCGATCGACTTGAAAGCCCGCCATGCGACCTTGACGAGCGACGGCATGAAGAAGGCCGAACGCTATTTCGGCATCGACAACCTCTACGACCTCGAACATGTGACATTGCTTCATCACATCAACAACGCCGTCGCCGCGAATTTCATCATGGAACTCGACGTCGACTATGTCGTCAAAGAGGGCGAAGTCGTCCTCGTCGACCAGTTCACCGGCCGACTGATGCCCGGCAGGCAATACTCGGGCGGACTGCACCAGGCCCTGGAGGCGAAAGAAGGCGTCGAAATCAAGAAGGAGACGACGACCCTCGCCTCGATCACCTTCCAGAACTATTTCCGCATGTACGACAAACTCGCCGGTATGACCGGTACCGCCAAGACCGAGGAAGAGGAGTTCCAAAACATCTACAACATGTTCGTCATCGAGATCCCCACGAACGAGCCGATGATCCGTCATGACGACACCGACGCCCTCTTTCCCGACATGGAAAGCAAATACAAGGCCTTGGCCGACGAAATCGCCCGCCGGAACAAGAAAGGCCAACCCGTCCTCGTGGGCACCATTTCCATCGAAAGCAGTGAACGCATCTCGAAACTGTTGAAGCGGAAAGGGATCAAGCACGACGTCTTGAACGCCAAGAACCACGAGCGGGAAGCGCAGATCATCGAGGATGCGGGCCAGAAAGGGTCCGTCACGATCGCCACCAACATGGCCGGCCGCGGAACCGACATCAAGCTCGGTGAAGGCGTGAAGGAGCTCGGCGGCCTCGCCGTCATCGGCACCGAGCGCCACGAGGCCCGCCGCATCGACGACCAGCTCCGGGGACGGAGCGGCCGTCAGGGCGACCCCGGCTATTCCAAGTTCTTCCTCTCGGGTGACGACGACCTCGTCCGCCGTTTCGGCGGCGAACGCTTCAAACAACAACTCGAGTACCTCTCCCGCACCCGCGACAAGTCCGAGAAGAAACCGCTCCAAAGCAAGTTCTTCGCCCGCCAGATCAAACGGGCCCAGCGCCAGATCGAGGGGACGAACTACGACAGACGAAAGACCGTCCTCCAATACGACGAAGTCCTGCGGAAGCAACGGGAGATCATCTACGGCCAAAGAAGAGACATCCTTCTCCAAGAAGACATCGTCGACATCGTCAAGCCGATGACCAAACGACATATCGACCGTCTTTTGGAAGAACACACGGACCGCACGAAAAAGCCACCGCGTTTGGACAAGGACAGTTTTCTCGATGCCGTCTCCGGCAAATTGATCCCCGTCGACCGCATCGAACGCGAAAAAGTCACCACCGATACCGAAAGCACCTATCAACACCTCGAAGAGATCCTCGAAGACGATTTCAAGAAGAAAGAAGAGCAGTTCGGCCGCGACAAGTTCAACGAGTTCTTGAAAGCGGTCGTCTTGCGGGTCGTCGACACCCACTGGGTGCAGCACATCGACCAGATGAGCGAACTGCGCCAGAGCGTGGGGTTGCAGTCCTACGGCCAGCAGAACCCGCTCCGTGAATACCAGGAGATGGGCTACACCCTCTTCGAGAACATGGTCGGCGCCATCGAGCGCGACACGACCCGCTACATCCTCCGCGCCCGTGTCCGCGACAATCTCCAACGCGTGCAGGTCGCCAAGCCGACAAAGACTTCTTCGGGTAAAGAGGAAGAAAGAAAGAAACAACCCGTCCGACGCAAGAAGGTCGGACGCAACGAGCCCTGTCCCTGCGGCAGCGGCAAGAAGTACAAACACTGCCACGGCCGCTAGGCCCCGGATGGGTGATGACCATGGAAACCTATGAGATCCGCCAATACAAAGAAACCTTCGAGCGTCGCCTCGAAGACATCAAGAGCCTCCTCGACATCGACACGCTCGAATCCTCCATCAAAGAGATCGAGGCCGAGACCTATGAGAACGGCTTCTGGGACGACCACAAAAGGGCCCAGAGAGTCATCAAGCGCTTGAAGGAGAAGAAGAACCGCCTCGAAGCCTACCAAGAACTCGAGCGCGGTCTCGAGAACATCGAGGTCGCCCTCGAACTCATCGAGATGGAAGAATCCGCCGAGGGTGTGGAAGACGACATCGCCCATCTCGAGCGGGCTTTCGACAAGCTCGAGACCTTGCTCTTCCTCTCCGAGGAGTACGACAGCGCCCCGGCCATCTTGGAGATCCACCCCGGTGCGGGCGGCACGGAAAGCCATGATTGGGCCTTGATGCTCTATCGGATGTACAAGCGCTACGCCGAGCGGAAGGGCTTCTCTTTCATCGTGAACGACTATCTCGAAGGCGGCGAGGCGGGATTGAAGAACGCGACCGTCACCATCCGCGGCGAACACGCCTACGGCCTTTTGAAGAACGAACACGGCGTCCATCGCTTGGTGCGGATCTCGCCGTTCGACTCTTCGTCACGGCGGCATACGAGTTTCGCCGCCGTCACCGTCATCCCCGAAGTCGACGACGAGATCGACATCGAGTTGAAGGACGCCGACCTCCGCATCGACACCTACCGTTCGAGCGGCGCCGGCGGCCAACACGTCAACACCACCGACTCGGCCGTCCGGATCACCCATCTTCCCACCGATGTCACGGTGACCTGCCAAAACGAACGGTCCCAGATCAAAAACCGCGAACAGGCGCTGAAGATTTTGAAAGCGAAACTCTTCCGCCTGGAAAAGGAAAAGAAACAAGAAGAGATCATGCAGATCAAAGGGGAGGGCTCCGCCGTCGCTTTCGGCAGCCAGATCCGCTCCTATGTCCTGCACCCCTACAACATGGTCAAGGACCATCGCACCGAAGTGGAGACCGCCCAGGTGCAGAAGGTCCTGGACGGCGAGATCGACGAATTCATCCTGGGCCACTTGAAGCAGCTCTCCAAGGAGCGTGAGCGGGATGCGAAAGACGCTTAGGAAACTCTCGCTTTCCAACCGTTATCTCATGATCAGCGTCGGCATCTTCCTCATGGTGGCGGGCTTCTATTATTTCATCATACCCGCGGCGTTGGTCATCGGCGGGGTGAGCGGTGTCGGTGTGCTCTTTTCCGAGCTCTTCGCCATCCGCGTCTCTTTGGTCGTCCTCATCTTGAATGTGGTCCTGCTCGGGCTCGGGTGGCTCTTTCTCGGTTTCAAGAGTTTCCTCCGCAGTATCTATGGTTCTTTGTTGTTTCCGTTGTTCCTCTTTTTGTTGGAGGAGTTCAGCCCAGAGCTGGACATGGAACCCGATTATCTGTTGTATACGATGTTCGGCGGCTTTTTGCTCGGCATCGGCTTCGGCTATGTCATCAAATACGGCGGCACGAGCGGCGGGACGGACATCCCCATCAAGATTCTGCATAAACGGCTCAAGCTCCCCTTGAGCTTTTCCATATACTTGATCGACGGCGCGATCATCCTTTCCGGCGTCATCGCTTTCTATGCCGACAAAGGCATCACCATGGGGCTTTATGCCATCCTCACCATGGTCGTGAGCGGCCGGGTGGCCGATTACGTCGTCATCGGTTCCAACACCATGAAAGCCGTCCACATCGTCACCGAGAAACCCGCCCGCATCAAGGAGCTCATCTACGAGGCTTTGGAACGCGGTGTGAGCCTCGTCCCGATGAAGGGCGGCTACAGCATGCGGGACAAGACCATCGTGCTTTCGGTCATCACCCGCGACGAGTATCACCGGATTCGCGACATCATCGCCGAGGTCGACGAAGACGCTTTCGTCTTCGCGTCCCCGGCCACAGAGATACAAGGCGATTTCACCACCCATTGGGAGGATGATTGAATCATGCGTAATTTGCGCCGCATCATCGCGGGTGTCTTCTTGGTCTTCGCGCTCACGCTTGCGGGCTGCGAACAAAGACCGACCGGGGACGACCCGAACCGGGCCCTCTTCGAAGAGGCCATTGAAGGCATCGAAGACAACTTCTACAAAGACATTTCGCGCGACGAACTGTATGAGGCCGCCATCCGCGGACTGTTCGACGCTTTGAACGACCCCTTCAGTCGTTATATGACCGAAGAAGAGGCCAAACAGTTCCGTGAAGGCTTCGGGGAAGAATTCGTCGGGGTCGGTGTGACCGTCGAGAACATCGACGACAATGTCGTCGTCCGGAAAGTCTGGACGGACTCGCCCGCCGAGGCCGCGGGCATGCGCCCCGGTGACACCGTGACCCACATCGACGGGGTCGATTTCCGTCATAAATCCTATCTCGACACCATCAACGCCCTCGTCGGCGAAGAAGGGACCACGGTGGAGCTCGGCGTCCGGCGCCCCGGCGTCGAGGAGACGCTCACTTTCACCATGGAGCGCGAACGGATCCCCAATCCGAGCGTGACCCACGACATCTTCGAGGTCGAAGGCCGCGCGATCGGCTATCTGAAAATCAACCAATTCGGCGACCAGACCGCCGACCTCGTCGCGAACGTGCTTTCCGAGTTCGAGGACGAAAATGCGATCGACGGTCTCGTCATCGACGTCCGCGACAACACCGGCGGCTATCTCACGAGCGTCAAGGAGATCTTGGACATGTTCCTCACCGAAGGTGACCTGCCGATGTTCACCATCGAGCAGGTCGTCGCCGGGACACCTCTGCGCCACGATTACGAAGCGAGCGGAACGGAGACGAAACCCTATGACATCAAGGTGCTCGTCAACCAAAACAGCGCGAGCGCTTCCGAGGTCTTCGCGATGGCGATGATGGAAAAAGGCGGGTATGATGTCATCGGCACCCCTTCTTACGGCAAGGGAACGATGCAAATCCCCGTCCGGCTCGCCGACAACAGCCAGTTGCACATCTCGGCCGGTCGCTGGTTCACACCGACGGGAGACTGGATCCATTTCGACGGCGGTGACATGGAGCATGTGCAACCCACAATCGAGGTCGAACAGAACCCCTACCACTACGCCTACAGCGTCCATCTCGCCGAAGATGAGGTCCTCGAATACGACCTCGTCTCCTCGAAGGTCGCCAACGTGCAAAAGATCCTCTCCGCCTACGGCTATGACATCCGCACCGACGGATACTTCGACGAGGCCACGGTTCTCGCCGTCGAGGACTTCCAAGAAGAGAACGACCTGCCCGTGAGTGGCAAGGTGGACGGGACCACGGCCCTCGCCCTCTCGGAGTTCTTGTTGTACTACCGCACCGACCAAGCGACGGACACCCAACTCTCCGTCGCCCTCGACGAGTTCCGCGAATGATGAAGTTGAAAGACGTCCGGTCGGCGGGGAAGAAGACGTTCAGCGTCGTTCTCGAAAAAGACGGCGACGAAGAGACGATCACCCTCCGCGAGGAGACCGTCGTCAAGCACGGTCTTTTCCTGAAAGACACCCTGGACGAGAAAGAACTCGGCCGCATAAGAGCCGACGACGCCTTCCACAAGGCGTTGGCCCAAGCTTATGACCTCTTGGCCCGTCGCGACTATGCCTCGACGCTTCTTAGGAAGAAACTCGCCGCCCACGGGAAAAGAACCGTCGACAGGGTCATGAAACATCTCGAGGACGAAGGCTATGTCGATGATGCGAAGACGCTCCGCATCCATTTCGAGGATGCCCTCGCCCATCGAACGGACGGGCCGAAGAAGTTGCGTGAACGCTTCTTGCGAGAAGGCTATCCGCAAGCCCTCGTGGACGATGTACTCGCCGCCTACGACGAAGAGACCCAAAGCCGAAAAGCACGCGAATACATCATGAAGACCAAGCGGACCCTGCCCGCCATCACACCCAGGAAGGCCGAAGAAAGACTATTGACGGCCGGACTCCGCCAAGGGTTCGATTACGAAATCTTGAAACCGTTGGCCTATGAAGCGCGCGTCGAAATCGAACAAGAGACGGATGTCGAAGCGCTCATCACCGCGCGGATCGCCGCTTTGCGGGCGAAATACGGAAAAACCGACGCGAAAGCGAAAGAAAGACTCATCCGGAAGCTCCTCGGTGAAGGCTTCGCGTATGATCTGATCCGGAAACACCTCGATTGAGAAGGGGGGGGATGTCCATGGACGAAGCGACCAGACGAACGTTCTTGCGAGGCGACATGGAAGATGCCCACGCCCATTTCGGCGCCCATGTCCAAAAGGATGAAAAAGGACGCCCACGGGCCGTCCGTTTCACGGTGTACGCCCCCGCCGCGCGCCGTGTCGATGTGGTCGGCACCTTCAACGACTATGCCCCGGGCGTCCATGAGATGCACCCGCTGGGGGACGGCGTCTTCCGTCTCGAAATCACCCGCGACCTGCGCGGCCATTTCTACAAATACCTCATCCACACGAAGCGGGGGGAGACGATCCACAAGAGCGACCCCTTCGCTTTCGCAAGCGCCCTTCGTCCCGACACCCCTTCCCGGGTCGTCGACCTCGACACCCATGAATGGCAAGATGGCGACTATATGAAAAAAAGGCGCAGGCAGAGACCCTACGATTCCCCCGTCTCCATATACGAAGTGCATCTCGGAAGCTGGATGCGCAAGCCCGACGGCACCTTCAACAGCTACCGCGAACTCGCCGAAAGACTCATCCCGCACGTCAAGGAACACGGGTTCACCCACATCGAACTGATGCCGGTCTACGAGCACCCTTTCGACGGCTCCTGGGGCTATCAGGGGACGGGCTACTACAGCATCACCTCCCGGTATGGAGAACCCGCGGATTTCATGCATTTCGTGGATCTATGCCACCAAGAAGGCATCGGCATCATCCTAGACTGGGTCCCCGGCCACATCGCCAAGGACGGCCACGGGCTCTATCGTTTCGACGGCACCCATCTCTACGAGTACGCCGACGAGAAAATCCGCGAGAACGTGGTCTGGGGCACGGCGAATCTCGACCTCGGCAAGGGCGAGACACAGAGTTTTCTCGTGTCCAACGCCATCTTCTTCATGGAGAAATACCACATCGACGGCATCCGCGTCGACGCCGTGGCGAACATCATCCACCATCTCGGTGATTCCTCCCGCGGTCTGAACGAAGGCGGTGTCGCTTTCTTGCAAAAACTGTCCCGCGCGGTCTTCGCCCGCCATGAGCAGATGATCCTCGCCGCCGAGGACTCGACGGCCCATCCGCTCGTGACGCACCCTGTCGAACAGGGCGGCCTCGGCTTCAACTACAAATGGAACATGGGCTGGATGAACGACACGCTGGAATACTTCCAAAGGGAACCGATCCACAGAAAGCACCACCATAACGAGATCACCTTCTCTTTGATGTATGCTTTCAGCGAGAATTTCATCCTGCCCTTTTCGCATGACGAAGTCGTGCACGGGAAGAAGACCCTCGTTTCCAAGATGCCCGGTGATTATTGGCAGAAGTTCGCGAACTATCGCGCGCTCTTGGGGTGGCTTTTCACCCATCCCGGCAAGAAGCTCCTCTTCATGGGGCAAGAATTCGCCCAGATGGACGAATGGAAAGAATGGAGCGAGCTTGATTGGAATCTTTTGAGCTATCCCGTCCATGATGCCGTCCGCCGCTATGTGCAAGACTTGAACGCGCTTCTTCGAAACGAGCCCGCTTTGTACGAGCTCGACCACGATCCGGCCGGCTTCGAATGGATCGACGCCGACAACGCGGCACAGAGCGTGCTCGCCTATCTGCGGAAGGACAAAGCGGGGAAGCCCGTCGTCGTGGTCTTGAACCTGACCCCGACGACGCACGAGGATTTTCGACTCGGTGTCCCCGCACCGGGCGACTATAAAGAGATCATGAACAGCGACCGCGAGACCTACGGCGGCTCGGGTGTGGAGAATCCGTCACTTTCCGCCCGGAAAGAGTCTTCTCACGGACGGGAATGGTCCGTAAGACTTTCCCTCCCGCCCTTGGCTCTTTGCATCCTGAAACAGGAGGAATGAGATGAAAACGGAGACCATCGCCATGGTGCTCGTGGGCGGCAAAGGCAGCCGCCTCCGTCCCATCACGGAAAAGAAGGCCAAACCGGCCGTGACCTTCGGCGGGAAGTATCGCCTTGTCGATTTCGTCTTGAGCAACCTCGCCAACGCCATGATCAACACGGTGGGCATCATCACACAATATGAACCCCATTCCCTCATGGACTACATCGGCCTCGGCAGCAGCTGGGACCTCGATGTGAGCGAGGGTGGCGTGCACTTTTTGACACCCTACACGGACATCGACGGCGAGAAGTGGCAGAAGGGGACGGCCCACGCTATCCGCCAGCATCTGCACTTCGTCAGGACACACGATCCCAAGTATGTGCTCGTCCTTTCGGGCGACCACATCTACAAGATGGACTATCGCGAACTCATCCGGACCCACGAGAAGAAGGGATCCGACTTCACGATCGGCATCTTCACCCCCGACGACAGTCTCTCCCGTTACGGTGTCCTCACCGTGGACAAAGACGGCTTCGTCGAGCGTTTCGAAGAAAAACCAAAAGACCCCGCGGGCGATTATGCCTCGATGGGCATCTATCTTTTCAATCGCGACATCTTGGAGAAGATCCTCGCCGACGGACTCGATGAAGATTTCGATTTCGGCAACGACATCATCCCCAAGGCGCTCGCGGAAGGCTACTCCATCGCCGCCCACACCTTCAAGGGGTATTTCCGCGATGTGGGGACGATCGAGAGTCTGTATGACGCGAACATGGACCTCATCGACCATCCCGAACAGTTGATGCTGAATGATTATCGGAATCTGCCCGTGTACACCCGTTCGAGCAACCTCTCGCCCCATCACGTCATAAGCAAGGGCGGTATCGTCGACGCTTTGGTGAGCGACGGCTGCATGATCGAGGGGAATGTGAAAAGGAGCGTCTTGTCGGGGAATGTCATCGTGAAGAAGAACGCCGCCGTCGAGGCGAGTCTCCTTTTCGAGGGGGTCGTCGTCGGCGAGGATGCGCACGTGAAGAATGCGATCGTTTTGGAAGACACGGTCATCCTCCCCGGCACCGAACTCGTCTTCGACACCCCCACCGTCATCGACAACAAGAAACTCTGGGCTTTGGGAGGTGGTCGTGATGCGTGACCTCTCACTCGTCATCGACGCCACGAGCCGCGGGGCTTTCGAGAAACTCACCCAACACCGGATGCCCGGGGCGCTCCCGTTCGCCGGAAAATACCGTCTCATCGATTTCGCCCTCTCCAATGCGAAAAACGCCAACGTGACGAACGTGGCCATCTTCCCCTGGGGGAATTATCGTTCCCTCCAGGACCACATCGGCAGCGGCAAACGCTGGAATCTCGATAGGCGCCGGGACGGACTCTTCATCCTCCCGCCGAAGAACATGATGATGCCGACGGAGGATTCGCTCACTTTCCAGCGGATGCACGAACACATCGAATATTTCAAGCGGAGCACCCAGAAATATTTCCTCTTCACCCCGGCCTCCATCGTCTGGAACGCCGATCTCGCCGCGCTTGTCGAAGAGCATGTCGCCTCTCAGGCCGAAGTGAGCGAGGTCCGCACCGAAAGGGGCCGCATCCTGACTTTCATCATGAGTCGTGAGTTTCTCATGAAGCGCATCGAGGAATATGACATCATCCCCTACAAGACCCTTTCCGACCTCGTCGACAGAGACGAGCGCATCAAGGTGAACACCATCTTCCACACCGGGTATGCCCGCATGGTCACCAACCCCGTGAACTATCTCGCCGCCAATCTCGACATGTTGAAGTTCGAGATCGGGCGGACGGTCTTCCCCCTCGAGGCCCCCATCGTCAGCAAGGAGAAAACGGCGCCTCCGGCCCGTTATCTCCCGGGGAACGAAGTCGAGGACACCCTCGTCGCGAGCGGGTGTCTGATCCAGGGAAGCATCAAGGAAAGCGTCGTGAGCCGGGATGTCATCATCAAGAAGGACGCCCGGATCGAGAACTCCTTCCTCATGAACAATGTCGTCGTCGAAGAGGGGGCGATCATCAAGCACGCCGTCTTGGACAAAGAGACCGTCGTGAAGCGAGACACCCTCGTCGAGGGCACGCCCCACCATCCCTACGTGACGGAAAAAAGACAGGTCGTCACCGACCATAGCGGCCTTTCCGTGCTGCATGTCGCGGCCGAGGCACACCCCTTCGTGAAGACGGGCGGCCTCGCCGACGTCATCGAAGGACTCTCCCGCGCCCAGAGCAAGAAAGGCATCGAGACCGCCGTCGTGCTCCCCCTCTACAAATCGATCAAGGACACCTATTCCGAGACCTACCAGTATGTGACGACGGAGACTTTTGAATTCCGCGGGGAGACGGAGAAGATTAGGGTCTATCAAATCCAGCGGGACAAGGTGCGTTTCTTCTTCATCGAACATTTCCGCTTCTTCGAACGGGAAGAGACCTACGGTTACGAAGACGACTGCCTCCGGTTCGCCTTTTTCGCTTTCTCCGTGGCCCGGATCCTCACAAAGATCGGCCCCTTCGACCTCTTGCATCTGCACGATTGGCACACGGGACTCCTTCCCGGCCTTTTGCAAGGGGAAAAAGACGCGCCGCCGACCCTCATGACCATCCACAACATCGACTATCAAGGAATCTGTCCGCGCGAACACCTCGAAGGGATCTATCCCCCCTTGGGTCAAAAGACCAACGTGAACTTCCTCGAGGAGGGCATCAACACGGCGACGAAACTCGCCACCGTCTCGCCGACCTATCGTGACGAACTCCGCTATGAATACTACGGCAAGAACCTCACCGAAGCCCTATTGAAAAGGGACAGGGACTTCTATGGGGTCTTGAACGGTATCTCCAAGAAGCTCCACCCCACGAACGATTCTTTGATCGCCGCTCCCTACGACATCGCGAGCCTCGAGAAGAAGCGCTTGAACAAGCGCGCCCTGCAGAAGCGGATGCGCCTTTCTCCCGGGGACGACAAGTTCGTCATCGGCATGGTGAGCCGCATCACCGAACAAAAAGGTTTCCCGATCCTCATCGATTGTCTGAAAAGCTTCCTCGCCGAACATGCCGACGTCGAGTTCGTCCTGTTGGGTCAGGGGGACGAAGAGTTCATCGACCGCCTCGAAGCGATCGCCAAGGAGCACCCCCGCCGGATGCGTTTGAACATCGGCTACGACGCGGCAATCCCCAATGAGATCTATGCCGGCGCCGACGCCTTCCTCATGCCTTCGCGCGTCGAACCCTGCGGCCTCTCCCAGATGATCGCCATGCGTTACGGCACCGTTCCCATCGTCAGAAAGACGGGCGGCCTCGCCGACAGCGTGACGGACTTCGATCCCGTGACCAAGAAGGGCAACGGTTTCACCTTCTTCCATTACGACGCCCATGTCCTCAAGGAGCGTCTCAAGGACGCCCACCGCGTCTTCAAGGACCAAAAAGAGGACTGGGTCGGCATCATGCGCCAAGCCATGCAAGCCGATTTCAGCCTGGAACGCCAGGCCCAGAAGATATTGGAGATCTATCAGAGCATCCTCTCCGATTGAAGCCCACACCGAAAGGATGAATCGATCATGAACGCCTTCAAGGACAAAGAGACATTCAAGAGCCATTTTGCGGACCGATTGTTGAAGCGGTATGTGACCACGCCGGAGGAAGCCTCCGAACGCCAGGCCTATCAAGTCTTGGCCGAACTGTTGAGCGAAGCGCTCAATGTCCAATGGCGCAAAAATGTTGAAAAGGCGGAAAAAGCCCCGCAAAAAGAAGTGTACTATTTCTCGATGGAATTCCTCACGGGGAGGCTCATCACGACGAATCTCGCCAACATGGGATTGCGGGAGCTCGTCCGCGACGCCTTCCGGGATTTCGACCTCGATCTCACGAGAATCGAGCGCGAGGAAGTCGACCCCGGCCTCGGCAACGGCGGCCTCGGTCGCCTCGCCGCCTGTTTTCTCGATTCCATCGCCTCCCTCTCCTACAAGGGACACGGCAACGGCATCCGCTACCGTTTCGGTTTCTTCGAACAGGCCATCGAAGAAGGCTATCAGGTCGAAAAGCCCGAGGATTGGCTGAAAGACCACTTCGCCTATGAAATCCGCCGCGACGAGGAGGCCTTGGACATCCCCTTCGGCGGCGCGGTCCACCATGAAGAAGGCGACATCCATTATGAGCCGCAAGAGACCATCCGGGCCGTTCCCTACGACATTCCCGTCCCCGGCGAGAAAAACGGCGTCGTGAACACGCTCAGGCTGTGGAACGCCGAGCCGAGCGACACCGTGCCGCAAGGCGTCGACCCGATGGCCTACAGCGAGGAGATCCGCAACATCAGCGCCTTCCTCTATCCCGACGACACCACCACCGAGGGCAAGATACTCCGTCTCAAACAACAATACTTCTTCACCGCCGCCGGGGTCAGAAGCATCGTGCAACGTCACGTGAAAAGACACGGGACCTTGGCGAACCTGCCCGACCATGTCGTCATCCAGATCAACGACACCCACCCTTCCCTCGTCATCCCCGAGCTCGTGCGCACCCTCGTGGACGATCACGCTCTCTCCTGGGACAAGGCTTGGGCAATCACCACCAAGGTCTCGGCCTACACCAACCACACGATTCTCGCCGAAGCGTTGGAAAGATGGCCCGTGGCCCTGCTTTCTCCCACGCTCCCCCGGATCCATCAGATCGTCGAAGAGATCAACCGTCGCTATTGCAAGTATCTCTTGGACGAGAAGGGCTATGACAATGAAACGGTCCGTCGTCTGGCCATCATCGCCGACGGCGAAGTCCGGATGGCACACTTGGCCATCGTGGGCAGTTTCAGCGTCAACGGCGTCGCGAAGCTCCACACGGAAATCTTGAAGAAACACGAGATGAAAGAGTTCTATGCGCTCTATCCCGACAAGTTCAACGCCAAGACGAACGGCGTGACCCACCGGCGTTTCTTGAAACACATCAATCCCCGTCTCTCCGCCCTCCTCGACAAACACGTCCCGACTTGGGACAAAGAGCCCATGAAGCTGCAGGACCTCCTCGCGCACAAGGACGAAAAAACGGTCCACGAAGAGCTCGCCGCCATCAAACGCGAGAACAAGGTACGTCTTTCCGAAAGGATCAAGCGCGAACAAGGCATCGCCCTCGATCCCGACAGCATCTTCGACGTGCAGATCAAGCGTCTCCACGAATACAAGCGCCAACTCATGAACGCCCTCCACATCCTCATGGTCTACAACCGGTTGAAGACGGATGTGGCCTTCAAGAAGGCCTACGTCCCCCACAGCTTCATTTTCGGGGCCAAGGCCGCCGGCGCCTATCATTACGCGAAGAAGATCATCAAACTCCTCAATTCCATCGCCCGCGTCGTGAATGCGGACAAAGACACCAACGACCTCTTGCAAGTCGTCTTCGTCGAAAACTACAACGTCACCTATGCCGAGGACATCATCCCCGCGGCCGACATCAGCGAACAGATCTCGACCGCCTCCAAAGAGGCCTCCGGCACCGGCAACATGAAGTTCATGATGAACGGCGCCCTGACTCTCGGGACCCTTGACGGCGCCAACGTGGAGATCGCCGAGCTCGTCGGCGACGAACACATCGAGATCTTCGGCATGGACGCCGACGAAGTGACCCGTCATTACGAAAAGAACGATTACGACCCGATGAGCGTCTATGAAAACGACAAGGAGATCAAGAACGCCGTGGACATGTTGACGAGCGGGTTCTTCCCTGGCGTCGACCGTTCCGAGTTCCAAGAGATCCGCGACAAGCTCCTCGGCGAAGACCGCTATTTCGTGCTGAAGGATCTGAGGAGCTATGCCGCGGCGCACCAAACGATGAACGAACGCTACAAGGACATAAACGCCTGGCAGAGGAGCGCCGTCGTCAACATCGCCAAGAGCGGCTATTTCTCGAGCGACAGGACCATCGAGGACTACGTGCGGGACATCTGGAAGTTGCGGCGTTTCACCCTCGATGATTGATATGCACATCTTTTGCAATGCGGATGGGATTCCGTTATCTTTGAAGAAGAGAACAAGCGGAGGTGCAAAGAATGAAAAAATTTGACAATGAATTCTATGTGACCGGAGCCAAGGTCGGCAAACAGGCCCCCCGGTTCGAGATGGAGGCCGTCATGGCGAAAGGGGAGGGGACGGAGCGTTTCGGCACCGTCCGCCTCGACGACTTCTTGAACGAGGGGAAATGGGTCGTGCTCTATTTCTACCCGCTCGATTTCACTTTCGTCTGCCCCACCGAAATCCAGCGTTTCGACGAACTGAACAAGGCCTTCGAGGATAAAGGCGCCGTGCTCGTCGCCGCCTCGACCGATTCGGTGTTTTCGCATCTGGCCTGGCAAGAGACGGGCTCTTTGGGTCGGATCGAACACATCCACGCTTCCGACAACAACCATACGGTGAGCGAGGCCTACGGGGTGTTGGACGAAGAGAAGGGCGTCGCTTGGCGCGGCACCTTCATCATCGCTCCGAACGGCATCTTGAAGAGCGCCCACATCAACCACGGCGAGGGCGGCAGGAATGTCGACGAAGTGCTGCGGACCCTCGAAGTCTTCAAGAACGAAGCCGAGGGAAGACTCGTGCCCTGCAATTGGAAGCCCGGCGAAGGCTTCGTCGGCGACGAGGATTGAACCGCGCGAGACGCTCCGGGAAACCGGGGCGTTTTTTATTTGGACGGAGAAAGGCTTGTTTGGAAAATGACCGGGCGTTATTGAAAATTGCCCGGGGTTAAGTTATAATACATGTGTTTGAAAAAAGACCCGGAAAGGGGTTGGAGCGATTGAACGAACGCTATCGGAAATGGCTCAAGGAGCCCTCTTTGGATGAAGAGACCCGTCAAGAGCTCGAGAACATGACCAAAGAGGAAATCGAAGCGGCCTTCCGGAAGGACCTCGCTTTCGGTACCGGGGGCATGCGCGGCGTCGTGGGCGCCGGCACCGACCGTTTGAACCGCTACACCGTGCGTAAAGCCGTCGCGGGATATGCGGATTTTCTTCTGGATAGGGACCCCGCCGCCGCGAAGAAAGGCGTCGTCATCGCCTACGACAACCGCAACAAATCCACCGCGTTCGCCGCGACGGCGGTGGGCGTGCTGGCCGAAAAAAACATCAAGGCCTATGTCTTTTCCGACATCCGCCCGACCCCGTTGCTTTCTTTCACGGTGCGCCATAAAGGTGCCGCGGGCGGCATCATGGTCACGGCCTCGCACAATCCCCCCCAATACAACGGGGTCAAGATGTATGACGAAACGGGCTGTCAGCTCGTCCCCGCGCTGGCCGACGAAGTGATCAAGCGGGTGGCGGCGATCGAGAACCCCTTCGCCGTCGAAGAGACAGATATTGAAGAAGCGAAGAAGAGGGGTCTCTACGCATCATTGGGCGAAGAGATCGACGCAGCCTATCTCGCCGCCGTCAAGGAACTCGCTTTCCGCCCGGAGGCGAAAAAGGGGATCAAGCTCGTCTTCACGCCTTTGCACGGGACGGGAAGAGAGATCATCCCGAGGATTCTCAAAGAGACGGGCTACGCTGTCAGCCTCGTCGAGGAACAACTCGTGCCCGACCCCGCTTTTGCGAGTGTGGAGAGTCCGAACCCCGAGAACGAATCGGCCTTCGCCCTCGCCAAAAAATTGGGCGCAAAAAAGGACGCGGACCTTCTCGTCGCCACGGACCCCGACGCGGACCGGCTC
>SL_5KL_010_SEDDRAFT_10000549_pt1 | contig 24069 bp, 21 predicted proteins | sample SodLakKL_010_SED_FD_9118 | JGI IMG/M metagenome (IMG submission 9118) | reverse complement strand
GCACGAAAAACGGCTGGGTCGGTCCCGCTTGGGGTCGGCCCAGCCGTTTCATCAGTGTTCGGTGACCGGGTATTCGGATCCCGGAGTGTTGGGACCGAGCTTACCGCCCAGCCTTGAGTGCCTTCTCCGCCGCCAGCTCCCTTCTTTCCCCGCCGGAACCTGATTCGGGGAAGACCCGAAGATTCTAGGGGGACTACCGCATTGCCTTCCGCCCTTCAGGCGCCTGGCCCGGATCCGGGGGCCCTGGTCAGAACCACGAAGTCCCCGCTGCGGAGTTGGTCCGGAGACGGTCCTACATCCGGGTCCGCCACCGGGTGTATGACCACCACCAGGGAGCGGGTTCCAGGTCGGTAGTGCTCCAGCGCCTCGGGAGTGCCGGTACGGTTCTCCACGTGGAAGGCGCCGGTGAGGTGGACCACCAGCGCTCCCACGGACTCCCGCTCCAGCGCCTGAGCCACGCTGTAGGCCATGGACGCATCCCAGAGTGCCTGGGCCTGGAGGGCGCCGTCTCCCATGGCGTGGGCTGACGGGTGCCCGCCGGCGGCGGCCATCATCTCCGCCATCAGGGCATCCCACTCCGCTCGGTACGCCTCCGAGGGACCGGGATAGGGGAGGGGCGGGAGGTGCTCCAACGCCCAGGGTGGCAGGTCGCCGAGGGCATCCCGTCCCATTCGGCTTACCCGATTCACGTACCGGCGGGGTGCATTGGCCGCCACCACAGGGATCCCCTCCTCCCGGGCCAACTCCACCATGGGGCGGTAATCCCGCCGGTAGGCGGCCCAGGGACGGGAAGCGGCCAGGAAGTGCTCCTCAGTGATGAGGCCCGACAGATATTCGTCCAGGATCGGCTGTACATCCCGCTCGAACATCTCCAGGGATAGAACGAGGGGACGCCCAGCACCCCGCACCATTGACTCGAAAAGGTCCGCCTGGAACCGGTGGCCCCCCGGGTCCCCATGGCGCTCTCCCACCAGGATCGCGTCGACCGAGGCGGAGGCGGAGAGGAGAAGGTCCAACTCCACGGCAGACCCCGAGGCGTCGAAGAGCCGCCAGACGGGCTCGTCGGCTGAAGTCGCGTCCTCGGGCGGGGCCAGCGGAGCCGGCGCCGCGGCTCCGCCGTCTACCCCGGGAGCGGAGGCACCGCACCCGGGCATTAGCATGAGAAGAAGGACCAGGGCCAGGCTCCCCTTGCCCGGGTGAGTCCAGAAGCCTGCCTTCGCTGGAGGGGTGTGGGCGACGTGCAGGGTCCGTTGCAGGGAGTTGGGGCGAGGCAGCGTCCTTGGCATGGGCAGCTGGGGTTCAGGTCACATCGATCCCGAGCCCGGGGCCCGGGCTGGAGGGGGCCGGGGCCGCCATCACTCCCGCCGCCATCTCGAACTGGGCACGGTAGAGGCGCCGGTACAGGTCATTGCGGCGAAGAAGTTCAGCGTGCGTGCCCTGGTCCACGATCCGGCCATCTTCCAGCACCAGGATCCGGTCAGCCCGAAGGATGGTGGAGAGGCGATGGGCGATGACCAGGGTGGTCCGCCCCAACATGAGGCGATCCAGCGCATCCTGCACCAGGGCCTCGCTCTCGGCGTCCAGGGCGCTTGAGGCTTCGTCCAGGATCAGGAGGGCCGGAGCCTTGAGGAGAACCCGGGCAATGGCCATGCGCTGTCGCTGGCCGGCGCTCAGGGTCACCCCCCGCTCGCCCACAAGGGCGCCGTACCCATCCGGCAAGGCCGCGATGAAATCATGGGCGCGGGCCTCCCTGGCCGCCGCCTCCATCTCGGCGTCGGTGGCATCCGGGTTCCCATAGCGGAGGTTTTCCCGGATGGTCCCGGCGAAAAGGAGAGGCTCCTGGGGCACCAGCCCGATGGCACCCCGAAGCTCTGTGAGGGGCACCTCCCGAACATCCACCCCATCAATGCGCACGGCCCCACCGGTCACATCGTAGAAGCGAGGGAGGAGAGAGGCCAGGGTACTCTTCCCTGCTCCGGAGGCCCCCACCAGGGCTACGGTTTCGCCGGGCTCCAACTCCAGATCGATGCCGTGGAGCACCTCCGGCAGATCCGGACCGTAGCGGAAGCGGACTCCGTCGTAGGTAACCCTCCCCTCCACAGGTCGAGGGAGGGAGCGGGGCCGCTCAGGCTCCTTCAATTCCCTGGGGTGATCCAGGAGTTCGAAGATCCGCCTCGCCGCCCCAGACGCCTCCTGCAGGTTGCTCCAGAACCCTGCCAATGAGCTCACGGCGCCGGCGATGGTGACAGCGTAGAGGAGGAAGGCCACCAGGGTCCCCGGTGTCAGGGCCCCATCCAGGACGAGACGCCCCCCCTCCCACAGAACCAGGACGATGGCGCCAAAGGCGGTGAAGGTGACGGTTCCGGTGAGGAGGGCTCGGGCCACGGCCCGCTTCAATCCCCGGTCCCGGGTATCTTCCACCGCCTCCTGGAAGAGCCCTTCTTCCCACTCCTCGCGGTTGAAGCTCTGCACGGTGCGAACCTGCGAGAATACCTGCTCGGCACGGGAGACGGCATCGGCCAGCCGGTCCTGGATTCCGGTGGAGATGCGCCGGACCCGACGGCCCAAAAGCCATCCCGCCAGTACCGTGGGAGGAATGGCCACAAAGGTGATGAGGGTGAGGCGGGGGTGGGTGATGGTCACCAGGATCACGGCACCGCCCAGGAAGGTGATCTGCCGCACCAGTTCAGGGATGCCGAAGCGGAGGATCCCCTGGATGAGACCGGCGTCGGAGGCCAACCGGGACGAGAGTTCACCCACTCTGCGCCGGGAGAAGAAGCCAGGGGGCTGCCGAACGAGTCCCCTGAACAGATCCCTCCTGAGATCGGCCACCACCCGCTCGGAAACGGAGGCCGTAAGGTAGCTCTGGGCGAAGTTGACCACCGCCTGGAAGAAGAAGAGCACCATCAGGAAGACGGCCACCCGGTTCAGGAGCCCCCGGTCATCGGCCAGGAACGCAGCGTCCAGAAGCTCCCTGACCACCAGCGGGAATGCCAACCCGATGGCGGAACCCAGGAGGATCAGAACGGCGGCCCAGAAGAGGCGCCCCCGATAGGGAGCCACCCGGGGCTTCAGCCGCCTCAGGAATGCGTATGGTCGCGGTTTGCTCATCTCGTCCTCTGTTGCCCCTTCGCCCATTCCGGGCTTCCAGGTAGCTTGTGCGGATGCATCGCCTCACGCCCTCGGGCCAGGTGGCCCTGGCCTACGCCCAGGTCGTCCTGGCCGGAACGCTCTGGGCCACTTCCGGGCCCATCTCAGTCGCCCTCTTCCGGCTCGGGATCCCGCCCACCAGCGTGGCGATCCTGCGACCGGCGGCAGGGGTCCTCTTCCTTGCGGCTATCGTCGTCGTCCTCCGCTTCCGGCGACAGGGGCGACAGAAGGAAACCCTCACCGGCGACCAGACACAGGCTGCCGAGGACGGGGGCCAGGGCACCCGCCGAGGGTTCGCGGCCTTCTCGGGAATCAGCTCCCGTGACCTGGCCGGGATGATCATCCTGGGCGGAGTCATCGTAGGCATCTTCCAGGTAGCATACCAGATGTCCACCGAAGCGGTGGGAGTACCGGCCACCGTGGCCCTCCTCTATCTGGCTCCGGCGCTGGTGGTGGGCTTCTCGGCCCCCCTCTTCGGAGAACGGGTGACGCCGGCGAAGGCGGGGCTGGCGGGACTTTCCATCGTCGGGGTATGGCTGACGGTGCTGGGGACGCGCGGCGTCGACCTGGAGCTGACCCTGGGTGGGGTGCTCTGGGGCTGCCTCTGCGGTCTGGCGTACGCCGGCTATACCCTGTTCGGGAAGTGGTACGGCCGGAACCACGGTCCCGTCACCCCTCTCTTCTGGAGCACTCTGGCCGGAACCGTTTTCCTGGGCGCGGTCTGGCTTCTCAGGGGAGAGGAGGTGGTTTTGCCCACAACCCCCATGGAGATCTTCCTGGTTCTCCTCCTGGGGCTCGTGACCATCGCCCTGGCTGCCCTCCTTCTCTTCAACGCCATGCGCACACTGGAGGCCGGGCGAGCCTCCATCGGGACCACAGTGGAGCCCCTCATGGCCGCCCTGCTGGCCTGGCTCCTCCTGGGTCAGGTACTGACACCGTGGGGCCTGGTGGGGTTGGTGCTGTTGGTGGTGGGGGTGGCAGGGGCCTACGCCGTGCGGACGCCGGCCGGCGTCCGTCCGCCCTGATCCCACCTCCGGTGAGGAGACCGAACCTGCAAGGCAGAAGTCCCGCTTGCCGATTCATTCTCCACCATCTATGGTGGCCGGGAGGTCAACGATGCGTTTGTCCGGGGGACGGTCCCCCGGGTGGGCGCCTTCACCACTGAGCGTCCCACCCATGTCGGACCCCCTTGCCCCCATCGCCGCCCTCCTGGCTGCGAGCGTGGATCGTGCCAATCCGGACCCGGAAACCCTTCGTGAGCTGCTGGAGGCGGCTCGAGTGGTGGCGGTTGTGGGGATGTCCCGCAACCCTGCGAAGGCGGCCCGGCGAGTTCCCTCCTACCTGGCTGCCAAGGGCATGGATGTCATCCCGGTGAACCCTCATGCCGAGAGGATCCTGGGACGCACAGCAAGACCCACGCTGGATCAGGTGGATGAACCTGTGGATCTGGTCCTCATCTTCCGTCCCTCCCAGGAGGCCGGTCCCTTCGTGGAGCACGCGACCCGACGACCGGAAGAACCGGCCATCTGGCTCCAGACGGGCATCGTCGCGCCGGAGGAGGTGGCCCGGGCCCGGGAGGCCGGACGGACCGTGGTCCAGGACCTGTGCATCTTCCAGGTGCATCGGTCCCTGCCCCAGGGGGCGCTCCCTCCTTCCTGAGCGCCCCCGGCCCGGCCCCGGCCTCACCGGTCGGTCGTTACCGGCCTGCCTCTCAGGGGGTCAGAGGGCGTCCGCCACCTTGCCGGCGTGTCCCTTGGGGCGGACCCGGCGCCAGGCGCTCTTGATCTTCCCTTCCTCGTCGATGAGGAAGGTGCTGCGCTCAACTCCCCAATACTTGTTCCCGAACATGGACTTCTCCTTCCAGACCCCGTAGGCCTCGGCCACCTCGTGATCTTCATCGGCCAGGAGCGGGAAATTGAGGTCGTACTTCTCCTTGAACTTGGTGTGGGAGTCCACCGAGTCGGGAGAGACCCCCAGCACCACCGCCCCGTCCTCTTTGAACCGGGGGAGGGCATCCCGGAACTCACACGCCTCGGTGGTGCACCCGGACGTGTCATCCTTGGGGTAGAAATACAGGATCACCTTCTTCCCCTTCAGCCCGGATAGGGAGATGGTGGAACCATCATCGGCGGGGAGTTCAAACTCCGGTGCGACGTCGCCTTCGTTGACCATTGGCAGTGAACCTCATGTGGATGGTAATGTGGGTCAGGAGCGGAGCCTTACCCGCCGTGCGCCAGCGGGTTCGTTCCATCTTCGTCCCGGATCACCCATCCCATGGGGAAGAGGAGGGGAGGGTGCGACGCATCCTCGGTAGTTGGCCCGGGGGAGTTGGAGCCGTCGAGAACCAGGGCCTCCCTGTCGATCCCAGTCCGGGCCAGCTCCACCCTGGCGAACCCCAGCACGATATTGCAGGCATAGCCGGCTTCTGCGGCCCGGACCAGGAAGTCGTCGGCAAGCTCGACCCGCAGGGGCCGACCGGTGGTCCGGACCATGCGCCGACCGAAGAGCCAGGACAACCGGCGCTGGATCCGGCGCCGGGCCAGATACCTGGAGAGGCGGGACGGCAGCACACTCTTTCCGGGACGCCCTCCCCGCCGTCCTGCCAACCGCTCCCCCACTCGCAGGAACACCTGCGCCGCATCAGGGCGGCGGCTGACCAACCGGAAGAGATCCACCACCTCTCGGTCCGGAAGCCGGCGGCGACGGCGAGCCTCCTCCCGGTAGCGGTGGATCTGGGTTTCCACCACATGGGAGAGGCCCAGCCGCCGGGGGAGTGTCACGCTCACATTCTCGTCATCCAGGATCTCCGGGGGGAGGTCCTGGGCCTTCAACGTCTCCAGGAGCGCAAGCGCCAGGCGGGCATGGATCCGGCGCCGGGTATCTTCGGACGGATCTGAATTCACGTAGGCGGGGGTTCAGGGCAACGGTGGAGTCGGGACGACCGACGACGACTCGGGGACCGGACGACTCGGGAGACCATAATCTCCACCTCCGACAAATGCGAGGCAATGTGCCCGATAGACACCGGGCCCGTCGGCGGGGCCTCGGAGGGCCGGCGCACCGTCAACCACGCCCCCGCCATCACCGGTACCCTTGTGGCTCCCGCCCCATCTCCACATATTCCGTTCGTCAGGATCGCTGCACTCGAGATCTCCCCTCTCGGGAAGAGTCCGTGACGGTCAAGGAGGTGTGTCGTTTTTCGACGGCCGCATCTCCTGTCCTCTTCCCGTTGCCTGTAACTCAACTCAGAACCCAGGGATGAGCAGGCACATGTCCAGAGACAACCGCAGGAATTCGGTGGACGGAAGGGGAGGGTCACACCAGGGAAACGGGCGCGTTTCCCTTTCCGAGCTGTCGGACGAAGATCTCGTCACATCCCACCTTGAGGGTCGTCCGGGAGCGTTCCAGGAGCTCTTCAATCGGTACCGTGACAGGCTGGTGCACTTCATAACCCGCAAGACTGGCGACCCGGACCGGGCGCAGGACCTGGTGCAGGAAGCATTCATCCGGGTGACCCGCCACCTGCACCGCTTCGATACCAGCAAGAAGTTCTCGACCTGGGTCTACACCATTGCGTCGAACCTGTCGAAGAACGAGCTGCGCAACCGGTCCCGTAGCCCGCTGGTGCTCTTCCAGAAGCTCACCAGCAACTGGGACGACGATCATCGGCCGCTCCAGTTCGAGGATGTGACCATGCAGCCGGATGATCTCTACCGGAAGCGCTTCCTCCAGCAGTTGGTGGAGGAGACGGTCCAGGAGCTGCCGGAGCACCACCAGCTCGTCTTCCGTCTCCGAGAGCTCGAGGGAAAGAGCTACGAGGAGATCGCCGAGATCACCGGCGTAAATCTGGGAACGGTCAAGAGTCGGCTGCATCGGGCCCGCAACTCCTTCGCCCAGCGCATCGAGCACTCCCTGAACTGAGGCTCGGAAGTCTCTCCGGGACCGGCGTTGGTCCCACCGGCCGGATCCTCCCTCCACGGAGACCCCCAATGCTCCGAAATCTCCGGGATGCCTTCAAGGAGGCGGTTCACAACTTCCGCACCGAGCTCAACAGGGACCAGGTCCCGGAAGCGGCGGATCGACTGCTGCGGGCCATGGAAGACGAGTTGGTCCGGGTTCGAAGCGAGGTCAAGGAGTTGGAAGAGCAGCTCACCCGGGTGCGGGCGCAGGCGGCCAGAGAAGAGGAGGAGGTTCGNACCTGCCTNCGACGGGAAGAGNTGGCCAGGCAGATCGGAGACGACGATACCGCAGAGGTGGCCAGGGATTACGCCCGCCGCCACCTTCGCATGAAGGAGGTCCTGACGGAGAAGGCGGGAGTGCTGGCCCGCGAGGTGGAGGTTCGCTCTGCCGAGGTCCAAGAGATGTTCCGCTCCCTCAAGGAGGCCAGGGTCCAGCGCGAATCCCTCCTTGCGTCGTCCAGTCGCCGGGAAGCCCGGGAGGCGTTGCAGGACGCCGATGGGCTCTTCGCCGACATGGACCGAATGTCCCAGAAGATCGACGAGATGGATCGCCGGAATCAGGCCTTCCAGGATCTGGCGGAGATGGAGGAGTCCGATCTCCCGCAGGGGAAGGCGGAGGCAGCAGGCTCGAGTCACAGCGATGTGGACTCCCGCCTCGCCGAGTTGAAGCGGCGAATGGGACAGTAGGGTCCTGGGAGAGGGGAGGCAGCGACGGGGTGGCCCCGACGGGGCTTCCCACGTAGATTCGTCAGGTTTCGGTACCGGAGGGGTGGGGGCGGCTCGTCACCCGCCCGGGAACAACGCGTAATGGAGACGCATCGATGGAGAACTGGATCGGGGTTGGAGTCTGGATCGTGCTTGGCGCCGTCATCGGCCTGGCCATGAAGGCAGTGGTCAAGCGTCCGGAGGAGCAGCCCGGCCACACAGTGATCCTGGCCGTCCTGGGGTCCTTCGGCGCCCTGATCGGTGGGATGCTGGGCGTGGGCCTCTTCCACTTCTATCACCCCTCGGCCCTGTCGGTGGGTGGAATGGCCAGCGCCGTGGTCCTGGCCGGTGTCATGGCCTGGATCTACCGCTGGGGGATTCGTACCATGGTCTGACGCCGGTTTCCATCCGGTGTTCTGCGTCTGAGACGGTCCTGCCCCGCACTCCGGGGGCGGGACCGTTTCGTTTATCACAAGGAGCCATCCATGCCTGACCCCCGGGAACTGCTGGCCCGTATGGCCGATCCCCTCAGGGAAGAACTCTTCGACTTCCTCCGCATCCCCTCGGTGAGCGCCCGCTCCGAGCATCGGGAAGACGTACGCCGGGCCGCAGACTGGGTGGCGAATCATCTTCGGAGCACCGGGCTTGCCGCAGAGGTGATGACTACGCCGGGACACCCGGTGGTTCTGGGCCAGTGGCGGGGGGCGGGCCCCCAGGCCCCTACCCTCCTCATCTACGGGCACTATGACGTACAGCCACCTGAGCCTCTGGAGCTCTGGAGTTCTCCCCCCTTCCAGGCCCAGATCCGGGATGGGCGCCTCTATGCCCGTGGTGCCACGGACGACAAGGGGCAGCTCTACCTGCACCTGAAGGCGCTTGAACTCCTCATGAAGGCCCGGGGGCGGCTACCGGTCAATGTGGTGGTGGTGGCAGAAGGGGAAGAGGAGATCGGCTCCCCCAACCTCCTTCCCTTCCTCCGGGAGTATAGGGAACAGTTGGGCTGCGATGCCGTGATCATTTCCGACTCCCAGATGTTCGCGCCGGGCGTCCCGTCCCTCCTCTCGTCGCTGAGGGGGCTGGCGTATACGGAAATCCATGTCCACGGGGCCCGCTCAGACCTCCATTCGGGGGCCTACGGAGGCGCCGTGCCCAACGCCGCAACCGTGCTCGCCCGGCTCCTGGCGTCTCTCCACGATGAGGAGGGGCGCGTTGCCATCCCGGGCTTCTACGATGGGGTACTGGAGTGGGATGAGGAGGCACGCTCCGCCATCCGGGCACTCCCCTTCGACGAGGAGGGGTTCCGGGACGAGACGGGGGCGCCGGGGCTCCATGGGGAGGCGGGGTTCAGCACGCTGGAGCGCCTCTGGATCCGCCCCACCTGTGAGGTGAACGGCATCCTGTCCGGCTACACCGGCGAAGGGGCCAAGACCGTGCTCCCATCCCGGGCCATGGCCAAGGTGAGCTTCCGGTTGGTTCCGGATCAGGACCCGGACCGGATCGCCGAGCTTCTTCGCCGCCATCTGGAGGCCGTGGCTCCACCTGAGGTGGTGGTGGAGGTCCGGGAACTCCACCATGGCCGCCCGTGGCGCGGCTCGCCGGGGGGACCGGTTTTCGAAGCTGCCCGGACGGCTCTGACCCGGACCTTCGGGCGGGAACCGGTCCTCACCGGGGAAGGCGGCTCCATCCCCATCGTGTCGGACTTCGAGGAGATCCTGGGGGCGCCGGTCATCCTCCTGGGATTCGGGCTCCCGGGCTCCAACCTGCACGCTCCCGACGAGTGGTTCCCGGACGCCCATCTGGAGAAGGGGATCGAGACCCTGTTCTACCTCTACGACGAGTTGGGGGCGGGCTGACCCATGGCGCCTACGCCTCGTCCGCCGGCGCCGCCATGGCGGCAGCCCGGAGGAGGGCCCGGGCCTTGTTCAGGGTTTCCTCATACTCCCGGGCCGGATCCGAGTCGGCCACCACCCCGGCGCCGGCCTGGACGAACGCCCTCCCCTCGTGTACCAGGACGGTACGGATGGCGATGGCGGTATCCATGTTCAGCCCTCCGTACCCCAGGTAGCCAACCGCGCCGGCGTAGGGGCCCCGGCGCACCGGCTCCAACTCCTCGATGATCTCCATAGCCCGGATCTTGGGTGCCCCGGATACGGTCCCGGCCGGGAAGCAGGCCCGGAGCACGTCCATGGCTGACAGCCCGGGACGCAACTCCCCCTCCACCTGGGAGCAGAGGTGCATGACGTGGGAGTACCGCTCCACCGCCATCAGCTCCGGCACCCGCACCGAGCCGTATCGGGCCACACGGCCCACATCGTTGCGCCCCAGGTCCACCAGCATCCGGTGTTCGGCCAGCTCCTTCTCGTCAGCCGCCAGATCCCGGGCCAGGGCTTCATCCTCCTCGGGCGTTTCGCCCCTCCGGCGCGTTCCGGCGATGGGGCGCACCGTGATGGTCCCGCCCTCCACCCGGGTCAGCACCTCCGGCGACGCTCCCACCAGGGTGACCCCGTCCATCTCCAGGAAGAAGAGGTACGGAGAGGGGTTGAGTGAGCGAAGGGCGCGGTAGAGTTCGAAGGGGCTCGACGCCAGGTCAATCCCCAACCGCTGGCTCAGCACCACCTGGAAGGCGTCTCCGGCCAGGATGTACTCCCGGATCCGTTCCACCGCCGCCTCGAATGCCTCCCGGGCCATGGAACTCACGATAGGCGGATCCTCACCGGGCTCCCGCCGGAGGGAGAGGGCCGGGGGTGGGGCCGTGCTCCGGAGCGTCTCCACCACCCCCATCAGGCGGCGGTGAGTCTCCTCGTAACGGCTGCGGAGCTCTTCCCGGGAGAGCCCGGGCTCAACCTCCACAGACCGGATGGCCATGGCGCGTCCCAGGAGATTGTCGATGGCCAGGACGACATCGGTGAAGACCACCTGCGCGTCCGGGAGATCCAGGTCCCGGCCGGCCAACTCGGGAAGACGCTCGATGGCCCGGACCACATCGTACCCGAAGTAGCCCACTGCACCACCCCAGAACCGGGGGAGCCCCTCCACGTGGGCAGGCCGACGGGCCTGGAGACGCCGGTCCAACTCGGAGAGCGGATCATCCCCTTCCAACTCACTCCACCCCTCCCCCCGGCTCCACCACCGGGCCCTGCCATCCTGGAGGCGCCAGGCATGGGCCGGCTCCGTTCCCAGGAATGTGTAGCGCGCCCACTTCTCGCCACCCACCACCGATTCCAGGAGGAAGCCGAAGGGGGGCCGGGCCAGCTTGTGGTAGGCGGTCACCGCCGTCTCGGTGTCGAAGAGGAACTCGGCGCGAACCGGGACTACGCCGGCGTCGGCGGCCAGATCACAGAACTCCTGGAAATCGGGAACGAGATCCATCGCAGGGGGCTGGGAGAAGGGTGGAGGGGTCGGTGGGTGAGTCCAAAGAACCGGGAGATCCCGCGGCGGCGGCACCGTGGCCGGAATGTCCCGAGGGCCAGGGCTCAAGTCAATGCGCCCGGGAGCCTCCGGAGGACTCGCGCCCTCCACCAACACTCGAAGCCGGGGCTGTGGCTCCTTCTACGGCCCGGCCCGGGTTCTCGGAAGGAACCCCCAGGGTGGGACAGAGGGCCCTGATGGGCGTGAGCAGAGCGCGGTCCGGGGCGCCGGACCCTCCGACGCCTGACTGGAGTCGGAGAATGGCGGTGACCCGACCATCACCGGGGAGGGGAGCGTCGCCGGGCACCAGGACAACGATGTGGGAAACCCTGTTCGACAGCGCTCTCAGGAGGGGGAGCAGGGGATCTACGCCCCGGCCGTCCACCCCCCGGAGCAGGAGCACCCGAGGGGTCGAGGAGAGTCGCTCTACCGTGGCCCGGGCCAGGGCCAGATGCAGGCAGAGAGAGATTCCGGGGAGCTCGCCGCCGAAGGGTGCTCGGGGTCCGCCCCGATCCATGACCCCTACCTGGCCACCGGGGAGGCGGGCGAGGCCCAGGAGACGCCCTTCGAACCAGCGACGCAGATGGGAAGAGCCAAGCTGGAGGAGTACCCGTCTGGTGTCCTCTCCCCTCGGCCCCTCCGCCTTCGCCTTCGCCTCCAGGGGAAGGTCGGCAGTACCCTCGCCCCCCCCACCCCCGCCGAAGGCCGCCAGGGGGCGGGTCGCCTCGATCCTTTCCAGCCGGGCCCGGAGCCGGAGGGCCTCGGCCTCCAGGGCACGCAGGTCCTCGGGTCGCTCCTCCAGCTGCTCCCGCCTGCGCTTCCACCACTTCCCGTCCTGTACCACCATCTCCCACTCGTCCTGAAGCTTCTCGCGGAGGGCCGAGCGAACCTCGCCCAGCGTTCGCTCGCAGGTGGGGCAGACCGCGCCCTCGTCATCCAGTTCCCGGAGCCTGCGCCGGAGCTCCAGAGCCTGGTCACGGTAGGCCTGCAGCCGGCTCTCGGCCTCCTGCCGGTCCCTGGCCCACTCCAGGGTCCGGGCCTCCACCTCCCCCTCCGCCTCCACCAGATCCTCACGCCGGAGGCGAAGCTCCCGGGCTGCCGGTTCCTCGACGCCATCGTCGGAATGGGCCGCGCCACCTTGGGATCGTGGACCGTCGCCGCCGGCTCGGGAGCCCTCCGTCGAGGCCTTCGGGGGTTCACCGCCAGGTGGCGCCAGCTCCTCGCCCGCGCCGGCCGCACCTTCCCCATCCTGTGGTTCGTCCTCCTGGGAGGCGAACGCATTGGAGGTGGCGGTACCACCTTCCGCGGCGGAGGCGCTGTCCAGCAGGCGCGCCCCTTCCTCCAGGAGCGTGCCGGGCTCCCCGCCATGGAGAAGGAGCCGGAAGAGGGCCTCCTGATCCAGTCCTGAGGCGCCTGCCGCCGCCTGGGCCTCCAGCGGCTCCAGGATTCCCTCGGGGAGGCCCCGGTCGGCAACTCCTTCCGGTAGGACAGCGAGATGGATCCCAGGCGGCAGGGTCTGGACGCTGCCCGGACCGGCGGGGAGGAGGAGATCCGTGAGAGAGGCCACGGCCGGACGGCGGCCATCCACCGATCCCGGCCCCCACTGCACCTCCAGATGGGCGGCCTTCCGGCGCAGCCCCTCCAGGAAGGCTCCCTCCACCCCTTCCTCCGGGAGGACGATGTCACCTCTCAGGCGGATCCGGACCAGCTTCCCGGCGACCCCGCCCGGGATACCCTCCACCAAGTGGCGGAGTCGCCGGGTGCCCTCCCCTGGTGCGTCCCGGGAGACCCGGATGGGGGCCAGATCCACCAGAACCCGGGTGGGCACTGGGACGAACTCGGCCCGCCGCCGATCCAGATCCCAGGTGATGAATCCCTTCTCCTCGGTTGCCTCGGACCAGGGGTCCCAGCCCACCCGCTCCAGCGAGCCCGGGCAGCGGATGTGCTCTCCCTCGTTCCACGCCAGATGATCGCCCCCGACGGCCACGTAGTCCCACTCGTCGGGATCCAGCGCCAGGGTCCGCGGGGATGGAGTCCTCCGACCCCGGATCAGGAGAAGGTTCAACTCCGCCTCCGGGTCGGGGCGGAGATCGGGAAGCGCCCCACCCCGCACTCCGGCGAAGGGTACCAGAAGGGCGTGGATGCGCCCTTCGTCCAGGCGGATGGCTCGGGGGGCCCCAGACGCGGCGTGCACCCCGGGCATGACGTCCAGGACCGCCACCGGGCCCGGATCACCGGGGGCCAGCGGGGTGTCCCGTTCACCGGCAATGGCCAGGATGGTGACGCCGGGTACACGGGACTGGAGGGTGCGAAGGCCCCGGGTCAGGGTCAGGAAGGCGGTGGATGGCGGATCGGGTCGGTGGAAGAGGTCACCGGTGAGGAGGAGGAGGCGGGGCTTCACCCTTGCCAACCCATCCAGCGCCGTCTGGAAGGAAGCGGCCGCATCCCGCTCCCTGAGGTTCCAGCCACGGTCCCGGGCCGGGAAGGCCCGAAACCCCAGGTGGAGATCCGAGAGGTGCGCCAGGACGCGGTTCACCGAGCCTCCTCCGGGGCTGACGCGGCCACTTTAGACCGGACCGGTGGCACCCTCCCTCCCCCATCCATGACAACCCTCAGGTAGCCCTCCACCTCATCGGGCCAGACCGGTGGCTCCCGTGAAGCTGTGGACGCCACCAGGATGGCCCCCCGCCCCGGCGCAGACGGGTGCAGGCGAGCGAAGTCGGCCCTCCTGACCTCCGGAACCAGCCCCTCCCCTACCCAACCTCCGTTGCGACCGGAGACGTAGAGGGATGCATGGGGGAAATGGGTTGCGGCCTGCCGCCCGAGTCGCTCCATGAGATCGCCTGCGCTCCCACCGTCCTGGAGGGGCCCCACCATGAGCACGCCACCGGGACGGAGTGTGTGCCGGAGGCGGAGAAGGGCACCCGGCGGCAGGTCCAGGGCGGCCGGGGTGGGCGCCAGGGAGAGAGCGTCTACCACCACTGCATCGAAGGAGGCCGGGGGGAGGTGAGCGGGACTCCGGGCCACCGCATGTCCGGCGTAAGCGCCAAGGACGGTCACCTCAGCGGCTCCTGGGGGAAGGAAGGGCTCGAGGTGGGTCGATGCGTCACCGGCCAGAATGGTAACGCTCCACCCCGCCCCCGCGCCCCTGAGGGCATGAATGGCGGGCAGGCGACCGGCTCCCACTAGGAGGAGTCGGGAGTTGGAGCCGGCCCCCGCCCAACGGGGAAACCCTGCGGCCAGGACCCGGTCCACATCCAGGAGCGGCTCACCATCCTCGGTAGACACGAGGACGATCCCCGTAGGCCCCACCACCGCCCGTGCCGCCCCACCGTCCCCGGCGCGCCAGACTTCCATGGCGGCCGCTTCCCTGGGAGAACTCCCGTCCCCGCCCTCCCCTGCCTCGATCCAGACTCCCCCCTCCAGGCTGCGGCTCTGGGCCAGGGCCGCAAGAGCCAGGATCACCAGCGCCAGGAGGAGGAGCGCGGTGGTGGACCGGAGAATGGGGAAGAGGATCCAACCCAGAAGCACTACCCCAACGGCGGCGCCGAGGAACGCCGCAGCGCCAGGCGACCGGTCAGCGGCCGCCCCTGGGAACCGGGAGAGAGTGGCCAGGAGAGCTCCACCGGAGAAGAGCGGGAAGACAGCCAGGACGGCGAGTCCCACCCCCTGGGTGAGGGCGCCGGCACCGAATCCGCCGGTGATCTCCCAGAGCCCGGAGAAAACCGCCGCAGCCCCCACCGCCACCAGGAGGAGGAGCCAGCGTCGGCGAACCACCTCCGGGAAGGGGAGTCCCTGGACCACACCGCCCCAGGAGACACCGGCTCCCAGCGCCGCGAGTTGAGCCCCCACCACCACGGTCATGGCCGAGACCAGCCCGGGTCCGCCGTAGAGGAGGAGGCCTGCCGATACCACGGCGGCCAGCGCCAGACAGCCCCCTACCGCGAAGGCCGGAAGGGACCGGCCCCAGGCGTCAGGGATCATGGAGTCATGACCCCGAATCCACCGCGAAAGTAAAGGAGCGGATCCCCGGCCTCACCGAGACCGCACGCCTCCACCCGACCGAAGAGAACCTGATGATCCCCGGCGTCCACCACCTTCCAGAGCGAACAATCCAACCATGCAAGAGCGTCATCCAGTACCGGTGAGCCGGTCGCCTCACTGTGCCATGCCAACTCGGTGAACCGGCTCCGCCGATCTCCCACGGCGAAGCGAGTGGCCACCTCACGGTCCGAGTCCCGGAGAAAGGAGACGGCGAACGCCTTTGATGCCAGGAGGGTGGGGAGGGACGAGGAGGAACGCCCTACCGAGATGAGGATCAGGAGCGGGTCCAGGGACACGGAGGTGACGGCGTTGGCGGTGAATCCCCGTGGATGCCCATCCGGGTCCATCCCCGTCACTACCGCCACTCCGGTGGCGAAGTGTCCCATGACCTCCCGAAAGAGGCCCGGCCCCGGCAAGGCCGTCATGGCCGGCCTCCCCTGCGCTTTGCGCTCAACCCGGCGGATGGGTACCTTTGCGGGTGGTCCAGAGGGGTATGAGCCACCTCCGACTCTCCCTCCGGCCACCCTTTTTCTCTTCCCCGAAACATCATGTTTTCCAAGGGTTTCCTCCCCTTCTTCATCTGGTTCGTGATCTTAACCGTCCCCACCGGCTGCGACAATGTGGACTGGGGCGGCTCCGAGATCCGTCTGGAGCCTCCTCCTCCGGCCCCCGGCTCCCAGGTCGTGGAGACGGAGGAAGAGGAGGAGGAGCAGTTGGAGCCGGTGTTGCTGGGCCCTCTCGTCTACCTGGTGGAGCGAGTGGGACCGGGAGGCGACGCCAGCATCATCCCTATCGCCGAGCGGCGGGGGCCGGCGCTGGCCCCTCTCCCGGATCCCGCCGAGACCCCCGATCTGGTGGAGCGGTTCCCCGTGGGGCGGTGGGAAGAGGGAACCGAGTTCGTCCTCTTCGACCAGGGCCAACCGGCGGGGCGCTTCTTCTCCCAGGGTACCAGCGAGGCCGATGATCGGTTCTGCCTGATCCGGCCCCGGGGCTCCGGGGTCGTCCAACTCCGCCCGGAGGCCATGGGACGGGAACGCTTCTTCGCGCTCCGAAGCGATGAAGTGGACCGCATCCTCCAAGCCCATCAGCCCCTCCCGGTGTTGGAGATGACCGACGCCGTCCGGAACGCCTCCCTGGACGCCGCCCGCACCCTCATCCCCCAGCGGCAGATCCCGTGGCCCCCCACTGTCCTGGGGATCCGGCGGCGCATCGACCTCTTCGGCGCACCAGACGGAAGCCGGAGCCTGGCCGCCTCATTCGTCTTCGGAGACGACCTGCAGGTAGGCAGGCCCGAACCGCTGGGCTACTCCCTCTTCCTCGTGTCCCGGGACGATGGAAGCGGCTTCACCCCGGTCTTCTCATGGTATCGCCGTGCCGACGCAGGACCGAAGGCCTTCCCTGGCTTTCTCGCAGCCCACGACCTCCGCCGTTCCGGCGAGATGGACGTACTTGTGGAGTTGTTCGGGGTGGACGCTCGCTGGCTGGCTCTCCTGGGGCGGGAAGGCACGGACCCCACGGGAATCGTCTATCAGGATCCCTGCGGGGTCCCTCTGGAGCGGCAGGGGATGCAGGATCATCAGGAATGGGGCGATCAGGGATGAATCGCCTGGGGGCCACGGGGTTGCTCCTCCTACTCGTCCTGGTGGTCGGGTGCGGGGAAGACGCAGGCGCGCACAGGGGGTCGGGCGGGACGGGGGGATCTCCCTCCGCCGACGGCACGGTTTCCGGGGCGCTCCCGGATGGGGCGCCGGGGGACGGAGACGCCACGGCGGTGGACCCGGTAGTCGGAGCGGAGCTGGTGGTCCGGGACCAGGCGGGGCGGGAGGTCTACCTTCCGGCGCCGCCGGACCGGGTGGTCTCGCTGGTCCCCGCCGCCACAGGGATCGTCCTGGCGCTGGGCGAGGGACACCGCCTGGTGGGTCGGACCGATTACGACCAGGATCCCCGGCTGGAGGGACTCCCCTCAGTGGGAGGGGGCCTGCACCCATCCCTGGAGCGCCTCACCTCCCTGGAACCCGGGATCGTGATCCGCTTTGAAGGCGATCAGGACCGGGCCACCCCATCGGCTCTGGATCGAGCCGGGATTCCCCATCTGGCCGTGCGCCCCGACCGGCTGGACGACGTCTTCGCCATGATCGAACTGGTGGGCCGGACCCTGGACGTCCCGGGACGGGCCCGAGCACTGGCTGAGGAACTCAGAGGTGAACTGGAGACAGTCCGTGAGCGGGTCGGCGGGCGGACGCCGGTGCGCACCCTCTTCCTGCTGGGTGGAGACCCGCCCTGGGTGGCCGGCCCGGGTACCTTCATCCATGAACTGGTGGAAATCGCCGGAGGACGGAATATCCTGGCGGAGGGGGAGGTACCCCTCTACGGGCCCATATCGGTGGAAGAGATCGTCCAGCGAGAGGTGGACCTCCTCCTGATCCCCGAGGGTGGGCAGGTGCCCAGCGGCCTCCGGCGGTTCGAGGTGATGCGGGTCTCCGGTGATGTCCAGTCTCCCGGGGTGGGGCTGGGCGGCGCCGCCCGGGAGCTGTCCAGGGTCCTGCACCCCGAGGTCTGGGAGTGAGCCCCCCCTCGGGCTCACCATCCGGATGCCAGCCCACCATCCTTTTCGGGGGGCGAGGGCGTTGAGGAGTGCGGGAGGCTTCACGCTCCTCCTGGTGCTGGTGGGGGTTTCGGTCCTCCTCTCGGCCCGCTTCGGAGCGGTGTCGCTGGACACGGCCGAGGTATTCGCCGTCCTCACGGGGGGGGGCTCCGAGACCTCCCGCTTCATCGTGTGGGAACTCCGGCTCCCCCGGGCAATCCTGGGGGTGCTGGTGGGAGGCGGACTCGCGCTTGCGGGGGCAGTTTTCCAGGCCCTTCTCCGAAACCCCCTGGCCGAACCCTACATCCTGGGCATCTCCGGTGGGGCCGCCGCCGGCGCCGTCCTGGTACTCGCCCTGGGATTGGCCTCCGCCATGTCGTGGTTCCTACCGGCGGCGGCCTTCGCCGGCGCCCTCCTTGCCATTGCCCTGGTTTTCGGGGTCGCCATATCAGCCGACCGTCGGCTGGACGTCCGGGTCCTCCTCCTTTCAGGCGTGGTGGTGGGAGCCTTCTTCTCGGCCTGCATCGCCCTGATCCTGGCGCTGGCCCAGGCAGAGGTCGTTCGTTCGGCGGTGCTCTGGATGATGGGAAGCCTGGCCGGAGCCACATGGCGGACAGTGGGGGTCGTAGCCGCGTACACGATTCCGTCGTGCCTGCTCCTGCTCACCCTGGCCAGGGCGCTGAACCTCATGTCCATCGGCGAGGAGACCGCCAGCTACCTGGGAACGGAGGTGGAGCGGGTGAAGCGGGTGGCCTACGGGGTCGCCTCCCTGGTGGCGGCGGCGGGGGTCGCCTTCGCCGGAGTGATCGGCTTCGTGGGGCTCGTCATCCCCCACGGGGTGAGGCTGGTCATGGGGTCGGATCATCGGACGCTCCTCCCCCTCTCCTTTCTGGCAGGGGGCGCCTTCCTGACCCTGGCCGATCTCCTGGCCCGGGTGGTCCTGGCCCCCACGGAGATTCCCATCGGGGTGATCACGGCGTTCGTGGGGGTGCCCTTCTTCCTCCTGCTCCTGCGTCGGAGTCTCCGGGCATGACCTTCGAGACCCGGGAGCTGGCGGTGCGCTATGGGGCGGAGGGCCCCTGGGCCCTGGAGGGGATCTCCATGGCGGTCCCGGCCGGAGAAATCTACGCCGTGCTGGGACCCAACGGATCGGGCAAGTCCACGCTCATGAAGGCGCTCCTGGGGACCGTTCCCGCTACCCGGGGCGAGGCGCTGGTGGGTGGGCGCTCCGTGGCTCTCTGGCCCAGGCGGGAGCTGGCCCGGAGTGTGGGTGCGGTGAGCCAATCCGAATCCACCGCCTTCCCCCTGTCAGTGCGGAAGTTGGTGGAGATGGGGCGATACCCTCACCTGGGACCACTGTCGCCCATGGGGCCCGGGGACCAGCGGGCCGTGGACGACGCCCTCCGGCGCTGCCGGGTGGAGGAGTTGGCAGATCGTGCGGTGGACACCCTCTCAGGAGGGGAATTCCAGCGGGTCCGCATCGCCCGGGCTCTGGCTCAGGAGCCCTGCGCCCTGGTGCTGGACGAGCCCACTGCATCGCTGGATATCCGCCATGAGATGGGGATCCTGCAACTCCTCCGGGAATCGGCCCGGGAGGGGGTTACCGTCGTCCTGGTCACCCACCACCTGAACCTGGCGGCCCGCTTCGCCCACAGGGCCCTCCTCCTGGACGGAGGGAGGATGGCGGCCCAGGGGCCTGTCCAGGAGGTATTCCGCCCGGAGGTCCTGGAGCCTGTCTACCAGTGGCCTCTCTCCGTGGGGGTAGACCCGGTCACCGGTGCCCCCACCGTGACCCCGCTGGACGAGGAGGGGTGAAGCGAAGCAATGGGGCGGGAGCCTCTCACCCTTCGGTCCTGAGCTTCCGGTAACTCTGGTACCGGGAGGGGTGGAGGTCTCCGGTCTCCAGGGCCTCCAGCACCGCGCACCCCGGCTCCCGCAGGTGACTGCAGTCCCGGAACCGGCACTCTTCCCGGAGACGGCGTATCTCGGGGAAGAGGCCATCCACCTCCTGGGGATCCACCCCCCACCCCTGGACCTCGGAGAAGCCGGGGGTATCGATGACCCGGATCCCACCCTCCAGATGGAGAAGGCGTGCGCCAACCGTGGTGTGGCGCCCCCGACCGGCCCGGGCGCTCACTGCCCCGGTCCTGAGATCCAGACCGGGACTCAGGGCATTGAGGATGGATGACTTCCCCACACCCGAGGGCCCCACCAGGGTGCTGGTGCGCCCGGTCATCCGACTCCGGAGCAGTTCCAGACCCTCCCCCGTCTCCACCGAGGAGGGGATGACGGAGTAGCCCACCTCCTCATAGAGGGGGAGGAGGGCGAGGAAGTCGGGATGGGCCTCACTCCGCAGGTCGGCCTTGTTGACCACCAGGAGAGCCGAGAGCCCACAGCTCTCGGCCAGGACCAGGAAGCGATCCACCACCTCTGCGGTGGACGCCGGTCGTGCCATGGCAACCACCACTACCACCTGATCCACATTGGCGGCCACCACCTTGGGACGGTGGCCCCGGAATCCGGCCCGGATCAGGGCGCCGCTCCTGGGAAGAGCCTCCTCGATGGTGATGGCGCCGCCCACTCCGTCAGTACCGGCCAGACGGACCCGGTCACCGGCCACGACCCGGCCGCCGTAGGCATCTCCCTGCTTGACTCGCCCCCGGAGGGAGGCCTCCACCACCACTCCGGCCTCCGTGAGGACCCGGTAGACCCCACCCACCGAGTCCAGCACCACTCCCTCCCTCCTCTCTCCCCCTGCCCGGTCCCCGGTCCCGGACACGACGAAGCCCCGCCCCGTCACGGTCATCTGACCCGTGACGGGAGCGGGGCTCCCAGCGTTGCCGAGGCCGGAAGGATCACCGGAGCGGCAGCCTGGCCATCAAGCGGCGAAGGACTCCAGGGCGTCGCCCTTCCCCCCCTCCCGTAGACGGCGGAGGGCCCGGTCCCGGAGCTGGCGGATCCGCTCCCGGGTGACGCCGAGCATGTTGCCGATCTCTTCCAGCGTGTGCTCCCGCTCACCGTCGAGGCCGAAGTAGAGGCGCAGTACCTTGGCGTCCCGGGGCTCCAGGGTGTCCAGCGCCGAGGTGACCGCCTCGGTGAGGAGACGGGACTCCACATCCTGCTCCGGCTCCGCCGCCTCCTCGTTGATGAACCGCTCCACCAGCTGCGAATCCTCGGAGTCGCCGATGGGGGCGTCCAGCCGGATCTCCGCGGCATTCAGGGTCTGGAGCGATTCGATGAGCTCCGGCGTCAGGTCGGTGGCGGCGCTCAGCTCCTCGGGGTTTGGATCCCGTCCCAGCTCCTGCTTCAGGCGCTCCTTCTCCCGGAAGATCCGGGCCAGGTCCGACGCCCGGTTCAGGGGCACCCGCACCGACCGGCCATGATTGGCCAGAGCGGCGAGGATGGCCTGACGAATCCACCAGACGGCGTAGGAGATGAACTTCACTCCCTGCTCGGGATCGAACTTCCGAGCCGCCGTAACCAGCCCCACATTGCCCTCCTGGATCAGATCGGTCAGGGAGACGCCCCGGTTCTGATACTTCTTCGCCACGCTGATGACAAAGCGGAGGTTGGCCCGGGCCAGCTCCTGGACGGCGTCCTCGTCGCCGGCCTGCGCCAGCGCTCCCAGCTCCTTCTCCCGATCAGGAGTGATGAGTTCGTGTCGGCTCACGTCCCGGAGGTACTGATCCAGGGCGGTCTGTTCCTCGACGCTGCCGTCGAATCCGCTGAGACCGGAGCGCGAACGCCCTTTCCCTTTTCGCCGGCTCTTGGTACTGGTGGCCATCTGGTGATCTATCTCCTTCAATCCCGTGAATTCCCGGTAGGACGACCCGTCGCCCGGAGCGGTGCGACGAGGTGACCCGGCAACATGATTCCGGCTCCTACCCGGTGCGGACGCCGGGGATCCGCAGCCGTTCAAGCTAAGAACAAGATGTGGACCCGTCCAGGGCCCGAGAGGTGCTAAACGGGGGGCGGGGGCGAGTTCCCGTGGTGCCCCCCCTCCCCATCCCCACCAGCGTTCTGCAGGAGCCCCATGAAGGTGTCGACGGGAAGGGCTCGCCGCTCCAGGGTGAAGACCCGGAGGACTCTGGCCGTACGGTAGAGTTCCCGGGCCACCAGCGGGAGGTCGATGAGGCCCCGGAGCCCCTGGTCCCCCATCCGCTCCACCCGACCGCTGCGCCGGAGCACCAGTAGATCCAGCTCCAGCATCCGCCGCTTGGAGGGGTAGTCCACCATGACCTCCCCGGGTAGAAGATCCAGGCGCGCAGCCAGGGCATCTTCCAGTGCCCGGCGCCGGGACCCCTGGCGGGAGAGCCACTCCGGCAGCTGCACCCCCTCCATTTCGGCGGCCCCCATCTCCAGTGCCCGCTTCGGAAGACGCCGATTGCGGAGGGCCGGGATCCACCGCTCCCCGATGCTCGCCGCCATGCCACCGGCCTGCAGGCTGCGCCTCCGGATCTCCCCAAGGAGTTCCTCGTCCGTGGGGCCTACCAACTCGCCGGGTGCCATGAGTTCCCAGTGTACCGCCTCCTCCACGATCCGCTTGTACAGGGCGGTGGCGGACCGCACGGCGTGGTGCCAGTAGACGTTCCGGAACATCTGGTACTTGGCGAAGAGGAGGGACTCAAGGGCGCTGACCGCCTTCTCGTGCACACCCACCTCGAGGCCGGTCCCCTCCGGCGCATCCAGGACCACGAGCCCCTGCAGCAGTCGGTCCACATCCACCTCTCCGTAGGGTACTCCGCAAAAGCGGGCATCCCTGCGGAGATACTCCATCTTGTCCAGATCCAGACTCCCGCTCACCAGCCCCCGCAAGGGATCGTCCCCACGCCCCTGAATGAGCTCGTGGATCCGGGCCGCCGCATCATCGCCGAGGGGCTCCATGGCCTCTTTCAGCTCGTTTGACTGGAAGAACCGGGCGCTCACCGCTTCGTGATCTCCCGGCAGTCGATCCGCCTCCAACTCCTCCAAGGCGTGGGAGAAGGCGTAGTGTCCGATGTCGTGGAGGAGGGCGGCGTAGGGGATGAGATCTGTCTGCCCCCCGCGATCCCGCACCCGCTGGTCGGTCTCTCCCAGGATGCGCAGCGCAGTTCGGGCCAGATGGTAGACGCCCAGGGCGTGGTCGAAGCGGGTGTGGGTGGCGCCGGGATAGACCAGGTGGGCAAACCCCAGCTGGCGGATGTACCGGAGGCGCTGGAAGGCCGGAGTATCCACGATCCGGACCGCCACCGGATCCAGACGGATGGTGTTCCACATGGGGTCCCGAACGATCTGCACCGGGCCGTCGGAATCTGGGAGGGGGAAGCGGGTCATGGTCCTGAAGCTATGGGGATCCAGGGGGCAATGGGATAGCCGGTTCGGCCGGCGGGCCGCTGCGTGGGGTGCTTGTCCCGGTCCTTTCCAGGACCTACCTTGCCAAACCGAACAGATTCCGAACACCGGCACACCGATTCGAAGAGAGGCTTCCCCCCATGAAAAGGGTCCAGCCCGGGTTCACCCGGGAGCTGCGCCGACAGGTCCGGGAGGGGGCCGAGAACCGGCCGGGTGTCTACCGGTTCCTGGGCCCCCGCGGCGAGGTCCTCTATGTGGGGAAGTCGGTCCGGGTCCGTACCCGCCTCCTCTCGTACTTCCGGGAAGGGCGAGAAGGGGGAAAGGAGACGGAGCTCCTCAGGGTGGCCCGAGCCCTCCAGTGGGAGTACCTCCCCACCGAGTTCGAGGCGCTGGTCCGGGAACTTCGGCTCATCCGTGCTCTCCGACCCCGCTTCAACGTGCGCCATCGTCGGGACCGGCGCTATGCATGGATCCGGATCACCCGGGAAGCGGCCCCCCGTCTGGTGGCCACCCGACGCCCCCGTCCCGATGGCAGCCTGCACTTCGGTCCCTTCCCGGCGCCCCGACGCCTCTCGGCGCTCCTGTCTGAGTTGGCGGCGGAGGTGGGAATGAGGGACTGCGCCGCCGACACCCCCATCCACTTCGCCGACCAGTTGGACCTGTTGGCACCGGAGCGGACGCCGGCCTGCATCAGGGCCGAACTGGGGAGCTGTCCTGGCCCATGCGCCGGCCTCTGCCACAGTCGACGCTACCACGAGGGGGTGGGCGAGGCGCGAGCCTTCCTCCAGGGCGATTCCGCAGGGATCCTGGATGACCTGGCTGCCCGCATGGTGGAAGCCGCCGGACGCCGGGACTTCGAGGTGGCGGCCCGCCTCCGGGACCGGCGGG
>SL_5KL_010_SEDDRAFT_10000547_pt1 | contig 24101 bp, 22 predicted proteins | sample SodLakKL_010_SED_FD_9118 | JGI IMG/M metagenome (IMG submission 9118) | reverse complement strand
CTCTCAAATAGTAAAAATGATTAAAACCATTGCAGAAAACACTACGTATTGCTAAAGTTCTCTATTTCTTACTAACCACGATCCTATAGGCGCCCCTCCTTTCAGAATATTTAAATATCTGAAAACAAAATCCAAATACTTATACTGCAATTCCCGTGCCAATAATTGTACAGTCGACTTTACAGGCAAGAAAAAGTTGCTGCCAGTAATACAGCTGTTTCAGGGATATGATTATATATTATAACCAATATTATGAAGAATGCAAGAGTTAATGAAACTTGCGGCAAAGCTATAAGCGTAATTGCGGAATAATTGTGGCCAAGGCTTTGAGGGAGCGTCAGATCAATAAATACAACTCCTGATCAAAACAGGCGGCAGCTTTTATGCTGCCGCCTCTCCAAACTAATTGTTGTTTTATTTACCTTGGTTTTTTGTTAACCGTTGTCGGATCTCATGGCCACACTGACGAAGTAGCCCAGGATGCCAATGTATCCGCCCATAAAGATGATCATCCAGATGATGATTTCAGCGTCCATTTTTATTCCTCCTTTTCATGGTTAAGGAGTTTCGTAGAGAGAGCAGGCCAGGCCCGATCTCTCTACGGAATCATATCCAAGCTAAGCTTATTATTCGCGGTCTTCTTTCTTGGTCATCGGGCCGGCAACAACGTTCTTGGCAAAGAAGTTGTTAAGGGCGTAACAGATAATGAACAGGATTACCCACTGGAAGACCATGGTGCCGGTGCTGAATAACTCAAAGGGATGCCACCAGTCATCCGGGTACCATTCAATAGACTGCATTACCCACCAGCCGAAAATAACGACGAACATCAGCGGGATAATCCTGATCAGGAAAGTCCACCACCCGCCGATATGCAGGTCGCTGGTTTCGTTGATTTGCGCGCGCGCTTTTTCCACGCCGAACTTCATCATCGCTACGGCAGTTAACAAACCGCTGATCAGTAGACCAACACCCCAGACCCAGTCCTGGTTGTCCAGGAAGTCAATGCTGAGGGCAGAAGGAATACCGAAAACAAAGGTTGCGATCGCGGCATAAACTGCAGCTTTCTTGCGGTCTATACCGAAGTTCATGACGTTGGTGGTAATAAGCTCTACCATGGCAATCAAGGAAGAAATTGAAGCCATGAACAGGGCCAGGAAGAACAGGGGTGCAATTACTTGCGCTCCAGGCATGACAGCAAGCAGTTCAACAATATAGATGAAGGTCAGCCCTACGTTTCCTGCTGCCAGGGCTTCTTCGGCAAGTTCGATGGAAGGAGCCAGGGCATAGACGGTGCAAAGAACCGCGATTGCGGCAATAAAACCGGCCAGAACGTCGGCAAAGCCGATAATGGTACAGTTGACTCCAACGTCTTCTTTAGCCTTGGCATAAGCGGCATAAACCAGGAGCAGTCCCCAGCCGGCTCCGGTGGACCAGGCCGCCTGGGTAAATGCTTCCAGCCAGACCCTTCCGCTAACCAGCAGGCTCCAATCAGGAACGAAGAGGTAGCGGAGACCTTCTGCTGCTCCGGGTAACATCATGGCCCGGATGGCCAAAATGATTATAATTACAAAAAGGGATGGTAAAAGGACTTTTAAGACTTTTTCCAGTCCACCTTTAATTCCCCGGTAGATTACTAAGAAAACGACAACAACTGCCACCAGGTGAAAACCGACTGTTTCCACGGGGTTAGCCAGGAAAGCTTCCCAGAAGGCTGCGCCGTCAATACCAGGTTCAATGTTGCCGCCCAGGGCATAAACAAAGTAACGCAGAGCCCATCCGGTTACGACGGAATAATAGAAGGCAATACCGATGCAAACCAGGGCCATCCAGGCGCCCACCCAGGCAAATTTTTTGCCCATAAAGTCACGGAAAGCACCAATGTTACCAAGCTGTGTTCTCTGACCCATGTAGAATTCTGCCATCAAAAGTGGAATGGCCCATAATACAAGGGCAATGGTGAGGGCGATTAGAAATGAACCTCCGCCCCATTCAGCCGCCACTCTTGGAAACCTCCAGATGTTTCCGGCGCCGACGGCCATGGAGATGGCGGCAATAATGATCATCATTCTGCCGCCCCATTCTTCTCTTTGTCCGTTAGACATAGAATGAATTCCTCCTTTCAACAATTAAAGCGTTAATACAGGAACTAATGATAAAGGACGTATTAGTCTTGCAGTATTCTTTTGTCAATTAATGTTTCTGCTTGATCACTATTCGGTTGTAAAGTTCGTTAAAAATGAGCAAAACACTTTGTGAGATGGTTTATTCTTATGTATTCCCCCTTTCAAAAGTTAAAAATCTGGAAAACAGGTGACGATGTCTATTAAATAAGCAATTGATATGCCACCATAGTAAAAGCTTCAAGGGTAATTTTAGATGACACTTGACTAACATGAGGTTGTTTGCCAATATTACAGAAACTGTAGATATAATGCCACACAACAGCAATTTGTACTTCCGTGGTGCAGGAGACCATTGGTTATTTATTTGTGCCGGTGACAGAACACAGTGTCAATCAGCTGGCATTGCCGGAAGTTTTCCTTTAATATGAAAGATGCATGCACTGTCAATCCAGTGACATATGTCAACGTGCTGACAGCATCTATCCTCCTGCCATAGATTTGTATATTCTATAAATACTTATAAATTCCTCTTATAAAATTTATAAATTCGAAATTCACCATCCATCGCTCAGGATTAAGATTTCAGCGGTGGCATGGGACCCATTTGAATGCCCCGAAGCAATGCGTAGACCGAAAGAAATACGCTGGAACTTTTTTCTTGGCTTAGGCTTAGTGAGTCAAGTTCAACGATATAAATTTCGCTGTAGTGTTAACGAGAAAAAATTTTCATGTTAATACTTTCTTCAATTGACTGGTTTCTTGCTGTGCCGGCTCCAAGTTGTTTATGTTTACTCTTTCCTTGGCATAAAAATTGCTNTTTTATAAATCAGCAGTTTTTATGGTTGCTTAGGCTGTAAAATCGCATATGATAGTGTAGACAGGGATAACAACACTGGCAGGAGGGAAAAAACTTGAGAATTGAGGAACACCCGATTATTGATTTTAAGCGGGGCAAGCCGGTCAGCTTTACCTTTAACGGCCGCCAAATCCAGGCTTTTGAAGGGGAAACAATTGCCGCTGCGCTTCACGCCGCCGGGGTGCGGGTGTTAAGCCACAGCCACAACTTGAAGCGTCCAAGAGGCTTCTTTTGTGCCATCGGCAACTGTTCATCATGCCTGATGAAGGTAAACGGGGTTTACAATGTGCGGATCTGTGTAGCCCCGGTTTGCGAAGGTGACCGGGTTGAGATGCAGGAAGGAAGGGGTGACATCATTGCAAAAGCCTGAGATTGCCATAGTGGGCGGCGGACCGGCGGGCCTGTCAGCGGCCTTGAGCGCCGTGCGCCAGGGAGCGGAAGTGATGCTTATTGACCGTGATCCGGCTTTAGGCGGGCAGCTGGTCAAGCAGACCCACATGTTTTTTGGCTCCAAGAAAGAATATGCCGCTATTCGTGGAATTGATATCCCGGGACAGTTGATGTTCGCTCTTGAAGAAGACGGAAAAGGCAAATTTAGCCCCATTTTGAATACTACGGTTTTAGGCTATTACGACGATGGGGTAATCCTGGCTGAAAAGGAAGAGGAACAGGCTGTGCTGATTAAACCCCAAAAAACGATCATTGCCACCGGCGCTGCTGAAAAGATGCTTCCCTTCCCGGGCAACGACCTGCCCGGCGTATACGGCGCCGGGGCGGTGCAGACCCTGATGAATGTTTATGGTATCAAGCCCGGTACCCGGGTGCTAATGATCGGGGCCGGGAACATCGGCCTGATAGTCAGCTATCAGCTCATGCAGGCCGGAGTGGAAGTAGCAGCTATTATAGAGGGAGCCCCTAAGATCGGGGGTTACCTGGTCCATGCTACCAAGATCAGACGGGCCGGGATCCCGATTAAAACATCCCACACGATCAAAGAAGCCTACGGCAATAAATCGGTTGAAGGGGCCCTGATTTGCAGCCTCGATGAAAACTGGTGCGCTGTACCCGGCAGCGACCTGGACATGAAAGTGGATGTGATCTGCCTGGCTGTAGGCCTGACGCCGCAAACCGAACTGCTCTGGCAGGCCGGGTGTCAGCAAAAATATATACCGGAACTGGGCGGCTACGTGCCTCTGCGCAGTGAAAAGATGCAGACCAGCCTGCCCGATTTATACGTAGCCGGCGATGTGGCCTGCATTGAAGAAGCCGGTTCGGCCATGGTGGAAGGGAAAATTGCCGGCCTGTTTGCGGCGGCAGACCTTGGTTACGATGAAAAAGTTGAAGAACGCTACCACGGTTTTTCCCGTGAACTGGAGGAGCTGCGGGCCGGACCGACCGGTGCTAAAATCAGGCAGGGGCTGTCCAGGTTGAATGGAGGTGCTGAAGTATGCTAGAAAAAACCGGTGTTCCAGAACCGGAACAGGTCAAAAAAATTACTCCCTCGGAAGAGCGGTTTCAAAAAGGACCGGTTGCCGTGGTGGAGTGTTTCCAAAACATTCCCTGCGATCCCTGTCGATATGCCTGCCGGCAGGGGGCAATCAAGGAGTTTGAAGATATTAATGATCTGCCGGTTATAGATCACGAACTGTGCAACGGCTGCGGGCTGTGCATTAGTGAATGCCCGGGCCTGGCTATTTTTGTCATCGATGCCACATACGGTAAAGAAGAAGGCCTGATCAAGCTGCCTTATGAGTATTTACCCCTTCCAGGGCAGGAAGAAGAGGTAACCGGCATTGATACAGAGGGCCAGGCGGTATGCGGTGCCCGGGTAGTCAAAGTCCAGAATACGAAAGCCCTGGACCGGACCCCGGTAGTAACGCTGGCCGTTCCCCGGCAGCACCTGATGAGAGTGCGCAGCTTTGTTAGAAAAGGCGGTGAGTAAAAATGGAGGATAATACTATAATCTGCCGTTGTGAAGATTTGACCCTGGCCGATATCCGGGCTATGATCAAAAAAGGCTTTCATAACCCCCAGGAAATCAAGCGCCTGACCCGCTGCGGGATGGGCCCCTGCCAGGGCAGTACCTGCCGGGAACTGCTCTTGAAAGAAGTGGCTGCGGCTAGCGGTAAAAGTATAGGTGAGTTGGAAATGACCACTTTCCGGCCTCCGACTAAACCGATAAAAGCAAAAAGTATTTTGATGGGGGGTGACCATGATGAAATCTAAAGCAGATGCGGTAATCATAGGCGGGGGTGTCCACGGCTGCAGCATTGCCTATCATATGGCCAAAAAGGGCTGGAAAAATGTTGTCCTTCTTGAAAAAGGCACCCTTGCCTGCGGGGCGACAGGGCGCAGTGTAGCCGGGATTCGCCACCAGTTTGGCACTGAAATCAATATCCGCCTGGCCAATGAAAGTGTGCGGCGGATGGAACGCCTGGAAGAAGAACTTGAATACGACGGTAGCATTGAACTGATGCAAAAAGGGTACCTGATGCTGGCATACAGTGAAGACGAGCTGGACCTTTTTACCTGCAACCGGGACCTGCAAAAGCAGATCGATCCAGGCAACCTGACTGAAATCCTTACCCCGGAACAGGCGGAGGAACTGGTTCCCGGCCTGAACTTAGAAGGCCTGTGCGGCGCTTCGTTTAACCACCGCGACGGGCATGCCAGCCCCTTTCATGTGACGCAGGCGTATGCCAATGCGGCCACCCGGCTGGGTGTGGATATCCGCACCGGGGTGGAAGTGGAAAGGGTTAAAAAAGAAGGTGACCGGATCAGCGGGGTGGTCATCACCGGAGGAGAAGAAATAAACAGCCCCGTGGTGGTTGCTGCTGCAGGGGCTTATACTAAAAATTTTGGCGAACAGGTCGGGCTTGATATCCCTGTAATCCCCGAGCGGCACCAGGTGGCCGTTACCGAACCCCTGGAAATGATCCTCGGGATCATGGTCATATCTTTTGCTCACGGGGCATATTTTAAACAGACTCCTCACGGCAGCCTGCTGCTGGGAGTGGGTGATCCCGAGCATGAAGTGAAAGACTTTGTTGAGCGTTCCAGCTGGCAGTTCCTTTATGATGTTGTCAAAAAGACCACTTTTCACTGGCCGGCTCTGCGGGAGGCAAACATTATCCGGCAGTGGGCGGGGCTTTATGATATGACTCCCGACTCCCAGGGTATTGTCGGCAAAACCTCCGTGGAAGGTTTTTACCTGGACCTGGGCTGGAGCGGTCACGGGTTTCAGCTGGCGCCGGCCGTGGGGCAGGTTATGGCCGAAATTGTTTCCGGGGAGCCCCCCTTTATCGATATCAGCTGTATGTGCCTGGAACGTTTCGAGCGCGGAGAGTTAATCCCGGAACCGGCCTGCGTTTAATTATTAGGGAGTGATTGAAATTAACTTATACGGTGAAGAAAGAGAGTTTGGCTATTTATCCGATAGCAGTGAAGACAGGATAGTCCGCATGAAAAAGGGCCAAAATTATGCCGGTTATTCAGTGGGAATCCTGCACATCGATGATGTTTACTATCCCCTGGTGCCCGGTAATGTAGTCAACGCTTATACTTATGATTTTCCAGTTAAAATGAAAGCCGTGCCGAATCTTGATATCCCCGGGTTGCTAAGTGGTGATCCCGGCCTGGGAGAACCGATTGTCAGGGCGGCAGAAGAACTGGAGCAAGAAGGCATCAGGGCTATTGCCGGGGCCTGCGGGTTTTTTGGCTTTTTTCAGAAGCAGGTGGCGGAAGCGGTCGATGTGCCGGTCGGGATGTCGAGCCTGGTCCAGGCCGGCTGGATTAAGACTACCCTGAAACCGGGTCAGAGGATTGGAGTATTGACTGCCGACCTGGCTTCGATTAATGATCGGCTCCTGGAAAGCTGCTCCATCGAGGATCCTGAATCGCTGGTTATTAAAGACCTAAGGCACGGGCCGCACTTTTCTGCAATTTTGGAAGGCAGAGGCTCATTTGATAACGGTGAAGTAAGAAAAGAAGTCACCTCTGCGGCTGTGGAACTGGTAAAAGAGAACGCCGGCATCGGGGCAATACTGCTTGAATGCAGTGATATGCCCCCCTATGCCGCCTGTGTCCAAAGAGCGGTCGGCCTGCCGGTTTTTGATTTTATTACCATGATCAGGTGGTTGCACTACGCGACAACCCAGAGGCCGTACTCTGGCCACATCTAATAGAAAGCGCTTAAGCCGGGAGCGGATCGGCCGCCCCGGTTTAAGCAGCTGTTAACAATAGCAGATTTCTTAATGCAAGCCCTTGTTCTTCATCTTGGATTGGTAACGGTTCACCAGAGGATATGGCAGTGACTCATCTGCAGACTAAAAGAGAAAAAAAGTGGAAAAACGTCTGCAGATAGTGATATAGTTATTATATCCTGCAGGCGACTGCCGGAGTCCGGCCGGGAGGTCCAAGCCTGGTACCGGAAACAATCACAACTTAAGACAGGAGATACCGATGTCAGTTGAGCTGGTGCATGGATCCAGGAACGGGCAGGTCGAAAATATTTACCGCGGTGATGTTGTAGTTGTAAACTTTGAAGATGGAGTTCTCTATGAGCTGGGTGATCCCTTTAAAAAGACCTTCTGGCGCTCTTCAGCAAAGCCCTTTCAGGTCCTTCCTTTTGTTGAAGCAGGAGGGATTGAACGCTATAACATCAGCGGAGAAGAACTGGCCTTGATGTGCGCATCGCATGGAGGGGAAGAAGGGCATGTTGAAGCAGTGGAGGCCTTGTTAAAGAAAATCGGTTTTTCTGAGCCAGATCTGCATTGTGGCCCGGCGCCCCCCATGTACAGGCCTGCCGTGAAAGAAATCCTGATGCGAAAGCAGGAATGGAACCAGCTGCATAACTGCTGCTCCGGTAAGCACGGCGGGATGCTGGCCATTACGGCCATCAAGGGTTATAAAACCGACAGCTATGAAGAAATTGATCATCCTCTTCAGCAGGAAGTGCTGGAGATAGCTTCTGAAATAAGCGGGGTAAAAAAAGAAGAAATCGGTATCGGGGTCGACGGCTGCGGGGCCCCCATATTTTTCATGCCCCTTTTTAATATGGCCAAAGCTTATGCCTGTCTCTCCAAGCCAGGCAGCCTGGATCATGACCTCAGGGCCGGAGCCATGAAAAGAGTGGCCGAAGCCATGACTGCCTACCCCTGGTATGTAGCAGGTACCGGTCGGATCGACACCCTCCTGATGGAGGTAACGGGCGGGCGTCTGCTGGCTAAGCTGGGAGCGGACGGAGTTTACTGCGTCAGTATTATGGGTGAGGGCACAGGAATCGCCCTTAAAATAGAGTGCGGGGTTATAAAGGCAATCGAACCGGCCATTATTGAGATCCTGAGCTGTTTAAACTATCTTGATCAACGGGAAGAAGAGATGATCATCAAGGAACTTGATTTTTCCATATACAACCACCGCAAAGAAGCAATCGGCAGTTTGCAGGCAGTATTTTGAGCCGGCAGTAAACGGGAGGTCCTTTATGCCCAGGAAAAAAATCAGTACTGCCCATATAAAATCGGTAACTAAAACGCTTGAAGTCCTGGAGCAATTTATCTACAGTAATCAGGAAAAAGGCATACACGAACTCAGCGCTTCGACCGGTATTCCAGTCAGCACCATGCAGAGACTGGTCAACAGCCTGGAAGCCAGGGGTTACCTGGTGCAAAATCCACGTTCCCTTAAATACCGCCTTGGATTAACTCTCTACCATCTTTATAATAGTTATTTTCACACCTTTCACTGGGTTGACGAGGCCAGGCCATATATGCAAGCAATGGTCGAGAGATATGGGGAAACTGTCAACTTAAAAGTCTAAAAACCGGGTGGTATAGCGAAGGGTTTCGGTCGGGCAGGTATCGATGCAGTGCCCGCAGCCCACGCAGCGCAGATCAGTAACCGGGGTCTTTATTTGGGCCTCTTTTTTTATGTCTATGGAAAGCGGACAGGCCCGGTTACATTTGCCGCACTCGATGCATTCTGACTCGCTGGTAGAAATTTTTTGGCCGGCCGCTTTGCTCAAGTAAGCCAGCACAGTGCCCAGCGGGCAGTAATAACAATACCCGCGCCCGGTAAAAACAACCCACATGAACATAGCTGCCAGCAGTTCCCCGCCTAAATACTTATAAACTTCCACCTCGCTTAAAAGGGTAGCAGCTTCTCCCGGTATCGCACCCCCAAGGTGTAAGAGCCAGTAAATGGTGAAAAATAAAGCGGCGGCTAAAAACAACCACCGCAGGTATGAAAATAATTTAAGGGTGGATTTGCCTGCCTGCTTCTTTTTTCCGGTAAGTGGAAAGGCCGGGGCAAAAACTTCCGAAGCAAAACCGTTAAACAGGCACAGGGTTGAACACTGCCACCTTCTGCCCAGGAGCAGGGTCCCAACCAGGACGACAAAGGTGATCAGGGCATAAACAATCAGGCTGGCCATGATACCGGCCATGCCGAGGACGGGAAAGCGTTCTGCGAAAAATGAACTGCCGGGGTCAAGTAACTGCAGGGGGGTGGTGTTCCAGGGCAGCGGCATGGAAAACAGGTAGAGCTCGCTATTTCCCACCATATAGGGGCCGAGAATGTGGATCAGCAGGGCGTAGATTATAAAGCCAGCCAGGTTTTTTCCCCGTAAAGTGGTTTTTGATGTGCTGCCCACGATGCGCAGGGTAAGGATGCTCCCGGCGATAATGAAGATAAACTTGACCCAGTTTTCGTAAAAATGCCAGAACCAGTTGATTAATGCGGCAACTTCCGGTGGAGCCTCCCCGGCATAGCCGAAATTAAGGCCGGCTATGCCGAGGGCCATAATTATATATGAAGCCAGGATTGTTTTCAGCAGCTTTACTGCAGTGGAATACTTAATAATTCTGCCGCCTTTTCTTTACACTTAAACTGTTTTCTTCAAACCCGGGTAAAACAAAAGCACCTTGGCAACGACCAGGAAGATGATGGCGATAATAGTCGTTGTAATGACCACCGGGTACTGACCGGCAAATTCGGCCGGGGAAATATGCTTGTTCAGAATCCCGGCATAGGCCCAGATGATGACCAGGCCGTAGGCAAGATCCATGTCCCGCCTCATCCTGGCAATGCTGATTGCCGCGCCGACCAGGAGGATAAGGACCATCCAGAATTGATCGGGTAAACCGAAGCCGCCCCAGCCTATACTGACCAAAAAGGTGGTTACGTTGGCGATTGTGGCTACGGTAATCCAGCCAAAATAGATGCTGAAGGGAAGCCTGATGAAAGCTTTTTCTTTAAAGGAGAATTCTTCTTCACTCAACCGGGTGGCAATCTGGATCAGGCAGACCAGTACCACGATCATTAAAAGCAGGGAAAGCCAGATCACGAAATTATGCCAGGCAAGGATCCACAGGGCGTTGGCAACAGATGATACGGCAAAATAGATCCCGATTTTTTGAAAAAGTTCATCTCTGGCCGCACCGCGATCTGCCTGGAAAAAGCCGAACTGGTACAGGACATAACCGGCCAAAAGCAGGTAGATCAGACCCCAGATACTGAATGTAATTGTTGCCGGAGCAAACAGATCGGGAAATGAGTCGGACACCTGTCCGGTTGTTACTCCGTTGATGGGAATTGCGTTGGCCAGTGCGTTAAGAGTGACCATTAGCAGGTATGTCGCTGCTACGACAATCTTGATAACAAAGCTTTTGTTTTTATCCATTTAGCACCCTCCTGTAAATAATAACAATCGTTACTGTAATTAAAGCATATTTTGAATATGGTTGCAAAATTGCTTATCTAGTTGTTGATTAAAGGTATAACTAGTTTTTCTATGGCTTTTCTGCCGCCTCAAAGGATAAGGTAGTGCGCAGCTTATGCCAAGCTGGTGCGGCACTTGCTGCCCTAATAAGTTCAGCGATAATGCTTTACATCCTGGTATTAAGCAAAAGGGAAACAAAGCGGTCCACGGCTTCCTGCTGGTCCTCGCCTTTTTCCTGCGATTCGGAGAGGCATTCCAAAAAGAAGTTGGCTACGATCAGCTTGGTCACTCCTTCCAGCGCCGAATGAACGGCGCTGAGCTGGGTAACAATGTTTTCACACTCCTCTTCTTCTTCGATCATCCGGCGTACCGCCCGGATTTGCCCCTCCAGCCTGGAAAGCCGGTTTGCAACTTTTTTCCTGGCTTGCTGATTACCTTCCATCGCTGCACGCTCCTATACAAAGCTTTCGTAATAGATGCTTTCTTCAGGCACGCCGGATGCTCTCAGAATCCGGGTGGCTTCGCCCGCCATCCGGGCAGTGCCGCATATATAGACCCTGGTTTCCGGGGATAGCTGAAGATCTTTTAAGATGTCTGTTACATAACCTTTTTTATACCGGTCGGTCCTGGGCCTGGAAAGTATTTTGTGGTAGCTAAGATCATTACTTTGACCTGCCACATTTTCAAAATAGTCGTCGTATACCAGGTCTTCTTCGTAGCGGGCCCCGTAAAGCAGGGTGGCTGTGCCCTGGAAGGGGTATTCCCTGCGGTCAAAGAAACTTTGAACGGTTGCTGCAAAGGGAGTGATACCGATCCCGTTGGCGATGAAAAGCAGTTCACTGCCGGATGGATTAACGCGCAGTTCATTGCCCAGCGGGCCCTTCAGGTTAAGAGTATCACCTTCCTTGAAATTGTTAAAGATTAAATTTGTGCCGTAACCGTCAGGCAGCTTTTTGATAGTCAACTGGATCTCGGTATTGTCTTCGTTTGACCCGGAGATGGTGTAAGCCCGGTACATTTCTATTTCAGGCTCTACTTCAACCAGGACAAACTGGCCCGGGTCGTAAGGCATACGGGCCGGTTCGATCAGTTTAAAGCTGAATGTGCGGACATCGTCTTTCAAGCTGGTGATCGCTTTTATCCGGGCGCGGTAATAGCCGGCCCGGTCAAAGCCTTCCAGGGAAACCTGCCTGTTTATTTCTTCTGCTTCCCGGGGGCGGGCCATCTGCAGGATGCCGGCCGGGCAATTGTGGACACAGGTGTTACAGCGGATACAGTTTTCGTCATCAAATTGCTGCCTGTTCTCCGAAAACTGCCGGTAAGGGGCAAGCTGCATGGGACAGACCCGGGCGCATTTGCCGCAGGAGTGGCATAAATCAGGATGGCTGACGGTAACTTTTTCGTCGGTGTTTTTAGCCAGCCCCACCGCTTTGCCGAGCTTATAAAAAATGGCCTGGATGGTGCCCATGGGGCAAAACTGGCACCAGGTGCGTTCGTTGATCACCAGTCCCAGAAGGCCCCCGAACAGTAAGACCATCAGGTAAGTGGTGGCGAAAACCAGGCCCAGGCGTTCCAGGAATTCTCCTGTTCCCAGGGTAGCGTAAACATCTACAAACCGCCGGCCGAGGTTAAACATGAAAAATATGAGGACAGCAGCAATCACCGGCCTGGAACGAAGGAAGGCCGGGATTATAGTGTGGCGGCTGAACGGCCCGACCAGGTTATCAAAAAAGCTGCCGTGCGGACAGAAGTTGCCGCACCAGTACTTGCCCTTAAAGAGGCTGGTTGCCATCAGCGCTACCATAATGAAGGGAACCAGCAGCCCGAGCAGGGGCACGAACTGCCCTCCAACCCCGATTAATACCGTTAAAACCCAGGCATACTTCCTGACCGGAGTAAAAGAACGCCGGGACTTGATATAAAACGAAGCTTGCTGACTGCTCTGCACAATAACACTCCTCTCAACACAGAGGGACGAACACAGAGGGACGAACACAGAGGGACGAACACAGAGGGACGGTTCTTCTGTGTTGTTTTCGTCCACCCCAAAAGCTGCTCTCATTAATAAAAACCCCGGGGCAGCTGCAGTAAGTTCTTTTTAGGGGCACCAAATTCATTTTAATATACCCCTGGGGGTATTTAAATTATAGCGTTAATCCTTGCCGCCGTCAAGTAGTAGGGAGAATAGTAAGAATAGTAAGGGGTCAGGACAGTATGTTAGTAAGGGGTCAGGTCTTGAATTATAAGATATTCATTAATGTGGGTGATGTGGGTGATGTGGGTGTGGGTGGAAAATATGATATTTCAAGACCTGACCCCATGGTTTTTGCATGGTTTTTGTTCCTGACCCCATGGTTTTCCTGGGTTTCAACTTACTTTTATTAGCGCAGGGTGAAGCCGTATTTCAGGGGGTCTTCGGGGTTTATTAACAGGGTGCCCATACCGGTAATGTATGCTCTTCCTTTTACCTGGGGGATTATAGCCGGGAAATCACCGACCCTGGTCAGGCCGTTGATGCGGCCTTCAAAAAGGGCCCCGGTAATACTTTCATGATAAAAAAGAGTGCCCGGATCAAGCAGTCCCCTGGCATGCAGGGCGGCCATGCGGGCACAGGTTCCAGTACCGCAGGGTGATCTGTCTACCATGGCATGGCCCAGAACAACAATATTTTTGTGCGTATCCCCGGGGAAGTCTGGTTCTTTTACAAAAATGATGTCTTCAATAATATTTATGTGCGGTTTTTCAGGGTGCTCTATTTTAATCTTCCTGTTGGCCTCCTCCCTGATAGCAATCCCGCAGCTGATGAAATCGGGGATATTGCTTTTTGAATGCTTTAGGTTCAGCTGGTCCATTTCGACTATAGCGAAAAAGTTACCCCCGAAACCAATATCGATAGTCACTGTCCGGCCGGGTAATTCGATAGGGACGTCCCGGCGGTATAGAAAAGAGGGGATCCCCTCCAGGGTGGCATCACCCGGGCTGCCGTCCGGTGTGTCTACTTTTACAGTAACCAGGCCCGCTCCGGTTTCCAGCACTACACCGGTTACAGGGCCTTTCGCCTGAACTATACCTGTTTCTACGGCTATAGTGGCGATGGCGATGGCTCCGTGGCCGCACATGTTGTTGTAGTAGGCACCGTCAAAAAAAATGACGCCCAGGTCTGCATCCGGGTGACAGGGGTCGACGGCAACAGCGCCGTACATGTCATCGTGCCCCCGCGGTTCAAGGACAACAGCCGTCCGGATATAATCAAATATGCTCATCAAGCAGGTTCTTTTTTCCAGCAGGGTTGAACCTTTAAGGCTTGGCCCCCGTGTAATCAACCGCAGGGGTTCCCCCCCGACATGGGCGTCGACATAGTTTAAGATAAATTCACTCAAGGCGCTATCCCCAGTACTCTTTTTTTGTAGGACGGGACTGCTCTTCTTGGCAGCAGGGTGTTTTTTTGGGGTCCAGGTTCACAGTCCTGTAAATTATAACCGGGTGGGGGCTCGCATCAAGCGAGCCCCGCATTCTATCGCCGGATTTAGATCAATCCCTGCTCTTCTAAGTATTCCCTGGCAACATCCTCGGGATCTTGCATTTCAACTTCAACCAGGTAATTAAGGCCGATCATAGTTTCTTCATTAAGGCTGCCGAGCAGCGGAGACAGTGCTTCTGCAACCGAGGGATAGGTTTCAATGATCTCGCTGCGTACAACGTAAATCGCATCATAGGGTGGGAAAAACAGCTTATCGTCTTCAAGCACCACAAAGCCGTACTCTTTAAGCCGTCCGTCGGTAGAGAAACAGGTGGTTACATCGCCCTGTTCCTGGACCAGCGATTCGTAAAAGAATGCCGTATCGACAATGACCTGTTCCATGTCCAGCCCGTAGGTTTCCTCCAGGCCCAGGTAAACATCAGGCCGGGTAAAGGTAGTTGAATCGCCAATGAAGGTAAGCCCCGGAATGGCGGCCAGTTCGGAAAGGGTGGAAACCTCCAGTTCTTCTGCTCTTTCTGCCGTCATAGCAATGGCGAAGGTGTTTTCGAAGCCCAGGGGTTCCAAAACAGTAAGGTTAAACTGCTCTGCGTAAGCATCACGCACTTCGCCGAAGATTTCCTCGTGGGGAGGCATTTCCTCCTGTTCCAAGACTACCAGCCAGGAAGTTCCGGTATACTCGGGATAGATATCGATCTGGTCACTTACGATTGCCGGATGCAGCATTTCAGTGGGCCCCATGTCGACCTTGCTGGTGTCAGCGGAATGGATCGTGTTCTCTTCAATCAGGATGGCGGCCATATGAGCCAGGGTCATATTTTCGGCCCAACCCTTGCCACCCAGGACAATCACACCTGGCTCTTCTTCATCAACCGGCTCTGCAGCAGCTTCTTCTTCTGCAGCACAACCGGAGATAAACAGCAAACCGGTCAATAGCATTGCAATCAGCACAAACAAGTACAGCTTGTTTACTTTTAGCATATTTTGACCCTCCATTCGTTTTAAAAAACACGGTCTTTACAGCAAATCCCAGATGTTCCGGTTATCACTCCCTTCGTTTCTCAGGCCACGGTTCCTGTAGCATAACCTTCAACAGCATCAATCACCCTCTGCAGTTCCCTTTTCAAAAGGTCGTCAAGCGGCTCCGGGGTATACAGCTCAAGCAGGTGATTAGCTCTATCCGTTAGTCGCTGATCATAAGTAATCTTGCCGTTCATTTCCCAGGAATAATAATTTTCGCGGTTTAACAGTTTCGGTACCCAGAACTGAGTCCGGAAATTTTTAAAGGTGTGCGCTTCCCCGAGAAAATGGCCGCCGGGTCCAACACTGTCGATTACATCAACAGCCAGGGTTTCATCATCCACCTGGATTCCCTGCAGGATTTTGCGGACATAGCTGATAATTTCATCGCCCAGGACGAGACCCTGTAGCGAAGCGCACATTCCTGATTCCAGGTAGCCCACGTCATGGATCAGGTTGGCGCCGCTTAAAGCGGCACTGTATATGGTCAGGGCATACTCGATCGCTGTTTGCATATCGATGGTTTTGGAGTCGCTGCACCCGGCTGTGCTGAACATCGGCAGGCCGAGGTAACGGATGAATTCGGATAGCCCGGCATGCATTAAGCAAAAATCGGGTGAGGAGCCGTAGCAATGAATCATTGTACTCATATCCATGTTGCTGGCTACGCCTCCCGCAATAAAGGGGGCCCCTTCATTTTTTAGCTGGTGGATTACCAGCCCGGCCAGGCTGTCACAAGCGGCCATAACTATGACCCCGGCCAGGGAAGCCGGAGCGGTGGCGTTGCCCTGCACACCCGGGGTGTATATAATCGGCAATTCCTTTTCAGCCATGAACAGCAGCTTGTCAACCGCTTCCCGGGGATGCTTCAGGGGAGTGGCCGGCTCGGTGTAAAGGACAAGAGAAGGGTTGTTTTTGAGCTCTAAAGGCCCGCCTGCGACTATTTCGCACATTTCAACGATAGCGGCCAGGTTTTGTGCATTAAAAGTCCAGGTTGCGATCGGTTTGGTCGTGTTTTCCAGCATGGCCTGGACTTCATGAACATCGGCCAGGGAAGGTGTTACATCTGAAATGGTGGCTAGAGACATGCAGAAGTCCATGCCCGGCAGCAGTTCCACCAGGCTGGCCACGTTACAGACATCCTGTTTGGTTACACTCCGGTGCTCGCCTGTTTCCAGGTCGATAAAGTTGGGCGTGGTTGGACCGGGCCCAAAGTACGAGTTGCATCCCTCAAGCAGCAGCCTCCTTCGCCCGTTGCGGTCGGATAGGGTGATTCTAGAAGGGGCAGACTTAACCGCCTTTTCCAGCAGTCGGGAGGGGATCCAGACCCTCTCCCCTTCAGTGCGGCAGCCGGCCTGCTTCAACAGCTCCAGGGCTTCCTGGTTGTAAATCCTGGTTCCGGTGCGTTCCAGCACTTCCTGGACGGCGAAATAAATCCGGTTGCACTGGCTTTCAGAAAGGACCGAAAATTGCACCGAGCCGTTGTCGATCTTGTTGGTGGTACTGCATTTGTCCCAGTTCAATAGGAACCCTCCTTTTTTTACTTCATTTAACTTCGCAGGAAATTGTTAAGTTCTTCCTTGCTCATACCGCCGATGCCGAGGTAATCCAGGGTGTAGCCGCTTTGGTAATAATCGGTTTCTATCATGGCATTGGCCAGGTTGATCATGGAGTCGATTACTGCCGTCCTTACTCCGTAAGTTTGCCCCAGCGCATGGTAAACATGGCAGCCAACGGGAATATCTTCGGTAATGTAGCGGTTATTGATGTCATGGGGGCCAGTTCCGTACTGGATGTAATCGTGCTGCTCAAAGGGTATGATATAGTCAGAGCCCATGTATTCAGCACCAAGGATGCTTTCCCGGTGGAAAAATTGTTCTTTTTCGAAGTGCTGGATGCCTACACCGATGGCCCCGGCGATAGCTTTTTGCTCCAGGTAGAAAGCATACTGGACCCTGGCAATCGAAGGGCAGTAAGCATGCGAGTAAATCGAAAAGTCGTACTTATCTTTGCCGTATATAACTCCCCAGTTTTCCATGGTGCCCACCCCGAGGATTGTCCCCGGGCAGTGCAGGACCGGGTTGACATTACTGAAACCGATGTCAAGGACAGTATCGCCCGGATCGATCCCACCGCAGCTGGTAATTGAATCCATGGAGCCGAGATATTTTGCGCTTTCCAGGAACTTGTCCTGGTCTGACATCGGCATGGCAGCGCCGCGCAGGGTGATAGCCCGGTAATAAGCCCGAATCCGGGGTAAGACCACCCCGCCCTTAATATCAACCCTGCACCCGTAGGGGGCGCTTGACCACCCGCCGACAACGATATTTTTTTTGCAGCCTGCTTCTTGCATCAACCTGCGCAATAGAAGAGACCCGTAATTGTCGGGGAAAATGTGGATGACCATGCCGTCTTCCAGGTGGGGGATCAGTTTTTCAAAAAAGGGCCGGTGACCAAAAGCCGGGGTGGCCACAACAACCAGGCCTGCACCCCGGACGGCTTCTGCCGGATCTTCAGTTACCATTACCATCCGGGCAGTCCCGCTGCGCTCGAAGCCGTGCAGGTTGAGCTGGTCCCCGTAAAACTTAATCCCCTTATCTTTCACCCCGAACAAGGTTTTCTTTGAAAAGGGAGGCAGGTCGCATAAGCGGACCTCTGCTCCTGCCAGGGCGCAATCTGCCGCCTGGGCTTTTCCTACCGCCCCGGCCCCCAGTACCGCCACCGGCTTGTCCTGTAAATAGCTCATATCAATCAAAATCTTATGCCCCCTCACTGTATGAATTATTTAATCTAAAAATGGCTGTTACGGCGAAACTCATGCCGTAAATAAAACCTTCTAAGCAGCGGGAACAGTTCAACCGCCTTTCCTTCGGCTTGCGCTGCGCTTCAAGACACTCGAACCGTCCCCATGGCTCCCGCTGCGTTTCGGGATGCTCGAACCGTGTCCATGGCACCGCGGACCTCATAATCTTTCGCTGGTACTAATTATCCGCAATTATGGTGCCACATTTACTGCCGGCACAGGGGACAAGCCCAGTAATAATTGCCTGTAAAATGGCTTAAATAGGGGGTATAACAGGTCGGATAAAATTAAGCGGTGATGGAAATCAGGGAAAAAAGCAAGAAAAAATTGCATGAAAATATTTTTGCGGGGTAGGGAAAAGAGGCAGGTATAAGTGGTAAAAGGGAGAATACCATAGCAGGAGCAATAAAATCTTGCTTCAAAATGGCAGGGGTGGTGAGGAGGTCAGTTATGAGTGTACATAACAGGTTGGATCCGGGATATCTTTTTCATCTGCCGGAACATAAATCAGAGCTGCTGAATTTTGTTTTACACATGATCGAGGATGGTATCCATATTATCGATGAAAGAGGCATAACTGTCTTTTACTCGAAGGCTTCTGAAAGGATTGAAAAAGATAAAGCAGAGAATATTGTAGGTAAGCATATCACTGAGACCTACCAGCTGAATGATGAAAGCAGCATCCTGCTAAAAGCCTTAAAAACAAGGGAACCGATCAGGAATCACCACACTACCTATTTAACTAAAAAGGGAGCAAAAATAGATATTATCACCAACACTTTTCCTGTATTTGACGGCGACCGGTTAATCGGTGCTGTCTCAATCAATACCGACATAACCGGTAATAAACAGCTGGTGAATACGATTATCAACCTACAAAAGCAGCTGTTTAAGAGCACGAACAAAAACGGCACCAGGTACAGTTTCCAGGACATTATCGGGAACAGCCCCGCAGTAGAAAACACGATCCAGTTTGCCCGGAAAATCGCCGTGAACATGTCTCCCCTGCTTATCTGCGGGGAAACCGGGACCGGCAAGGAACTGTTTGCCCAGAGCATCCATAATTATAGCTTGCGATTTCGAGGCCCCTTTATAGCTGTGAATTGTTCTGCTATACCGGCAACGCTGCTGGAAAGTGTGCTGTTCGGGACGCAAAAGGGGGCTTTTACCGGGGCTGAAGACAAGGTGGGGTTGTTCGAGGAAGCGGACCAGGGGACTTTATTCCTGGATGAAATCAGCGCTATGGACATATCCCTGCAGAGCAAACTGCTGAGAGTCCTGGAATCAAAAACTGTCCGCCGGTTGGGCGGTAAAACCGATATTAAGGTAAATCCCAGGATCATCAGTGCCATCAATATCGACCCCCAGGAGGCAATCAAGAAAAAGTACCTTCGCCAGGATTTATTTTACCGCCTTGCGGTTGTGACCCTTAACATCCCACCCCTCAGGGAGCGAATGGAAGATATCCCCATCCTGACCCGTTTTTTTATCGAAAATATTAATAAAATCATGAATAAAAGTGTTAAAGATATCTCTCCGGAAGTGGTGGATGTATTTTGCCGGCATCACTGGCCGGGTAATGTGCGCGAGCTTCAACATGCCGTAGAGCATGCCATGAACTATGCCGATGAAATCGATGAAAACATCCAGCTCAGCCATATACCACCTCACCTGCTGCAAAAATATGCAGCCGGCCAGTCCCGCAGCAGCCGCTACGTAAACCCGGGTGAACCTTCCGGCAACCTCAAGGCGATACTACGGCAGATAGAGACAAATATTATCCAGGAAACCATGCAGGAATGCGGTGGAAATATTACCCGGGCAGCCGGTTCCCTGGGCATGTCCCGCCAGAACCTGCAGCAGCGTTTAAAACGCCTCTACATTAAGGGCGGCAACAACAGTAGGGGGTCACAACAGTAGGGGGTCAGGTCTTGAATTATAAGATATTTATTGATGTGGGTGTGGGTGGAAAATATGATATTTCAAGACCTGACCCCCTGCAGACCTGACCCCCTGCAGAACAGCAACAACCATCAGGCGATGGTGTCGCGTACGTTATCAAACTGTTCGTGTTCCCCGTTATCGATAATTTGTTTTAATGCTTTTACTGTCTGCCAGGTTTCATAAAAAGTATTGTAGAGGGCTATAGGAGCCAGGCGAATTATGTTTGGCTGGCGAAAATCGGGTATGATGCCCCGCTTTTTCAGGGCCCTGGTAATGCTTGCTGCGCTGTCGTGCTCGACAGCAACATGCCCGCCGCGGCGTTTCGCTTCCCGGGGAGTCCCGATCCTGTAATTATAAGGGGCCCTGGTGAGGCCTTTTTCTTCAAGGAGAAAGATCAAGTATTCGGTAAGTTTTAGCGATTTTTCACGCACCTTTTCAATGCCCGCTTCTTTAAAAATTTTAAGGGAGCCTTCGAGCGGGGCAGTGCTCAAGATCTGGGGTGAGCTGATCTGCCATCCTCCCGCNCCGGTGGCCTGTTCAAATTCTAAGCGCATGTCAAACTGCCTGTCTTTCCTGTATCCCCACCACCCGGCCAGGGAAGCTGTTTTCCCGAAATGGGTTCGGCTTACGTAGAGGCTTGCTGTTGAACCAGGTCCGGCATTCACGTGCTTGTAGTTGCACCACAGGGCAAAGTCTACTTTCCACTGGTTGAAATGGTGAGGGACGGCTCCAATGGAATGGCTGCAGTCGAAACCGATAGGGATCCCATGCTTATGGGCTTTTGCGGTTAGTAGTTCCATGTCCAGGAGCTGGCCGCTGCGGTAGTAGACCGACGGCAAGAGGATCAGGGCTGTCTCGTCTGCTCCTTTTTCTATGGCTGCAATGATGTCTTCTTCTTCAATCATCCTGCTGTCCCGGCTTTTAATTAAAACCAGGTTTTCTGCCGGGTCCAGTCCTTTGAGCCTGATCTGGCTTTCCAGGGCATAAATATCTGAAGGGAAATTCAACTCATCGGCCAGGATCCTGGTCTTCGAACCCTCTGGCCGGTAAAAAGTGCCGACCAGGGTATGCAGGTTTACAGTGGTGGAGCCGGTAACGATAACTTCGTCTTCTTCTGCTCCCACCAGCGGGGCCTGCATTGCTCCCAGCTTTTCGCCGTAATAATACCAGGGATTGTCCTTATCGAGCCAGCCGTCAATGCCGAGCCGTTTCCACTGGTCAAGGACCTTTATAAGGCTCTCTTCTGCGTCCTTTGACAGCAGCCCCAGGGAATTGCCGTCCATGTAGATCTTGTTTGGAAGGAGATAAAACCTTTCCCTGAACCGGGCCAGCGGATCAACCTGATCCAGTTCCAGGGCACCATCTTTGCCGGTATTAAAAGTTCTCATGTCAGCCTCCTTGTCATGCCGGAACTTCTGTTTGCCGGGCACAGAAAACCGGGATTGATCTGGAATGCGATTACTTGATCAAACGGCGGCGCATCAGGTACTGGGGCAGGGGGAAGATGATCAGGATAAATATTAGCAGCCACAGCAGGTGAAAGACCAGGTTGATTTCTACCATACCCAGTGTAAGCGAGCGGAGCAGGACCACGATATGGTACAGGGGCAGGAGCCAGGCCAGCTGCTGCAGGATCTGGGGCAGCACATCCAGGGGGAAGAACACCCCTGAAAACAGGAACATGGGGGTTATGATCAGGGTAAAAAAGTAGGCAAAATTATCGATCTTGGGCACTATCCCGGTCCAGATCATGGCCAGCTGGGAAAAGACCAACCCGTTAATGGCCAGCACAAAGGGAGTGAGCAGGGCCCAAGATGAAGGGACCAGCCCCAGGGCGGCGATAACGCCCATGATGATCGTTCCCGACAGCACGCTTTTAAAGGTGCCGTAAAGCAGTTCACCTACCACCACTTCCTGGAGGTTGATCGGGGTGGCCACGATAGCGTGATATATTTTCTGGTAATACATCCGCACAAAGGAATCGTAAGAACACTCCGCTGCCGCCGCCCACATGGCGGAGGTGGCCACGATCCCCGGGGCAATGAACTGCGTATAGCTCATTCCTTCGATATCATCGACCATCATACCCAGCCCGGCGCCGAGGGCGGCCAGGTACAGGAGGGGCTCGATAATATTAAAAGCCAGGTTGGTAGTCCAGGTTTTTCTGAACACATAGAGGTTGCGGGTGAGCACTTTGATGGCCCACCGGTTTACCGGGCTGTAATATCCGGCCCACCTATGAAGTTTTGGCGTAGCTTCTGCTTTCATAATCGCCATCTTCCTCGTAACTTAATCCTCTGCCGGTCAGTTTTAAAAATACATCTTCCAGGTTTGCCGGCCGGACCTGGTAGGTGTTGACATAGCTGCTGGCGTTTAAAATTTTGACCGCTTCTGTTTCATCTTCGGGGACGAACAGGTAAACGGTGCTGCCGGCCAGCTGGTAACCGCTGATCAGGTGTTCCACGGAACCAACCAGGGTGTTTCGCCGGGCCGGCTCGACATCCACTTCCAACACTTTGGTTCCCACCTGCTTTTTGATCAAATCGGCAGGTTTGCCTTCTTCCAGGATAACACCTTTGTCCATGATGATCAGGTCGTCACAGAGCTGGCTGGCTTCTTCCAGGTAGTGGGTAGTCAAAATCAGGGTCAAGCCTTTCTTTTTAAGGCTGCGCAGGTGCTCCCAAATCAGGCGCCTGCTCTGGGGGTCAAGCCCGGTGGTCGGCTCGTCCAAGATCAGCAGGTCGGGAGCATGGATTAAGCCCCGGGCGATGGTCAATCTTCGTTTCATACCGCCCGATATTTTATCCACTTCCTGGTCTGCCTTGGCCGAGAGGCCGAAGAAATACAGTAGTTCCTCTGCCCTTTTTTCTGCGACAGCCCTCTTAATGCCGTAGTAACCGGCGTAAATAAGCAGGTTTTCCCGGACGCTGAGTTCCAGGTCCAGGTTGTTTTCCTGGGGGACAACACCCAGCCTTTTCTTTATGGCCCTTGCGTCTTCACTGACGTCATGGCCAAGGACGGATAATGTTCCACCTGTTACCGGGTGGAAGCAGTAGATCATCGCAACGACCGTGGTTTTACCGGCCCCGTTGGGGCCTAAAATCCCAAAGCACTGTCCGTTTTGAATCTGGAAATCAATTCCGGCTACAGCCGGAAACCCGTTGTAGCTTTTCTGCAGGTTTTGAGCTTCCACTACTACCGGCACAATATTTCCTCCTCTGCCCTGTTTTCTAAGTTTAATCATTCTGGCAGCATGTCTATTCTATATTATAGTTATGCTTTCAGGCAAGGAATATCTCAAGCGAAGAGTTGTTCAGGGCGGGTTAAAGGAATTACAGAAAATAGAGAGAATTATATAAAAAAAATGAAAGGGGTCCAGGCTATGTCAGAAAGTAGGGAATACCCTTCCCAGGATAGGCCCTGGTTCAAGTTTTATGAACCGGGAGTGCCGCAAGACCTAGCACCGGCAGATAAAACCCTGCCCGGCTATTTAAAACAAACTGCAGCCAGGCAGCCGGAGCATACCGCCCTTTCCTTTATGGGAAACCAGATCAGCTTCCGGGAACTGGAAACCCTGGCCAACCGGTTTTCTGGAGCCCTGGCCGGGTTGGGGCTGCCTTTAGGGACCAGGATTGCCCTCCACCTCCCCAATTGTCCCCAGTTTGTGATCGCCTACTGCGGGACCCTGCAGGCCGGCTTTACCGTGGTTCCCTGTAACCCCCTGTACGTGGAAAGGGAGATGGAATACCAGCTAAATAATGCCGGGGCCGAGGCCATAGTAACTTTAAGCCGGTTTTATCCCCTGGTCAAGAAACTGGAACAAAAGACCGGCCTGAAAAAGATCATTGTCGCCAATATCAAGGATTATTTCCCCCCGTTTTTGCGCTTTCTCTACACCCTGGCCCGGGAGAAGAAAGAAGGAGACCGGATCGCCCTTGAAGCCGGTGATACGTGGTTTGAAGAATTCCTTTCGGAACAGCAGGACCGCTTCCAGGAAGTCAAAAGTGACCTTGATGCACCGGCCTGCCTGCTTTATACCGGCGGCACCACCGGTGTATCAAAAGGGGCAGTACTCACTCACCGCAACCTGGCCACAAATGTCCTGCAGACGGTCAGTTTCCTGCCTGACTTCCAGGAAGGAGAAGAAAAAGGCATAG
>SL_5KL_010_SEDDRAFT_10000546_pt1 | contig 24126 bp, 26 predicted proteins | sample SodLakKL_010_SED_FD_9118 | JGI IMG/M metagenome (IMG submission 9118) | reverse complement strand
GTGCCCCTCGAGGTAATTTTCAGGGGAGTATGGCCGTTTTTATTCGCCATCATCGTGTGCCTGGCCCTCCTGATCATGGTCCCCGGACTGGCCACCTACCTGCCTTCATTGATTCAATAATCTTTCCAATCCGGACAATTTGTTGTATAATTAAGAATAAGTTATACAAATTCTGGATAAGGGTATGCGAGCATCCGCTTCTATAGCCAAAAATGCTTTTAGAGGTGAGGGTATATTATGTTAAAAAATAAGCCTCTAATCCTTTTTTTTGTTTTATCCACTGCGGCAATCCTTTCTACGGCCCTGGTGGGGATGGTCTTGATTCCGGAAACGGTTAAGCTGGGGCAGATGTATCTCCGGGATGTTAACATCAACTCCATCCCTGACGGGACTTACCATGGATCGGCAGAAACTGTTATGGCGGCTGCCGAGGTTGTGGTAACGGTGAATGATCAAAGGATCACGGCCATTGATCTGACCCGGCATGTGCACAGCAACGGGCAGGAAGCGGAAGCAGTCCTGGACCGGGTTATAGAAGAACAGTGCCTTAAAATTGATTTAATTTCAGGAGCAACAACCAGCAGTATGGTCCTCCTCAAAGCGGTGGAGGATGCCCTGATCGAGTAGGGAATAAATGGTTAAGCAGGCATTTAGGTTTGAGGTTCGGCGAGAAGCAGTTCCCGCAGGGAACAGGGTTCAAGGCCGCGTTCACGCAGCCCGTTAATAATCCGGGGCAGGGCTTTAATATCGGCTTCGGTAAAGTGCAGCAGGACGATGCTGCCCCCCTGGGCCTGGTTCAGGACGTGCTCGACAATCCGGTCCGAGCTGTAAGCCTGGTTACGCAGGGCGTAAACCAGCTCCACATCCCACATGATAGGAAACATCCCTTTTTCTGCCACAATTGGCTGCAGCCGTTCCCGGTGGTAACTCTGGCCGGAATAAAAGCCGTCTCCATAGGGGGGGCGGAAAAAAGGGGTATGGTAACTGCGGCCGACGGCCTCTTCCACGGCTTCTTGCCACCTGCTTAGCTCCGCCCTAACCTGTTCTTCGGAAAGGTTGGTCAGGTAAGGATGGCTGTAAGAGTGGTTGCCCAGTTCATGGCCTTCTTCCACTGCCCTTCTCCAGGTTTCCGGGTAGCTTTCAACATTGATTCCTGTCGGAAACAGGGTGGCCCTGACTCCATACTCTTTCAGGTAATCTAAAGTCAGATTATTTATCGCTTCTGTGCCGCCGTCATCGATAGTAATGGCGACTTTGTTAGTTTCCCGGTCGCCATGTTCGATCAGCGTTTCAGAACGCATCATCTTGTTTTCTTCGCGCAGCTTTTCATTTTCCTCATAAAGCTGGTCGTACTGCTCTTCAAGCCTGCTTTTTTCTTCTTCAACCCGGTTTAGTTGTTCTTCCAGAGACTGGAGATTGTTTTCCAGCGACTGAAGGGCGGCATGCTGGTTCATGCTGAAAAAACCGAGGGCTCCGATTACAGCCATCAAAAACAGGAAGATAACCAGGCGGGCCCACGACCTTTTTTTGGGTTGTCTGCTTCTGGTGTTATAACGATTTTCCACGGCCACCACTTCCCTTTGCCTTAAAACTTTAGGTTCCTATTTCAATGCTTATATGGTAACCTACTAAAAAAGATATGGCAATAGATTTAAGTTATTTACATTTGCAGAAAGGATGATATTAGCAATGAAAACATTGTTGGCCCTCGCATCAAGCCCCCGCCGGAACGGCAACAGCGAAACGCTGCTTAAAGAATTTTGCCGGGGGGCGGAAGATATGGGTTGGAAGGTGGAAATGGTCCGTATCAATGATCTCGACTTCCGCCCCTGCCAGGCCTGTGACGCCTGCGCCAGGGATGGGCGCTGCATTGTGAAAGATGACATGCAGGATATTTACCCCAAGGTCTCCAGTTCCGATGCCCTGGTCATCGCCAGCCCGGTTACCTTTGGCTCATTAAATGCCCAGCTAAAGATGCTCATCGACCGGTTTCAGTGCTGGTGGCATGCCAAGTATAACCTAAAAAAACCTTTCGTCCCTGACGAACCGAAGCGCCAGGGTTTTTTTATCTGTGTCGGCGCCCTGAAACGCAAAAGATACTGTGAAAATGCCCTTGAGATTATCAAAGTTTTCTTTCACAACATCAACCATCAGTTTGCGGGCAGTCTTTCATTCCGCGGCTACGATGAAAAAGGGGCGATCCTGGAAGCCCCGGAAGCTTTGAAAGAAACCTACGAAGCGGGCAAAAAATTTGTAACCAGGGTAGAGGAAATTTCAGGCGACCAGGGGCAGTGAATTTTTCCGTCTGACGCGCCGGGTTAAAAGAATTTAGCTTTCGACTTCCTCGGTTTCTTTTTGATCGCTTTCGGACTTTGCTGCCTGTCTGAATTCGAGCCCCTCTGCGCCTTTATCGATTTNAATCGGGCCCTCGGTGCTGACCTCGCCGCCAATAATCCGCCGGGAAAGCGGGGTCTCTACTTCATTTTGGATTACCCGCTTCAACGGGCGGGCTCCAAAGGCGGGATCGTAGCCCTTGTCGGCCAGGTAAGAAATGACCTCTTCTTTCCACTCCAGGTCCAGGTCGGCCGTGTCGGAAAGCCTTTTAGCCAATCTTTTGAGCAGCAGTTCAGCAATTTTGTGGACCTGATCTTTTTCCAGGGCCCGGAAGACGATGGTTTCATCGACCCGGTTCAGGAATTCCGGCCGGAAGTGCCGGCGGAGCAGGCCTAAAACGGTACTCCGCATCTGCTCGTAATCTCCGCCCTGCTCATGGAAAGATAAGATTTCCTGGCTGCCTATATTGGAGGTCATGATCAGAATCGTGTTCCTGAAATCGATGGTTCGTCCTTTTCCATCGGTCAGGCGCCCGTCATCAAGAATCTGCAGCATGGCATTAAAAACATCATTATGGGCCTTTTCCACCTCATCAAAAAGGACTACGCTGTACGGTTTGCGCCTGACTGCTTCGGTCAGCTGGCCGCCTTCTTCGTAGCCCACGTAACCCGGAGGGGCCCCGATCAGGCGGGCCACGGTATGTTTCTCCATGTACTCGGACATGTCGAGGCGGATCATGTTGCGTTCGTCGTCGAACAGCGCTTGGGCCAGGGTCCGGGCCAGTTCGGTTTTACCGACTCCGGTTGGTCCAAGAAAAATGAAGCTGCCTACCGGACGATTGGGATCCTTGATCCCGCTGCGGGCCCTTAACACGGCGTCGGCCACGGCCCGGACCGCTTCATCCTGGCCGATTACCCGCTCATGGAGGATCTCTTCCAGGCGGATTAGTTTTTCCCGTTCTCCCTCTAAGAGGCGGCTGACCGGTATGCCGGTCCAGCGGTTGACCACCTGGGCGATTTCCGTTTCGCTTACCTCCTCGTTCAACAGCATATTTTCTTTCTGCTTTTGGGCCAGATGCTCTTCTTCCGACTGCAGGCGCCGTTCCAGCTCGTTCAGGCGCCCGTATTTCAGCTCGGCGGCCCGGTTCAGGTCGTATTCCCGTTCCGCTTTTTCAATTTCGGTGCGGACTTCGTCAATTTCGCGTTTAAGGGAGCGGACCCTGGAAATGGACTGTTTTTCGGTCTGCCACTGGGCTTTCATGGCGTCGGCCTGGCTGCGCAGTTCGGCCAGCTCTCCGCGCAGTTTCTCCAGGCGCTCTTGAGAAGCAGGGTCCTTTTCCTTGCTCAGGGCCGCTTCCTCGATTTCAAGCTGCATCACCCTGCGGGTTATTTCGTCCAGGGCGGCCGGCATGCTGTCGATCTGGGTCCGCAGGTGGGCCGCCGCTTCATCCATCAGGTCGATCGCTTTGTCGGGCAGGAAGCGGTCGCTGATATAGCGGTCCGATAAAACCGCGGCCGCAACCAGGGCGCTGTCCTGGATGCGCACCCCGTGGTGCACCTCGTAGCGTTCTTTCAAACCGCGCAGGATTGAAACGGTGTCTTCAACCGAGGGCTGGTTGATCTGGACCTGCTGGAAACGCCGCTCCAGGGCGGCGTCTTTTTCAATGTACTTGCGGTATTCACTGACCGTCGTCGCTCCAATGCACTGCAGTTCACCGCGGGCCAGCATGGGCTTTAAAAGGTTGCTGGCATCCATGCCGCCTTCAGCGGCGCCGGCGCCGACCACGGTGTGCAGTTCGTCGACAAATAGGATAATTTTCCCTTCCGCTTCCTGGACTTCTTTGAGGACGGCTTTCAGCCTTTCTTCAAATTCGCCGCGGTACTTGGCTCCCGATACGATCGAACCCATGTCCAGTGAGATCACTTTTTTCTCCTTCAGCCCCTCCGGGACGTCACCGGCGATGATCCTGCGGGCCAGACCTTCGGCAATGGCGGTTTTTCCAACGCCGGGATCGCCAATCAAAACCGGGTTATTCTTGGTTCTGCGGGACAGGATTTCCATTACTCGGCGGATTTCATCGTCCCTGCCGATGACCGGATCGAGCTTTCCTTTCGAAGCCAGGTCGGTCAGGTCCCGGCCATAACGCAGCAGGGCTTCATAAGTTTCTTCCGGATTGTCGCTGGTCACCCGCTGGGAACCGCGCACTGACTTAAGGGAATTTAAAATTCTGTCGCGGTTCAGGTTGAACTGGCTCAGCAATTTCTTTAAATCTTCATCGCCTTCTTCAGTCAGGGCCAGGATCAAATGTTCTACGCTGACATAATCATCTTTTAACTGTTTAGCTTCCTGCTCGGCTCTCGATAATACGCGGGCCAGGGATGAACTCATCTGCAGGGTCCCCTCATAGCCGGAAACTTTAGGGATTTTATCCAGCAGGCTTTCCAGGTTCTGTTTCAGGGCAGCCGGATCGATCCCGGCATGTTCCAGGAACCTGCCGGTCAGGCCCTCTTCCTGGTCCAGCAGGGCTAAAAGCAGATGCTTGGGCCCCACTACCTGGTGCCCGCGGTTAACGGCCACTTCCTGGGCGCTGGCCAGAGCTTCTCTTGATTTATTGGTTAAACGCTCTAAATCCATCTTTAATCACCTACTTTTTTCTCAGACGTTCAATTTCGTCCTGCAATTTTTCTATTTTATCCAGTAAATCAACAATAACAACCGCGCCGATTGTGTTCACCCCGATGTTTTTCTTCAGCCGGAGCATTTTCTTTAACCGGCGCAGATCTTCATAATCAATTGTATCTTCTTCCAGATTGATAATTCCCAGCTCTTCATAAAGGGCCAGGATGTCGGGATGATATTCCATCCTAAACTCCGTTACTTTTTCACCGACATCGGTGTGGCAGTGAATGCGAACCAGTTTCATGCTGATCACTCCCCACCTTTCCGCTGCTCATAGAGCTGCCTGTAAAGGTTCTTTTCTTCTTCGCTCAGATCGGAAGGCGTATCGATGGTCAGCCGGACGTACTGGTCTCCGCGGCCTTTGCTTTTTTTGGGGAAGCCCTTGCCGCGCAGGCGCAGTTTACTGCCGCTGCGGCTGTTCGGGGGTACCGTTAGGGTAACTTTTCCGTCCAGGGTCTGGACCGGTATTTTGTCCCCGAAAACAGCCTGTTCGGGACGGATCACGGCATCAACCTCGATATTGTCGCCCTTCAGCCTGAATACGGGATGCGGACGCAGACGGACCTTCAGGTAAAGATCTCCTTTCGGGCCTCCGCCCAGGCCGGCCCCGCCCTGTCCTTTCAGGCGGATACGGCTTCCTTCTTTCACTCCGGCCGGGACACGCACTTCCAGGGTTTTTTCTTCGGGAGTGGCGCCGGTTCCACCACACTGCGCGCAAAAACCCCGGCCCTCAGCTCCGGTCCCGCCGCAGTTGGCACATACAGCGCTGCCGCTGACCCGGATTGATCTGGTTACTCCCCGGTAGGCTTCTTCAAGTGACAGTTCGATCTCGCTTTCTACATCTTCGCCACGCACCGGGCCGCGGCGCCCGGCGCTCCGCCCGGCAAATCCGGACCGGCCGGTTCTTCCGGCAGGGCCGGCGGCTGCTCCTTCACCAAAAAAAGTCCTGAAGAAGTCGCTGAATCCGCCTCCAAAGGCATCTTCAAAGCCGCTGCCGCTGAAATCGCCGGAGGTATAAAACCGGACCCCTCCCATATCGGGGTGGCCTTGCTGGAACCCGGAAAAATCCTGCCCCTGTTTCCAATTGCTGCCCAGCTGGTCATAGCGCTTTCTCTTTTCCGGGTCTTTTAAGACTTCGTAGGCTTCATTGATCTTTTTAAATTTTTCCTCGGCCTTCTCTTTTTCACCGGCCGGGTGCAGATCCGGGTGCCATTTGCGGGCAAGCTTCCGGTAGGCGCTTTTTATCTCTTTTTCCGAGGCGTTGCGATCAACGCCCAGGATTTCATAGTAATCTTGAAATTTTACGGTCATACCCATTCCTCCAACTGCAGCAAATTGCCGCCCGGGGCCTTTTTATTTATGATCTGAATCTTGTTCCGGGTTCCGGGCTACCATGACCCGGGCTGGTTTAAGCAAAATATTACCGAACTTGTAACCAGGGCTGATTTCTTCGCATACGCAACCTTCCCCGTATTCCCCGGTTTCTAGGTAACCAAGCCCTTCCTGCTCTTCGGGGTCAAATGGTTGACCCAGGCATTCGACCGGTCTGACTCCGTGCCTGCACAGCAGGTCGTAAAACTGACGGGCCATAATTTCTATACCTTCGGCCGCGGCGGAGTCTTTAACCTGTTTTTTGGCCTGGTCGAAATAGTCGAGAAAAGTAAGCAGGTCCTGCAGGATTTCTTTTTTGGCATGGATCCGCTTCGATTCTGCCTCGCGTTCCATTCGTTTGCGGAAATTCTCGAAATCGGCCCGGGTGCGCAGGTGGCGCTGCTTTTCTTCTTCCAGCTCCCTGCGCAGGGCTTCAATTTCCTCTTCTCGTTCCTCTTCCCGGGAATCTATATCCTCAAACCCCTCTTCTTCATGGGCTTGCCGGTCTTTTTTGTTGTAGTAGAAATTCCGGTTATTATTCATTTGCTCCGTTTTCTCTTGCTGTTTATTTTTTTTATAGCTGTCTTCTTGCATCTTCATACCTCCAAACATCGGCCGGCGGGAGAAGGGCCCTCCTTAAAGGGGAGGGCCGCTTCGCGCCACCCGGGCCGGTTACCGTTAGAGGTTAACGGCTTATTGCTCTTCGTAATCGGCGTCGACAACATCATCATCGCTGCCGTCGCCCTGGGCCTGCTGCTGTCCGGCCTGCTCCCCGCCGCCGGAGGCGGTTTTCTGATACGCTTTCTCGGACAGGGTATGGGCCGCCTGCTGCAGCTCGTTCTTCAGGTTGCGAACCTTGTCAATGGGCTCGTTGTTCTTGATTGCTTCTTTCAGGTCGTTGACCAGCTGTTCGATCTTGCCTTTTTCCTCGACCGGCAGGCTTTCGCCCAGTTCATTTAACTGGCGTTCAACCTGGTAGGCCAGGCTGTCGGCTTCATTTCTTTCTTCGACTTCCTGGCGGCGTTTTTTGTCTTCTTCGCTGTATTGTTCGGCCTCATTGACCATTCTATCGATTTCGCCCTGATCAAGGTTGGTCGAACCGCTGATCGTGATGGACTGTTCCTTGCTGGTTCCCTTGTCTTTCGCGCTGACATTAAGGATACCGTTGGCGTCGATGTCAAAGGTAACCTCGATCTGCGGCATGCCGCGCGGGGCAGGCGGGATACCTTCCAGTTTAAACTGGCCCAGAGAACGGTTGTCCCTGGCCAGCTCCCGTTCACCCTGCAGGACATGGATATCAACAGCCGGCTGGTTGTCTTCAGCGGTCGAGAAAACCTCGCTGTGCCGGGTCGGAATGGTTGTATTGCGCTCGATTATTTTTGTCATTACCCCTCCCAGAGTCTCGACACCGAGAGACAGCGGGGTAACGTCGAGCAGGACCACGTCTTCCATTTCTCCACCCAGCACTCCGGCCTGGATCGCTGCGCCTATGGCGACGACCTCGTCGGGGTTAACGCTCTGGTTCGGATCTTTGCCGATCAACTCCTTGACCAGCTTTTGCACTGCCGGGATCCGGGTCGAGCCGCCGACCAGGATCACCTCGTCGATGTCTTTTTCACTTAACTTGGCATCAGTTAAAGCGTCTTTGATCGGCTGCCGGCAGCGTTCCACCAGGTGGTGGGTCAGGTCTTCGAACTTGGCCCTGGTCAGCTTGGTGTCGAGGTGCTTCGGCCCGCTGGCATCAGCGGTAATGAAAGGCACGCTGATCGAAGTTTCCATGGTGGAAGACAGTTCGATCTTGGCCTTTTCAGAGGCCTCGATCAGGCGCTGCAGGGCCTGCCTGTCCTCACGCAGGTCGATGCCCTGGTCTCTCTTGAATTCATCGGCCAGGTGGTCGACGATTACCTTGTCAAAGTTGTCGCCGCCCAGGTGCGTATCACCGTGGGTGGATTTAACTTCAAATACTCCTTCGCCGACTTCTAAAACCGACACGTCAAAGGTGCCGCCACCCAGGTCAAAAACCAGGATGGTCTCGTTTGACTTCTTATCAAGCCCGTAGGCCATCGAAGCTGCAGTCGGTTCGTTAATGATCCGCTGCACATTCAAGCCGGCAATCTTACCGGCATCCTTGGTAGCCTGACGCTGGGCGTCGTTAAAATATGCCGGGACCGTGATTACGGCATCGGTTATTTTTTCGCCCAGGTGCGCTGAAGCGTCATCGACCAGTTTTCTTAATACCATGGCCGAAATTTCTTCCGGCGAATACTGTTTGTCGCCAATCTTGAACCGTACAGCGTTATTGGGGCCCGAGACTACCTGGTACGGAACATTTTTGCGTTCTGCCTCCACTTCATCATATTTGCGCCCTATAAAGCGCTTTACCGAAAAGAGGGTCCTTTCCGGGTTCAGGGCCGCCTGTCTGCGGGCTACCTGTCCGATCAGCCTCTCTCCGGAATCCTTTTTAAAAGCGACAACCGAGGGAGTGGTTCTCGAACCCTCCGCATTGGTGATAATTTCAGATTTGCCGCCTTCAATTGCCGCTACGGCGGAAAATGTTGTTCCAAGGTCAATACCTATCGCTTTAGCCATAACTTTTCACCTCATTTCCTTTCCATTAATATTTAATTGGTCCAGCGATGCGGGGCAAACCCCGCTTAAATTTGTTCGGATTTTCGGTCTGCCCCAAGCTTTAAAATTTAAAATATGCATTCCACTAAGCCTGGTTTTGCCCGCCTGCTTTTATTCAAGCAGGCCGTCACTTGCCACCTTGACCCAGATGCACTCACTGGCATGACCGGCCAGTTCTTCTTTGATCTTGTTGTGAATTTCCTCGATATCTTTCTTGGTCTGGCTAAAAATTGCGTTGCAGCCCTCATCGAGGTTTAGATCAATGCCTTCCTGGGCCAGCTTGCTCACTTCATCCAGGTGGTCGTAAATCTGGGCGTACTTCTCCCTGGTGGCCAGGGAATCGCGCATCATTTCGGCTTCTTCTTCATCCAGCAGCTCGAATTTTTCTTTCGGTGCGCCGCATTTGGGACAAAAATCGGGGGGTTCTTCTCCTTCATGCAGATAACCGCAAACCTCACAACGCCACATTTTCATATTCCACAATCCCCTTTCGGTTTTATTTTGCGATTTTATATCGCTGTCCAGCTTGCTTCTTCAAACAGTGACACAGAGCTTGAGCTTTTCGCCCTTTGAAGCGCGGGCCAATTCCCGGTCAAAGGTTAAAATCATCAATTCGGGGAATTCCCGCTGCAGGGTTTTAGCCGTGGCCAGGTGCCATAAACCGGCCCCCCTGAGGGGCCACCTAACGGCCAGCTCCCGCAAAGAGATAATGTCAGGAACGATGTTCAACCGGCTCCAGGGCCCGTATTCGAGCACATCAAAAATTGATGCGATCCTTAATTCCGGCAGCAGCCGTTCTCTCTGAATACGGCTTATTACAGTGTAAACTTCAGCTATGGCCAGTGTCGTCAGGAGATGAACCCCTTTCTGCCGGGCTTTTTCAAGCGCTATATCGCTGTACCTGTCTTTAAAGAGGTACGACAGCAAGGCTGATGAATCCCAGTAAATCACGGCCAGCTGTTTACCCATCATTTCTTTCCTCCCGGATATAGCGCTGGGCGTCTTCCCGGGGAAGCTCGATGGGAGCGGTATCCAGTGTTTTGCCTTCCGGGCAGGATTCAATCAACCCGCAGCTCTCGTAATTTTTAATCCTTTCCTCCAAAGACAAAGTCTGCCCCTGGGCCGGGACCAGCCTGGCTACCGGAGTTCCCCTGTCAGTGATGATAATTTCCATCCCGTTGCGGACATCCCTGATCAGCTTGCTTAAATTAATTCTTGCTTCCCTGATGCCAATATAATTTTTTTTCATGACAATCACGCCCTAATGTAGTCACTGTTACTACATTAGATTATAAGGGGAGCAGATTGGTTTGTCAATAGTTTTTATGTACACAAGCACTACATTTTAAAATAATATTTTAGGTCCCGATCAGGCAGAAGATAGGGCAGGAATCAAGTCGGTGCCGTCGAATATTTAAGGAGACATGATTCAAACTTGAAGCGATTGGTATTCAGTTTTTATTAATAATTGATCCTGGAAAGGAGAAATACGAACCTTGCTTTCACTGGAGAACATCTACCTGGAACTGGAAGTGGAAGATCAGAAAGTGCCTATTTTACAGGATGTTAACTTGAATTTCGAAGCGGGCAAAATGTATGCCCTGACTGGTCCGAACGGAAGCGGGAAATCTTCGGTGGCCCGGGTGGCCATGGGTATTTACAGGCAGTCTTCGGGAAAAGTGCTTTATAACGGTGAAGATATTAGCAATCTTGGGATATCGGAACGGGCCCGGCGGGGAATCGGCTATGCTTTTCAGCATCCGCCCCGTTTTAAAGGGATGCCGGTCAAAGATATGATCGAAATGGCCTTTAAATACTCCGATGGATATGACTGTCAGGTCCTGCGGGACATCGGCCTCTGCCCTGATCAATACCTGGAGCGGACCCTGGACAACAGCCTGTCGGGCGGTGAGATCAAAAGGATCGAGATTGCTACCCTGCTGGCCCAGAACCCCAGGGTGCGCATTTTTGATGAACCGGAAGCCGGGATCGATCTCTGGAGCTTCGAACAGTTGATTGACGTCATCGGCAACAGCCACCGCCAGGATACGACCACGGTGGTAATTTCGCATCAGGAAAAGATCCTCAATATGGTCGACGAAATTGTCCTGATCAGGGAAGGGACTGTAAGTATGCGGGGCAGCCGGGAAGAGATCTGGCCTCAGATCAAAGAAAGCGCCGAGTGTCCCTGTCGAAAAAGCTGCCGACTGGAGGAAGAAATCTATGCTGACTGCCCTCGATAAAAAGTTGCTGCAGGAAATAGCGGATTTGCATGGCGAACCGCCGGGAGCCTTTAATATCAGGAAAGACGGGGAGGGCATCGAGCGACGATCCCTGGAAGGGATTGAAATTAAGCCCAAGAAAGACCAGCCCGGTATTGAAGTGATCGTTGCCCCGGGCAAAGAAGGGACGGTCCACATCCCGGTTATCCTGACCGAAACCGATCTCTCCGATCTGGTTTACAATAAGATCGATATCGGAGAGCAGGCAAATATTACCCTGGTGGCGGGGTGCGGAATTCACAATCCCGGCACCGGCAACGCCCAGCACGACGGGATCCATGAAATATACGTCCGCAAAGGCGCCCGCCTGGTCTATACGGAAAAACACTTTGGCGAGGGCGAAAAAGGGGGCAAGAAAGTCCTTAACCCCAAGACTGTCCTCTATGTTGAAGAAGGCGCTTACGCCGAACTGGAACTGGTCCAGATCCGGGGGGTTGATCACACTACCCGGGTCACTGAAGCCGAAGTCCAGGCGGGAGGGCGGCTGGTTATGTACGAGCGCCTTTTGACCGACGGAGAGCAGTCGGCCAATTCAGATGTGCTGGTCAAGTTGATGGCCGAAGAGAGCACCGCCCGGATCGTTTCCCGTTCAGTGGCCCAGGGCCATTCCAGGCAGAGTTTTAACCCGCGCCTTCTGGCATACGGGCCCGGTCGCGGCCATGTTGAATGCGATTCAATTATCATGGACCAGGCCACAGTCCGGTCGGTGCCTGAAATCTGGGCCGAAAACTCGGAAGCGGAACTGGTTCACGAGGCGGCAATCGGCAAGATTGCCGGTGAACAATTGATTAAACTGATGGCCCTGGGTTTAACCGAGGAAGAAGCCGAAGAGGCGATCATCAATGGATTTCTTAAATAAGAGAGGCCGGGGGGTCTGTTATTGGGCATTATCACCATCTCGCGCGAGTTCGGAAGCGGGGGCGAAACTATCGCCCATTTTGTGGCCGATAAAACGGGTTTTGTTCTAGTCAACAAGGATACTATTCTCAAAGGCTTGGCCGAGCATGGGATCGAAGTTCCTAATCCGGATCAAGAAGATCTAGGCGCCACCGAGGGGAAAAAGGGCCAGGAAGAGCAGTACATCGAAGCAATGCATGATTTTATCTATGACCTGGCCATCCGCAACGATCTGGTCATCCTGGGCCGTGGCGGTTCGATCCTGTTTCGGGATTATCCGCCGGCCCTGCATGTCAGGGTTATTGCCCAGTTCACCGAGCGGGTCCGGCGGGTGATGCGGGCTTATGGCCTGGCTTCTGAAACGGCAGTCAGGTTGGTCAAAGAGAAGGACCGCGGGAAAATCCTTTATTTACGGCAGGTTTTTAACGCAAACTGGAACAATCTGCGCCTCTATGATCTGGTCCTCAATACGGAAAAGATGGTCCTGGAAGATGCTGCCGACCTGATTATTACCGCTTATCGCATTCATGCCGAGCCGCGCGAGGTCAAAGACGGGCCGCCCCTGGGCGAAATGGAAGATAGGGTCTTCATTCCGCCGGCCGAGGCGGAAGCCGATCAGTTCATGCATCCCAGTGAAGAAGAATTTGCCCATATGCTTGATTTCTACCGGATTCGCTGGCAGTACGAGCCGAGGACGTTTTTCCTGGAGTGGGACAGCGAGGGCAATGTAGTTGAAGCTTTTTCGCCCGATTTTTACCTGCCCGACCAGGATTTATTTATCGAACTGACCACCCAGAAGCCCCGCCAGGCCTGGAAAAAGAACCGCAAGATCCGGCGTATGAAAGAGCTTTATCCGGATATTAGCATCCGCTTGATTGATAAAAGGGGCTTTGAAAGCCTCCTCAAAAAACACAGCATCGACCAGGATCAGGGAGAAGAGGATGACAATTGAAAGATCAGAAGCCGTATGAGGATAATCAGTTAAAGATCCTGTTTACCCAGGAGCAGATAGAAGAAAAAATCGGCGAGCTGGGCAAGAAGATTTCCGCCGATTTTGCCGGCCTTGAATTGATCCTGGTTGGGGTCCTCCGGGGCAGTATCTATTTCCTGGTCGACCTGACCCGGAAAATGCGCATACCTTTCGCCATTGACTTTATCAGCATCTCTCACTACAGCGAACAGGCCGATTCCACCGGAGTGGTGCGCATTATCAAGGACCTTGATTTAAGCATTGCTGACAAGCATGTCCTGGTGGTTGAAGATATTGTTGATACCGGTCTGAGCCTCGGTTACCTGCTGCGCAACCTTAAATCAAGGAAACCGGCCAGCCTAAAAGTTTGCACCCTGGTCAACGTGGAAGCGCGACGGATCGTAGAAGTGCCCGTCGATTACAAAGGCTTCGATGTCCCTAATGTTTTCGTGGTCGGTTACGGCCTTGATTATAACGAAAAGTACCGCAACCTGCAGTTTATTGCCCAGTTCGACCGCCCTTAAAGAATCTATAGAGCACAATCCATAAAAGAGATACTACAGTGAGAGCTATTGTTAAGCCGGGCCTTAAGCGGGGCCTGTGGTGATTGTTTGAGCTAAAAGATGCAGTAGTAGACTAAAAAGGGGACATTCCTCCGACAGAGTCATGTCCCCATCCTGCTTATGAAAACGATGGAAGCGTTCTTCGCATATAAAAACCAGGTTCCAACAGACCTGTGGATTTACCTGCAGACTCTCTTTTCCCGACCTTCTACAGCCGTTTCCGTTACCCCTACAGATAACTTCTTGCGGCCTCCGGCCAGTTCTTGTAGATTCTGCGCTGCAGTTTTCCGATGCTTCCCGGTAAAGTCCGGTATGAGCCTTTCTTTACCTTTCAGCTATCGTTCCTTTCAGCTGCCCGGTCTTCTTGGATGTTTCCGGTTTCCAATCCAGGCTTGCGCCTTTTTTTTCAACCGGCTTGTCCCTTCCAACCGGACCCGGTTCACCTTTCAGTCTCTCGGAACCTGGTGAAATTATAATAGCATGGACCTGTGATCTTGTCAATAGTTTTTTTAATATTTTTTTTAAAAAAATTATTGGATTTTTTTGCCTGCTGTGAAGCGCGTTTATTCCTTCCGGGCAGGTTTTTTTCCGCATCAGCCGGGAAGTGCTGCTTGTTTATCATTAAAAGAAGTTTTTTTAAAACTGGAGATTAAGAAATAAGAAATTTATCCCTACTCCGTTAACAGGAATCCGCCAGTTTTTAGCTAATATATTTAAAGGCAGGCAGCTATTATTACCAATCATTGATTTCAGGTTTGTTCTACAGATGATTTTTGAATTAGAAACCGGCCTCTTCCGGCCGTCATTAAAGGTTTAAATGGTAATTCTGACGACCGCCACAATCCGGACCTTCTGTGGTCTTAACAGTAAGAGATTAAAAACCGGACAGGAGCAGTCATAAATGGGAGAAAAACCAGCCCTTCATACCGGCCCTCAAAAGAAGAAGCAGGACGAAAACAGGGGTACTGTTTCGGCCGTGCGCGGCAGCGTGGTCGACTTCTACTTCCCCACCAGGCTGCCCCCGCTTTACAACCGGGTCCTGGCCGGCCCGGAGGAAGCAGTGGTCGTTGAAGTAGTCTCTCATCACCGTGGTGGCATCGCCCGGGGTATTGCGCTGTCTCCGACCGGTGGGCTGCGGCGCGGTGACCCGGCAGTGGATACCGGCGCCATGATCGAAGTTCCGGTGGGCAGGCAGGTCCTGGGGCGTATGTTCAATGTGTTCGGTGAAACGATCGATGAAAAAGAACCGCTCCCGGAAGCTGAGTGGAGGGGCATCCACCGGCCGCCGGCCTCGATTTCGAGGCGCGTGACCAGGGCGGAAATTTTTGAAACCGGGATCAAAGCCATCGATCTTTTAACCCCGCTGGAGCGGGGCGGCAAGGCCGGGCTATTTGGCGGGGCCGGAGTGGGGAAGACGGTCCTGATCACAGAGCTGATCAATAACACCGTGGGTAAGTATGAAGGAGTGAGTATTTTTTGCGGCATCGGGGAGCGCTCCCGCGAAGCAGAGGAACTCTACCGCGATATCCAGGAAGCGGGGGTGCTCGACAACACTGTTATGATTTTCGGCCAGATGAACGAACCCCCCGGCGCCCGCTACCTGGTCGGCCATTCCGCCCTGACCATGGCCGAGTACTTCCGGGATGATGCCCGGCAGGATGTCCTGCTTTTAATTGATAACATTTTTCGTTTTGTCCAGGCCGGCTCGGAAGTATCGGGCCTGCTCGGCAAGATGCCTTCCCGGGTCGGCTACCAGCCCACCCTGTCTACGGAAATTGCCGAACTGCAGGAACGGATCTCCAATACTGCTACCGGGGCCATTACCTCGATCCAGGCTGTTTATGTGCCGGCCGACGATTTTACCGACCCCTCGGCCACCCATACCTTTGCCCACCTCTCGGCATCGATTATTCTTTCCCGCAAGAGGGCCAGCGAAGGTTTGTATCCGGCCGTTGATCCCCTGCAGTCCTGGTCCAAAATGCTTACCCCCCTGGTGGTCGGGGAAAGACATTACCTGGTGGCCCAGGAAGTGCGGCGCAACCTGGCTGAATATGAAGAGCTTAAAGATATCATCGCCATGCTCGGCCTGGAGGAGCTGTCCCAGGAAGACCGGATGGTGGTTAACCGGGCCCGGCGCCTGGAGCGGTTCCTGACCCAGCCCTTTGTTACTACCGAACAGTTCACCGGCTACAGCGGAAAGGTCGTTAATCTTGAAGATGCCCTTGATGGCTGTGAGCGGATTTTAAACGACGAGTTTTACGATTACTCCGAATCGGATTTATATATGCTCGGTAAAATCAGCGACCTCAAAGCCAGGGCCGGATCATGATAAACGGGAGCGTTGAGCCTTGAACCTGAAAATACTTTTACCGGCCGGAGTGCTGGTCGATGCAGAAGTCGAGAAAGTTACCGCGGAAGCGGAAAATGGCTATTTTACAATGCTGCCGCGCCATATTGATTTTGTGGCCGCCCTGGTTCCCGGCATCTTTTTGTACCTGACTCCGGCCGGGGAAGAGCGCTACCTGGCCATTGACGAGGGGATTATTGTCAAACAGGGGGACCAGGTTTATGTTTCTGCGGCCCGGGCTGTGACCGGCGAAGATCTGGATTACCTCCAGGAGACGGTCGAAAGTGAGCTGAAAGTGCTTGATGAAAGTGAAAAGAAAGCGCGGATTGTAATGTCCAGGCTTGAGGCTGATACCCTGCGGCGGTTTACCCGCCTGGGAGGAGAGCGTTGAGAACTCTATGAACAAGGAAAAGGACAGGGACAGCAAGAACCTGCCCGGCACCGTGGGCAAAAAAGCCAGGCGCAAGATCAAAGCCCGGAAGACCAGAGACCGCAGTGTCTGGTTCGGGCTGGGCATGTTTGGCATGGTCGGGTGGACCATTGCCGTCACCACTGTGATCGGGGTGGTCCTGGGGATGTGGATCGATCGCACCTGGCCGGGTCCTTATTCCTGGACCCTGACCCTCCTTTTGATCGGCCTGATTGTCGGCTGCCTTAACGCCTGGTACTGGGTCAGCCGGGAAAGCCGGCCCGAAGAAGATGAGGAAGATGAAGAAATTTAAAAAGGCGAAAGCGACTAAGATAAATATTAGTTTTAAGAAGGAGGCTTTTTAAGGTTGGCCTGGGGTTTAATTTTTCTGGCGGTGCCGGCCGGATTTTTACTCGGAGTCCTATTTTTCGGCGGGCTGTGGTGGACGGTGCAGAGATTGAGCATCAGCGCCAGGCCCACCCCACTTTTGATCGCCAGCTTCCTGGTTCGCTCTGCCGCAATCCTGGGCGGGTTTTACCTTTTGCTGACCGCCGGCTGGCAGTACCTGCTGGCCGCTATGGCCGGCTTCCTTATAGCCCGGACGGTTATAACCTACCGGTACAGACCGGAAAGCAGGGAGCGCCGGGCTTGATCCTGAATCGCCTCTTCCAAACCAAAAGGAGGTTTGTTGAAAGTTGACCATCAATCCCGATGAAATCGTCCTCTTCGAGTGGGGCTGGTTTAAGGTTAACTCCACCATCGCTTTTACCTGGCTGGTCATTTTCTTGCTGACCTTCGGATCCTGGCTGGTGACCAGGCGACTGTCCAGCGCAGGAGAGCTGTCCCGCTGGCAAAATCTTCTCGAGGTTTTAATCAGCGTGATCAATGATCAGATTCGGGAAGTTAGCCGCCAGGAACCGGGCCCTTACCTGCCCTTTGTCGGGACCCTTTTCATATTCATCGCCGTTTCCAATGTCCTGGCCATCGTTCCCGGCTACGTGCCGCCGACCAGCTCGCTGTCCACTACCGCCGCCCTGGCCATCTGCGTTTTTATTGCCGTGCCTGTTTTCGGGATAGCCACCCAGGGTGTGCTCAATTACCTGAGGCAGTACCTGCAGCCGACCTTTTTCATGCTGCCCTTTAACCTGATCGGAGAGCTGAGCCGGACCCTGGCCCTGGCCGTCCGCCTTTACGGTAATATGATGAGCGGCACCATCATCGTCGCCATCCTGCTGACCATTACCCCGCTCATATTCCCAATCATCATGCAGGCCCTGGGCCTGCTTACCGGCCTGATCCAGGCCTATATATTTGCCATCCTGGCCATGGTCTATATTGCCTCGGCCAGTAAAGCCCACGAGGAAATAGCGAAAAAAGGAGAGGAGTAGGATGGATTCTTTAGCTTTAGTAGGTGTAATTTCCATTGCCACAGCCGGNTTGACCATNGCCTTCGGCTCGATCGGGCCGGCCCTGGGCCAGGGGCGNGCCGTTTCGCAGGCCCTGAGTTCGATCGCCCAGCAGCCCGATGAGGCCAACACCATCACCAGGACCCTNTTTGTAGGNCTGGCTATGATCGAATCAACGGCAATCTACTGTTTTGTGGTGACCATGATCCTGATTTTTGCCAACCCCTTCTGGACCTATTTTCTTCCATAAAACACCAAAAAGGAGGCAGGGAAGGGGATCGGGAAAGCGGGGAATAGGAGCGGGTAAAAAAGCCTGAAATACGGGAGTACGAATATGATTATCGACTGGTATACAATTATATTTCAGATTATCAACTTCATGATCCTGGTCTTTTTGCTGCGCCGCTTTCTCTACAGGCCGGTAATCCGGGCTATGGACGAAAGGGAGCAGAAAATAGTGCAGCGCGAAGAGAATGCGGCGGCGAAGAAAAAAGAAGCTGAACAGGAAGCGCAAAACTACCGCCGCAAAAAGGAAGAACTGGAAGAGCGAAGTGAAGAAGTCATTGAAGGAGCCCACACCGCTGCTGAAAAAGAAAAGCGGGAACTGCTCGACGAAGCCCGGCGGGAAGTGGATGAAACCAGGCGCCGGTGGCAGGAAGCTTTCGAACGGGAAAAAGATACTTTTATCAGTGAACTGCGCCGTCGTATCGGTCAACAGGCCTGCACCGTGGCCCGCCGCTGCCTGGAGGATTTGGCCGATTCCCGCCTGGAAGAACTGACCTGGAGGTATTTTTTGGAAAAGTTGTCCCGCCTTCCGGATCAGGAACGCTCTGAACTGAAGCATGCCCTGGCGGATGACGGGCAAAAACTGGTCCTGCGCACTGCCTTTGAGGCCCCGCCGGATCAATTGGAGCAGCTTAAAAATAGTTTGCGGGACCTTATTTCCGACCCCGAAAGCAACCTAAAGCTCTCGGCTGCTGTCGATCCTAAGCTGATCTGCGGCCTGGAACTGGATGCCGGTGGGTACCGGGTGGCCTGGAATGTGGACAGCTACCTGGAAGACATAGAAGAGCAAGTTCTGAAAGAACTGGAGCAGGACACCGCTTTGGGAGAGGCAGAAAGAGGCAAAGAGGAGGTGGCCGGGGATGGAGAGACAGGAAGCTGACCGGGGCTCACTGCTCGAAACCCTCCTGGGCGCCGTGGAAAGTGCCGACCGGGCCTTTGAGAGGACCCTTGAGGATAAAGATGGCGGGCCCAAAGTGGAGGAAAGCGGTACTGTCATATCCACCGGCAGCGGTATCGCCCGGGTCTCCGGCCTGGCCGGGGTGGGCGCCGATGAACTGGTCGAGTTTTCCGGCGGCATTACCGGGATCGCTTTTAATCTCGACCCGGAACAGGTGGGGGTAATCATGCTCGGTTCCTCGGAGCAGGTGGTATCCGGTGACCGGGTCCGCCGCACCGGGCGGGTGGTTGATATCCCGGTCGGCGATGATCTGCTTGGCCGGGTAATCGACGCCTCGGCCCAGCCCCTGGACAACCGGGGAGCGGTCAGTTATACGGAAAGAAGGCCGATCGAGCGGGAAGCGCCCCCTATCATGGCCCGTTCGCCCGTAACCGAACCCCTCCAGACCGGCCTGAAAGTGGTCGATGCCTTGATCCCGGTGGGGCGGGGCCAGCGGGAGCTGATCCTGGGTGACCGCCAGATCGGCAAAACCGCCATTGCTCTGGATACCATCATCAACCAGGCCGATAAAGATGTGATCTGCGTCTACTGCTCCATCGGCCAGCAGGGGGCCGACGTGGCCAAGTTTATTGCCCAGCTGCGCAGTTACGGGGCCATGGAATACTCCACTTTAGTTGTTGCTTCCGGAGATGGTCCGCCGGGCCTTCGTTTCATCGCTCCCTACGCGGCTACCACCATCGCCGAGTACTACATGGAACAGGGCCGTGATGTGCTGATCGTTTACGATGATCTGACCCTGCACGCCCGTTCTTACCGCGAGCTGTCCCTGCTCCTGGAGCGTCCTCCCGGTCGCGAGGCTTACCCCGGGGATATTTTTTACCTGCACTCCAGGCTCCTGGAGCGTTCCACTCACCTGCGCGAAGAGTATGGCGGAGGCTCGCTGACCGCCCTGCCGATTATCGAAACCCAGGCCCAGAACATCTCGGCCTACATTCCCACCAACTTGATTTCCATCACCGACGGCCAGATCTACCTGTCACCGGACCTGTTTCAGCGTAACCACCTGCCGGCCATCGATGTCGGCAAGTCGGTTTCCAGGGTGGGCGGGAAAACCCAGCTTCCCGCTTACCGCGCCGTAACCGGAGACCTGCGTCTGTCCTATGCCCAGTTTGAAGAACTGGAAATGTTTGCCCGTTTCGGGACCCGCCTCGATGAAAAGACCCGCCAGACTATTGAACGGGGCCGCCGGGTGCGCAAGGTGCTAACCCAGCCCGAACTGCAGCCGCTGACTATCCCGGAACAGATCGCCGTTCTCCTGGCGGTCACCGAAGGGCTTTATGATGGTATGGATGTAGAAAAGATTCCGGAAGCGGAAAAAAAGGTCAGGGTGGCGGTAACCTCCAACCTGCCCGATATCTGCAGCAAGATCGAAGCGGGCGAACTATTATCGGAAGAGGACCGGGAAGCGATCACTGCTGCTGCCCGGGAAGCCCTCAATCTGGAAGAAGAGGAAAGGAAGGAGCCGGATAACTCCGCTTCCGGTGAGGATGAAGACCGCTCTGCTCAAACGGAGTAATCAGGCGTCGGGAATATCACCCCTCAGGGGCGGAGCATTATGCTTCCGCTCATGAATTTTTATGGATCTGAATTGCCGGAGTTCAGCACCAGCCGGACAGGAAAGGAATTGTAACCCGTGAGTTCAACCCTGGAAACCCTCCAAAAACAAATTGCCAGCGGGGAAGACCTTTCTTCCATCGTCAGGACCATGAAAGCATTGGCCGCCACCAGTGTGCGTCAGTATGAAAAAGCCGCCGAATCTCTTGACGATTACTACCATACCGTCGAAATGGGTCTTTCGGTAGTGCTTTCTTCACCTTCGGAAACCCTGGTCCAGCCGGCTCCGGATCCTCACCGGCCGGTCATGTTTCTTGTATTCGGATCCGACCACGGCCTGGCCGGGCGTTTTAACGAGCAGATCGTGTCCCACGCCCTGGCCGGTGAAGGCCCCGAGCAATGGGGCCCCCTCGATAACACCCCAAAAATTTATAGCGGCATCGGAGAACAGGTCATCAGCAGGCTGAAAGCTGCCGCTGTCGATATTTCCGGGAGTTTTCACATGCCCTCTTCGATTAGCGCTATTACCCCCTTTATCCAGCTTCTCCTGGAAACGATTGAAAGCTGGCGTACCCGCGAGGGTCTGGAACGGGTGCTTCTATTTTACAACCGGCCTCTATCCGGCGGGTTCAGCCCACAGACCGAAATCCTGCTTCCGGTGGACCTGGAAAATCTGCGCGCCACCCGGCTCACCTGGCAGTCAAGATCGCTGCCCACTTATACCATGTCCACCGCCAGGCTTCTCTCGACCCTCCTGCGCCAGTACTTTTTCGCTTCTCTATACCGGGCCTGCGCCCTGTCCCTGGCGGCCGAAAACACCAGCCGCCTGGCGGCGATGCAGGCCGCCGAAAAAAATATCAACGAACGCCTTGATCAGTTGAAAACCGCCTTCCAGCAGGAGCGCCAGGCGGCCATTACAGAAGAACTGCTCGACATAATCTCCGGGTTTAAAGCCGTTAGAAGCACCCTCGATTGATTGCCGCCATCAGGCCTTATGCGGCCTGACTGTTGTGCTCATGGCCATTTTTCTTCAAAGTTTAAAACCCCTTCAAACTCCATCAAACTTAATCTCATCGCCTTTAACAGGGCAGGTATAAATAATTATGTGCAGAAATATATAAGTATGATGAAACTGTCTATTAAACTGCTGCCCCCTTATACAAAATCGGGCCGCCCCGAAGATTATGTCTTTGAGCTGGAGGCCCGGTCTATTAAGCTGCAGGATCTGGCCCATCATCTTTCCAGGGAATGGAAAGACAGGCTCAACTACAGCCTGCTCGATGACGGAATGCTGGTTAACGCCGAATTTGCGGTGAACGACAAGCTGGTTTCCCTTGAACACCCGGTTCAGGACGGGGACCGGATTACAATTCTTCCCTACGTCGGGGGAGGCTGAGAGCAGTCGGTTGGTTAAGGTCTGGCGGTCTGTAAGAAGTATATGCTCCCATAAAAGTCCTGTACAGATTTATTTTTCAGGAGGTGTTTTTTTGTCCAAGGCAGAGGAACTGGAGAGAAAATATGTGCTGCGGTCCTGGGCGGTCCAGGGCAAAATGCCCTACGATGAAATTGTGGGGGGAAAGGGCTGCTGGTTTTGGGATCGTAACGGGAAAAAGTACCTCGACTTTTCCGCCCAGTGGATCAATACCAATATCGGCCATCAGCACCCCAGGGTGATTGAGGCCATCAAGGAACAGGCTGAAAAACTGTGCTTTATTGCTCCTAACTTCGGCCATGAAACCAGGGGGATGCTGGCCGAACAGATTGTCAGGCACACCCCCGGAGATCTGAACAAGGTCTTTTTTACTCTCGGCGGGGGAGAATCGAACGATAATGCCATCAACCTGGTCCGCCAGGTTACCGGCCGCTACAAGGTTATGGCCCGCTACCGCTCCTACCACGGGTCCACCCTGGGCGGTCTCAGTATAAGCGGCGAACCGCGCCGCCTTCCGGCCGAACCGCTTATCCCGGGCATCGTCCGAATATTCGATCCCTACTGCTACCGCTGCAGTTTTGGCCAGTCCTATCCCGGCTGCGGCATAGAATGTGCCGAGCATATCCGCGAGGTTATGCTGTACGAAGACCCGGAATCGATCGCTGCTGTTTTTTTAGAACCGGTAACGGGCACCAACGGCGTTTTTGTCCCTCCGAAAGAATACCTGCCCCGGGTCAGGGCAATATGCGATGAATTTGGAGTCCTGCTGGCGGTAGACGAAGTGATGTCCGGCTGGGGCAGGACCGGTAAATGGTTTGGGGTCGACAACTGGGGTGTAGTGCCAGATGTAATGACCACGGCCAAGGGCATAACCCAGGGCTACGTGCCGCTCGGGGCCATTGTAGTCAACCAGAAAATTGCCGACCACTATGATGATAAAATGTTCTGGTACGGCCTGACCTACAGCGGCCACCCCCTGGCCTGCGCCGCCGGCATCGCCACGTTAAAAATATATGAAGATGAAAACTTGATTGAAAACTCGGCCTGGATGGGCGACAAACTAAAAGCAAAATTAAACTGGCTCAAGGAAAAGCACCCTTCAGTTGGCGATGCGCGTTCCATCGGCCTGTTTTCAGCTCTTGAACTGGTCAAGGACCGGGATACCAAAGAACCGCTGGCACCCTGGAACGGCCCCGATCCCGGGATCATGGGCCGGATAAACAAATGTCTGCGGGACAAGGGGGTTTATGCCTATCTCCGCTGGAATTACCTGTTCATCGCCCCCCCGCTTTCAATTAATGAGGAAGAACTTGAATTTGGCCTCAATGCTCTCGACCAGTGCCTGGAACTGGCAGATCAGGAGCTGTAAGCGATTTGCCAAACATTGACAAAAAAGTGGGAATAATTTATGATTTAGCTTGCGAGGATGTAAATACCGGGGCTGCGGTAGCCCCGAAAAAATAAATGGACCCGTCCACCGGGGCAGTTAACCAGGCAGGCAGGCCCAAGGTCAAAATTAAGTACTCCTGGAAGGAGCCTTTTTATCCCGGTTAAAGGTGCAGGTTTTCTTTCGTCGGCTTCTTATGTATGTATGTTATGAAGGAGGGTTTTGCTTGCCGCATCTTCACTGTAATTTAAAAGCCAAGAAATTCTCTCCGCCGCAGCGGCTTTCTCTGGTATTTTTGAAGAAGCTGGAGCCGGGACTCCTTTTTTTGCTGGTTCTGTTTTTGCTGGGCGCTTTCAGCAGCGCCGCAGCCGCTTCTCCCCTGGAGGGGCTTGTTGTTCAGGGCCCTGATCGCTCCTATTATCAGTACTGTTACCGGGAACTGCTTGATTCTTACGCTTTAAAAATAAAGGGTCAGTCAAACGGGCTGTATGAAAATTTTGCGGCAAAAAAAGTGGTCGCCATTTACACGGGCAGCCGCGGCTATCTCGACTATGCTGCTGTTCTGGATCATTATGCTCTTGCTGTGATCAAGGGCCAACCCTTCCATATCAGGCAATACCTGGA
>SL_5KL_010_SEDDRAFT_10000545_pt1 | contig 24139 bp, 26 predicted proteins | sample SodLakKL_010_SED_FD_9118 | JGI IMG/M metagenome (IMG submission 9118) | reverse complement strand
GGCCGCGCAGATCATGCCCTTCTTCTGAAAAGGGCGATATTTTTTTTGATAATTCCCTCAGCCGGCCGGGAGCTTCCGCCGCCCCACGCCCCCCGCTCACAGCTCCGTCAAAAGGCACGCCCATAATGGCAAGATCGCTGTTTTCCGGGGCGCCGGCTTTTAATCCATCCCAGTATTTCTTTGCGGCCATTTTCCATCCCTCCGCTTACCTGAGCCTGGTGAAAAGGCTTTTTCTTTTCCCCCGGGAAGCGGGAGGTCCTGATATAGCTTCATGAAATATAAAGGCGGCAACCAGTGAATCTTTATCTTGCAATATTTTGCGCAGGCCATTTGGCGCAGGAGCTTGCGCAGAAGATTTTTTAACCTTCCTTGTGATCACAGGGCCTACTGCTGCTTCCGGTTCTTCCTCTTCCCACTCTTGCTCTGCTTCCTCTTCTTCATAACCGGTCGGGGCGTCCCTCCTGTCCCTCCTCCCGATTGATCGGAAAAAGGCGGGCTCTTCAACAGTTCTTCCGGCAGACCTTGCCGGCCTGGACTGCTCAGCAGCATAGGGCCTGCGGCGGCGGGTTGAAGCTTGCTGTGTTCTTTTGGCGGCGCCTAAGAACCGGTTAAGCAGGTTAAAAATGATGATTATCACAATAAAAGTAATAATCCCTTCCATATTAAAGCCTCCCGCAATCTACTAGTTGTCTTCTTCCTGTTCTTCCTGGCCCATCTTCCCAATGCTTTCTCGCATATCGGTATCAGCCATTACATTTTTTAACTGGTAGTAGTCCATTACGCCCATGTTGCCTTCCCGTAAGGCCTGGGACAGGGCTTTCGGCACTTCCGCCTCGGCCTCGGTAACTTTGGCCCTCATTTCCTGGACGGAAGCGATCATCTCCTGTTCTTTGGCTACAGCCATAGCTCTTCTTTCTTCCGCCTTGGCCTGGGCAATCCGCTTGTCGGCTTCAGCCTGGTCGGTCTGGAGCTGAGCGCCGATATTCTTGCCAACATCAACATCGGCCACGTCAATAGAGAGGATCTCGTAGGCTGTTCCCGAGTCGAGGCCCTTTTGCAGGACCGTATTGGAAATTTTGTCCGGGTTTTCTAAAACTACCTTATGATTATCGGAAGAACCGATTGTGGTTACAATCCCTTCCCCGACCCGGGCAATAATGGTTTCTTCACCGGCCCCTCCAACCAGGCGGTCTATATTAGCTCTTACCGTAACCTTGGCCCTGGCTTTAACTTCAATACCGTCCTTCGCTACGGCTGCTACCACCGGGGTTTCTATAACCTTGGGGTTAACGCTCATCTGCACCGCTTCCAGGACATCACGTCCGGCCAGGTCAATAGCCGCGGCCCTTTCAAACTGCAGGGGGATCTCGGCCCGCTGGGCGGCGATGAGGGCATTGACTACCCGGTCAACATTACCTCCGGCCAAAAAGTGCCCTTCCAGCTTGTTGACGCTCAAATCCAAACCGGCCTTGGTGGCCTTGATTAAGGGGGCCACGATCTTGGCCGGTATCACCCGGCGCAGGCGCATGCCGATTAATGAAAAAATGCCTACTGGTACCCGGGCGGCAAGGGCGGAAATCCATAAGCCCAGGGGAATAAAACTAAAGACCACGGCAATAAATATGACAACAACTATAATAAGCGCAAGCAGGGGAATTATGCCTTCAAGTAATCCTTCCATAGTAAAGCCTCCTGTTTATGATTTGCTTAAAAAATAATCTGCAAAACTAAATCCTAGTTACCTTCATTTTTATCTTCTTTCAGGCTGCGGACAATCACCCGCACACCTTCTACTCTATCAACCTTAATCGGTTCATCTTTGGCAATATAGGAACCGTCGCTGACTACATCAATCCTCTTGCCGTCTATTTCAGCTGCGCCGGAAGGGCGCAGCGAAGTAACAGCCACGCCTTTTTTACCGGTTAAATCTTTCTGATCGAGCGGGGCTACATAGCCCAGGTCGGCTGTTTCTTGTTCAGATAAAATGATATGGCGCAGAGCTCCCCGGCGGGCAAAAAAGCGGAAAGCAACAAAGGTAAACACTGCAGCCAGCACAATAGAAATTAAGAGCATTAACATACCGGTTTGCACCGAAACTGCGGCCAGTACTATGGAAAATATGGTGGCAATAAAGCCGGCGATGCCGAAAACACCGAATCCGGGCATTACCGCTTCGATAAGCATCATCCCTACGCCGAAGGCAAACAAGAGCAATACCCAGTATTCGGCCATTCCGGCCGCAATATTCCCTCCAAAATAAAGGGCAAATGCCGCCAGGCTGATGATCCCGGCCGCGCCGAAGCCGGCCGTGATAACCTCCAGGGCCAGTCCGCCAAGCCCAATCATTAAGAGGATCGTCCCCACCACGGGATTGGTGGTCCAGCGAACCACGCTGTCGGCGGTACGCTGCTCTATCAACCGCCACTCTGCGTTCTCAAGGCCCACCGCATCCAGTAATGAAGACTGATCGTCGACCGTGCCTTCGCTGTATCCAACCTCCAGGGCTTCTCCGGCAGTCAGGGTCAGCAAAACCCCTTCTTCCACCAGCCCTTCTATCGCAATATCCCGGCGCACCATGGCTGAAGCTATCCGCGGATCCCTGTCCCGGCGTTCAGCCATGCCGGCCATCTCTTTATCCCAAACCGAGAGCATTTTTTCATCGACTTCGCCAACTCCCAGGTAACTGGGTTCTGCAGCCCCCATTGTGCTGCCCGGCACCATATAGATCTCATCTGCGGCCAGGGCCAGGTATGCTCCCGCCGAGATGGCGTTGGGGCGCACGAAAGCATATACCGGCAGATCGGAATCGTCCATGATCCGCCTGATTGACTCGGCGGAATTAATAAAACCGCCGGGAGTATCGAGCTCCAGGATTACAGCTTGCGCACCAATCGCCCCGGCTTCTTCGAAGGCATGGGCAACATAGCTATTGGTGCCGGGATCTATAGTCCCGCTGATCTTAATAACGGCCACTGTTTCATTATCTGCGGTTCCCCTGCCGGAAGGCAAAAAAATAAGCAGCCCGCAGAACAGGCAAACCAGCCAGAAATAAACTCTTTTTTGTGCCGACAAAGGCCTGCCTCCCATGGTTTAAAAGCCCGGCCTGTCAAGCCGGGCTTTATTGCTGTTATTGCAGTTTTTCCTCAACCAGCCGGCGGACGACATTGCCATCGGCTTTACCCTTAACCCGGGGCATAAGCATACCCATAACTTTGCCAATTTCCCGCTTTGTTTCGGCCCCGGTAGCGGCAATGGCTTCCTGGACCATAGTTTCCAGCTCTGCTTCAGAAAGCTGCTCGGGTAAATACTTCTTGAGTATTTCAATCTCGCGTTCCAGGTCTTCAAGCAGTTGCTGCCGGTTGGCCTTACGGTAATCATCGAGTGATTCCTGGCGTTTTTTTACTTCCCGGGTCAGGACTGCCAGCTCTTCTTCAGCATCAAGAGGAGCATTCTTGGCAATGGCGCTGTTTTGCAATTCCGACCGCAGCATACGGATTACCGACAGCCGAAACTTGTCCCTGGCTTTTTGCGCTTCCTTCTGTTCTTCTATCAGCTTCTCCGAAAGCGATTTTTCTGCCTCTGCCATAGAAGTGCCTCCCTATCGTATTAACGGCGCCTTTTCCGCGCAGCATCGGCTTTCTTTTTCCGGCGCACACTCGGCTTTTCATAATGTTCCCGCCTGCGGGCTTCAGAAATAACCCCCGCACGGGCACACTGCTTTTTAAACCTCTTCAAAGCTTTATCCAAGGTTTCATTTTTGCCTATTTTAACTTCTGCCATAATTCTTCCCCCCTCTCCTTAAAACCAATGCCAGGATCCTTTGGCAGCTTCGATTCTAGACGCCCCTGCCCTTGGCTATGGTTTGCAGCAAAGGTCTTCCTCCCAGGAGGTGGAGGTGAAGATGAAAAACAATCTGACCGGCATCAGCACCGCAATTAATCACGATCCGGTATCCTTTATTGTCAATCTTAAAAGCCCTGGCGATTTCATTGGCTACAGAATGCAGGTGGCCAACCAAACCTTCATCATCTTTTCCCACATCCAAAAGGGTGGGAATATGCTTGCGGGGGACAATCAAGATATGGACGGGAGCAGCGGGGTTGATATCTTTGAAAGCTACCGCTTTCTCGTCTTCATAGACAATATCCGCATCTAACTCGCGGTTAATGATCTTGCAAAAAACACAATCTGCTGCCATGCTGATTCCTCCTGTCCGCTATTATAACACAGCCTAAATGCCTTGAGAAGCAAACCATTATCCCTTAAAGCCATGTTACTGTTTAGTTCGCTAAGTAAACCTTTATTACCTTTTTCCGGCAAAAATTTTTTGCAAAAAAACCGGCGTGGGTGGCATTTCATTTCCGCCCTTTGGCAAAACCGGTTTAGTGGGTCCATAAAGCGCCTCACCGCCGTAACGGATCATGCCGGCGGCCTGCTTCGACTGCAGGTGGGACCAGTCCGCTAAGCCTGGACCAGTTTTATTTTTAAAAAGGCGGTTCTATGCTATGATGGGATTGTTATTAAGATCGCCGCTTGATCTTAGTTCTAAGATGAAGGGAAGGCATTATGGAAATAGAAATCCGGGAAGCCCTGGCCCAAAGGGGCCTGTTATTTGTTGATGTCCGCTCGTCATCTGAATACGGGGAGGCTTCGATCCCGGGAGCCGTCAATATCCCCCTCTTTGACGATGTCGAGCATGCGCAGTTAAGTATCATTTTCCACCAAATGGGCGAGCACGAAGCCCGGCAGGCCGCCCTGGAAATGGTCGCGCCCAGGCTTCCGGCCCTGGTCAGGCAGGTTACCGAAACCTGCGGCGATCATATACCCCTGCTTTACTGTAAAAAAGGCGGGATGCGCAGCTTGAGCCTTTACCAGGTTTTATCATTGGCCGGTGTGAAGGCCTGCAGGCTGAAAGGCGGTTACAAAGCTTATCGCCGTTACATTAATGAATGCCTGAAATATTACCGTCCCCGGAACCGGTTCTATGTCCTTCACGGCCTGACAGGAGTAGGAAAAACACTGGTCTTAAAAGAACTGGAAAACCGGGGAGTACCGGTCCTGGATCTTGAAGGAATAGCCAGGCACCGTGGCTCCGTATTCGGGGCGATCGGTTTTGAAAAACCGCGTTCCCAAAAAGATTTCGACGCCCTGCTACTGCGGCAGCTTGAAAAAAACAGGGGTAAATCTTACCTGGTTACCGAAGGAGAAGGGCAGAGGATAGGCAACATTTATCTTCCCCATTTTTTAGTAAATGCTATGAAGCAGGGCGATCATTTTCTTTTACAGGCGCCTCTGCCAGTTAGGGTCAGGCGGATTGTAGATATGTATATTCAAATACCGCTCAGCGAAAATACCTACCGGCAGCTTTTTACTTCAATTAAAGCGCTGGAGCGCCGCCTGGGGAAAAGAAAGACGGAGATGCTGACAACCATGCTGAAAAAAGGAAATTACTACGCTGTTGCAGAATTATTGTGTAAAGATTATTACGATCATTTTTATAACGATGCCAGACCAGAATATTCCAGTTTCAGCGAAACCATAGACACCACAAATATCAAAACGGCGGCAAAAGAAATTATTGCCGCAATCGGCAGGCGCCACCCGGTTCGCGCCTAAATAACCCGAAAAAGGTTGGTTATTGATTGAAAAGATTCCCGGGTTGATGTTTTAACAAATTCTATGAATACAGAAAGGAGACTAAATCCGATGAATCCCTATGATGCTGCTCACAGGCTGTCAAGAGCATTGAAAGAATCGGAAGAATTTAAAGAGCTTAAAAAAGCCCAGGAAGAACTAAAAGCTGATGAAACGGCAAAAACAATGGTCCTCGATCTGCGCGGCAAACAAATGGAACTGCAAAGACAAAGACTTTCCGGTATCGAGGTATCCGAGCAGCAGGAACAAAGGCTGCAAAAATTAATGGATGTTGTAAATATGAACATGGTGGCAAAAAGGTTTATTGAAGCAGAGTACAGGGCCATTGTGCTGCTGCAGGATGTGCAGAAAATTATCGGCGAAGCCACCGGTGTAATATATGATGAAGAGTTAATGAATATTGCCGATGAAAGCCAGGGTGATCAGCAGTAATGCCCGGAGTTGAAAACCGAGACTACGAAGCCCTGCTCCTTGATTTGGACGGGACCCTGCTTGACCTGGATATTGAAAAATTTATTCCGGCCTATATCGAAGCCCTGTCCGGTAAATTTACAGATTTTTTAAGCCGTGAAAATTTTACGAGGCATCTGTTTGCGGCTACAAAGACCATGGTTGAAAACAATGACGGCGGAAAAAGAAACGAAACCGTATTTTACGAAGAGTTCTGCGGGAGAATTGGGAAGAGCCGGGAACAAATCCGGCCTGTTATCGATTCATTCTACCGGAATGATTTCCCGCGCCTCAGCTGCTGGGGAAAAGTCCATCCCGATGCTGCTGCGGTTATTGAAAACGCCCGGAGGAAAAACTTGAGATTGGTCCTTGCTACCAACCCTATTTTCCCGGCCACGGCCATTTTGCAGCGCCTCTCCTGGAGCGGCTTTTCTTCCCATATATTTGACCTGATCACTACCATGGAAAACATGCATTTTTGCAAGCCGAACCGGGCTTATTATTTAGAGATCGCCGGGGCCCTCGGCATACAGCCCGAAAAGTGCCTGATGGCCGGCAATGATACCCTTGAAGATCTAAGCGCCTCGGAAGCCGGCATGGATACCTTCCTGGTCGAAGATTTAATCCTCCATCGCACTGACAAAGCACCGGTTAGCAGTTATCAGGGAAAAATGAAAGACCTGGCGCATTTTATCAACAACCTTAATCCGTTAGATAGAAATGAATAAACCTTGATCCGTAAATACAGCGGCTATTTAAGCGCTCTTCAGTTCTTTTTTACCCGGATGGCCCTGATTTCAGGGCCTTCATCTTTTTCCAGGCGGGCATTGACCAGTTTGCCGCGCCAGTGCAGGCCTTTTATGTCCATGTTTATTTTTACCCGCAGGTAATGAGGAGTAAAACCTTCCGCGTGGGAATAGGGCACTACTTTTTCTACCAGCACCGGCTGGACGGTTCCCAAAAAACCATGGCGGTATTCAGAAGCCATCTGTTCGCCCAAAGCCATCATTTCTTTACTGCGCCTGTCTTTGATCTCCTTTGGGACCTGCCCGGAAAAGCGGGCGGCCGGGGTGCCGGGCCGGGGTGAATACTTAAAAACATGCAGCCGGCTGAAGCCGATCTCATTTATCAGCTTCAAACTGCGGCGGTGGTGTTTCTCCGTTTCTCCCGGAAACCCGACGATAACATCGGTGCTTAAAGCCAAACCGGGTATTTCCTGCTTTAACCATTTGGCCAGGTAAAGGTACTCCACCGGTTCGTAAGGCCGGTTCATCAACCGAAGGAGCTCTCCATCCCCGCTCTGCAGGGGTATGTGCAGGTGCGGGCAGACCTGCCAGGAACCTGTTATTTGTTCGACAAGCTCGGAGTTTATATCCGAAGGCTCCAGGGAACTAAGGCGAAGCCTGAGCAGACCCGGGATTTTTCCCAGTTCTTGTAAAAGAAAAGGCAGGGAAACGTTGTCAAGATCGGCCCCGTAAAGGCCCAGGTGAATACCGGTCAGCACAATCTCCCGGCAGCCGGAAGCCACCAGGTTCCGGGCTCGCAGCACGGCCTCTCCAGGTTCAAGGCTGCGCAGGGGGCCCCTGACTGAAGGCACCACACAGTAGCTGCAGGCCTGGTTACAACCTTCCTGGACTTTCAAGAAACCCCTGGTCCGGCGCCTTGTTTTCACCGGGGGCAGCATTTCAAACCGGCTGCCGGCAGAGTGAGGAACGACCAGGTCCAGAGCAGCGCCGGGCTGTAAATTCTCCAGGATCTGGGGCAATTTTTCGCGCTCCCGGTTGCCGATAATCAGGTCCGCCTGCTCCATCTCTTTAATTTTATTGGGATCGCCCTGGGCATAGCAGCCTGTAGCAACCACGATCGCATCGGGAGAACGCTTCCTGGCCCGGCGGATCGCCTTGCGGGATTTATGATCACTGCTGGCGGTTACCGTACAGGTGTTAATCACATATACATCGGCCCGCTTATCAAAATCGATGATCCTGTAACCGGCCTCTTCAAAAAGAGTCTGCAGGGCTTCCGTTTCGCAATAATTAACTTTGCAGCCGAGTGTGTAAAACGCCGCTTTTTTATTCACTGTCTTTCCCTTTCTTGGCCGAGATCGCCCCAGGCTGCCTGGATCATGGCCAGCGCGGCTGTAGCTGCCGTTTCCGTCCGCAAAATCCTGGGCCCCAGGTGAACTATCTGGGCCCCCGCATCCCTGGCAGCCCTTATTTCGCCGGCATCAAAACCTCCCTCGGGTCCGATAAATAATAAAACAGCCTTATCTTCCGGACAGGGCTGTTTTAAAAAACCCTCCAGGGATCCGCCTGATTCTTCTTCCCAGGGGACCAGGGTCCGGTGCCGGCCAAACTCCGGCAGGATAGTATTTAATGACCGGACCCGTTCAACCCGGGGCAGGTATGCCCGCCGGCACTGGGCGGCAGCGGAACGCGCTATATTCTGCCAGCGCTGATTTTTCTTTTTTTCCTTGCTGCTGTCCAGTTCTGGAACGCTCCTGGTGGTGACGACCGGGACAATCCTTCTAACACCCAGTTCCACGGCCTGCCGGATGACCAGGTCCATTTTTTCGCCCTTGGACAGCGAGTGGTATAAAGCAATATTTAATGGGGATTCCGCTGAAGATAGTTCATCGTGAAGACAAACCCGGACTTTTTTAGGCTCAGATACAGTTACCCTCCCGCTAAAAACCGTGCCAAGGGCATCGGCTACAGCCACGCTGTCTCCTGGTTTTAAGCGCAGGACACGGTAAGCATGGGTGAGATCCTGCTCATCAAGCTCCACCTCAAGCCCCCCGGCCAATCGCTGCCCTTCCAAGAAAAAATAGCGCATCTACACCTCCGGCCACGAGATGCTTACCCGCCGCCAAATGCATCCTTCATCCGGTCGAAAAAGCCCTTGCTCTCAACCCCTACTTCCTCTCCGTTCAGGTAGGCAAACTCTTCGAGAAGCTCTTTCTGACGCTGAGAAAGGCGTTTGGGGACATTTACCTTCACTTTTACATGCAGATCTCCCCGGCCTGAACCGCGCAGGCGGGGCATCCCGTGTCCTTTCAAGCGAAAAGTTGCCCCATGCTGGGTGCCTCCGGGTATGGTAAGATTGGCTGTGCCATCGAGGGTGGAAATTTCCTTTTCCACACCCAGGGCAGCCTGGCTGATACTCAGAGTTTCTTCAAGCCATAGATCGCTGCCTTTTCTTTGAAATACCTTGTGGGGGCGAACCCTGAAGACAACATAAAGGTCACCGGACGGCCCGCCGCGCATGCCCGCTTCGCCACCCCCGCTGACGCGGAGGCGCGATCCGTCTTCCACGCCGGGCGGTATTTTTATCTCGATTTTTCTTTCTTCCACAACCCGGCCCTGGGCGCTGCAGGTGGGACAGGGATCGCTGATAATGGTTCCTTCACCCCGACAGTTGCTGCAAACCTGCATACTCACAAAACGTCCAAAAGGAGTGCTGCGGGTATACTGCTGCTGACCGCTTCCCCCGCAGGAGGGGCAGGTTTCGGCTCCATCGGCAGATTTGGCCCTCTTGCCGTCGCATTCCGGACAGGTTTCAGTGCGCGGAATGGTAATCACCTTATCTCCACCGTAAAATGCTTCTTCCAGGGTTATTTCCATATCATAACGTAAATGGTCTCCCTGTTCGGGACCGCGCTGCCGGCGGCGGCCCCCCATGCCGCCCATTCCGCCAAAAAACTGTTCAAAAATTTCATCAATGCCCCCAAAACCGGCCCCGCCGAAACCATCAAATCCACCCGGCGCGCCGGCTTCATGTCCGAAACGATCGTATCGGGCTTTTTTCTGGGGATCGCTTAAGACGTCATAGGCTTCTTTCATTTCTTTAAACTTATTTTCGGCTTCGGGATCATCCTTGTTAAGATCGGGATGGTACTGTTTGGCCAGGCGCCGGTAGGCTTTTTTTATCTCTGCTTCACTGGCGTTGCGATCCAATCCCAAAACTTCATAATAGTCTTTTTTACTCATAGCAAAACATCATCCTTTTCACCCTGGTAATTTTTCATAACATCCGGCAGATACCGCATGTTTTATAGGTTAGCTTATTCAGCCGGGTTTTAGAGGCCCGGGTTCGTCTTTACAGTATAGCATTAACCCCGGTCTCCTGCCTAATGCAAACTGTAACCTGGAATCTATTTTAAGATCAGATCTTTTTCAGGGCAACCTCTCGGGCGACCGCCAAAAAACCGGTCCCACGCAGCAGTTATATGAACCGGTTTTAACTCTCCTGCTTTTCCTCGCCCTCCTGATCAGGGTCATCATATTCGGCGTCTATAACATCGTCGTCAGCATCTTTTTCACTACTATGGCCGCCGTCACCGGAATGGTCCGGCTCCTCCGCTTCAGCCTGCTGTTCATAAAGCTTCGACGATAGTTCGTGCATATAGCTGTTCATTTTTTCTGTTGCTTCTTTGATCAGGCCCGCATCTTCTCCCCGGGCCGCTTCCCGAAGCTCCTCCGCCGCTTTTTTTATTTCTTCCGCCCGCTCCGGTTCAACCTTGTCACCAAGATCGTTCAACGCTTTTTCGGCGCTGTAGGCCAGGGTATCGGCCTGGTTGCGGGCCTCGGCCAGTTCCTTGCGCCTGCTGTCTTCTTCGGCAAACTTTTCGGCTTCATTGACCATTTCATTAATCTGATCTTTCTCCAGGCCGCTGGAAGCTGTTAAAGTAATTTTTTGTTCACGGTTCGTGGCTAAATCCTTGGCCGAGACGTTAACAATGCCGTTGGCATCGATATTAAAGCTGACCTCGATCTGGGGCATGCCCCGCGGCGCCGGGGGTATGCCATCAAGCATAAACCGGCCCAGGGTCTTATTGTCGGTAGCCATTGCCCTTTCTCCCTGCAAAACATGGATATCGACACTGGTCTGGTTATCGGCGGCGGTAGAAAAGATTTGTTTTTTCTCGGTTGGAATGGTGGTGTTACGCTCAATGATCCTGGTAAAAACTCCTCCCAGGGTTTCAATGCCCAGGGACAGGGGCGTTACGTCGAGGAGGAGGACGTCCTTTGCTTCTCCTCCCAGGACCGCCGCCTGGTAAGCTGCTCCCATCGCTACCACTTCATCAGGGTTGACCCCTTTATGCGGTTCTTTGCCAAGCAGGTTGCGGATGGCATCCTGTACGGCTGGAATCCTGGTCGAACCGCCTACCAGGATCACTTTGTCAATATCGCCGGCGCTCAGTCCGGCGTCAGATAAAGCCTGCCTGGTCGGTCCCATCGTTTTTTCTACCAGGGAGCCGGTCAGTTCATCGAACTTGGCCCTGGTCAGGGTGATGTTCAGATGTTTTGGCCCTTCCTGGGTGGCGGTTATAAAGGGCAGGTTAATGTCCGTGGAAGTCACGGCAGAAAGCTCCACTTTGGCCTTCTCAGCGCCTTCCATCAGGCGCTGGAGGGCCATCTTGTCCTGCCGTAAATCGATGCCATGATCTTTTTCAAATTCGCCGGCAATGTAATCGACAATACGCTGATCAAAATCATCACCGCCCAGGCGGTTATTGCCACTGCTGGCCTTAACTTCCACCACATCATCGCCCAGTTCAAGAACCGACACATCAAAAGTTCCGCCGCCGAGATCAAAAACCAGTATCTTCTGGTCTTCTCCCGTTTTGTCCAAACCGTAGGCAAGGGCTGCGGCAGTAGGTTCATTAATAATTCTCAAAACTTCCATCCCGGCAATGGTCCCCGCATCTTTAGTAGCCTGGCGCTGACTGTCAGTGAAATAGGCGGGAACGGTAATCACAGCCTGTGTAACCGTTTCGCCCAGGTAACTCTCAGCATCAGCTTTAAGTTTTTGTAAAACCATGGCTGATATTTCCTGGGGGGTATATTCCTTATCGTCAATTTTTACCTTGTGATCGGTTCCCATTTCACGTTTGATGGAAACAATGGTCCGCTCAGGATTGGTAACAGCCTGCCTTTTGGCAACCTGGCCCAGCAGCCTCTGCCCGTCCTTAGTAAAAGCCACAACAGAGGGTGTGACTCTGCTGCCCTCGGCATTGGCTATTATTTCCGGCTCATTACCGATTAAAGCGGCTACTGCCGAGTTGGTTGTGCCTAAATCAATACCTACAACTTTTGCCATGTCTGCTTTCCTCCCAATTTAGTTATATTGATTACTGCGATTTATTCCCGGCATACTTTTACCATAGCCGGCCTGAGAACCCGTTCGCGGTGCCAGTAACCTTTTTGCATTTCCTCAACTACATTGCCCGGTTCCTGCTGGTCGCTTTCAACCTCCATCACAGCGTGGTGGCAGTGCGGATCGAAAGGAGTTCCTTCGGCTTCAATAGCGCTAACCCCCTCCTGCTCCAGGATCTGAATCATCTGCCTGTAGATCATCTTCAGGCCGTCAAGATGCGCTTCCGGTATATTATCATCTGAACGGGCCGATTCCAGGGCCCTTTCCAAATTGTCCAGCACCGGCAGGAGCCTGCTTAAAAAATCATGAAGGGCATATTCCCTCGCTTCCGCCTGCTCTTTTTTGCTGATCCGGCGCAGGTTTTCCATTTCAGCCTGCTTGCGCTTCAGCCGGTCCATTAACTCTTCCCGTTCCTGCTCCCAATTTTCTCCTTCTGCTTCTTCTCTTTCTTCTCCGGTTTCATTTTCGGCCTGATCTGCAAATTGCTCTTCAACTGTCCCTTCTTGTTCTGAATGGTTTTTGTCCTGTTGTTCAGTTCTTTTTTTCCTGCCCATAAAGAATCACCCGCTCATAAAGTAATCAATGGCAACCCTATTGCCATGTGGAGAGAAAAACTGGAGCCGCTATGAACCTGCCTTTTTCAATCAGGAGCTGCTGAGGGCCTTATTAAGTTGATCCACCAGCCGCCTCATAACACTGATAACCCTGCTGTAATCCATCCTGGTCGGCCCGAGCACGCCAACAGTACCGAGGGTCTTGTCATGGATGCGGTATGTGCCGGTGATCAGGGTACATTCTTGAATATCTTCAAATTCATTTTCAGAGCCTATCCTGACCACGATGTCATCTTCACTGGAGTTGTCTTCAAGGATCTTAAACAGCAGCGGCTCCTGCTCGAACAAGTTCAGCATCCTGCGGATCTTGTCCACATCTTTGAACTCAGGCTGGTTGAGGATATTGGTTGTCCCTCCGAGGAAGACCCGGATCTGCTTTTCTTCCTTGAGGCTTTCTTCAAGCAGAATGAAGGCCTGTTCAAGGATTTCCAGGCGCCGGAAGAGATCCCTTTTCAGTTCATTAATTAAGGAGGTTGTTACCTGGTCAATAGTCAACCCGTACAATTTTTGGTTTAAATAGGAAACAACCTGCTGCAGTTCGGACTGGCTTAGATGATGCTGGAAGTCAATAACCTTGTTTTTAATATAGCCGGTATCGGTAATTAAAACTACCAGGCCTTTTTTATCATCCAGGGGCAGTATTCGCAGCTGGCGGAAAGCGCTTTTCTTGAACTGCGGACCCATAATCAGGGAAGTCTGGTTGGTAGCAGATGACAAAACTTTAGTGGAATTCATGATAATCTGCTCTATTTCACGCATTTTCCCCGCACTCAGGGTGCTGCTGATCTTTTCCGCCACATCCTCGCTCAGCTCGTTCAAATCCATCAAGTTATCAACATAATACCGATAACCGAGCTGGGAAGGAATCCTGCCGGCTGAAGTGTGAGGCTGGATCAGGTAACCCATTTCCTCGAGATCAGCCATTTCATTTCTAATGGTGGCTGAGCTTAACCCTCCAGGATAAAAACGGGCTACTGAACGTGAACCTACAGGCTCGGCTGTTTTGATGTAATTAACAACTACAGCCCTGAGGATATGCTCTTTTCTTTCGTTTAATACAGCAGTCATTATTGATCCCCCCGCTTTTATCTTTAGCACTCATTGAATAAGAGTGCTAAAGCTACTAAAAAAATATCATTTCCGGGAGGGGTTTGTCAAGCTGAAAAGGGTTTACCGCCAGCTCGATTAACCGGATTATACGGACCGCTGCTTGCTCTTATAATCGGCAATAGCATTCTGCAGGGCGTCTGCCGCCAGGTTTGAGCAGTGCAGTTTCATGGGTGGCAGCCCGCCGAGCTCATCGGCAACATCCTGGTTGGTTACCCGGGCTGCCTCATCGATGGTCTTGCCTTTTACCATTTCCGTCAGCATGCTGCTGCTGGCAATGGCCGCTCCGCAGCCGAAAGTCTGGAACCTGATATCTTCGATTCGCTCATCTTTGACCTTAAGGTAAAGCTTCATCGTATCGCCGCATTTAAAGCTGCCGGTCTCCCCTACCGCATCGGCATTGGCAAGTTCTCCGACATTGCGGGGGTTGGTAAAATGATCCATTACTTTTTCGCTATACATCCTGTAACGCTCCTTTCTGCTGAGCCCCGTAAGCCCCTAACGGGAACGGTATGTCGGAGACATGCTGCGCAGCCTCTCTACAATGGGGGGCGTTTTTTCCAGCACATAATCTATATCTTCTTCATTGTTGCCGTAACCAAGGCTAAAACGCACAGAACCATGGGCTGTGGAATGGTCAAGACCGATTGCCGATAGGACGTGGGACGGTTCCAGGGAACCTGAGGAACAGGCCGATCCACTGGAAGCGGCTATGCCTTCCATGTCCAGGCTCAAGAGGACTGATTCTCCCTCAATATATTTAAAACTGATATTGACATTGCCGGGCAGGCGCTCTTCGGGATGGCCGTTCAAAGAAACCTCACCAATATTAATTAGCCCCTTTATAAGACGATCCCTTAAATGCTCCAGCCTCTTTTTCTTTTCAGGGATTTCCGAGACAGCCAGCTCAATGGCCTTGCCCTGGCCGATAATGCCGGGGACATTTTCTGTGCCCGGCCGCAGCTTTCTTTCCTGGCTTCCACCGCGATAAAGGGGATCAATTTTCACTCCCTTTCTCATATAAAGAGCTCCGACCCCTTTGGGCCCGTTAAGTTTATGGGCCGACAGGGAAAGAAGATCAACATTCAACTCATTAACATCAACAGGCAGCTGTCCGACCACCTGGACGGCATCTGTATGAAAATAAACGCCTTTTCCCCTGGCCAGGGCCCCGATTTCTCGAACCGGCTGCAGGGTTCCGATCTCGTTATTGGCGGCCATGATCGAAATAATGAACGTATCTTCCTCGAGGGCATCCTGAACAGCAGCGGGATCGACCCTTCCGTAGCGATCTACCGGCAGGTAAGTAACCCGGTGCCCTTCTTTTTCCAGGTCCTTGCAGACATCGAGAACAGCGTGATGTTCAATAGAAGAGGTAATTATGTGACCCGGTTTGCCTCTTTTTTTGGCCACCCCCCGCAGGGCGATATTATTCGATTCCGTGCCCCCGGCGGTAATATATAGCTCATCGGAATTGGCGCCCAGGGCGTCCGCTGTTTTTTCCCTGGCTTCTTCCACCGCCTGGCGCACCTCCCTGCCCGGCGTATGCAGGCTGGATGGGTTGCCGTAACGCTCCTGCAAAAATGGCGCCATATAATCAAAAACTTCTTTTCTAACCGGAGTAGTCGCACCATGATCCATGTAAACCAGCCGACTTTCCATATTATCTTCCTCCCTCATGTGGTCTTATACCGGTCGGCTTAACATCAACCAGTTCATCAAGAGAGACATCATCTAAGACATCATTGATCTTGTCTCTCAATTTTTCCCAAACCTGCCTGGTCAGGCAGCCTTCCTTGCGGCTGCAGCAAGGATCCTCGCTGCTTTCAGCAAGACAATCTACCGGTGTAATCGGCCCCTCTACAGCCCGCACAATATCGCCGATTTTTATTTCAGCCGGCGGCCGGGAAAGCATGTATCCGCCTCGCGAACCACGCACACTTAAAATCAACCCATTACGCCTGAGGTCCGGAAAAAACTGCTCCAGGAAATTAAGGGAAATATTTTCCTGTTCCGCAACCTCCCTTAAAGGCAGGGGGCCGTTCTGATAATGATAGGCGAGGATGGCCATAGCCCTAACACCGTACTCGACTTTTGCCGATAATCTCAACTTTAAATTTTGCGCTCCTTTTGAATTCCGACCAAACAACTCGGGTATCCGACAAAAAAAAGAATAACACCTCAGCAGCCTACTGTCAACGGTTAAATAGCACCAAGCACAAATAAAAGCCGGCTTTCATGCCGGCCAGTTCAGATAACAATTTTTTAATTATGATGGCTCAATTTGCCGCTCAGTATATTCCCGGGGCTATAGCTTTACCACATTTGCGGCCTGTGGACCGCGCGGGCCTTCCACAACTTCAAACTCGACATCCTGCCCTTCTTCCAGGGTTTTAAAACCCTCTTCCTGAATCTCTGAATAATGCACAAACACATCCTTGCCTTCGTCAACCTCGATGAAACCGTACCCTTTTTCAGGGTTAAACCATTTTACCTTACCTTGCATTAAAAAAATACCTCCTAAAATAGCCCCGATAAACAGGGTGTTATATCTTCTAAAGATTACCACAAAAATAATTATAATGCAATATTACCATTGGATTATTCAGACATTACTGGTCCGGTTATGCTATAATCAACCCTGGGGTGATTGGCAATGATTATGGGTATTGGGGTAGACCTGGTAGCTATCAATCGCATTAAAAAGATCATCGACCGGTTCCCCGAACGCTTTTTAAACCGGATCTTTACAGAGCGGGAAAAGCAAAACTTCCTGGAGAGTAGTAGTTCGGCTGCTTCGCTTGCCGCCCGTTTTGCCGCCAAGGAGGCTTCTTTAAAAGCAATCGGCTGCGGGATCGGCCCGGCTGCATTAAAAGAAGTAGAAATTATAACTTCACCCGGCAGGCAACCCCTGGTCAAGCTGCACGGCGAAGCTGCGCGCCTGGCCAAAGCTAAACAGATTACGGCGATTGTTGTTTCCCTGACCCATGAACCGCCTTTTGCCTGCGCCGTAGCAGCGGCCTGGAACGGGCCGGCGGCAGATGGGCAACACCAGCCCGGTTAGATTTTTAACCGCCCCTCCAAAGCCAGGCTACCGGCAAATCAACAAACGATCACTGAGCCCGGGGCCGTAATCTTACTTTTAGCCCGTACAGGATAACCGGCAAAAACATAACTGCGGCACACAAAAAGAATACGGCTTTAAAATCCAGCCAGTTCAATAGAATGCCGACTGTGCTGGCGCCGGCTACTATGCCCAGGTCAAAAGACCCGGTAAAAGTGGCCATGCCAACCCCTCTTTCCAGGACCGGCAACCTGTCCGCGGCAAGGGCCATGACCGATGAATGGGCCGCTCCAAACCCGGCTCCAAAAATAAAGGCGCTGAAAATCAGCTCTGCTGCTGTTACGGCCAGGGCTACCATGACCAGCGCTAGAGCGGCCACAACCAGGGCCGGCAGAAAAACCCGGGAGCGCCCGACCCGATCCGAAACCCGGCCGAAAACGGGTCGGAATACTACTGCAGTCAGGGCAAAAACAGTAAAGAAGTAACCCACAGCTTCTATTTCCCTCACTTGGCCCAGTAAAGGTAAAAAAGTAAGGATACAACCCAGGTTGAAAGTCATGAAAAATATAATCAGTGAAGGCAATAATACCTTTCGGGAAAGAAGGGGACCTTTTTGCTCATAACTTTTATCCCTTGCCGGCTCCCTGACCGGGAAAGCCATGACCAGGGCCATAATTGCAGCAGCGGTGGCAATAAAAAAGAGAAGCAGGTAATTACTCCCGGTGGCAATCCGCAGCTGCTCGGCAAAGATGGGGGCCACGGCCAGGGAAAAAGGCGGGGCCATACCCATGAGGCCAAGAGCTTCGCCGCTCCGGCCCTGCGGGGCCAGGTCCAGGGTCAGGGTATTAAAGGAAAGCAAGAACGCCCCCCACCCAAACCCCTGGACGGCGCGAAAGATGAAAACCAGGGGAAGGGGCGGCAAAAGCATAAGCCCGGCCCCACTGGCGGCGTACAGGATAATACCCATTAAAAGCAGCCTTTTACGACCCCGGCGGTTTAAATCGCGACCCTGGAAAGGGCGGAGAACCACCGAACAAAATGTAAACAGGCCCATCAGAAGCCCTACAGCTGCTTCGCCGCCTCCCACATCAAGGACGTAGAAAGGCAGGATGGGTATATAAAAATCAAGGGCAAAAAAAAGGAAAAATACAGAGCCCAAAAGGGCCATAAAATTAGTATTTAATATTTTATCTTTTCCGCTGCCCTGGTTCAGGGACCGGATCGGCGTTGAAGACATCATTCCGGTTTTATGAAACGATCCATAAGGCGAAATCCGTCCCCCATGTAGAGGCCTGCTTCAGCAGCGCTGGCCTCGTCAAACTTCCGGGAAGGGTTGCTTACTGGATCGTCGCTGCGGTATATTACAAAAGGAACCGGATCCCTGGTATGGGTTCCCAGTGACAGCGGAGTGGCATGATCGGTGATCAGCAAAATACTGTGAGAAAGGCCTGCTTGTTCAAGCTGGCTTCTGATGGGGCCAACCACAAGGTTGTCAATCAATTCAATTGCCTTGATCTTGTTTTCTGTTTCAAACCGGTGTGAACATTCATCCGGCGCCTCTATGTGCAGGTAGACAAAATCATCGCCTGACTTTAAAGCCTGAACGGCGGCATCTGCTTTACCGCTGTAGTTGGTATCTATATTGCCGGTAGCTCCTTCTACTTCGATCATTTTCAAACCGGCAAACAGGCCGATACCCTTGACCAGGTCCACCGCTGATATCACCGATCCCTGCAGGCCGTATTTGTCATGAAACGAAGGCAGGAGCGGTTTTTTGCCGTTGCCCCAGATCCAGATTGAATTAGCCGGGTTAAGGCCCTTTTCTACCCGCTTCCGGTTTACGGGGTGATCGGCTAAAATGTCAAAACTCTTTTCCATCATTTCCCGGACCTGCAAGCTGCCTGTGCCGCCCGGAAGGTGTTCTCCAATTTTTTGGCCGCTTATATCATGCGGCGGCGTCATCTGCCAATCATCGGGAGCGCCGTGCCAGACCATCAAGTGGCGGTAATTGAAACCGCAGTGAAAATCTATATCATCGCTGCCCAGGTGTTTCTTTATCTCCCCGATCAGGATTTCGGCTTCCTCGTTCGTAATTTCACCGGCGCAATAATCATGCATTATTTTATCGGAATAGGGCTTTTCAGAAGATAGGGTCACCAGGTTGCATCGAAAAGATATATCATCAGGGTTCAAATCAACTCCCAGGCTGGCCGCCTCGAAAGGCGATCTCCCGGTATAGTAACGGAGGGGATCATAACCCATAACCGAAAGGTTGGCCGTGTCGCTTCCCGGCGGCAGTTGATCGGGTATGGTCCGGGCCAGGCCCAGTTCCCCTTCCCTGGCCAGGCGGTCGAAGGCCGGGGTGGCGGAATATTGAAGGACGGTTTTTTTCTCCAGTTTTTCTATGGGGTAGTCGGCCATTCCATCTCCGACGATAACCAGGTATTTCAAGTTTAACTCACGCTCCTTTCAAAATTTATGAGGTTATTGCGGTGGAGAAAGGGCAAAGTCGTGTCCTGAAAATACCCTGTTAGAGGTATTTTGTCAAGGGGCGCCACCATTAATTGAAGGAATCGGCAGGGTCAAGAAGAATTGAAGAAGAAGAGCAAAAACCGGCGCTGCCGGATACCTCAGTGAAAGGATAGATGAATAATGCGCTACTACAGCACCAGGGGCGGGGCAAAAACTGTCACCGCTTCCGAGGCAGTATTAAAGGGCCTGGCGCCTGATGGTGGTTTATATGCCCCTGCCGAAACCATAAAGCCTTATTCCGAAATCAACCTGCCCGGCGGCAGTTACCGGGAAATCGCAAAAGCCATTTTTTCCCGCTTTCTGGGAAATTACAGTCCTTTTGAAATAAGCCATACCGTCGACTCAGCCTACAACGAGGCAACTTTTGATCACCCTTCTGTAACTCCCCTGGCTCAACCGGCCGACCAGCTTAATATTCTTGAACTATGGCACGGCCCCACATCGGCTTTTAAAGATATCGCCCTGCAGGCCCTGCCGCATTTGCTGATTGCAGCTGCCCAAAAAAGCGGCGACGACAGGGAAACAGTGATCCTGACCGCAACTTCCGGGGATACCGGAAAATCGGCCCTGGAAGGGTTCCGCGATGTGCCGGGGTTTAAAATAGTGGTCTATTTTCCGGAAAAAGGGGTCAGCGAAATACAAAAATTACAGATGACCACCCAGGAAGGCAAAAACGTTTATGTTGTCGCCGTCCGGGGCAATTTTGACCATACCCAGAGCGGGGTTAAACAGATCTTCAGCGACCGGGATTTGACACTGCGGCTGGAAAAGGCCGGTTACCGTTTCTCCTCGGCTAATTCAATTAACTGGGGCAGGCTTCTGCCCCAAATCGTGTATTATTTTTATGCATACGGGCAATTACTGTCCCGGGCTGAAATCCGGGAAGGTGAAAAAATCAATTTTATAGTCCCCACCGGCAATTTCGGCAATATCCTGGCCGGATATTATGCCCGCCGGATGGGCCTGCCGGTCAACCGCCTGATCTGCGCCGCCAACCGCAATAACGTGCTCTCTGATTTTATAAACAGCGGTATCTACGATAAAAATCGCTCTTTACACAGCACCCTTTCTCCCTCCATGGATATCCTGGTTTCCAGCAACCTGGAGCGGCTGCTCTTTGAAATAACCGGCCACGATTCTGAGCGCATCGCTTTCTGGATGAAGGAGCTCAACGAAAAAGGGCGCTACAGCATAGACAGGGAAACCTTACGCGAACTGCAGGATCTTTTCTGGTCCGATTATGCCGATGATCAGGAAACCCAGGACACCATCACTGAAACCTTCCGGGAATATAACTACCTCCTTGATCCGCACACGGCGGTGGGAAAAAATGTTTTCACCAAGTACCTGGAGAGGGAAAATGACCGTCACCGGGGTGTAATCCTTGCTACAGCCAGCCCCTATAAGTTTACCGGCAGCACGATCAGGGCGTTGTTTGAAAGCAACCTATATAAAGAGCATTCTGAGCTGGAATTGATAAAAATACTGGCCCTGGAAACAGGGACAGCAGTGCCAAAAAACCTGGCTGAACTTGAAGATAAACCAGTCCTGCACCGGCAGGTGGTTGACCCTGCTGAAATGCCGGAACATCTGCAAAAAATGTTAATCAATCACAGGGAATAGGAAGGGCTGATAATCTTGCGCAGGAAAAGAATCCGGCCTTTAAACCGGATTCTTTAGTGATGGCGTATGCTTTATTGACCAGACTGGAATACTGTTCCAGGCACTCCTTTACCTGGACCCTTGAAACTAATTGCCGGGGGAGTGAAACTCACTCCTTGAGGTGAAAAAGGTTTCAATAACAATGGCCCAGCTTTCGGACTTCGTTCATCCTTGTTGCCAGGCAGGGACAAACATTTTCCGGGATGTTATCGAAACGGCAGGGGCAGTAAAAATCGCCATAAATTTTATGCTTACCCACCAGGCCTTCCAGGACCAGTTCTTTGTCTTCATTAAAAGTATAGTTCCGCAGGCCGGCAAAGTTTTCCGCCCGGCGGCGGATTTCCGTTTCGGGATCTTCAATATAGCGGGAAGCCTTGATCTCCGGTTCTGTTTCTGCTATCTTTAGTTCGGCCCCGCAAACAGTGCATACTATTTCCTGCCCTGCTTCTACCTCGCCCTTGTAAATAAAAGATATCCGGCATACCTCGCAGTATATTTTATTCTTCACTTTCAAGCGCCCCTTCTATCTCTTCCTGCTTGAAACCCTGGATAACACTTTCATTGATCACGGTAACCGGAAAGGCGCGTTTGCCGGTCAACTCTTCCACTTCGGCCAGGGCCTTTTTCTGTTCTTCTTCCCGGGCCAGGTCTACATCAACTACATCGTACTGAACGCCCTTGTCATCGAGCAGTTTCTTAACCTTCTTGCACCACGGACATGTACTTAAAGCATAAACTTTTACCACTTTCAGCACCTCGTTTCGTTCAGTTTAGTGTTCTCCGGAAAATACACTTTTCGGCATAACCACAAAGTCAGCCGAAGTAATTACATCCAATTCCTTAAACTTTTTCAAAGTTTCGGCAGTCATCTCCTGATCAACCTGCAAAACCATCATCGCTTCGCCCCTGGCTTCTTTACGGCCCAGCTGCATGGAAGCGATATTAACATTCTCATCTCCAAGCAAAGTGCCGATTTTGCCAACTACACCGGGCCTGTCATTATGCGTGGTAACCAGCATATAAGGGGCCGGGACAATTTCAATCCGGTAATCATCAACCCGGACAATACGCATATCGCCGTTCAGGAGAGTGCCCGAAATATGGTGTTCTTCATTCCCTGTCCGGGCCCGCATCGTGATCAGGTTGCTGTAGTTTTTAACTTCCGTGGTTGAAGTCTCCCGAACCGCTATCCCCCTGCCCTTGGCAATATAGGAGGCATTGACCCAGTTGACTCCGTCTCCCACAATATGCTGCAGGAAACCGATCAGGCAGGACAGCGTCATGGGAGATAGAGGCATTGAAGCGATATTCCCGCTGTAAGTGATTTCAATTTCATCAACAGAACCTCCGAACAACTGGAGGTAAAAACTGCCCATGGCCCGGGCCAGGGGTAAAAACGGGCCTATTGCCGCTCTCGTTTCCGGCAGCAAGGCCGGGACATTGACGGCGGAAACAATGGGCTCTCCTTTCAGGGAGCTGATCACCTGTTCTGATACCTGGATCGCCACGTTGGTTTGGGCCTCCCTGGTGAGAGCTCCCAGGTGGGGAGTTACGATCACATTGTCGAGATCCATGAGTTTGCAACTGCCGGGAGGTTCCTCTTCAAAAACGTCAAGGGCTGCTCCTTCCACCCGCCCTTCCTGCAGCGCTGCGCATAAAGCATCCTCATCGATCAGGCCACCGCGGGCACAGTTGATAATTCTAACTCCCGGTTTAAGCAGGGCCAGTTCTTTTTCACCGATTAAGTGGTAAGTAGAGGGATTTAAGGGCAGGTGAAGCGTAATAAAGTCCGCTTGTTTTAAGAGGTCTTCGAAAGAAACCATCTCAACACCAAGTTTTTCGGCATGATCCCTGGTTAGATAGGGATCATAAGCAATTATCTTCATGCCGAGGGAGCGGGCCCGGCGGGCAACTTCACTGCCGATCCGGCCTACTCCAATTACCCCCAGCATCTTCTGGTTCAATTCAACCCCGGTATGTTCAGATCTTTTCCATTCGCCCCGCTTGAGGGAACTGTTTGCCTGGGCAATATTCCGGGCCAGGGCAGTCAGGAGCGCTATGGCATGTTCAGCAGCCGAGATAGTGTTGCCGTGCGGAGCGTTAACAACTATTATCCCTTTTTCAGTTGCTTTTTCTACATCAATATTGTCCACTCCTACACCGGCCCGCCCGATTACTTTCAAGTTTTCGCCGGCCTCTATTACCTCAGAGGTAACTTTTGTGCGGCTGCGGACCACCAGCCCGTCATATTTTTTTATTTCTGTCAATAATTCCCCCGGAGTTATATCGGGCCGGTATGCCACCTCGGCATGTTCTTTCATATACTCCAGCCCTTCCGGCGAAAATGAATCGCTTACCAATACTTTCAAACAACAACACCTCCGGATCTATTAATACCCCGATGGGAATATAAATTACTATATCATAAAAACAAATATTCTCAAATAACCGCCGCCCGGCGGCCCTCTCTGCTCCTTACCGAAAGCTAATTGCCGCTTCGGCTTCCGGATAGTTCAACCGCGCCCTGGCCGCAAAATTCCTGGCAGCAATAACAACGGATACAACCGTGATAATCAATATCCGGTATGGAACCGCAGAACTCTATAGCCCGGGCCGGACAGGATTGCTGGCAAACACCGCAACCGCTGCATAGGTCGGGGTTAATGCGGGGATAGGGGCGCCTTGCGGTCATAAAATCTCTAATCCTGGCAAAAGGCAAGAGAGCCAGCAGCCTGCCGATCCTGCCTTTTGAAACAGGACCCAGGTCAAAACCGGCCAACCGAACCTCTTCCAGCTCCTTGCCTTTGATGATTATCGATTCGAGATCAGAGCCTTCCAGCCGCAGTTTTCTGGCTTCAGCATTGGTCGTTACCTGTTCAGGCTGAAACCCTAAAAC
>SL_5KL_010_SEDDRAFT_10000543_pt1 | contig 24178 bp, 21 predicted proteins | sample SodLakKL_010_SED_FD_9118 | JGI IMG/M metagenome (IMG submission 9118) | reverse complement strand
CGACCTTTTAAAAGCCCTGGAACTATCTCTTGATGAGGAGGGGGCGGTCCTCGACAGTGCTTCGGCCGCCCTGGCAAGCCTGCGCAGAAAAAAACTGTCTTACCAGGACAGGATCAGGGAAAAACTTGATCAGTATCTCCGCAGTTCTACTTACCGGCGCTATCTTCAGGATGCCCTGGTAACTATTCGTGGCGGCCGCTATGTTTTACCGGTGAAGCAGGAATACCGGCAGAACCTGGAGGGCGTGGTTCATGACCAATCTTCAAGCGGGGCCACAGTCTTTATCGAACCTTTACCGGTAGTGGAAATGCAGAACACCCTTGCTTCTGTCCAGAAGCAGGAAGAAGAAGAAATAGAAAAGATTCTTATTCAGCTTAGCGGCAGGGTGGCCCAGGCAGAAAACGGGCTTATGCAAAACAGAGAGCTTTATACAGAACTTGATTTTATCGTGGCCAGGGGACGTTTAAGTTTGAAAATGAAGGGCAGCGAGCCGCGGCTGCTGGATCAGTCTGAGCAGGAGGTTTACCTGGACAATGCAGTGCATCCCCTGCTTGAGGGCCACAAGGTGCCTCTGCAAGTGGAGCTTGGCGGTGAAGTGCGAACACTGGTTGTGACCGGCCCTAATACCGGGGGGAAAACTGTTTCCCTTAAAACAATTGGCCTGCTTGCTATCATGGCCCAGAGCGGCCTGCATTTGCCGGCCGGTAGAGATACAAAACTTTCGGTGTTCAAGCAAATTCGTGCAGATATCGGTGACGAACAGAGTATTGTCCAGTCTTTGAGCACTTTTTCCGGGCATATGAAAAATATTATTTCTATCGTTGAAGAGGCCGGGTCCGGTTCCCTGGTGTTTTTTGATGAACTGGGGGCCGGCACTGATCCTACTGAAGGAGCGGCTCTGGCCATGGCCATTTTGGAAGAGCTGACCGGGAAAGGGACGCTTACTGTAGCCACCACCCATATCAACGAGTTGAAGCTCTTTGCCCAGGTTCAGGACAATATGCAGAATGCAGCCATGGAATTTGACCTGGAGACACTGGCACCCACTTACCGGCTTTTACAGGGCGTGCCCGGTCAGAGCAACGCTTTCCATATAGCAGGCCGGCTTGGTTTGCCTGATGATGTGCTGGAAAAGGCAAAAAGTTACATGCATCGTTCTCACGACCAGGTTGAATCAATTATTGCCAGTTTGGTAGAAGACCAGCAGCGCTATTCCAGGGACAGCCGCCAGGCGGAGCTGGAAAGAAGCAGGGCGGAATCATTAATGTCCGAACTGGAAAAGGAACGTGAACTGCTCCGGGCCAGGCGTGATGATATCCTTAAGCAGGCTCGTGATGAAGCCCGCCAGATTGTGAGGCGGACCAAAAGTTCGGCGGATCAGATCATAAAAGAACTGCAGGATCTTAAAAAAACAGGAAGTGATCAGGCTCAGGCCAGGGCAGAACAGATCCGGAGCCAGATCCATGAAATGCGCAAGGAAACTGAAACCGGAGCAGACGAAGATGAACCCGAAGGCCCCCCTTTGAAAGAAGAAGACTTAACTGTAGGGCAAACCGTGTATATAAACAGTATAAAACAAAGGGGAGAGGTTACCGGATTTTCCCGGGATGAAGCTACCGTCCAGGTTGGATCAATTAAGGTGAACCTGCCGGTCAGCGAACTGAGGTGGATTCGGGAGCACCTGGATAAAGGGCCCAAGAAAGAAGAAGGCAAACCGGCGGTTGCCGGCAGCTACAGTATTGATAAAGAACCGCCTGCCAGCAGTTCAATCGATTTAAGAGGGCTAACCCTTGAAGAAGCAGTGCCTCTGGTAGAAAAACACCTGGACAATTCAATCTGGGCGGGTTTGAAGCAGGTTGATTTAATCCACGGCAAAGGCACCGGCAAGTTAAAGCATGGGTTAAGAGAATATCTAAAAAACCACAAGGTGGTCAGCAGCTTTCGGGCCGGGGAGCCCGGTGAAGGCGGGGAAGGAGTTACCGTTGTTGAGCTGAAACAGTAACTCCTCCGGTTTACTCAGGCCCCCTGGAAATGACCAGGCGGACTTCACGCCCTTCGGAGACAGTCGATCCGGCTTCGGGGCGCTGCGAAATAACCCGGTTTCTTGGGACTTCATCACTGTATTCGCGTTCAATCGCGCCTATCCTCAAGCCTTCACGAGTCATCGCTGACTCAGCCAGGGCCTGGAAATTACCGGTAACATCAGGAACCACTACCACACCGTTATCCGGCTGGGCCAATATGTCACCATCTTCTATAGCCTCGGTGCTGACTTTCACACTGGCGGAGTCAGATACGGCGCCGTCGTCCAGTATTGCTGTCAGGATGTAAGTATATTCTTTTTCCAGCTCGATATCGTCATCGGAATACTGACGGGAATTGGGATCAAGCTCGGCGATTAAAGCTTCACTTTCTTCTTCTCCGATCCTGGAGATTTCAAAGCCTGATACTGACGGTCCGTCATAATCCCACTGCAGGGTAACTCCATCTGACACTACGATAGCCCTGAATTCAGGGATTTCATCGGTTGTGGTCCCCTCTAGTTCGGCCATATCCCGGGCCAGGATCCGGGTAGGCATATCCTCTATATCCTCCGGTTTTCTTCCCGCGCCGCCTCTCGAAGACCATCTTTCGTCTGTTTCAATATATGCGGGGCGCCGGTAGAACCTCCCATCATGCATATCACATTTTTCAGTAGGTTCATGTTCTGCCAGGAAGTAGTCTGAGATAACTGTACCTGCATCTTCACAATATTCAGTAGGCAGCTTACCTGACTTGTTACAAACCTGGACCCGGACGATACCTTCAGGCCTTTCGAACTCTTTTACTTCCAGATCTTCAAAAGCTTCCAGGAAAACTTCACGCAGGAAAGCGGTGGAATACCGCCAGCCCTGCCTGATCTGGCCCATCCTGGGTTCATCGTAGCCCATCCAAAAAGATCCCACCAGGTTTGGGGTATAGGCCGCCAGGTAAACATCCTTCCACTTATCGGTGGTCCCGGTTTTGGCGGCTACCGGGCGGTCGATCCTGAGGGCGGTACCAAGGTACTGAGTAACAAAATCCTGTAAAATATCATTGACCAGGAAGGCACTCTGAGGACTAATCACCTGCTGGGGATTGATATTATTTTCATAAATAGTGTTGCCCTGGCGATCGACGATTTTGTTGACGGTGTGCAGGTTGACCTTGAGCCCCTCGTTGGCCAGGACACTGTAAGCCTGGTTCATGTCAATGGCGCTGACACCCCTGGTAAATCCGCCCAGGGTCAGGGCCAGGTTATTCCTTTCGTCCGGGTGCAGGGTGGTAATGCCCATTTTTTCAACATATTCTGACCCGGTTTGCGGACCCAGCTTTTCAAAAGCGCGAATGGCGGGAATATTATACGACTTGAATAGCGCTTCCCGTGCCGGGATCATGCCCCTGAACTTGTAATCAAAGTTTTCCGGGAACCAGTCTTCATTAGGACCAATGTACGGGGCATCATCAAGAGTCGAACCGGCTCCGGCCAGGGCACCTTCTTCAAAGGCAGGGGCATAAGTTGAAATGGGTTTGATTGCTGAGCCCGGTTGACGCAGGGTAGCAAAACGCAGCACTTCGTCGATATTTTTCTGGTATTCGCGCCCTCCACCCAGGGCCCGGATTTCGCCTGTTGCAGGATCGGAAAGGACTATTGCTGCCTGGGGTTGGGAGACACCGTTCTCTTCAACCTCCAGTTCTTCCAGCTGACTATGAGAAAGGAAGCTATCTCCAGGAAGGTTTGCTATTGCCGCCCTGGCCTGATCCATATCGACCTTGTAAGTGGCCGGGTACAGTTCATCGTTGGCCAGCACTTCTTCAACATGCCGTTGCATCGATGTGTCCAGGTTAGTGTAAACACGCAGGCCACCTGTGTAAATGGCCCGGTATGCCTCTTCAGTTGATCCGTATTCGGGCATCTGGCTCAAGATCCTGATCAATTCATTATGGACCACATAGTCAACATAATGGGGGTAAGGATATTCCGGGCCCTTGACTTCTGCATAACTGAGTTCTTTTTCCAGGGCCTGCCGGTATTCTGATTCATTGATCAGTTCTAGCCTGTGCATATTGTGCAGGACGGTCCGCATTCTTTTCTCGGCTTCTTCCCTGTTATCAATAGGGTTGTAAAAGTTGGGTGAGCGCACCGCTCCGGCCAACATGGCTGCTTCGTTAAGATCGATTTCGGTGACGCTTTTGTCGAAATAGGTTTGAGCGGCGGCTTCTACACCGTAGGCGCCGTTACCGAAATAGATCCGGTTGAGGTACAATTCCAGGATTTCATTCTTACTGTACATGCGTTCCAGCTGGATGGCCAACCATATTTCCTGGATTTTTCGTTCATAAGTGGTTTCAGTTGTTAAGAAGGCGTTTTGGGCCAGCTGCTGGGTAATGGTGCTGGCGCCCTGGACAATTGATCCGGCCCGAAAGTTGGTATAGGCCGCCCGGGCGCTGCCGATAATGTCAAAGCCAAAGTGTTCTTCAAAACGTTCATCTTCAATAGCAATGAAAGCGAGCTGCACGTGTTCGGGGATATCTTCAAGGTCTACAGCAATACGGTTTTGCTCTTCATGCAGGGAAGTAATCTCTTCCCCTTCGCTATCATAAAGGTAAGAGGTTTCCACGGTTTCCAGCATGACCGGATCTATTGGTGGAGCTTCATTTACATAGTTGGCTACGACAGCAGCAGCTGCACCACCGGCGACAAAGAATAATAATAGTCCCACCAGGATGACAATTTTCAGGATCCTGAACCTGCTCCGGGGGCGTTTTTTCTTATTTATATTTTTTCGCTGATCAAAAGGAAGTTTTTTTTCTGCCACTTCAGTATTGACCTCCTGCAAAATTATAGGCTTAATTCTTCCTGCCTAGATTATATCATAGCCGCCCAATACCTTCGGACATAAGAAGGATATGGCAAGCATGACTTTATTATACTCTATCCGTTGCTTACAGGGAATATTTTAAAAGGTTCCCAGATGTTCGAACAAGGTTTTCAGGGAACCGCTGTCGGGCAATATTAAAACACTACCATCTATACCGTTATCTTCTACATTTAATTCTGTTTTTAACAGGATCAGTTGATCGTCTACCGTCTTAGTTTCTGCTATGACAGTACCCATAACGGCCCCGGCCATATCAATGCCCAGCCTGGGTGGCGAGGCCTGGAAGGTTAGTCCGGTCATGAAAGACAGGGCGTTCAGGTAAGCGCCGGTTATAATATTCCCCAGCTCCATTAACAGTGATTGTGCCATTTCGTTGCTGTCCGAGCTGTCATCGGGCAGGATCCGTTCGACCATTTTTTGGGCTGCTTCAAAGGGCAGGACCAGCACCAGGACCAGCCCCATTACCGGGCATTCTGCTTCACAATAAGTAGCGGCTACCAGGTTTTCCGGATCTCCAAACGAATCCGGCACATCCTGCAGGGGAGCCACCATCACCTCCGGAACTGCCATATTGATTTTTTGATCTTCCAGCATCGAAGACAGGGCGGTAACAGCATTTCCGACACCGATGTTAGCCAGTTCTTTCAACAAATCTTGCTGCTCTTCAGTGATGAATTCATTAGATTCCATGCTGTTTCCCTCCTGAAAGACTTGAAAACCAGTGTTGTTTTAAACCTTCTGATATCATAACATATCTAGAGAAAAACGAATATAAAAACCTGTATTTTTATGATAAAAAATAAAAAGGTATACCCATTTAGTTGTTGATCGTGTAAAATATTAACCAGTAAAATTATCTTAACTTTTATATATTTAAGCTTCATACTTCAGGCCTGGTGAACAGCAATGCCAGGCCTGTGACACCTTCATCAACGAGGAGGATTATTTAATGAGCAGCAGAAGCCCCCGTGAGCTAGAACTGGAAATACAGAATGAACTGGACCCCTTTTTTTACCCCCGGTCTGTCGCAATGATCGGAGCCAGCCAGAACCCACTAAAACCAAACGGTATTCCCCTTTACTTGATGAGCATGTTCGGTTACCAGGGCAATCTCTACCCGGTTAACCCCAAATATGAGCGGGTGGGCGGTTTGAAATGCTACCCTACTATTCTTGATATAGAGGAACCGCTGGACCTGGCCATTATCGGTGTGGCTGCTGACCGGACTATGGAAATCCTGGAGGAATGCGCCAGGAAAAGAGTAAAAGCGGTGATCATATTTACTTCGGGCTTTGCCGAGGTTAACGAAGAGGGCCGAAAAAATCAAGCAGAAATGAAGAGACTCGCTGAAAACAGCGGAATGCGTATTTTGGGGCCTAACTGCCTGGGAATCCTCAATTATTACAACGGGAATATGGCCAGTTTTTTCTATAACCAGGAGCGCGCAGATCTGGTCCATCCGGAACAACTTTCCTTCATTACTCAGAGCGGGGGGCTTGGTGCTATAATCTACCAGATGGTAATCCAGATGTCCATCGGGTTCAACTATTTTGTCAGCACCGGTAATGAAGCCGACATCTCTTTTGCCGAAGTGCTCAGTTACCTGGCGGGGCGCGATGAAGTATCAATTGTAGCCGGTTACATGGAAGGTTTGCAGGGGGACGGCAAATTATTTATCGAAGCCTGCCGCCGGGCCCTGGAGCAGGAAAAGCTGGTAACGGTGCTCAAGGTTGGCCGAACCGGCAGCGGGGCCATGGCTGCCGCTTCCCATACCGGAGCCCTGGTTGGTGAAGACCGGGTTTATGACGGGGTATTTAAGCAGTTTGGAGTGCCCCGGGCCGACGATGTGGAGCAGATGAATGCTTTAATAGCGCTGCATGCTACCGGGCGGTTGCCAGTCGGGAAAAGAATGGCCGTTATAACTATTTCAGGAGGTGGCGGGGTGGTCGTGGCCGATAAATGCCCTCATTACGGGCTGGAAGTGGTGGGGCTCGCTGAAGAAACTCAGGCTGCGCTGCGCACCTTTTTTCCTGCTTATGGTGCGGTGGCCAATCCGGTAGATTTGACTTCCCAAATATTTTTTGACAATGAACTGTTTGAGCGGGCCCTGCACCTGGTCATGAAAGACCCGGAAATTGATGTGGCCGGCTTTTTTTACAACTTTGAAATGCCAGATCCCGAAGCCAGTAAAAAGATTATCAAAGTTTACAATGAGACCGATAAACCTTTGATCATATTTACCTGGCCAACCGGCCAGGATTATGCCGTGGAGGCTAAAAATGAGTTGATCCAGGCCGGAGTGCCGGTAATCGAGCATATCCCGAGCGGGCTCTGGGCTATTAGTTCCCTTGCTGACTGGGTTAAAAAAGCAGGTAAACCTTTAAGCAGCCCCGGGCCGGTTTCTCCTGGTGGAGAAAAGGCTTCCGCTTTGCTGTCAAGGCACCTGCTCGAAACAGGAGGCGCCCTTACTGAATGGAGGTCCAAGGAAATTTTGAAACACTATTCTATCCCTGTAACCAGGGAGGTCCTGGTGGGTTCGGCTGATGAAGCTGCCGCTGCGGCAAAAGCAATAGGGTTCCCGGTAGCTTTAAAGATCATGTCACCTCAACTGCTGCACAAAAGTGATTTTGGAGGCGTTGTGCTTAATTTACAGGAGGAGGAAGAAGTCAGGGATGCTTACGAGGAGTTAATAAAAAGAGGGATGCAGTTAAAACCGGAGGCTCGGATTGAAGGGATCCTGGTTCAAGAGATGCTGGATCCGGGGCTCGAGGTAATAGTGGGGTTAAAAAAAGATCCCGTCTTTGGCCCGGCAATTGCCGTAGGGCTGGGCGGAGTATTCGTGGAAGTCTTTGCAGACCTGGCTACCAGGGTGGCCCCCCTTAGTGTGGAAAATGCCGGGGAAATGCTTGATGAATTAAAAGGCAAGGCTCTGCTGGACGGGGTCCGGGGCCGGGCGCCCAGGGATAGGGAGGCGCTGGTTAATATTATAATGAAAATATCCCGGCTTGCTGTTGATCTGGAAGATTATATCGAGGAACTGGATATCAACCCCCTTGTAGTATATGAGGAAGGAAAGGGGGCCGTGGCTGCAGATGCCCTTATTAAAGGGACTGTAACCAGGTAAGACAATGTCAGGCCGGGTATGTTATAATTACAACAGGTGATTGGAAATGAAAGGGATGAAAATTAAGATTGCCGATTATTTTATAGTCGGCTTTATTTTTGTAATAGGATTGGCGAGCCTGTGGTTTAACGTGCAGGAAGCAGGTGCATCCGGGCAAAGGTACGCCGTCATTTATTTAGAAAATGAACAGGTTGCCGAGCTCTCTCTATCTCCGGGTGAAACTACCGAATACACATTTAATTTTGGAGATGAAGGTGAACACACAGCCACGGTTGAAATAGATGACGGCAGAATCAGGATGCTCCCGATGGGGGAAGAACTTTGCCCCCGGGGTATTTGCGCTCATACCGGTTGGATAGAGCATTCGTATGAAAGCATTGTCTGCCTGCCGAACCAGATCAGGATTTCTTTTGTGGAAGGGACCGTTGAAGACGATCGGGATCTTGACGGAGTTACTTATTAGTACTGCATCTGGCCCGGAAAAAAAGAACCGGGGATCAGGTTTTTATGATATAACGTTTCTATGACGTTGACAAAGAAAATAAACGTCTATATAATTACTTTAGTTTTTTGGGGTGAGTAACATGTATATATACCTGCCTGATCTAAAAAACAGGCCGGGGGTAGTGTTTGATTACGATTTTGATGAAGAGTTGACCGATTTTCATGCCGATTTTTCTGAGGGCGGGACTGTAAAGCTTGCTATCAAGGTTTCGCACAGCGGCCAGGAAGTTTTAGTCAAAGGAAGCATCGAAGCATCTGTAGAAGCGGTATGTTCCAGGTGCCTTGAGCCTTTTGTCCATAAAGTAAATACTAGTTTTACGGAGTCTTTCGCGGTAGTCAAAGGCTCGGCAGGCGAAGAATCTCCTGCCAACCTCGCGGTAGAAACGGCGAACATGCTGACAGTAACAGGGGATATCTTATACCTGGACGAATACATCCGCCAGTTGATCATCCTGGCAGAAGATCACAGCCCTCTTTGCAGGCCTGACTGTAAAGGGATATGTTCCGGCTGTGGGTTTGACCTGAACCAGCATGCCTGCCAGTGTGTCGATCACGACAGTGAGATAGACATCAGGCTACTTAAACTTAAAGAGTTGAAATCAGGCAACTAAGTCTAACAAGGAGGCGCTATAGTGGCTGTTCCAAAGCGAAGAACTTCTAAATCAAAGAGAAATATGCGGAGAGCTCAAAGTAAAGTTTCAGCCCCCCGTTTGATACCATGCCCTAACTGCCATGAGTTAAAGCCCCCCCACCGGGTTTGCTTGAACTGCGGTCATTATAAAGATCGGGAAGCAGTTAAAGTTAATTAGCACAGCTGTTTACAGTACGCCTGTTTTGCACAAGCCAGAAGGGGCGTACTGTATCTGTTTTTAAGTGGCTTTTATTGACATACAGGGGAAGTGATCTTATTGGTACGAGTGGCCATAGACGCCATGGGTGGTGATCATGCGCCCGGTGAAATTGTAACCGGCGCAGTGGCTGCCCTTACCACCCTTAAAGATATGCAGATTACATTTGTCGGCAGGGAAAAGGAAATTCGCAGTGTTCTGAAAAACCGGGATTATCCTCGCGACCGGGTGGGTATCAACCATGCCGAAGAAGTTATTCAGGCCGATGACGACCCCGGTCTGTCAATCCGGAGAAAAAAAGAATCCTCCATGGTTAAGGCACTGCAGCTGGTTCGTTCCGGTGAAGCAGATGCTTTCTTGAGCGCCGGCAATACGGGAGCATTGATGGCCGGCGGTCTTTTATTTTTAGGCCGGATTAAGGGTATCAGCCGGCCGGCCCTGCTTACTCCTATGCCTGGTTTTCATGGTAAACCCGTTCTTTTCCTGGACGTCGGAGCCAATATGGATGCCCGGCCCGGACAATTGCTCCAGTATGCTTATATGGGGCGGATTTATGCCCAGCAAATCCTGGATTGCCAGGAACCTCGTGTAGCTCTGCTTAACGTGGGTGTTGAAGCAAATAAGGGTAATAACCAGGTTCGGAAGGCTTATAACCTTTTTCAGGAGCACCTGCCCGGTTTCTGCGGCAACATTGAAGGAACAGATGCATTTTTCAATGCCGCTGATGTAGTGGTCTGTGACGGTTTTGTAGGCAATATATTCCTTAAATCTGCAGAAGGACTTTCCCGGACCATCCTCGGGTTTTTCAGGCAGGAAATAGGCAAGAAGTTTCGCTATAAGCTGGGAGCTGCATTGCTTCAGCCCGTTTTTCAAAAACTGCGCTATGAAATTGATGATTCAGGTTACGGCGGAGCGCCTTTGCTGGGCGTAAATGGCCTCTGCATTAAATGCCATGGATCATCCAGGGCCCGGTCAATTGAGCAAGCTTTACTAAAACAAGCCCATCCTTTTGTCTGTAAAAATGTTACCGGAAAATTCCAGGCTGCCCTGGAGGAGCTGTCCGGTGAGCTAGATGAGATAAACGGAGGCGAAAATGATCAAGCCCTGTAATTCAATAATAACCGGAACCGGCGCCGCCCTCCCCGATCAGGTTATTACCAACCGGGACCTGGAAGAAATGGTGGAAACGAATAATGAATGGATTGTTTCCAGGACCGGAATCCGGGAGCGCAGAAAACTGGAAGCCGGCCTTTCCAACGCCGATCTTTCGGAACGCGCCGCCCGGGAAGCGCTGTCCAGGGCCGGGGTGGATCCCGCGGAGCTGGATATGATCCTGGTGGCTACGGTAACACCCGATCACCACACCCCTTCAACCTCATGTATCCTCCAGGCCAGGCTGGAAGCCTTTAAAGCCGGTGCCATGGATATTTCTGCCGGGTGTACCGGTTTTATTTACGCCCTTTCGGTTGCCCACCAGTTTATCTACAGCGGCGCTTACCGCAAAGTGCTGGTAGTAGGCGTGGAAATCCTTACCCGTTTTACGGACTGGGAAGATCGCAGCACCTGTGTCCTTTTTGGAGATGGGGCGGGAGCGGTTGTGGTGGAAGCAGCTACTGAAGAAAGCAGGGGCATCATCGATTATACCTTAAAATCTGACGGCCGGGGCGCCAGGTTATTATATGTTCCCGCCGGGGGAAGCGCCCTGCCGGCAAGCCATGAAACAGTAAGCAACAGGATGCACTACCTGGTTATGAACGGTAACGAAATCTTTAAATTTGCCGTCAAGGTAGTTGAAAATACTCTTTTTGAATTGCTGCAAAAAGTAAATGGTAAACCGGAAGAGCTCGATATGATCATCCTGCACCAGGCTAATTTAAGAATTATCGATCATATCCGCAAGCATCTCAGACTGCCGCCGGAAAAATTTCCGGTTAATATCGATCGGTTAGGCAACACTTCTTCGGCTACGATTCCAATAGCCATGCATGAAGAAATTATGGCCGGCCGGCTGAAGGAAGGTGACCTGGTGGCCATGGTAGCCTTTGGAGCCGGCCTCACATGGGGCGGTGTTTTAATGAGATGGTAAAGGGAAACTTTGGTAAAACCGAAAGAAAAATTGCTTTTTTGTTCCCCGGTCAGGGGGCGCAGTATACCGGGATGGGGCGCGATTTTTATGATTGTTACCCGGAAGCGAGAGCGGTTTTTGACCGGGCAGCCAGGATCCTTGGCCCGGATATTACCGACGTAATTTTTTCAGGGCCAGAGGATAAGCTGGAGCAGACCGAGTATGCCCAGCCGGCAATCTTAGTTGTCAGCACGGCCATTTACCGGGTTCTTGCCGGGCTTGGCTTCAGGGCTACAGCTTTTGCCGGGCTGAGCCTGGGCGAATATGGAGCCCTGGTGGCAGCCGGATCACTCACCTTTGATGATGCCCTGCCCCTGGTTCAAAAAAGGGGTATCTACATGCAGGAAGCAGTGCCGCTGGGCCAGGGCACTATGGCGGCAATCATGGGGTTGGAGCACGAGGAGGTGGAACAACTCTGCCGGGAAGCACAGCCCGCCGGGATTGTGGCTCCTGCCAACTACAACTGCCCCGGGCAGATAGTTGTTTCAGGTCACGAAGCAGCGGTGCAAAGGGTCAAGGAACTGGCCCGTTCCGCGGGAGCAAAAAGGATTACCGGGTTAAAAGTAAGCGCTCCCTTCCACTGTGCTCTTTTAAAGCCGGTAGAAGAAAAAATGGCCCGGGAACTGGAAAAAATTGAGATTAAAACTGCTTCCGTGCCTGTTGTATCCAATGTTACTGCTGACTTTATCCACGATACGGAGCAGATCAAGAAAAACCTGGTGGTACAGGTCAGCAACCCCATATTGTGGGAGCATTCGATCCGGCGCATGATCTCTTCCGGCATCAACTGCTTTATCGGCCTGGGACCGGGAACCTCACTGAGCAGGTTGATGAAAAGGATTGCCCCTGAACTCGAGACTTATGCGGTGGAAAAGGTTGCAGAAATCGATCAGTTGTTGAACAATTAACCGACTGAGAGGTGTTAAAGTTGAATTTAGAAGGGAAAAGCGCTGTTGTTACCGGTGCTTCAAGAGGAATTGGACGGGCTACTGCAATCTACCTGGCCCGCGCCGGCGCCGCCGTGGTTATTAATTACAGCAGTAACCGGGAAGCCGCGGAAGAAGTTAAAAAAATAATTGTGAGCGAAGGTGGGACGGCAGAAATAATCCAGGCTGATGTTTCCGATTACAACCAGTGCGAAGACCTGGTAAAAAGCGCTATTGACCATTATAAGAGAATTGATATACTAATTAATAATGCCGGCATTACCCGTGACAATCTCCTGGCCCGTATGAAAGCGGAGCAATGGCAGGAAGTGATTGATACAAACTTAAATGGAGTCTATAATTGCTGCCGCGCTGTTTTGCGGCCCCTGTTAAAGCAGAAAAGCGGCGGCAGGATAATTAACGTTGCCTCGGTAGCCGGAATCTATGGCAATACTGGCCAGGCTAATTATGCGGCGGCCAAAGGTGGGGTTATTGCTTTTACCAAAACCCTGGCCAAAGAACTTGGATCCCGCGACATTGCGGTTAATGCTGTTGCTCCCGGCTTTATAGAAACTGAAATGACTGATCAACTATTAGATCAGGTTAAAGAGCAGGTTTTAGAAAGGATTGCTCTGCGCCGGCTTGGTAAACCGGAAGACGTAGCTGAAGTAATATTATTTCTGGCCTCTTCATCCGGCTATGTAACCGGACAGGTAATCCCGGTAGACGGCTGCCTGGCAATGTAAGCTGAAGATGTGAGCAGAGAAAAGCACAATACTCTGGATAGAGTTTACATATACAAACTGGTATTAAATGAAGCAAATCCATTATACCTGCGAGCTAAAGCCGGGAGGAGGTGACTAAGTGAGCATAGAAGATAAGGTCAAAACAATTATTGCCGACCAGTTGGAGGTAGATGGGGCCAAACTATCAGCAGAGACCACTTTTGAGGACATCGATGCCGATTCCCTTGATATCGTGGAACTGGTAATGGCCCTTGAAGAAGAGTTCGACCTGGAGATTTCCGATCAGGAAATTGAAAATATCAATACGGTTGGTGATGTAGTTAAGTATATTGAATCAAAAACTTAGTTTCCCTCTGAGGTGAAGTTGTGCGCAGAGTAGTTATTACCGGGATCGGTGTTTTTTCGCCCATCGGTTCGGATAAAAACACATTTTGGGATAGCCTGGTTAGCGGTAAAAGCGGGATTTCTGCCGTGGAAAGCTTCGATGTTAGCCAGTATCCCTGCCGCATAGCCGGTGAAATTAAAGACTTTGATCCCGCCCGGTTTATGGAAAAAAAGGAAGCCAAAAGGGTTGATCGCTTTACCCAGTTTGGGGTGGCCGCAGCGCTTCAGGCCTGGGAAGATGCCGGATTGGATCAGCTGCAGCTGAATAAAGAAGATATCGGGGTCCTTGTTGGCTCCGGAATAGGCGGTATCCAGACCATAGAGGAACAGTTAAAGGTCCTCGATGAAAAAGGACCGCGCCGGGTAAGCCCTTTTTTGGTGCCTGCCTTAATTGCCAATATGGCTTCCGGTTACATTTCCATTATGCTGGAGCTAAAAGGGCCTAATTCTACCGTGGTAACAGCCTGCGCTACTTCTACCCATGCCGTCGGTGATGCCTGGCACATCATAAAACGCGGTGATGCCGAGATAATGCTGGCCGGCGGTGCAGAAGCAACGTTAAGCCACCTGGCTTTCTCCGGCTTTTCCTCCGCCAGGGCCCTTTCCACCCGCAACGATGAGCCGGAAAGGGCTTCCCGCCCTTTTGATAAAGAGCGGGATGGTTTTGTAATGGGAGAAGGTGCCGGAGTGGTTATACTGGAAACCCTGGAGCATGCTCTTTCCCGGGGAGCCCACATCTATGGTGAAATAATCGGCTACGGAATGTCAGGTGATGGCTACCATATGACGGCACCCGACCCGACGGGGCGTGGCGCTTTTCTGAGCATGCAGAGAGCCTTGAAGAGTGGGTCATTAAAGCCGCATGAGCTTGACTATATCAATGCTCACGGGACTTCCACCGAAATTAATGATAAAATAGAAACAATGGCTATAAAAAATCTTTTTGGTGACCATGCTTATGATCTGGCTGTCAGTTCGACAAAGTCGATGACCGGCCATTTACTTGGAGCCGCCGGGGCGGTGGAGTTGATAGCGACGCTCCTTATCCTTGAAAACCAGGTTATTCATCCGACCACCAATTATGAGAATCCCGACCCGGAATGCGACCTGGATTACGTTCCTTACCCGTACCGGGACCGGACTGTTGATCTGGCTATGTCAAACTCTTTCGGTTTTGGCGGTACCAATGCCACTATTGTTGTAAAGAGGTACAGCCCGGATTAAACTAAAGTGACAGAATCGAGAGGAATACATTTATGAACCAACCTGGCAATAGTTATAGTCTCCTGGACGATATTGAGTGGAAAATTGAAAATAACAGCTTGTATGAACAGGCGCTAACTCATACCTCTTATGCTCATGAAAAAGGACTCAATAACTTTCATAACGAGCGCCTGGAATTTTTGGGCGATGCCGTCCTTGAACTGATTATCAGCGACTATTTATATTACGCTTATCCTGATACGCCAGAAGGTAAATTGACCAAGCTTCGCGCTGACCTGGTATGTGAAGCTTCCCTGGCCCGCCTGGCCTTTGAACTGAACCTGGGCAAGCATATTCGCCTGGGCAAAGGCGAAATGGTGGGAGGAGGCTTTACCCGCCCTTCTTTGCTGGCCGATGCTGTCGAAGCGCTAATCGGGGCCCTTTATCTTGAACACGGCCTGGAAGAGTGCCGTAAGTATGTGCTTAATCTTTACCAGCCGGTTTTCCGAGATCTGCAGGAAGGAGTCCTGTGCCGGGATTTTAAAACCTTGCTGCAGGAATTTTCCCAGGCTCGCTTTTCGGTTACCCCCGTCTACCAGATCGTAGCCGAAAGCGGGCCGGATCATGACAAGGAATTTGAAGCCGAAGTCCTGCTGGCTAAAAAGCCTGTTGGCCGCGGCCGGGGGAGAAGTAAAAAGGAAGCTGAGCAAGCAGCGGCCAGGGAAGCCTGGAATAAACTTACGCCCTAATGCTTGGCCACATTGATCATTAAATAGAGGAGCTGAATCAGGTAAACATGGAAACTTTAAAAGTATCGGCTCATTCCAAGACTAAGGCTCTGGCCGGAGCTATAGCAGGAGTGATCAGGAGCGAGGGAGTTGTTGAACTGCAGGCGATAGGAGCCGGGGCAGTTAACCAGGCTATTAAGGCCATAGCTATCGCCAGGGGTTACGTTGCCCCCAACGGAATTAACCTGGTTTTTATACCATCATTTGTCGATATTTCAATTAATGACGAAGAGAGGACGGCAATAAAATTTACGGTGGAACCGAGATAGAACCAATTACTATAAAAAGAGGTTTTGATAACTATTAAGTTCAGGGTGTTCATATTATTTTCCGGCCTGCCGTTAACTACCGGGCAGGCTAATTCTAGCCTGGATATGATCAATAAATAGAGGCAAGGAGCCTGGTTAATTGTACTTAAAACGGATGGAGCTGTTCGGCTTCAAGTCTTTTGCGGAAAAATCAGAGCTAGAATTAAGCCCGGGAATTGCAGCGGTTATCGGTCCAAATGGTTGCGGTAAGAGCAACCTGGTCGATGCTGTACGCTGGGCCCTGGGTGAACAAAGCGTTAAATCCCTGCGCGGTACGCGCATGGAAGAAGTGATTTTTTCCGGCAGTGAAAACCGCAAACCCCTTAATTTTGCCGAAGTATCGCTTTCCTTCTCAGGAGCCTCCAGCTTTCTCAACCTTGATTACGATGAAATAACCATTACCAGGCGCCTGTTCAGGAGCGGGGAAAGTGAATATTACATCAACAAGTCTCCCTGCCGCCTGAAGGATGTCACCGAACTTTTCCTGGATACGGGTCTGGGTAAAGACGTATATTCAGTGATTGGCCAGGGACGGGTTGACGAAATTATTAACAACCGCCCCGAGGAACGGCGGGAGATATTCGAAGAAGCAGCCGGTATTTTTAAATACAAAATGCGCAAGAGAGAGGCCGGACGGAGGCTTGATGAAACCAGGGACAACCTGGTTCGGGTCCAGGATTTGATCTATGAGCTGGAAACCCAGGTGGAGCCACTCCAGGCCCAGGCTGAGGTGACCAGGCAGTACCGGGACTTGAAAGCACGCATTGATGAGGAAGAGAAAAAGCTTTTATCTTATAAAATCCATCAATCCCGTGAACAGCTTGGAAAAATCAACAAACAGCTGCAGAATGTCAACGATGCCTTAATGGCGGCATCATCCCAGGAAGGCCTGGATGAAAAGGAAACTCAGGACTTAAAGAACCGCCTCCAGGACCAGTTCAAACAAAAACAAGAGCAGGAGCAGAAGTTAAACCAGGTTTCAAGGACCCTGGAACACCAGGAACATGAATTGCAACTGTTTGCAGAACGAGAAAGCCGCTGCCGGGATCAAATTGATCAAAATCGCCAGCGAATAAAACAGCTGGAACTGCTCATGGAGGAGCTGTCTGAACAAAAGGTTAAAGCAGAACAGGATTTGCAGTCCAAGCAGGATTATATCGCCAGCCTGCATGAAGACCTGGAGAAACTTCGCCAGGACATGAAGAACCTGGAAGAAAGCGCCCTGCCGAACGAAGTGGAAAAGCAGCAGGAACGGATCTACCAGGCCGGGGTCCGCAGGGAAGCTGCTTCTTCGACCATGGAGGAGCTCAGGCGCCGCCTGGAACGGATAGCAGTTCAGAAAGAAAATCTGGAAAATGAAAAGGCTGGACTGGAGGAGAAACAGGCCCACCTGCAAGAAAAAGCCAGGAATGCGCAGGCCCGGCAGCAGGAATTGTCCGAAAAACTAAAAAAAGCAGAGGAAAATGAAAACCGCCGGTTAGACGAAAAAGAAGCAGCCAGGAAAGAGCTTGCAGATCTATCTGCCCGGGAGCAAAAACATAAAGAGACGCTGCACGGGATTAACAGCAGGCTGAACTTGCTCCAGGATCAGGATTCAGCCCTCTCCGGCTATTACCGTGGTGTGAAAGAAGTCATGCAGGCCCGCTCTACACTACCTGGCATTATCGGGCCGGTGGCGGATTTGATCGATATAGATCAAAAATATATCCAGGCCGTGGAGTCTGCCCTGGGAGGGGCCCTCCAGTACCTGGTTGCTGAAAACGAGCAAGCAGTCCATAAGGCTATCAACTACCTGAAGAGCAATAACCGGGGCTGGGCGACATTTCTTCCGTTGGACATTCTTCATAAAGCTTCAGATCCGCTGGAACGTTATCCCGGCTGGCGCGATTTAAATGGGGTGATCGGCAAAGCTTCAGAACTGGTCCAGGTAGATCCTGCTTACCGTCATGCTGTTGATTACCTGCTGACTTCAATTTTGGTTTGCCGGACCCTGGACGATGCTTCCAGGGCCGCCCGATTTATCAAGCACAGCAGCCGGGTGGTAACCCTGGAAGGGGAAATGATCAACCCCGGTGGTATTATCAGGGGCGGAAGCGTGGCTAAAAGAGGTGCTGGTATGCCGCTTGGCCGGCGCAAAGAAATTGAAAGCCTAAAAAAGCAGCAAAGCAAGGCAGAAAAAGACCTGGCCCGGATGTCTTCCGAGCTGGAGACCCTTAATAGTAAGCTTGCAGCTTCTGAGAAAGAAGTCGAAAATGCCGCCCGGGATAGAAAAAGCGCTGCTGAACAATTAAGCGGCGCCCAAAAAGAATTAGCTGCGATCCAGAGTGAACAGAGTGTCTTAAATGATCGCCTCAGGGCCAGCAACAATTCTTTTTCCGAGCTTGAGTCTGAAGAGAAAGATATTAATGGCAGGCTTCAAGACCTGCAGGCCGAGATTGAGCAGTGCCGGCAAGAATCTGATGCCCTGGAACGTGAACTGGCCGGTAAAAAGGAAGAATACCAGAAATACCTGGACGATAAGAAAAAGCTGGATCAGCAAATTACGGAGGTCCTGGTCAGGATCAGTTCATACCAGGAACAGAGGGATACCCTGACGGGCAGGATTGAAGAAATAGAGGCAAATATAAAAAAACCGGCCCGGGAGATCGAAGAAAAAGAAACTGAATACGAAAAACTGCAGCAGGACCTGGAGACCAACAAAGTGGATCAAGAGCAAATTAAAGCTCGCCTGGAAAACCTTAACGAGGAAAAAGCCGGTTTGATCANCGGCCTGGACAGGCNGTCTGAACAGGTCAACCAGACCGAGGCAGAATTAATCGACCATGAAGAAAAGATTAAGCGGCAGCAAAAACAGGTCGCTCGCCAGGAAAAACGAGAGAGACAGCTATCTGTGGAGCAGACCAGGCTCCAGACGGAACTTAATTACCAGGAAATGCGGTTCAGGGAACTTTTTGATTCCCTGGACCTGGTCGAACTGGATGACGATTTCGATCCGGAAGAAAGCCGGCACTTGATTGATAACTACAGGGAGGATATTGAAGCGTTAGGTGAAGTAAACCTGGGGGCAATTGAAGAATTGGCCAGGCTTGAAGAAAGGATCAATTTCCTCAAGGAACAGAAGGAAGATCTTCAAAAGGGAGAAGAATCGCTCTGCAAGGTTTTATCTGAAATTGACCAGCGGATGAAGTATTACTTTAAAAATGCTTTTGAAGCCATTGGCAAAAATTTTAAGCAGACTTTCCAGGAGCTGTTTGAAGGCGGGCAGGTAGTCCTCAAGATGACCGATGCAGACGATATCCTGGAATCGGGAATTGAAATTATCGCGCAACCCCCGGGCAAAAAATTACAGAACATCACCCTGTTATCAGCGGGTGAAAAGGTGCTCACTGCCATCGCCCTGGTTTTCGCCATCCTGCGTTACAAGCCGGCTCCCTTTTACCTTCTGGATGAGGTTGAATCGACTCTCGATGATGCCAACCTGGCCCGCTTCACCAAGTTCTTGAGGCAGTCATCCGAACAGGCCCAGTTTATCATGATCACGCACCGGAAGAGAACTATGGAAGAGGCAGATGTGCTATACGGAGTGACTATGTCAGAACCCGGGATTTCTCGGTTGATGTCATTAAAGCTCGAAGATGAAAAAATTGTCAGGGAGAGTATATAAGAATGAGTTTGCTCAATCAGTTTAAAAACGGGTTGGCCCGCAGTAAATCCGGCTTCATGGGACGCCTGGGCAGCCTTTTTAGCTCCGGCGACATAAACGAAGAGTTTTATGAGGAACTGGAAGAAATTCTGGTCAGCGGCGATGTCGGAGTGCAGACCAGCATAAAACTGGTAGATAAACTGCGTGAAGAAGTAAAAGAACGCAGGTTCAAAGAACGGGAGGAAGTTAAAAACCTTCTGCTGGAATTAATCATCGGTATGATGCAGCCCGGTTCACCTCCTGCAGAAGCTGAGGAAAAACCTTATGTAATCCTTATGGTCGGGGTTAATGGTTCCGGCAAAACTACCTCGGCGGCAAAATTAGCCGGGCTCTACTACCGGGATGATAAAGAGGTCCTCCTGGTGGCGGGAGATACTTTTAGGGCTGCCGCCATTGAACAGCTGGAAATCTGGGCCGACAGGGCTGATGTAGAGCTGATCAAAACCCAGGCCGGATCAGATCCATCTGCGCTTTTTTTTGATGCCATGAATGCAGCTAAAGCCAGGGGTGTAGATGTGGTTATCGGTGATACTGCCGGCCGCCTCCACAGCCGCTATAACCTGATGGAGGAGCTAAACAAGATCCACCGGGTTATTGGCCGCAATGTGCCGGGTGCACCACACCAGGTTTTGCTGGTTGTTGATGCCACCACCGGGCAAAATGCCGTGGCCCAGGCTAAAAGTTTTAACCAGTCCCTTCCTATTGATGGCTTGATCCTGACCAAGCTCGACGGTACCGCCCGGGGCGGGATAGTGATTAACATCCAGGATGAGCTGAAGATACCGGTCCGCTACGTGGGTACGGGAGAAAAGATGGAGGATTTAGCACCTTTTGATCCTGAAGTATTTGCCCGGGCCCTGCTGGAAACTTAACGGAGGCCGATCCTTTAGTTGAATAGTTACAAAGGGATTAATAAAATGATCAAAAAATTTGCGTTGGCTGTTTTTTTTTGTTATACTCCCCCTGTAAAGTAAAAACACTTTACAGAGGTGGCTATGCTCGAGAAATTATACAGGATTAACCTGCTTTACGATATATACGGCCCCCTGCTGACCGGGCGCCAGCAGGAAACCCTGGAGTTGTACTTCAGCGAAAATTATTCCCTGGCAGAAATCGCCGCGGAGTATAAAACCAGCAGGCAGGCTGTTTATGATCTCATTCATAGGGCTCTTGATGCAATGGAAAACCTGGAAGAAAAGCTCGGGTTATACAGGCTCTTTAACGAACAACAGGAACTGCTGGCTGAAGCGGACGAATTACTGCTTCAGGAGAAACTGAATACGCAGGATTTAAAGCGCCTAAAACAGATCATTGCCGACCTGCGCTCAAGTAATGAAAAGTAGGGGTGAATAGATTATATGTTTTCCAACCTGGCTGAAAAACTGCAGGACACGTTTCGCCGCCTGAAAGGCAAGGGCAAGTTAAGCGAAAAAGATGTCGATGCGGCAATGCGGGAGATCAGGCTGGCCCTGCTTGAAGCTGATGTTAATTTTAAAGTGGTCAAGGATTTTGTCAACTCTGTCAGGGATAGAGCGATCGGGCAGGAAGTAATGAGCAGCCTGACCCCGGGCCAGCAGGTTGTTAAGATCGTCAATGAAGAACTGACCAGCCTGATGGGAGAAAACCTGAGTACCCTGTCCGGATCCGGTAAAGGACCAACCAGGGTGATGATGGTAGGCCTGCAGGGTTCCGGTAAGACAACTACAGCGGTGAAACTGGCTTCGCACCTCCACCGGGAAGGGAAAACACCTTACCTGGTTGCAGCAGATATTTACCGGCCCGGGGCGGTTAAACAGCTTGAGGTGTTGAGTGAATCGATCGGGGCAAAATGCTACAGCGACCTGGAGGCGGATCCGGTGGAGATATGCCGGGAAGGTTTGAAAATGGCCGATCGGGAAGGCTCAGATGTAGTCATTTTCGACACTGCCGGGCGCCTGCATATCGATGAAGAAATGATGTCTGAGATCGGTTCGATCAAAGCAGAAATCAAGCCGGATGAAGTCCTGCTGGTGGTTGATGCTATGACCGGGCAGGACGCTGTCAATGCAGCAGCTTCTTTCAATGAAGCAGTCGGTTTGAGCGGGGTAATCCTGACCAAGCTTGACGGTGATACCAGGGGCGGGGCCGCCCTATCTGTCCGCAAGGTGACCGGCTGTCCCATTAAATTTGTTGGTGTCGGTGAAAAAATTGATGCCCTGGAACCTTTTTACCCCGACCGGATGGCTTCACGGATCCTGGGTATGGGCGATGTGTTGTCCTTAATTGACAAAGCGGAAGCGGCAGTAGATCAGGATAAAGCCCGGGAGATGGAAAAGAAACTGCGTCAGCAGCAGTTCACGCTTGAAGATTTTAAAGATCAGATGGTGCAGCTGCGCAGCATGGGTTCCCTGGACGACATTATGAACATGCTTCCTGAAGGAGCAGGCATTCCCAAGGAAGTGAAACAGATGTCTTTAAATGAAAAGAGCCTGAAAAGGGTGGAGGCAATAATTGGCTCAATGACCAGGGAAGAGCGTTACAACCCTGCTATCCTGAACAGCAGCCGGCGCCGCCGGATAGCCCGGGGAAGCGGGACAACCGTGCAGGATGTGAACCGCCTGCTTAACCAGTTTAACCAGATGCAAAAGATGTTCAAACAGATGAACGCAGCTGGCAAGAAAGGTATGGCCAAGAAGATGAAAAAGATGAAAAAAAGGTTTCCCTTTTAATGAAGGCGGTTAGCGATAAGAGTGGAAGATCCCGGAGCGATTGGATCCGGTTAATATATATAATCAATTATACAGCAGTTAATATGCACTACTAACTTTTAAATGGAGGTGACCAGGTTTGGCAGTACGGATCAGGTTGAAGAGAATGGGAGGAAAAAAGAAGCCGTTTTACCGGATCGTAGTTGCTGATTCCCGCTATCCGAGGGACGGCCGCTTTATCGAAGAAATCGGTTATTACAACCCGACTACAAAACCAACCACTTTTGAAGTAAATGCTGAAAAAGTGCAGCAGTGGCTTTCCAAGGGAGCAAGGCCTTCCAACACGGTCAAGGCCCTTTTTGATAAAGCCGGTCTTGGTAAGTAGGATCACAGGGAGGATGGTATCAGTGAAGCAACTACTGGAGCATATAGCCAGAGCTTTAGTTGATGAGCCTGAAAAAGTTGATGTTCAGCAGGTAGAAAGCGATCGGTTGATTATCCTGGAGCTCAGGGTTGCGGAAAATGACATGGGCAAAGTAATTGGCAAACAAGGCCGTATTGCGAAAGCGATCAGGACGGTCGTCAACGCAGCGGCCGTTAAGGAAAATAAAAAGGTTGTTGTAGAAATAGTCCAATGATCAACGGTTATGACGTGGTAATAGGGAAAATTCTTTCACCGCACGGCATCGGAGGAATGGTGAAAGTATACCCTTATTCTGATTTCCTGGACCGGGTTAAACTTCTGGAAGAAGTGGAACTGGAACAAAATGCCTTTAGCCGGGTCTACCCGGTGGAAAAGGCGTCGGTTCACGGCAATTACTGGCTAATTAAGTTCCGGGGCATTGACTGCCGGGATATGGCGGAAGAGCTGCGAGGCAGCCTGATCAGGATACCGCGGGAAGAACGGCTGCCCCTGCCGGAGGGATCATATTACCATGACCAGCTTGAAGGCCTGCAGGTGTTTGATACTTCTGGAAACCTGCTTGGTACGGTGGTGGAAGTTATTCCCGGGGGAGGGCATGATCAGCTATTAATTGCCCGGGCTGATGAGAAAGATAAGACAAATTATATTCCGGCGGTAAAGGACTTTATCAGGCAGGTTAACCTGTCCGAGGGGATCATGGTGGTTGAAGTGCCGGAAGGGATGCTTGATTTGTAAGGGAGCATTTATTGATGAAAATAGACGTGATAACCATTTTTCCAGGCATACTTGAAGGACCTTTCAAAGAAAGCATGATCAAAAGGGCCGCCGACCAGGGCGTTGTAGAAATCAACCTGGTCGATTTAAGGGACTACACCCACGATCAGCACCGCCAGGTTGATGATTACCCTTATGGTGGGGGATATGGCATGGTTCTGAAGCCGGAGCCCTTGTTTGAAGCAGTTGAAGATTTAAATAGCCGGTCCGGCAGCGCTAATCCGCGGGTAATCCTGCTAACACCCCAGGGGCGCCGCTTCGATCAGCACCTGGCCCGCGAACTGGCTGAAATAGAGCACATGATTTTAATCTGCGGGCGCTATGAAGGGGTTGACGAAAGAGTTCGCACCGCCCTGGTTGATGAAGAAATATCGATCGGTGATTTCGTACTAACCGGTGGAGAGCTGGCTGCAGCGGTGGTTGTTGATGCGGTAGTCAGGTTGCTGCCCGGAGTCCTGGCCGAAGAAGCATCGGCTGATGAATCTTTTACCGAGCCCCTGCTGGAATATCCCCATTATACCCGGCCTTCTGTTTACAGGGATATGGAAGTGCCGCCTGTTTTGCTGTCCGGCAATCACGGGGAAATTGCCCGCTGGCGCCGGCGGCAGTCGCTGCAAAGGACGCTGGAAAAAAGGCCGGATCTTTTAGAAAAGGCCGACCTTTTACCGGAAGAACGAATATACCTGGAAGATTTGAAAAAAAAGCAGTCTTAAAAAGCTGACAATATGCTATA
>SL_5KL_010_SEDDRAFT_10000542_pt1 | contig 24208 bp, 22 predicted proteins | sample SodLakKL_010_SED_FD_9118 | JGI IMG/M metagenome (IMG submission 9118) | reverse complement strand
TTCCACCGTCCCTGCTTCTTTCCTGTGTCCGTGATCGACCACCGGGGCCGGATCATGAAGACCTATCCCTATGAGGAGGTGATGACACCCTATGAACGATTAATCAGGGTGCCCGGAGTTGAGGGGCATCTGCGCCCCGAGCTAACACTCAAACAACTAGAGTCAACTGCCAAACAGATGAGCGACAATGAGTTCGCAGAAAGGATGGTGAATGCTCGTTCCAAGCTCTTTCAGGAGATCACAAGATCTCCTGGACGGGTTGCCTAACCCCCTTCCTCCAGGCTCATTATTGGATTAGAATAGACTGCTCGAGGAGCATTCGACTATACCAGGATGAGATCGCTCCAGCACGATCACCCCGGATCGGCAATGGCAGAGAACAGTTGGAGCGAGGCAGAACAGAATACCGTGCCATCGACGGTCGCGGCCGTCACCTGCAGAATCGATTAGATTCCCGGCGGTTGACAGACCGGAACCAATGGTTCATACTGTGGTATGAATGCATTCAGAGGGCGCTTTCATGGGTAAGACTGCCAAGGTCGCGATAAGCCTGCCCCAGGAGGTCCTGGCAGCTGTGGAACTGGAGCGTCAGGCCAGGGGGGAAAGCCGTAGCGAGTTCTTCCGCCGGGCGGTTCAGAGACGCTTGACTGAAGAAAAGGAATCCTCTGCGATAAGAGCATACGTTCGCGGCTATAAGGAATTCCCCGAGTCGGCTGAGGAAGTTGAAGCTGCTCACAGGCTGGGCAGCGCTGTGCTGGCTGCGGAGCCCTGGAAGTGAGACGAGGCGAGATATGGTGGGCGGAACTGGCGCCGCCTGCCGGGAGGCATCCTGTACTACTCCTGTCTCGCAGCGAGGCCTACCCCGTCAGGGAACTGGTGATGGTGGCTCCCCTGACGACACGGATTCGCGGTATCCCGTCTGAGGTGTCATTGGGACCGCAGGACGGGGTGCCCCGCGCCTGTGTTGTCAATCTAGACACTATTGCCACTATTGCCAAGGCGAGTATGCGTGAACCGCTGACCAGCCTGAGTGCTTCCAAGCTGAAGGAGGTAGAGGAAGCCCTGCGCTTCTCTCTGGGCCTGGAGTCGTAGATGATGTCACAGCCTATGCCTCGACCGAGCCGCCGGAAGGAGAACCAACATGCGCGATGGATTTGCCGATGCCCTTAAGGGGCTTGATGCCGAGTACGTCGAGATCCGCTTCGAGGAAAGCCACAACACCAGGATCGTCTACAAGGGCAGAAGCCTTGAGGAGATGAGCAGGGCACGCAACTCGGGCGGCAGTATCCGAGCCCTCGTTCGCGGTAGCTGGGGATTCGTCAGCTTCGATCGACTCGACGGCCTGGCCGACAAGGCCGCCCTTGCGGTACAGGAGGCAAGACTGGCCGGCGATGAGTCCTTCACCCTCTCTCCGACCGGGCCCGTCGTCGATACCGGGGCCGCGCGGCTCGAGAACGACGCGTCCGCCATACCCCTGGCAGCTAAAAAGGATCTTCTGGATGAGTACAACGACATCATCCTGAGCAGCCCGAAGATCAGCAGCTCTAGAGTCGGCTATCAAGATGTCAGGCGCAAGGTGATCTTCGCCAACACCGAGGGCAGCTACATAGAGCAGGACAGGCCTGATCTTACCCTCCGATTGACAGCCATAGCCGGTGATAACGGAGAGGTACAGCAGGCAGGGATCAGCCTGGGCAGCAGCGGCGAATTCTCCACCGTAGAGGGACTCCACGAAAAGGCCGGGGAAGTAGCCGGGCGCGCCGCAGCCCTGCTCTCTGCCCCCCACGCCGAAGGCGGATCGTATACCGTGATACTGGACCCGATCATGGCCGGGCTCTTCGCTCATGAGGCCTTCGGGCATTTGTCGGAATCGGACTTCGTATACCAGAACGAAGACCTGCGGCGGGTCATGGTGCTCGGCAAGAGATTCGGAGGCAAGCACCTCAATATCGTCGACGACGCCACTATCCCGGGACTGCGGGGAAGCTATCGATACGACGACGAGGGTGTGCCGACCGCCAGGAACTACCTGATACGGGAAGGCGTACTCGAGGGTAGGCTTCATTCCCGAGAGACGGCGGCCAAGATGGGAGAGCGACCCACCGGGAACGCCCGCGCCGTCAACTACCTCTTCCCGCCCATAGTGCGCATGACCAATACGTTCATCGAGCCAGGCGAGCCTTCTTTCCAGGAAATGCTGTCCGACGTCAAAGAGGGCGTATATGCCAGGGACTGGTATGGCGGGACGACCAGCCTGGAGATGTTCACCTTCTCCGCGGCGGAAGCCTACATGATTCGCAACGGGGAACTGGCGGAGTTGCTGCGCCCCGTCGTGCTTACAGGCAACGTCTTCACCACCCTGGAGAACATAGACGCTGTGGGCCACGACCTGGAGATGGTCCAGGGAGGCGGATGCGGCAAGGGAGAGCAGTTTCCGCTGCCGGTCTCCGACGGAGGACCGCATATCCGGATCCGTAACTGCGTCGTAGGGGGCAGATAAGATGTCTTCATTGTACAGAGCGCCTCGAGGTACGTTCGACATCCTGCCCGAGGAGCACGTCTACTGGAAATACGTCGAGGACAAGGCAGCCTTCTGGTGCCGGCTCTATGGTTACCGGCCGCTGAGCATGCCCATATTCGAAGACGCACAGGTCTTCACCAGGGCCGTGGGCGGCGCAACCGATATCGTCGACAAGGAGATGTACGTGTTTCAGGACAAGGGCGGTCAGGACCTGGCTCTCAGGGCGGAAGGAACCGCACCCGTCTGCCGCGCGTACCTGGAGCACGGTATGTTCAACCTGGCTCAGCCGGTCAAGCTCTACTACATCGGGCCCACCTTCCGCTATGAGCGGCCGCAGGCAGGGAGATACCGGCAGCACCACCAGTTCGGCTATGAGGCACTGGGCGAGGCCGACCCCGTCCTCGATGCCGAGGTGATAGAGATGGCCTGGAGGCTGTTCCTCTCTCTCGGGCTGTCCGGGGTTTCTATACAACTCAACAGCATCGGCTGTAAGACCTGCCGTCCCCGTTTTCTGGAGGTGCTCAGGCAGCACTACTCGGTCCATGCCGAGAATGTCTGCGCCGACTGCAAAGGCAGGTTGGCCAGGAATCCCCTGCGCCTGCTCGACTGTAAGAAGGACTACTGCAGGGAGCTGGCAGAGGCGGCGCCGAAGACACTGGATTACCTGTGCGATGACTGCCGGTCGCACTTCGAGAGCGTCCGGGACTACCTGGAGAAGCTGTCCATTCCGTTTCACCTGAACCATCGACTTGTGCGCGGGCTCGACTATTACACAAGGACGGTATTCGAGGTGGAACCCGAGGAAATGGGCGGACAGAGCTCTCTGGGTGGTGGCGGCCGCTACGATGACCTGATCGAGACGTTAGGGGGAAGACCGACCCCGGCGGTCGGCTTCGCTGCCGGACTGGAGAGGATAGTCCTGAACCTGAAGAAACAGAACCCGGGTATTCCTCCCCTGCCCGGACCGGTCGCCTATGTGGCCTACCTGGGGCAGGAGGCCAAGACGGAAGCCGTCAGGCTCACCTCGGAGCTACGTAAGGACGGGCTTGCCGTCATCATGGCCACAGGCGACAAGAGCCTGAAGGCCCAGATGAGGCATGCCGACTCGCTGGGTAGCTCCTGCGTGGTCATCCTCGGCCGGGAGGAGATACAGAATCGCACCGCAGTAGTGCGGGATATGAGCAGCGGAGAGCAGCGTACCGTCGCCGAAGGTGACCTGGCAAACGTTCTCGAGTGTCGAAAACACCCGACGTAAGTAGCACTCTCGATGCCGGCTATGCTATAATAACGATAGTGCCGCTACTATCTGCGACAGGTCAAATCCCTCATCGCACATCCTTCCGTCACCTCTTCTTTGCCCCCATTTGTAGAGGAACATGAATAACCACGTAAACAACGAGTATACGGCCAAAGATATCCAGATCCTTGACGAGATCAGGGCCGTACGCCTCCGGCCGGGCATGTACATCGGCGGCACCGACAAGCACGGATTGCACCAGTGCCTCTATGAGATAGTGTACAACAGCATAGATGAGGCGATGGCCGGCTGCTGCGACCGAATTGACATAACGATCCACGAGGACAACAGCGTCACCGTGACCGACAACGGGCGCGGTATCCCCACAGAGACCATCCCGGGAGAGAGCATAACGGCCCTCCAGGCCGTGCTCACCCGCCTGCACGCCGGAGCCAAGTTCAGCGAGAGCGTCTACGGAGTGTCGAGTGGTCTGCACGGTGTCGGGGCCTCCGTGGTGAATGCCCTATCCGCCTGGCTCCACGTCGAGGTCAAGCGCGACGGGAAGGTCCACCGCCAGGAATACCGCCAGGGTGTGCCCGGGGGCGACATGCAGATCACCGGTGAGTCGCTCGATACGGGCACCTCCATAACCTTCCTCGCCGACGGGGAGATCTTCGAGGACGTTAACTACGATTTCGACATGGCCTGCCAGCGACTGAAGGAACTCGCCTACCTCAACAAGGGCATCGAGATCGCTATCAAGGACGAGCGGAACAACCAGGAGAAGGCGTTCTACTTCGACGGGGGAATAGCCAGTTTCATCCGCCGCCTCAACAGGAAGAGGGCGGTTGTCCACTCCTACCCCATCTATGTCTCTAGCATGAGCAACAGCACCATCATCGAAGCGGCCATGCAGTACAACGACAGCTTCACCGAATCCACCATCTCCTTTGCCAACTGCGTGAACACGAGAGACGGCGGCAGTCACCTGACCGGCTTCCGGTCGGCCCTGACCCGGGTCTTCAACGACTACGCACGCAACGCCAAGATCCTGAAGGACGTCGACCCCAACCTCACCGGGGAGGACGTGCGCGAGGGGGCGGTGGCCATCATCAGCGTGAAGCTTCCCCAGCCCCAGTTCGAGGGACAGACCAAGACACGACTGGGTAATCCCGAGGTGAAAAGCCAGGTCGAATCGGCCGTGGCGAACAGCCTTTCTCTCTACCTGGAACAGCACCCGAATGAGGCCAAGGCTATCATAGACAAGTGCCTCACCGCCGCCAGAGCACGCGAAGCGGCACGCAAGGCCCGCGAACTGGTGCTCAAGAGAAACAGCTTCGAGGCCTCAACCCTTCCCGGCAAGCTGGCCGACTGCTCGGACAAGGACCCGGCCAGGTGTGAATTGTACCTGGTGGAGGGACCGTCAGCCGGGGGCTCCGCCAAACAGGGACGGGACCGCGCCTTTCAGGCCGTGCTCCCCCTGAAAGGAAAGATCCTGAACGTCGAGAAGGCTGCCAAGGAGAAGATCATAGTACACGAAGAGCTGCGGGCCATTGTCACCGCGCTCAAGGCAAGCAGCGATGAGCAGTTCGATGCCTCACGACTCCGCTATCACAAGGTGATAATAATGACCGATGCCGATGTCGACGGTTCTCATATCCGGACTCTGCTCCTCACCTTCTTCTTCCGTCACATGACGGAGTTGATCAACGAAGGCTATCTCTACATCGCTCAGCCGCCCCTCTACCGCCTGAAGTCCGGAAAACAGGAGGTCTGGCTCTACTCCGAGCAGGAAAAGGAAGACCGGCTCAAGGAACTGAAGTCCGACAAGGCCGAAATCCAGCGCTATAAGGGACTGGGCGAGATGAGCCCGGAACAGCTCTGGGAGACGACCATGAACCCGGTCAGCAGAACACTGCTGCAGGTACGTGTGGAGGACGCCATAGCGGCCGACCAGGCCTTTCACATGCTGATGGGCGACGAGGTTCTTCCCCGTAAGAGGTTCATCCAGGCCCACGCCCTGAGCGTGAGAAACCTCGACGTATAGCCGGTCGGCTATCCGGCTGACCCTGCGTACAACCCCTGTTCAGCTATATAGCGCTCTACGCCTTCAGGCACCAGGTAGCGAATGGATAGGCCCCGGCTGACGCGCTCACGGATTCCCGAGGAACTGACCTCTATCAGAGGCATATCGAGTTCGATGACTCTATGCCTTAGATCGGGAATCGAGGCCTCAAGGTGCTCGAGATCACGGAAGACCGGCCCTTCAACCTGTTTCTCGGAGCGTCTGTGAGCGACCACCAGTCGGCATAGTTGAATGAGCTTTTCCGGTTCCTTCCACCGATGCAGATCGGTCAGGGTATCGCGCCCGAGGATGAAGAACAGGCCCGCTTCACTGCCTAGCTGCGCTCGCAACTCCAGCATGGTATCCACTGTGTAAGAGGGACCGGGCCGCTCCACCTCGATAACAGATAGCCTGAAGCGGGGGTTGCCCGCTACCGCAAGGCGTACCATCTCAACCCGGTGGTCTGCCGGAGTGATACCGCTGCCCTGCTTGAGAACCGGCTGGCCCGCCGGTACGAAGAGAACCTCCTCCAATCCCAGACTCACTCTCGCCTCCTCCGCGACAATCAGGTGCCCTACGTGTACAGGGTCGAATGTGCCGCCAAGAACGCCTATGTTCACCGTTCTACTTCTTCGGCCTCGGACGGAACACCGCCATCTGACCGGTACTGTCGGTCTGCTCCGCCTGTCCAGATTGCCCGGCCATCTCCTTCGCCCTTTCAACCAGTTCCGGCACGCCCCGACCTCCGGACGCGGAGACACAGAACACGGACACTCCCTGTGCCTCCAGTTCTGCCCTGATCATGGCGACATTCTCCTGCGCCTCGGGGAGATCCAGCTTGTTCACCGCTACGATCCGAGGTTTGCCCTCCAGGCCGCATCCGTACTCCTCGATCTCCCTCCGGAGTTCGCTTAGGTCATCGACGATGGTCGGAGATGTGCCGTCTAGCAGCAGCATCAGCACCCCGGTTCTCTCGGCGTGCCGCAGGAACGCGTTGCCCAGGCCTTTGCCAAGATGCGCTCCCGCGACAAGCCCCGGGATCTCGGCGACAACGAACACGTCACGATCGCCAGGGATGATCCCCACGACCGGCTCACGGGTCGTGAAGGGATAGGACGCGACCTCCGGCCTTGCTCCGGTGATTGCCGACAGCAGTGTCGACTTACCCGAGTTAGGCTTGCCGATGATACAGATGTCCGTTGCCGGCCTCAGCTCGAGCAGCACATATCGCTCTTCGCCTGCTTCGCCCGGCCCTGCAACCTCCGGAGCCTGGTTCACCGAGGTGGCAAAGCGGACGTTGCCCGGCCCTCCCCTACCCCCTCTGGCCACCACGATCTTCTGACCCGCAACGTTCAGATCGGCGAGCTCGGTCTCAAGGCCGGGACCCGTGCCGCACAGCACCCTGGTACCTGCAGGCACCTGAACGGTAAGGTCCTCTCCATTCTTGCCCTTCTTGCGCCAACCACGACCCCGTCCTCCATCGCCGGCCCGAAGTTCACTCCGTCGCCGCATGAAGCTCAGGTCACCCACATCGGAACTGGCCACAACGATAACACTACCCCCGTCACCTCCGTCTCCCCCATCGGGACCGCCGAAAGGCACGTACTTCTCCCTGCGAAAGCTAACACAACCATCTCCACCGGCTCCACCTCTAACACTGACCTCTTTCCTATATTCCATATATCAATCCTGGAATACATAGAAGTATATCAATAAATAATGGTAATCATAAGCCATGTGATTCCGGAGTGGAGAGTACAACGCGAGACCTCGATGCCCAAGAGGGAACTCTCCTCAAGGGAGAAACAAGTTATGCACAGATCAGCGCGATTTCTGCACGGGTTGTCGTCTGGTTCTTGTCTGTACGGTCTTGCGAGGAGCGAGCTTCTCCCTGATCTCGGCCACCTGGTTGGCGATCCCCGGATTAGTCTTTAACTCGGCGGCTATCTTATCGTGGCCGTGCAGGATGGTGGCGTGGTTCCGGCCGCCCAGTTCTTTTCCAATCTCGGTTAGTGAGCAATCGCGCTCGTTACGTATCAGGTAGATGGCGATGTGCCGTGCCAGCGTGGTCCTCTTGTCTCTCTTCCTGCCGGTCAGGTCATCGACAGTCAGACTGAAGTGGTCGGCCACTACCTGCAGAAACCTCCGGATATCCTGCTTGCAGGCCGTGCCTGTTAACAACTTGTTGACACTCTGGGGGTTGAGCCTGGTGCCGGTCAACTTGGTCTGGGCGGTGAGATATACAAGGGCACCCTCAAGCTGGCGCACGTTTCCGCAGACCTTCTCGGCCACTACCCGCAGCACATCCTCCATCTGGTGGAGCACAGACCTGTCTGTCTTGGCTCTCAGGATGTCCATGCGGGCCTCAAGGTCGGGCTGTTGTATGTCGACCACCAGCCCCCCTTCCAGCCGTGACCTCACCTTGCTGCTGAGCGACGGCATGTCTTTGGGTGCGCAATCGGCGGTGAGGACGATCTGCCGGTTGCCGCTGTACAACTCATTGAAGATATGGAAGAAGCACTGCAGCGTCTGTTTCTTGTCGATCAGGAAGTGAACATCGTCGAAGAGCAGGATGTTGATGTCCCTGAACTTGCTGCGGAACCTATCCACCTGGTTCTCTTTGATCGCGGCAACGAACTCGTTGGCGAACTGCTCGGCAGTGGTGTAGGCAGCTCTCAGCCCCCGGTGCTTCGTCAGGTGACCGATGGCATGCAGCAAGTGCGTCTTGCCCTGCCCCGTGCCGCTGTGGACGAAAAGTGGATTGTAGCTGACCCCCGGATTCTCAGCCACCTCCACAGCGGAGGCGTAAGCCAGGCGGTTGAAGTCGCTGACGACCAGGTCATCGAAGGTGTATCTAGGGTTGAAGAGGTGGCGGGCGGCTTTCGTGCTCGTTCCCCCGTCGGTGTAGCGTGCGGGGGCAGGCGCCGTCTGCTCTCCATTGTGAACCAGGAACTGGACATCGACACTCTTCCCCAGAATGCCGATCAGTGTCTTCCTGACCAGGGGATATAGGCGTCGGGACAGCCACTCGGCCACAAAGATGCTGGGAACACCCACAACGAGAGTATCGTCGCTGTAACTGAGGCCCTGGCTTTCACTGAGCCAGGTGTTGTAGTTGGCCTTGCTAACTTGTATCTGAAGTTCCCCTAAGACTCTCTTCCAGATTTCCTTCGCTGACTGCAATTTGTCCCCACTTCCGACAACACTCAGCTACACAGATAGCTGAAAGGAGTGCTATTACGAGGGCAGGGCCTCGGTTGTTGCCTCTTCTAAGAATACCAAGTTGCGGCAATAGCCTCTAGGCGATCTTTGACATAATCGGGGAAATTGTTGAAAATGGTTTTCCCTATGGATGCGCGTACCGTCTTCATGGGCACGCCGCAGTTCGCTGCCACGGTATTGGATTCTCTGCTACAGAATCAGTACCCGGTGATTGCTGTATATACTCAGCCCGACAGGCCCGCCGGCAGGGGGCATGGAGTATCATCTTCTCCGGTTAAGGAGCTGGCCCTGGAATGGGGCAAACCCGTGGTTCAGCCGGAGACTCTCAAGTCCGGCGAGGCGGCGGAGGAACTGGCGGGATTTGGGCCCGATCTGATCATCGTGGCAGCCTCCGCCTTCTTTCTCCCCGACGGGGTGCTGGGCTTGCCCAAGTATGGCTGCCTCAACATTCACCCCTCGCTGCTACCAAGGCACCGGGGTGCCTCCCCGATCGCCAGTGCCATTCTATGCGGAGACGATACGACCGGTGTTACCGTCATGCTGATGGATAGCGGCATGGACACCGGACCGGTTGTGGCCCAGGAGACGGTGAAGGTTTCGCCTGAGGATACCACAGGCTCACTGAGTTCAAGGCTGGCTGAAGTGGGCGCCGGGCTTATGTTGAAGACCCTGCCCGAATGGGTCGCAGGCCGCCTCAAGACGCAGGCGCAGGATGATTCGCAGGCAACCTACAGCAGGGCGATAACCGTCGACGACGCCGAGATCGACTGGCAGCTTCCCGCACTCGACCTCTGGCGGATGGTCAGGGCTTACAACCCCTGGCCCGGGTCCCATTCGCGGTGGGGAAAGAGACGGCTCAAGGTCCGCGAAGCCGTTCCTCTCGATTGTGCCGCAACCGGCCGGCCGGGCGAAGTGATAGCGCTGCCGGGGACACCAGGAGTAGGGGTCATCACCGGCCGCGGCGTCCTCGGCCTGCGGCAGGTTCAGATGGAGGGGAAACAGAGCATGTCGGCCGGCGAGTTCGTACGGGGAAGAAGGGACTTCATCGGGTCGGTACTCGGGTAGGGTCGCCTGCCTATGGCTGCCCGCGGTGGACCGGCCTCCTTAACGAAGAGTATACTCTCTCTACCTGTCGCCTTGTCTCCTCCGGCGAACCATCATTGTCGATGACGAAGTCGGCGGTCTTGACCTTCTCCTCAAGGGGCAGCTGGGACCGCATTCTCCTCCGGGCATCCGCGGGATTCATGCCCCGTTCCTGTAAGCGTCTCAACTGGGTCTGTTCGCTGGCGCGGACGACTACGGTCTTGTCCACGACTATCGTGAGATCAGCCTCATACAGCAGCGGGATGTCCTTCACGATAATGGCATCGGCATCACGGCTGCTTATCTCCTCCGTGATCCTCTGGTCCTCCTTGACCACCCGGGGATGCACGATCCGATTCAGCCTGCCCCTGATCTCATCGTCGGCGAAGACCGCCTCGGCCAGCTTCTGCCGGTTGAGGGTGAGGTCCTCGTTCAGGAAATCCTCTCCGAAACACTCAACTACCTCTTGCCATGCCTCTGTGTCAGGTCGTACGACATCGCGGGCCAGCTCGTCCCAGTCGACGGTATAGGCGCCGAGTTCTCTGAACATGCCGGCCACCGTGCTCTTTCCGGTGCCGACACCTCCTGTCAGCCCGACGACAATCACGAAGATGCCTCCCCTGTCGTCATGGTCGCTTTCTCGCCGACAACCTTCGATAGTATGGGGACTGCAACAGGTACAGGGCCGCCAGTGGATTGTGTCCGGTAACCCTGTCCTTCACCGCCAGCACCGTCATGGGAACGCGGCAGTATCGGATGAACAGGGTGTCGTGTCCGATGCAAAGCCCCAGCATGATGGCCAGGTCGACGGGCGCGGTGTTGAGAACCTCCGCCTGCACTATGGGATTGCACATCGACTCCCAGGCGTCGGGTCCCCCTATATGTTGATCGGGCGTGATGCCTATCCTCTGCTTGGCTGTGGCGCCTGCCTTGCAGCATATCGACATAACCTCGAATCCCCTGCCTTCAAGAATGTCGGTGAGGATCTGCGCCTCCTTCACTAGACCGATGCAGAAGGCGATGCCCAGCTTGCTGTAGCCGCACTTCTTGGCAAACTGCATCAGTTCTTCGATACGGGGGATTGTGGTTCTCAGACCCTCCTCCGTGTGTTCGTAGCACTCGAACTCCTGTATCGAGGCCTGGCGCGCCAGTTCCCTGGTCTCTGGCTTGTCGTACTCGGAGACAGCTGCCTCTATCAGCTCGGGGACGGATCTCATCGGGCAGTAAGAAGGAGCTTCGTCGATGGCAGGCGCCCGGTCGATCCCTATGGCAGGGCTGCATGCCGGTTTTCCACACCTTGTACACATGGGATGTAGTGTTTCGGCCATCTCTGCACCTCCCCCTTTGTGACTGGCTGCACTCGTCATCGGCTGGAGTCTCAGTCTACGCCCGGCCGGCGGTCGGATGTCCGGGCCGGATCAGACGGTGTAGACCGAAGGCGGGAGCATTCTATCACAGTCCCGGTCTGCCACGGTAAGCCTTCTTCCAGGGCTCCCTCTTTGTCAGAAGATAGTCAGCTATGGCGGCCCTGAGGGTATCTGCCGCCAGGAGGGCGCAGTGCTTGCTCTCCTCGGGCAGGCCATCCAACCCATTCAGTACGTCGGCCTGCGCTATCTTCCGTGCTTCCCCGATGCTCTTTCCTCTGGCCAGCTCGGTGACCATGCTTCCGGAGGCGATGCTCGGTCCGCAGCCGTCGGTCATGAAGACGGCATCGGCAATGGTATTGCCCTTGACCTTGATCGATATCTCCATTGTGTCACCGCACGAGCCCGTCAACCTCCCGAACCCATCTGCATCCGGCATTACACCCAGGTTCCTGGGCTCCATGGCGTGCCGGATGACCGTTTCTGAGTAGATACGGCGGGCATCCGCCAGGATCAAATCTTGAAGGTCTTCAGATTCTGCATGCAAAGCTTCGCCTCCTCTCTATTCAGCGCCGGCCTCTACTTGTGGACCAGGGCCACCGCCAGGGCGGCCATTCCCTCTTCTCTGCCGATGAAGCCCAGGCCGTCGGTGGTGGTGGCTTTGATGGTCACCTGCCCTGGGCCCATATCCAGGCACGCACTTAGGCGTTTCCTCATCTCTTCCGTGTAGGGAGAGAGTTGCGGGGCCTGGGCTATCACGGTAACATCGATGCTGGTCACAGTGCACCCGTTGGACTTGAGCAGGTCCGAGGTCGTCCGCAGCAAGGACAGGCTTGAGACATCCTTGTATTCAGCTTGCCCGGATGGAAACAGGGTGCCGATGTCGCCCAGGTCGGCAGCGCCGCACAGCGCATCTATGATGGCATGAACTGCAACGTCCGCATCGCTCCAGCCCGACAGTCCCTTGTCGTAGGGGATCTCTACGCCTCCCAGGACGAGCTTTCGTCCGGAGACCAGCGGGTGGCTGTCGTAGCCAATCCCTGCTCTGAAGTCCTTTTGCATCTGGCCTTTCTCCACAATACGGCACTGACGAGTACTAGAGGCTGCCCCCGGCAATGATGCTTGCCAGTGACAGGTCCTCAGGGGTGGTGACCTTTATGTTGCGATAATCACCCATATAGAGGTGCACTTCAGTGCCGAGCAACTCCACTGCAGCGCCGTCGTCGGTGACGTCCGCTGTCAGTCGCTCATACGCCGTGGAAATAATGTCACGGCTGAATACCTGGGGCGTCTGTGCCGCCCACAGATCGCCGCGCTCAAGCGTCTTCCCGATCAATCTGTCATCAGCAACCAGCTTGATCGTGTCCTTTGCCGGCACGGCGGCTACGGCGGCCCCTGTTCGGGATGCCAGTCGATGGCCATTCTCAATCAGGTCCGGAGTCAGGAAAGGGCGGGCTCCATCGTGAATCATCACCAGGTCGCAGTCCGTTATCCGCTTCAGCCCCTCCCGTACCGAATCCTGTCTCCTTGCCCCCCCGGAACAGGTGATGACCCTGGACCACTGCCTGCGCTCTTTCAGTTCCCATCCCCGTTCCAGGTCCTTCTCGTTCAGCACCAGGACTATCTGCGTGATCAGGCTGCATTCCTGACAGGTCTCCACGGACCAGCCCAGCAGCGGCCTGTCGCCCAGCGGGGCAAAGAGCTTGTCTATGCCCGCCATCCGCCGGCCGACACCTGCGGCAACGACGATCGCGGCCATTCGGCTGCTGCTTTTCACGGGCCCTGCGACCTCCCGGTGGTTCTCGCGTCTGGATTCTGCCTCCTGTTGTTCGCCATCAATCCCAGCCTCAGGGCCTCGGTCACCGAGCCGGCCTCGATCAGCTGAATACCGGCGGAGCTCAGGGGCTCCCTGGTCTCGCCCGTGGTGCCGGATGAGAGCCTGGGTATCAGGCAGGACCTGAACCCCAGCCGGGCGGCCTCTGCGATTCTTCGCTCTAACTGAGATATCCCTCTTAGCTCTCCGTTCAAACCCACCTCTCCCAGGGCCGCCAGGCCCGGAGTGGGCCTGCTATCGTGGAAGCTCGAGGCGATGGCTAGAGCGATCCCCAGGTCCGCGGCCGGCTCATTGAGCCTGAGACCTCCGGTGACGTTGACGATCACGTCCTGGTTGAAAAGCTTGAGCCCTGCACGCTTGGTGAGCACGGCGATAATCAGAAGCAGCCGGTTGAAGTCGATACCATTGGCAATGCGCCTGGGTGGGGTGAAGCTGTTGGGGGTGGAGAGCGCCTGGATTTCCACCAGCAGGGGACGACTTCCCTCGAGTGTAGAGACCACCACCGACCCGACGGCTCCCTCCTTGTATGCGTTGAGGAAGACCTGAGATGGGTTGTCAACTTCGGTGAGCCCCCTGTCGCCCATCTCGAATATCCCCACCTCGTTGGTGGAGCCGAAACGGTTCTTGACGCTGCGCAGGAGGCGGTAGCTGCTGAACCTCTCTCCTTCGAAGTAGAGCACGACGTCGACGATATGCTCCAGTGTTCCCGGCCCGGCAATCGCTCCCTCTTTGGTGACGTGCCCTGTGATAAGAAGGGGCACATCATTGTGTTTCGCCCACCGCTCCAGCCTCCAGGTGCACTCCCGCACCTGTGAGATGCTACCGGGCGTCCCCGCTACATCCTCAAGGTACACAGACTGGATCGAGTCGATCACCGCCAACCCCGCAGAAAGGCGGTCCAGTCGTTCCTGTACCGCGTTCAGGTCCGGCTCAGACAGGAAGTAGACACCGCTGCCGTCTATTCCCAGTCGCTCACCCCGGAGCTTGATCTGGTTGACCGACTCCTCTCCGGAGACATAGGCGACTGTCCTCCTGTCTGCAGCCAGCGCTGCTGAGATCTGGAGCAGCAGAGTGGACTTGCCTATCCCCGGTTCCCCGCCTATGAGCACCAGTGCGCCGGGTACCAGTCCTCCTCCCAGTACCCTGTCCGCCTCGGGGAAGCCCAGGGGGAGGCGGGGGAACTCGGCCTGCTGGACATGTAAGAGTTCCTGGAAGTCGTTGCCTGATGAGTGGACCTGTGCTCCGCCGCGCGAAGAAGCCACCTTGGTTTCGACGAAGCTGTTCCAGGTGTGACAGTCGGGACAGCGTCCTGACCACTTAGGGCTCTCTTTGCCGCATTGCTGGCAGAGGAAGATGATTCTGGATCTGGATTTGCCGTGACTGCTGGAGTTCACGTATCCTGGCTGAGGCCTCTAATACTCAATGACTGCGAGCTTCTCTCCAGTCTTCACTGCCTGCCCCGGTGAGACCGACACCTCTACAACCGAGCCCTTCACTGGAGATATTATGGGGTTTTCCATCTTCATGGCTTCTATGACGCAAATCGTGTCACCGTCCTCCACCGAATTGCCCGCATTCACGTCAATGCGCACTATCCTGCCGGGCAGAGGAGCCGTAACTACCTCTTGAGCCGAGCTTATGCCGCCTCCGTTACCAGTGGCTTTATCACAATACTGTCATCGATGCAGTCCACCACCACTGTATCTCCGGACCGGAACTCGCCACGGAGCAGAGCCTCTGATAGCTGGTCTTCCACCAGTGTCTGGATGCTGCGACGAAGTGGGCGTGCGCCGAAGACAGGATCATACCCCTTCTCGCCTATGAACTCCTTGGCTTCGTCGGTAACTTCCAGGGTGACTCCCTGCTCCTTCAGAGAGGCAACGACGTGGTCAAGCATCAGGTCGACTATCTGGCGAATGTGGTCCTTATTCAGGGCATGGAACACCACCGTTGCATCGAGGCGGTTAAGGAACTCGGGGCGGAAGATCCTCTTCATCTCGCCGAGGACCTTCTCTTTCATCTTGTCATACTCGACGTGTTCCTTGCCTTCACCTTCCACGTGGGCTGAAAAACCGATGCTCATATCGCGTTTAATGAGCTCGGCACCGACATTGCTGGTCATGACTATGATGCTGTTACGAAAATCCACTCTTCGCCCCTTGGCATCTGTCAAATGGCCGTCGTCGAAAATCTGAAGCAGAATGTTGAATACGTCGTAATGTGCCTTTTCGATCTCATCGAGGAGAATGGCGCAGTATGACTTCCTGCGCACAGCCTCGGTCAGCTGGCCGCCTTCCTCGTAGCCTATGTAGCCCGGAGGAGCCCCTACCAGGCGGGCCACAGTGTGTCGCTCCATGAACTCAGACATGTCGAGCCTGACCAGGGAGTCTTCACTGCCGAACATGAACTCAGAGAGGGCCCGTACCAGCTCGGTCTTGCCCACCCCGGTGGGTCCCAGGAACATGAACACTCCAATAGGCCGCCTCGGATCTTTCAGCCCGGCGCGAGCCCTTCTCACCGCCTTGGCGACAGTATCTATGGCCTCGTCCTGGCCGATGATGCGGTGATGCAGGGCTTCCTCCATCTGCAGCAGGCGACCGGTCTCGTCCGTCGTAAGCTTGACGACCGGTATGCCCGTCCACATGTGGACCACCTCGGCGATATCCTCCGCGGTAACCACCGGCCGACCCTGTTCCTGCTTAACCTGCCACTCCTTCTCCATGGTCTCGATCTTCTCAAGTAGCTGCAGTTCTCGATCTCGGAGTTCACCGGAGTAGTCATATTGCTGAGCCGCTAACGCTGCTTCCTTTTCCTTTTGTACGCTCTCGAGTGCCCGTCTTGCCTGGGCCAGTCCTATAGGGGGGCTGCCGCGCTTGATCCGCACCCGGGAACTGGCCTCGTCTACCAGGTCGATGGCCTTATCAGGCAGGAAGCGGTCGGCGATGTACCTCGTTGCCAGTGGGGCGGCTGCCTCCAGCGCCTCGTCGCTTATGTCCAGTTGATGAAACTCCTCGTACCTGTGCTTTACGCCGCGCAGTATGGCCAGCGTCTCCTCGGTGGTTGGTTCGGCGACCAGCACGGGCTGAAAGCGGCGTTCCAGCGCAGGATCCTTCTCCACGTACTTGCGGTAATCATCCATAGTGGTGGCGCCGATACACTGTATCTCTCCGCGAGACAGGGCAGGCTTCAGTATGTTGGCTGCGTCCACCGCACCCTCGGCGGCGCCGGCACCGACTATGGTCTGCATTTCGTCGATGAACAGGATGCAGTTGCCGGCCGCCTTCTCCTCCTCGATAACCCTCTTCAGCCGCTCCTCGAACTCGCCACGATATTTGGTACCCGCGACCAGGGCTCCGATGTCCAGTGCTACTATCCTCTTCCCCTGTAGGATCTCCGGAACCTCCCCGACTATTATGCGTTGTGCTAATCCCTCGATAACTGCCGTCTTTCCTACTCCCGGCTCGCCGATAAGGGCGGGGTTGTTCTTGGTCCGGCGACTCAGGATCTGGACCACCCGTTCAATCTCCTTATGCCGTCCGATGATGGGATCCAGTTTGTCCGCACGGGCCAGGGCGGTAAGATCGGTGCCGAGTTGATCCAGTGTTGGTGTGCGGGTCGCTGCGCGCCCGGCGGTCCGCGTCCGCATGGACTCCTGCCGGACAACCTTGTTGACCTCCTCGCGTGTCTTCTCCAGGGTAATACCCAGGCTCTCAAGAACGCTGAAAGCCACTCCTTCGTTCTCGCGCAGCAGCCCGAGGAGCAGATGCTCCACACCTATGTAGTTGGAGTTGAGACGGCGAGCCTCGTCAACGGCGAACTCGATGGCCCTTTTTGCTCGGCGGGCCAGGTCGACCTCTCCGCTTGTGGGCCGGCGCTCTCCCTTTCCGATGACGAACTCCACGGCCGCCTGTATCTTGCTCATCGACATGCCGAGATTGCCGAGCACCCTGGCTGCCACTCCCGACTCCTCCCCTGCTATTCCCAGCAGTATGTGTTCCGTGTCGATGTAGCTATGGCCGAGGCGCTGTGCCTCCCCTTGAGCTCGCGTGAGAACCCTGCGAGCGCCTTCAGAAAACCTTTCAAATCCTGTGCTCATCTCAGCTGCCGCTCCCGTTCACGTAAAAGTATAGAACACGGTGCTCTTGTAGTCAACAGCCTTGACCTGCTTGAACCGAGAGGCAGAATGATAATATAATACCACATAGTTGAATCCAGGGCTAATCTAATGTGGGTCACCGGTGGTTCAGCAAAGGGAACGCGGCTGAAGACTCTGCCGAGACGCTCGATCAGACCTACAACCAGTGTCGTGAGGCACGCCATCTTCTCTCTGCTGGAGAACAGGGCTGCTGACTGGGGCACGGTTCTGGATCTGTACGCGGGAAGTGGCGCACTCGGTATTGAGGCGCTGAGCCGCGGTGCAGGGTGGGCCGACTTCGTCGATCAAAGGAGGAGTTGCTGCGAGATTATCAGGGCCAACCTGGCCAGGATCGGGGAGCTACACCGGGCACATGTCTATTGCTGCAGTGTGAGCAAGGCACTCTCCTTCCTGACCGGGAGCTACGACATCGTGTTCATGGATCCTCCCTACTCCGATTCCTCCGCAGGCACTGCATTGACGGGCCTGGCCAGGTCCAGCCTGCTGGCCGAGGACGCTACGGTTGTGATCTGCCATGCCAACCGATTCGCCATGAGTCCGGAGTACGACGGGATCCATTTGGCTACCCAACGCCGCCACGGCGACACCCATATCTCCGTGTATCAGAAGGGGGTTGAACCATGACCATTGCAGTCTATCCCGGCACCTTCGATCCGCTTACCTGTGGACACATGGATATCATAGAGCGAACGTCTCCACTGGTAGACAGGCTGGTGGTGGGAATCTATGAGAATCCCGGCAAGAGGCCGCTCTTCTCTCTTGAGGAAAGGGTCAAACTCGTGGAAGAAGCTATAGGAGGGCTCGCCAATGTGCGTGTAGAGGCGTTCAAGGGGTTGACGGTGGACTTCATCCGCAGGGCAGGCGGGCGTGTCATGATCCGGGGGCTGAGGGCCAACTCCGATTTCGAACGGGAATTCGAGATGGCGTTGATGAACAGGAAGCTGGCGCCGGAGATAGAGCTACTCTGCCTGATGACCAGTTCTCAGTATCAGTTTCTTAGCTCGTCCCTGATCAAGGAAGTCGCTAAACTGGGAGGGTGTCTGGACGGCATGGTTCCCGACCACGTGGCAATAGCTCTGAAGCAGAGGTTCTCTGCGGCCATCGGGCTGGCTGCTGGTAAGGATGAACAATAGAATCAAAAGCGTAAAGGAGGCAACAAGGAATGGCGTATAAGATCACCGATGAATGCATCAGCTGTGGAGCCTGCGAACCCGAGTGCAAGAACGAGGCCATCAAGGAGGGGGACGAACTGTACGTTATCGACCCCGACAGGTGTACCGAGTGCATCGGGTGGTTTGAGACCCAGAAGTGCGTAGAGGTCTGCCCTGTGGACTGCTGCATTCCCGACCCGGATCACAAGGAATCACGCGACCAGTTACTGGCGAAATGGCACAAGCTCTATCCCGGGCAGACGCCAACAGCCACTTAGTTCCGGCGTTCAAACACGGCGGTTGGTAGACATCGCTCGGTGGCGGTGTCCCGAGGCTGACGAATGGGCGACGGGCAGGGCGATTGCGTTGTTCGGCGTCCGCAGGGGCCGAGGGTGATCACCACAACTCTCCCCCCAGGTTTGAGAACTGACTTGTCTCAGCGGACAACTGCTTGCCGCATGTAGACAGGAATCATCCTGATGTGGTCGGGGAGCGAAAGCTCGCCGTAAGACCGGATAGCGACATAACAGCTACCACATCGATTGGTGTCTGAGAAGCCTCTTATCATCTCTCTCCGACTCGAGTACTTGTGGCGGTGTAGAGAACACGGCACGAGGTCGCCGTCGGGCATCACTATGAGAAACCTCCTGCCGGCGCTACAGTTCGCCATATACCCCTGTTCAAAGAACTTCGTGGTGTTCTTCAACACGATATCCGGGTTCACTATGCTGAAGCCGCGCTTCTTCATCGCCAGCACCTCCCGGATCGCCTGGCGCAGGGTCTCCAGATCGTGCGCAGCTTCTATGGAGTAATCCGGGTTGTCTGTGCGAAGCTCCGTGTATGCGCTGTAGGACATGCCTACCTTCCATTCAGCGGCTTTCTCCGCAAGAGGCAGTATGTCCCTCAGGTTTGCCCGGGTGATCGCGGAGTTCAGCACTATATCGTTAAAACCGAGTTCTGCCAGCCGGGGCAGATTCTGCTCCAGGCGCCTGTACAGACCTGGCCGCCGCCTGAACTCGTCGTGACGCTCATCGGGGAAGTCCAGCGATACTGAGAACTGGTTGACCCCCGCTTCACGCAGTTGCCGGTAGTTGCTCTCATTAAGGAGCACTCCATTGGTGACCAGTATGACATGCGGTACATTATCAGCCTGCTTGATGGCCCTGACTATGTCTGCGATATCCTTGCGCAGAAGAGGTTCACCGCCGGATATCTGCGCCACAAGCGGCTTGAGACGCCGGGTAACCTCCGCGTACTGCTCCGGCCCTATCTGTTCTTCATCATCTACATATCCACCGAGATCGCAGTGCCGGCAGTTGCAGTTGCAGGAGAGAGTCACTTCGTAGGAGACTATCATGGTGCTACCGGCAAAGTAGGTGTACACCCCCTTCATCATCCGGCTGAGCGAGTCCTGTAGAGATCTATTTGCCATATCTGTCCCCCTTACTTGAAGCTGACTACAGTGCAGTTGTCCAGTCGTGAGGGGTATGCCAGCAGAATGCTGTTCAGGCCTCTGCCCATAAGCGAACCAGGGCCGACCAGGGAACGCAGAGGCTCATACAGCTTCAGGTACTTGAGAACCGGGATGAATAGCGCCAGGAGGCTTATGGACTCCCTGTATGAGACAGACGAAATGTCCCTGAATCCCGCGTTCCCCAGAAGAGTCGTCATGGTGTCCGTGGTGAACTGGTTTATGTGTACCTTCCTGATGTTCCACCACCTTCTCCCCAGTACTCTGGCAGGTGCCCCACCGATATCGGGAGTCGACAGTGCCAGCAATCCTCCGGGCTTGAGTATTCTGTGCACCTCGCTGAGGATCTTGAGGGGGTGGGGAACATGCTCCAGTACCTGCCATAGGGTCACTACGTCGAACCTGTTCTCGGGCAGGCGCAGTTCCTCAAAGGGTTTGGCCTCTACATCCAGGCCGAACTCTTGTCTCGCGTATTCTGCTGCGTCCTGCGAAGGCTCGATGCCCCTGGCATTGTAGCCGGCGCTAGAGGCGTTGGAAAGGAAGAAGCCTTCGCCGCAGCCGATATCAAGCAGAAGATGGCCGCTCCTGTGATGCTCCTTCTGGATCAGGTCCAGCTGCGATCGCGTGGCAGTCAGCCGCATCTTCCGCATTACGGAGGCATCGGTGCTCTTCCTCCGGGAGTAGGCCTTGTTGATCCTGCCGGTTCGCTCAATGGGATTGACGTATATCAGCCAGCAGTTCCGGCATCTGACGTGTCGTCCATGTCTGTCGCCGGGGATCATATACACGGTTTCCACCGTCTCCCGCATGTCATCAGCTCTGATGTTGGACTCGAAGACGACCTCGTAGTCATCCTGCCCGCAGCAGGGGCAGTTCCGGTACTCAACAAGCGAATCCATCATTCTTAGCCCTCAAAGGCCCTGAGACTTCCTGTAGGCAGCGGACACAGCCTCGATTATGATAGACCGAAAGGCTCCCTTCTCCAGCTGGAAGAGACCGTCGGCAGTAGTCCCCCCGGGCGACGTGACCGAGTTCTTCAGCTCCGCGGGGTGCGTGCCGGTCTTCTCAACGGTACATACAGAACCGTATACCGTCTGTATCACCATCCTCTGGGCGATGTCCCTGGGTAGGCCGATATGCACGCCGGCATCTATGAGAGACTCGATGAAGAGGAACACGTAGCCCGGGCCGCTGCCGCTCAAGCCGGTGGCCATATCCAGATACTTCTCATCAGCAACGTATATCTCCTTACCCAGAGCGCCCAACACTGTCTGGGCCAGCTCCTTCTGCCTCTGTCCGGTCTCCGGGGTTGCCGTCCAGACCGTCATTGCTTCGCCGATCTGTGCAGGGGTGTTCGGCATAGCCCTGACGACTGCGTTATGGCCCAGCCCCTCACTGAGGGTGGAGAGCTTGGCTCCAGCCACTACCGAGATCACCAGCTGCTCGGATGAGAGCGCCTTTATGTCTGCCATTATCTGCGGCAGATTGAAGGGCTTCACGGCAAGAACGACCAGGTCCGCGTTCTCTGCAGCGATGCAATTGTCGGCCAGGGTGGTCACCCTGTACTCCCTTCCCAGCCAGTCCCGTCGTGCCGGACTGACATCGCTGATCACCATGCTCTGCGGCACGGCCAACTTCTTGATCAGCATACACTTGATCATCGCTTCACCCATAGCCCCCCCACCGATGAATGCTATCTTCATACTCTTATCAAGTTTCATCATACGCTCCTTGCTAAGTTATCACAATGTTCACAACCCGTCGCGGGATATAGATGACATTGGTTAGCTTCTTTCCATCTATGTGCGCCTTCACTCTCTCGCTTCCCAGTGCCAGTTCCTTGGCCTCAGCCTCACCGATCGATGCCGGCACCTGGATCTTGTCTCGGAGCTTGCCGTTAACCTGAATGGCAATAGTGATCTCCTCTTCCCGGGCCAGGTCCTCATCGTACTCGGGCCATGCCTGGTTATGAACGCTGTACGTGTGTGCGGTCCTTTCCCACAACTCTTCGGCCAGGTGAGGGGCGCTGGGGGCAAGGAGGAGCAGAAGATCGGTGATCGCCCGTCGCCACGAGGCATCTGACACCGTGCGGTTCTCCTTGAGCTTCGACAGGTAGTTGGTGAACTCCATAAGGCTGGCCAGCATGGTGTTGAACCTGAACTTCTCCAGGTCAGTGGTCACCTTCTTGATCGTCTTGTGCAGCATGTGGAGTAACTCCCGCTCATCCTCCCCGGCGGCCGCACTCTGACGGTTGGGATGATACTCTGTTGTGACCAGGCTCCACACCCTGTTAAGCCAGCGACTTATACCTATCAGGCCACTGTCGTTCCATTCCCCGCCCAACTCCCAGGGGCCGATGAACATGAGGTATCCTCGCACGGCGTCGGCGCCGTATTCGGCAACATACTCATCGGGTGCGATAACGTTGCCCCGGGACTTGCTCATCTTGCCGCCACCGTAGACGATCGTTCCCTGGTTGAACAGGTGACGGAAGGGCTCGCTGAACGAGACCAGGCCCATGTCTCTGAGAGCCTTGGTGAAGAAACGGGCGTAGAGAAGATGCAGGACCGCGTGCTCGGCGCCGCCGGTGTACAGATCAACTGGCAACCAGTACCTGACCCTGTCTTCGTCGAAGGGAGCATCCTGGGTGTCCGGGCTCGTATACCTCAAGAAGTACCACGATGAACAAACGAAGGTATCCATTGTGTCGGTCTCTCTCCTGGCCGGCCCGGCGCACTCAGGACAACTGGTGTTGACGAAGGCGGCACAATGCTCCAGGGGAGATTCTCCCGTGGGTCTGAACTCGGCATCAGGAGGTAGCAGGACAGGCAGGTCTTCCTCCGGCACCGGGACTATGCCGCACCTCTGACAATGAACCATGGGTATGGGCGCTCCCCAGTACCTCTGCCTGGAGATGAGCCAGTCACGAAGGCGGTAGATCACGGTGCGCTTGCCGCGTCCCTCCCTCTCCAGCAGGTCACAGATCGCCTGATAGCCCTGCTCGCTGGTCAGGCCGCTGAAGCTTCCCGAGTTTACCATGGTGCCCTCGCCGGTGTAGGCCTCGGTCAGTTCCTCGCCTGACCAGTCGGGAGGAGCGATCACCATGCGAACCGGTAGACTGAACCTGGCAGCAAACTCGTAATCCCGCTCATCATGAGCGGGAACTGCCATAACCGCGCCTGTGCCGTAGGTGGGCAGCACATAGTCGGTAATCCAGACCGGCACCCTCTCCCCGCTCAACGGGTTGATCACGTAGCTTCCCAGGAAGACCCCCGTCTTCTCCCTGCCCAGAGCCAGCCGCTCATACTCCGTCTGCTGGCGGCACCAGGCAACGTATTCGTCCACCTCGGCCTTACGCTCCGGGGTGGTCAGGTGACTAACCAGGAGATGCTCGGGAGCGAGGAGAAAGAATGTTACCCCGAAGACGGTGTCGGGGCGGGTGGTGAATACCCTTATCTCATTCTGACCTGCCCGTTCATGCTCCAGGGAAAAACACATCTCGGCGCCCTCGCTCTTGCCGATCCAGTTCCTCTGCATTGTCCTCATCCGTTCTGGCCAGTTCAAACCGCCGTGGTCGAGAAGCTCCTCGGCGTACCTGGTAGTCTTGAAGAACCATTGCTCCAGAGCCTTCTTGGTGACGGGGGTTCCGCATCTGTCGCAGGACCCTTCGTCTACTACCTGTTCATTGGCCAGCACCGTCTGGCAACGAGGACACCAGTTGACGGCTGCCTCAGCCCGGTAGGCGAGACCCGCATTGTAGAGCCTGATGAAGAACCACTGCGTCCACCTGTAGTACTCCGGCAAGCATGTGACTACCTCGCGGCTCCAGTCGTACATCGACCCCATGCTCTTGAGCTGCCGACGCATGTTATCGATGTTCCTGGCAGTCCACTCATAAGGATGAATCCCGCGGCTGATAGCTGCGTTCTCTGCCGGTAGGCCGAATGCATCGAAGCCCATGGGATGAAGGACGTTGTAGCCCTGCATCCTTTTGAACCTGGCGCGGACGTCTGATGGCGCCTTGATATACCAGTGCCCGATGTGGAGGTCTCCCGATGTATAAGGGAACATCGTGAGAGCGTAGAACTTGGGCCGACTGCTGTC